>Ga0209004_1000102_pt1 | contig 23184 bp, 21 predicted proteins | sample TexAe_RefH0_M1_FD_187948 | JGI IMG/M metagenome (GOLD analysis project Ga0209004, IMG submission 187948) | Forest soil microbial communities from Davy Crockett National Forest, Groveton, Texas, USA - Texas A ecozone_RefH0_M1 (SPAdes) (version 2) | ecosystem: Environmental > Terrestrial > Soil >... | reverse complement strand
CCTGGAGCTGTAGAAGGTTCCAAGGGTTAGGCTGTTCGCCTATTAAAGCGGTACGTGAGCTGGGTTCAGAACGTCGCGAGACAGTTCGGTCCCTATCTGCTGTGGGCGTAGGAGATTTGCGGGGGGCTGTCCTTAGTACGAGAGGACCGGGATGGACGAACCTCTTGTGTTCCAGTTGTCCTGCCAAGGGCACGGCTGGGTAGCGAAGTTCGGTTGTGATAACCGCTGAATGCATATAAGCGGGAAGCACGCTCCAAGATGAGATCTCCCTGAAGGGCCCAGAAAGACCATCTGGTTGATAGGCTGGAGGTAGAAGCGCAGCAATGCGTGTAGCTTACCAGTACTAATCGCCCGTTCGGCTTGTCCATAGAATTAACTCCGCGCAGTATAGTTATTCGCGGACGTTCTTCTTGCAAGCCTTGTACGACCAATCAATTTCGTGTCAATCAGATAAACTCTGAGCAAATTTTTGTGGCGCCAGATTGCAGTCCGCGTTCCTACACAGCCTCCGGGAGAAACCATCCGGAACACGAGTAGACGCCGCGGCAGGCTGCGGGCAAACCAACCCGCCAAGCGCCATACCAAGATCAAAGGCGAACCGCAGATCCTTCGCGCCATGGCGCTCAGGATTTCGGCTCAAGGCTCCCGGCGCTATGCGCCTCACGCCTTGAAAACGCCTCAATTTGCCGGTGACCATACTGCGAGGGATCACCCGTTCCCATCCCGAACACGGAAGTTAAGCCTCGCTGGGCCGATGGTACTGCACGGGCGACTGTGTGGGAGATTAGGTGATCGCCGGCAATAAATTCAAAAGAAAAAGCCATGCCTTCGGGCATGGCTTTTTTGCGTTTGTTTCAATTGCGGTTTTTGCTGCGCTTCAGTTTTCCCGCATCATTGTCACGATGTCTACGCGTGAGGCTCTGCGGGCCGGGATGATTGTCGCAGCGAGGCCAGCCACGACTACTACCGCAATTGCTCCCGCCAAAGTAGCCGCATCAGCCGACGAAACTCCGAAGAGCAGCGACTTCAGCCAGCGGCCGAGTCCGATCCCGAGGATTGTGCCGATTCCGACGCCGATGAGAGTCAGGCGCAATCCGTCGGCGACTACCAGCATGAAGATCCGATCCACGCTGCAACCGAGAGCCATGCGGATCGCCATCTCGCCCGAGCGCTGTAGAGTCGCATAGGCCATTACGCCGTAGACGCCGACGGCGGCGATAAGAAGTGCGATACCGGCAAAGACCACTAGCAGCAGAGTACGGAAACGCGGTTGCGCGAAGTTCTGCGCGACGTTCTCTTCCATGGTACGGATGCGCACGACAGGTTGGTTCGGATTGATCTTCCGCACTGTGTCGCGCAACTCGGGAATAAGGGTGCGGGGATCCACCTCTGTTCGCATCACGAAGGACATGTTGCGTACCGGGAGAACCTCGTTGGCCTGCCGAAATGGAACGTACATTTCCGTGGGCATATCGGAGACGAGGGTTTGTTTCACATTGCCCACAACGCCGACCACCATCATCCATGGCACGTCGTTTTCAGGCGTGGCGCCGACCTGCATCTTTTTGCCGATGGGTGATTGATCTCCGAAATACGTCTTCGCCATTGCCTGGTTGATGACGACGATGGGCGGCATGCTCTCCCGATCAGAATCTGCGATCCAGCGTCCCTGCAGCAAAGGAATGCGAAGCGCCTGGAAATACTCCGAACTCACGGTGCGGTAATTCGCCATGATGTACTCCGACGCATTCCGCGGAGGATGTCCCTGGATGTTGAAGTGCAGCACCTGGCCCTGACCGCTCGCCGGCAGGAAAGAGGATGCAGCAGCCATCCGCACTCCCGGCAATGTATGAAGTTGCCTGAGCGTGTTCTCGTAAAAATCCATGTTGCGATGTACATCTGCCGGGCTGGTTCCTGCCGGAGGCACCGGCAGGTCGGCCACAAGAAGGTGATCGTCGGAGAAACCGAGGTTAACGGCGGCGAGGCGATTCAAGCTGCGCACGAACAACCCCGCGCCCATCAGCAGCAGCAGTGCCAGCGAGATTTCCGAGACTACGAGCGAATTGCGCATGGCTTTCGCCTGATGGCCCACAGACCCACGCTCGGTTTCATTCAAAATCGAGCGTAGATCGCTGAGTCGAACGTGGCCTGTCGGCGCCACGCCGAAGAACACTCCGGCGCAGATCGACAGAACGGCTGTAAACAATAAAACGTGCACGTCGATGCGCACATCTGTTCCCGGAGGTAGAGAATTGCCGGCAACGTGAAGCAGAGAAGGCATAAGCGCATAGGCCAGCGCCACTCCCGCGATTGCTCCCATGAGCGACAGCAGCAAACCTTCCATCACCAACTGCTTGATGATCTGCCAGTCCGATGCGCCGAGCGAAATGCGGATTGAGATTTCCCGCCGGCGTGCGGTGGCGCGGGTCAGCATCAGGTTGGCAATGTTTCCACATGCGATCAACAGAACAAAAATCACAGCTCCAAGCAGGGTCACAAGCGCCGGTTTTGCCTGGCTCACCAACTGCTCATGCATCGGGTTTACGACCGCATCGAGCGCGATGTTGTCAGCGGGATATTTTTCAAGCAGGCGCTTGGCGATGGTGCTCATTTCAGCGCGTGCCTGGGTTAACGTAGCCCCGGATTTCAAGCGCGCGATGGCGAAGATGCCGGGGTGCCAGGAGCGATCGTCGGGCAGCTTGCTGGCCCATGGTCCCATGGCGATTACAACGTCCGGTGACTGCTGCAGGAGCTCAAAACCCTTCGGCAGTACGCCGATTACCGTGTAGCTCTGGTTGTCGAGGCTGATGGCATGTCCGATGACGTCCTGCGAGCCGCCGTATTTGCGCTGCCAGAGACCGTAGCCGAGCAGCACTACGGCAGCTGACGCGGGCTGGTCGTCCGCTGTTGCAATGGTGCGGCCAGCGATGACATTCACGCCGAGCAGATGAAGGAGGTTTCCGCTGATCATCTGGCTGGGGACTTGTTCCGGATCGCCGTTGCCGGTGAGAGCGGATGTGAAAACCCGTGCGGCACCGAACTCCTCGAAAGAGGTGCTCTGCGCCTCCCAATCCCTCAGGTTCTGCCAGGAGACAGAAAGAATGGGAAACTGGGCAGCGCGTTCTGAGATGATCACCACGCGACTGGGGTCGGGAAAGGGAAGGGGCCGCAACAGGACGCTATAAAACACGCTGAAGATTGCCGTGTTGCATCCGATGCCCAGGGCAAGGGTCACCACTGCAACGATGGTGAAGACCTTGCTTTTGCGCAGCTGACGCAGTGAGAACTGCAGGTCTCTGACCAGGCTCAAGGTCACCTCATTTTCGACTCAGACTTGGAGATTCGAGGCTTTCAGGCCTCGCCATTGGGTGAAAGTTTCTCATACAGGTCTGGGAAACTGGACGTTTTTGGGAGGAACTGACACAGGCAAGGGACCATCCGTACGGAGGACTGGTTCTTCAATTCGGAAAGGGCTCCGGGCTACCTATCATTGATTTGAGCAGGTAGTGTTGGAGCCCACCCCAGTCAAGCACGTTATAGGTTGGCTCCCCGGTTTCCCGAGATCAACCGTAGAATCACGGTCAGCAGGACGGCCCCAATCACCGCGATGATGATGCTTCCGATCAGGCCGTGCTGTCCGACTCCGCCAAAGCCAAGGTGGCTCGACAGGAAGCCGCCGACCAGCGCACCCACCAAACCTACGATGATATCCATGAAGAAGCCGAACCCCGACCCCTTCATCAGTTTCCCGGTCAGCCATCCGGCGATCACTCCAATGATGATCCATGCAATCAATCCATGACCCATGTTTTCTTCCTCCTTGGTGACTTGGAACTGCGATAAAGCCGGGTATCATGCCGTTGGTCCAGGTAACTCGCTACAGTGATGGCAAGAATACACGCCATCTCTATCACTGCAATACACTTTTTACGAAACGCAGGGACTACCTGCTGGTGGGATGCAGAAAGTGGTGTGAGCGGAAGCGAAATCCAGGAAGCGGTGCAGAAGGGTTCGCCGGATTCACCGTTGACACGGCATTGAGTGTGCCAGAGCCTTTATACTTCCGGCCATGCGTGCTCCAATAATTACTGCTCTCGTACTCCTGGCAATTCCGTCCTCACTGATCTTTTCTCAGAACAATGGCGGGGCGAATCCCCCCACCCCAGATGAAGCGCGGACCTTCGTCGATCGTGCGAATGCCGAACTCTTCAAGTTGAACGCGGATGGGTCGCGCGCCGAATGGACGGCTGAGACCGATATCACCGACGACACTGAAGCGACGAGCGCGCTGATCAATGAGCAAGCCACGGCTCGCACGCTGCAACTGGTCGAGGAGAGCCATCGCTGGGATAAGGTCACGCTGCCTCCGGATCTGCGTCGCCAGATCATGTTGCTGCAGTTGAATGCTCCCGCAGCCCCCAGGGAGCCGAAGCTGCTGGCTGAGCAAACACAACTCGCGGCGCAGTTGACCGGGATGTACGGCAAAGGGAAATATTGCCCGGACACACCAGCCGGGCAGCAGCCGGGGACCGACGCGAAGTGCATGGGCATCGATGCGATCTCGGACATTATGGCGCACTCGACAAACCCGGATGAGTTGACCAGGCTGTGGGTAGGGTGGCACACAGTCGGCGCACCAATGCGCGACAAGTATGCGCGGTTTGTCGAATTGCAGAATATCGGCGCAAAAGAGCTGGGCTATCATGATACGGGTGAACTATGGCGCGCGGGCTACGACATGACACCGTCGCAGTTCTCCGCGGAGCTTGAACGGACATGGGCGCAACTGGAGCCGCTCTACCGAGAGTTGCACGATTATGTGCGAAGCAGGCTGATCGCGAAGTATGGCAAGGCTGCCGAGCGCCCGGACGGATTGATTCCGGCGCAGCTGCTGGGGAATATGTGGGCGCAGGAATGGGGAAATGTCTACGACATTGTGGCTCCGACCGATCCGAAGCTTTCGCAGTTCAAACCGGTGGACCTGGAAGCGGCGCTCAAGCAGCAGATTGCGGCAAAAGATCCGGCCGCGGCTCCTGCTTTCGCTGCGGGCGCGGATCTGACTTCAGATCGAGGGCATGCGGCGAGTCTTGCAGCGGGCCACGACATGGTTCATTACGGCGAGGACTTTTTCAAGTCTCTCGGATTTCCGCCGTTGCCGGCCACATTCTGGGAGCGGTCGCAGTTTGTGCATCCGCGCGATCGCGAAGTTGTGTGCCATGCATCTGCATGGGACGTGGATTCTGTGGATGATCTGCGCGTGAAGATGTGCATCGAGGTGAACGCGGATTATTTCACCACCGTGCACCACGAACTGGGGCACAACTTCTACCAGCGTGCTTACAATAAGCAGCCATTTCTGCTCCGCAACGGTGCCAACGATGGCTTTCACGAGGCGATTGGAGACTCCATCGCGCTATCAATTACGCCTGCGTATCTGAAGACACTGGGCCTGACGACGACCGAACCGCCTGCAGAGGCAGACATCCCCCTGCAACTGCAGACAGCCCTCGACAAAGTTGCTTTTCTGCCTTTTGCGCTTGCCCTGGACAAATGGCGCTGGGAGGTTTTTTCCGGTCAGATCAAGCCGGCTGATTACAACAAGGAGTGGTGGGCGCTGCGGGCGAAGTACCAGGGCGTTGCGCCGCCGGTGGAGCGCACAGAGGCCGACTTTGATCCGGGAGCGAAGAATCACATCCCGACCAATGTGCCCTATGCACGCTACTTCCTGGCCCGGATCTACCAGTTCCAGTTCTACAAGGCGATGTGCGATGCCAGCGGCTACCAGGGACCGCTGAATCGTTGCAGCTTCTATGGGTCGAAGGCCGCTGGCGAGAAGCTGGCAAAGATGCTTGAGGCGGGACAATCGCGCCCGTGGCAGGAAACGCTGAAGGAGATGACCGGGACCGACCACCTGGACGCTCAGCCGATGCTTGACTATTTTGCTCCACTTTACAAGTGGCTGCAGGAGCAGAACGCCAAAGGAAAGCACTGACGCCAGCCGCGATAGGGTGCAGACTGCCCGGTCCGCATGACTCTCCTTGACAGACTAGGAGAGTCGTCGTAGTCTCTCTCCTAGATCATCAAGGAGAGCTGCACTTGGCCGATAAATCGCAAGACAAACAGATGGAGCTGTTGCAGGGCACGCTCGATCTGCTCATTCTCAAAGCCGTCTCTCTCGGCCCGTTGCATGGATACGGCGTGCTGCTGCGCATCCAGCAGATCTCGGGCGAAGAACTCGTCATCCAGCAGGGATCGCTTTATCCGGCGCTGTATCGACTGGAGCACCAGGGCGTGATCGCCAGCGACTGGGGCGAGAGCGAAAACAATCGTCGCGCCAAGTACTACAAGTTAACGGCTGCCGGACGGCGTCGCCTTGAGGCCGAAACTGAAAAGTGGAATCGCATGGCCGGGGTCATCGCTGGAATCCTTCGCACTACGCCGGAGAATGTGTGAGAAGCACGGAATCGAAACAGGAAACAGGGAATAGAACGCGATGAGAAACGGCATATCCATTTTTCGTCTGTTGGCCCAGATGCGCTCGTGGTTTCGCGCCATGTCGCAGCGCGGACGGCTTGAATCCGACATGGAAGCCGAGCTTCAGGTTCACCTCGAGCAGCTCACCGAAGATCTTGTCCGTGCCGGCCATTCGCCCGCCGAGGCTGCACGCCAGGCTCGAATTGCGCTCGGTCCGGCACTCATACACAAGGAAGGTATGCGTGCATCGCTGGGGCTTCGCTGGTTCGACGAGCTCCGCGCCGACATTCGCTACGGAATTCGCATATTGGCGAAGAGCCCTGCGTTCACGGTGATTGCCGCATCGTCCCTCGCGCTCGCTATCGGCGCCAACACAACCATCTTCGCAATTGGCAAACAACTGCTGTACGACCGGCTCAATGTCTCTCATCCGGAACAGCTGCGCATGCTGCGCTGGAATGGGGATGGCCACGAATCTGTTCCGGGCATGTGGGGAGACTTCGATTCCACGCCCGACTCCGGCACCACGAGCTCGGTTTTTTCGTACCCCGTCTACCAGCAACTTCGCAACCACAACGAAAAACTCCAGGATCTGATCGCGTTCAAGGAAGATGGGATGAACGCGACGATTAACGGCAACGCCCAGCGTGTGAATGCGGCCATGGTGTCGGGAAACTTTTATGCCGCGCTCGGCGTGCGTCCGCAACTGGGTCGCGTGCTGCAGGCTTCTGACGATGCCGTTCCCGGATCGAGTTCAGTCGTCGTGATCAGCGATGGATTGTGGCAGAAGCGGTATGGCGGTTCTTCCTCGGTCCTCGGGCAGACCCTTACGTTAAACCAAACCGCCATGACGATTGTCGGCGTTAATCCGCGTGGCTTTACCGGCGCGAAGAATGTACAAGCGCCTTCCGATCTGTTTGTGCCGATCAGCATGCAGCCGGTGATCGATCCCAAAGGCAAGACATCGCTGTTGACCGACCCGACTCTATGGTGGGTGAACATCGTCGGCCGCATCAAACCGGGCGTCAAGGACAGCGAGGCTGAGGCCGCCCTCGCAGTGCAACTGCGGGCTGCGGTTCGTGCCACAACGACGGTGGGAGCGGGCGAGACGATTCCGCGTCTCGCGCTTGTTGATGGCAGTCGCGGTTTGCACTATACAGATCGCATGTTCAAGAAGCCGCTTTTCGTCTTATCGGGATTCACCGCCTTTGTGGTGCTGCTGGCGTGCGCGAACATTGCGAATCTGCTGCTGGCGCGAGGGGCACAACGCCGGCGTGAAATGAGCGTCCGGCTCGCGATGGGCGCCGGCCGCGCGCGCATCCTGCGCCAGTTGCTTACAGAAAGTCTGATGCTTGCTGCGATTGGCGGCGCGGGTGGCCTGGTGTTTGGATACTTCGGCCGCAGCGCGCTACCGAAGCTCTTGACCAACGCCTGGGAGCGCAGTGACGCGGCGCTGGCGCGTCCGCAATTCGATTGGGGAGTCTTTGCGTTCACCGTCGTCGTCACCCTTCTGACCGGCGTAGTCTTTGGGCTGGCTCCGGCGTGGATGGCGGCCCGTTCTGAAGTCAGCAGCAGTCTCAAGGAGACAGCGCAAAGCACGTCACGCCGACGGAAAGGCCTTACCGGAAAATCCATTGTGGCTTTTCAGATTGCTCTTTCCACCCTGCTCGTGGTGGGCGCCGGTCTGTTTCTGCGAACGCTGTTGAAGCTGAACGCGGTGGATGTGGGATTCCAGGCAGACCATCTGGTACTCTTCGAAATCAGCCCGCCTGCCCGCCGCTATCCTGGTCCCAAAGATGTGCGATTACATCAGCAACTGGAACAGCGTTTCGCCGCACTTCCGGGAGTTGAACACGTTGCTCCCGGATCGATTCCTTACATATCGCAGAGCATGGGCAACGAGGACTTCCTTCCGGAAGGGGAGACCCCCGATCCCAAAATAAAACACGCTGAATACGAAAACACGGTGGGCATCGACTTCTTTCCGACGCTTGGAATTCCGATTGTGGCGGGACGCGGTTTTGGGCCACAGGATAGCTCCACTTCTGCGAAGGTCGGGGTTATCAATCAGTCCCTCGCCCGCAAGAGATTTCCGAATGCCAATCCAATCGGCAAGCGGTTCAAAGCAGACACCGACAAGTCTGATTGGATACAAATCGTCGGTATCTGCGCTGACACGCGATATTCCGATCTGCGGGACGATCCGCCTCCGCTGTTTTTCCTTCCTTACGTTCAGCAGCCGGAAGTGGGAACGCTGGTCTACCAGGTTCGTACCAGCATGCAGCCGGCGGCTCTTTTCCCGGCGTTACGCGGCGTTGTTCAATCCGTCGATCGCGACTTACCCATCATTGACTTCCGCACGCAGCGGGAGCAGATCAATGCGACGATGCAGATGGAGCGCGCCTTTGCCGCACTGACCGCCGGCTTTGGCGTGCTGGCGCTGGCGCTGGCATGCGTCGGGATTTACGGCATCATGGCGTATTCCGTTGCGCAACGGACCAACGAGATCGGCATTCGACTGGCGTTGGGCGCGCAGCCGGGACAGGTACGCAGCATGATTCTGCGCGAGAGCACGTGGTTAACAGCAGTTGGAATTGTTGTTGGTGTTGGCGCTGCTTTGGGGCTCACACGACTGGTCAAGTCGATGCTCTACGGTGTTACTCCCAACGATCCGGTTACGCTGATTGGCGGCATGACCTTGCTGGTTGGGGTAGCACTTGCTGCCACGTGGATTCCTGCACGACGTGCAGCTTCCGTTCAGCCGATGGAGGCATTGCGTCACGAATGAATATCCCGGGGGCGATACGAATCGGGATGAGTTGCAACGAAAATGGTGCATTGCACACTCATTAGTGCAGTTATCGTCGAAGCATCTCCAGGTACCCTCTATAGATTCAATGAAATGCTTGAAGTGAGGAAAAGAGAGGGAATGAAATAACTTTTCATGTTTCGTCCCTTCACTTATCGGGAGAGTGATGCCGACTTTTTCAGCCGGGTTTGGCCGTGCAAGTTTCTGTCATGTGAATACCATTATGCGCGCGGCCGCGAAATAACCTGCAAATTGAGCGGGACTATTTGCGTCGTGGAATGAAGAAGTTGGCGCGAAAAGTCTACCGGCAGGGCTTGACTAAAGCAGTTGGAATCTACGCACGCAACCTCGATTCTGTGATCGCCAGCTCAATTGCGACTTAGACGACGTACTTTACCTGCGCCCGAAGCTAGAGCCTGCTACAGATACCCATTGGAATCGAGAACACACCCGAAGGGGTTAGCGCGGGAATACCCAGTTTCGCGTTTGCTGCGCACTTGATTCTTTTTAGCCTATATCTATGTCACCGGTCCCGTACTCATTCAGGTGAGTGCGCAGGTGAGCAGACGGCAGATGAAGATCGAACGTGGCAAGGTGATTCGAAATGGTCCACGCTCATCTGCTTCGGAAAGGAGGAACCATGAAGCGGCTCGTTGCTCCCATCGTTCTCCCAGTACTGTTGGCGGCGATCTCGTTCAGAAGCGATCTTCAAAGCTATTGCGATCAGCTCGCTCACGAACATGCCGCCAAGGCGATCGCAGTCGCGGCGAGACACACCGAAAGATTGGGAATAGCACTCGTGGATTTGTCGTACTAATGCGATTGCAAGAAAAACGCAACATCAACCCAAGGAGATTAATGCAATGCGAATTAATAGATTCTATCTGGCACTTACCATGTTGATTGCCGTCGGTAGTTTGTTTCAACTTTCTGCGCGAGCGGATGAGGACAAGGAGACCACCAAGGTCACTTTCTCGGGCCCGGTCGAGATTCCGGGTCAACTGCTGCCCGCTGGATCCTACATCCTCGAGAGAGCGGACGATAACGATCTGCGAGACGTGGTTCAGATCTTCAATGCAGATCATACCGTGCTGTATGCCACGCTTCAGACCGTGTCTGTAGACCGCAGGAATGTAAGCGGCAAACCGACTATTACATTGGCTCAAGAAGATTCAGCCGCCCCGGCGGTACTTGTTCGCTGGTTTTATGGCGATCGCTTGACCGGACACGAGTTCGTTTACCCAAAGTCACAAGAGAAGGAACTCAAGCAAGCAAAACTGGACACCTTTGTAGGCGGCAAGTTAGTTAGCGGCACTCAGGCTGCCGGCGAGTGAGTTTACGGCATTTTCGGAAATACTGTGAACTTTCTGGTGTTACTGGAAGCTTCAGCTCCCTGATGGTCGCGGCTATCAGCGACGTGGTTTTTGTTTGCACCATTCTTCCCGAAAATGCGATAGCGCGATTGGCTCGCTGTGCTTGCGTCAAGGCTGCACAGCGAACAACCCAGACTAAAGGAGGAACCTTTGATGAAATTCAGAAAGCTATTTGCCATTCCCCTGGTCGCTTTGATCCTGACTACCGCGGCTTATGCCGCTCCGGTTTCGGTTGATTACGACCACTCGATCAATTTCAACCAATTGAAGACCTACTCCTGGCAAACGGTCCACACTACAGACCCTCTTTGGGACAAGCGAGTGAAGGACGCCGTTAACCATGAGTTGACAGCCAGAGGCTGGACCGAGGTGCCGTCTGGCGGAGATGTGCAGATTGCAGCCATCGAGAAGACCTCGTTGCACCAGGAGTATGACACCTATTACGACGGGTTTGGTGGCCGGCGCTGGGGCGGCGGCATGGGACTGTCGACCACGTCTCTCGACAGCTACAAAGTCGGCACTCTTTTCGTGAATATGTTCGAGGGTTCCCAGCAGTTGATCTGGAAAGCCACCTCGAGCGCGACTTTGACGGGCAACCCCGACAAGAACGAGAAGAAGCTCGACAAGGATGTTCACGATATGTTCAAGCACTTTCCAACTAAAACGCACGCATAGATCCGTGCTGGTCCGCTTCAGGTCCGCGCCACGATCCGGATGAGCTTTGCCCAGTGTGAGGTGGCTCGGACCTCAATGCAGCACGGAAGCGATCGAAGGCAGAGGAGGTATTTCATGTTTATAAAAAAGTTTCTGGCATTTATATTGGGCGGCTCATTAATCTTCACCAGTTCGGCCACTGCGTTTGCGGGCGTTCCCGGAGCCGCACAGCCAGCGCCTGCTCCAGTTGCGAAGCAGACTCCGGCACAACTGCAGCAACTGGTTGCTCCAGTCGCACTCTATCCCGATGAACTGGTCGCCGAGGTTCTCGCTGCCGCAACCTATCCAGCCCAGGTGGTGGAAGCCGACCGCTGGATGCAGGATCACAAGAACCTTCAAGGGCAACAACTGGCCAATGAAATCGACAAGCAGCCCTGGGACTCCAGCGTCAAAGCGTTGGCAGAGTTCCCATCCGTAATGGCGAACATGGATCAGAACCTGTCCTGGACGTCGTCGCTGGGCGAGGCTTACATGAGCCAGCAGCAGGATGTAATGACAGCTGTCCAGGTGATGCGTCAACGCGCTCAGCAGAGCGGGAATCTCAACAGCAATTCACAGCAGAAGGTAACGAAGCAACAAAACACGATTGTTATCGAACCCGCTGCTCCTGATGTCGTCTATGTGCCGACGTACGATCCGTGGGTAGCCTACGGCGCTCCGGTAGTGGCATGGCCAGGCTGGTACTTGTATCCAGGGCTCTACGTCGCAACTCCGGGCATTTCCTTCGGGATCGGCTTCGGCGTGGGATTCTTCGGAGGCTTTGGATGGGGCTGGCATCACTGGGGATTTGACTGGGGACATGGCGCCATGATGTTCAATCACAGAACATACGTGTCTCACAATGCTTTCATCAATCGCAATCGATTCGCCAATCGCAGCTCCTTTGCTCATGGCCGCTCGGGATTCCGCAATGCGCCTCACGGCTTCGCATCGCACGGTGGAGTTACACGAGGTACGTCCAATCACGGTGGTGTGATGCGAAGCCATGCATCCCCCGGGCGAGGAGGATTCGGCGGTGCCCATGGTGGTGAATCCCACGGGGGAGGCGGCAGAAGGTGATCCTGTGCGAACGATCAACTCGGCGCGTTTGACGGGGATGACGCTGTTCAGTCCTGCGGACTTCCGATCGCAGGACTGTGCAGCGCTCGGACTGGCAGAGTCAGACCGTGCCGAGCGGTAGCTTTACGCTGCACTCGGTGGCAGAATTCGGGGTGTTCCGCACTACACCAATTCCGAAACTGCTATGGCGTTTTTTCCCCCGCTTGCGAGGCGCAGTCTTAGACGCCAACCGGCAACAGCGGAAGGCCGCCTTGCTGCTTGGCTTCGGTGACGATTGCGTCGAGGTGGGCCAGCACTTCAGGGACAGACACGGTATAAACTTCGCGGCCGGCGTCATAGCCTTCTTCGATCAACTGCTTGAGATGGCGGCCGGCGATCTGAACGGCTAGCTGGTCGGTGATCACTTTGCCGGAGCGCTTCTTCTGTTCGAGCCAGGCGGTGCAGGGCAGGGCGATCCACATGGGACGGCTGTTCACGTCAAAGCGAACATCAACGGCGTCGGCGTGGCGGGTGGCGATGGCCACAATGTTGGCCTTCCACGAGCAATGCAGGTCTTCACCACTCCAGCGGTCGGTCACATGGAAATCTTCGTACATGTCACTAGCCTATCGCTCCCGCCGGGCCGGGGCAAGCGTTCCGGTCATGTTTGGTGGACGCTGTTCTTTCCCCACTGATAAACTAGAAGGGTTGCAGTGGCTGTGCCCCCACCTGTACGGACCCGCCTGCAAGTCGATCGAAGCGAAGGACAAAACACCCGTGGATACACAGACTCGTCACGCCTTGAAGGGCGACAAATTTGCCCAGGCAACCAAGACCAGCGTCAATTGGGTCAGCGACCACAGCTCCAACGTGATGCAGTGGGCAATTTCGGCAGCAGTGGTTCTTGTTTTGGGCATCGGATCGCTGGTTTTTTGGAATGTGCGGGAAACGGCTGCAGAGGCCGCTCTCGGCGCGGCGCTGGACACGTATTCCGCTCCGCTGGCGCTGCCCGGCGCGCCAGCCCAGAGCGGCGTTTACGCCACGGCGGCGGAGCGCTCCAAAGCGGCAAATCAGCAGTTTCAGGCAGTTACCGACAAATATGGCTGGCTGCCCGAGGGTTCAAAGGCGCGCTATTTTACCGGCGTGACCGACCAGGAACTGGGCCAGACGGCAGCGGCCGAGACGGAGCTGAAGAAAGTCTCGGGTTCGTGGAATCGGAACCTTGCCAATCTTGCCAAAGTTGCCATGGCGTCGATCTATCACCAGACCAATCGCGACCAGCAGGCTATCGATCTTTATAACGAGATTATCGCCAAGCCTTCAGATACGGTAACTGCCGGAACTGCGCAGTTGGACCTGGCTGACCTGTATGCCGCGACGGGCAAGCAGGCCCAGGCAAAGGCGCTTTGGGCCAAGTTGAAGGACTCAGACAAAGACGGCGCTGCCGGTTCCATCGCGGCGCAGAAGCTTGCCGGCAATCAAGGCAACCAATAGGTCCTCCGGTGCGCTCGGCGGCAAGGCAGATTCGGCGGAAGTCCGAGGGGATTCAACGTTTGAACGATTTGGCGCGCGTTTGCGTCTGGTGTTTGTATGAGCGCCAGCCAGACACTAGTCCCAGGTTGGATGGAGATCGTCGAGAGCACCGTGCATGACGAAGCCCGCCAGCGCGCCCAGGAAGAAGCACTGGAGGCGCTGGTCGACCAGTATGCGACCACTCTCTACAGGGTAGCTTTCTCCGTCCTGCGCAATCAATCCGACGCCGAAGACGCGGTACAGGAAGCATTTCTGCGCGTCCTGCGCCATCGCGAAACGCTGGGCGAGATTCGCGACCATCGCGTCTGGCTCATCCGCATCGTGTGGAACATTGTGCTCGACCGCAAGCGTCGAGCGAAGACCCGTCCCGAGACAGACGACGTTGCCGAGCTGGCGCGTGTTCTGCCCGCTTCAGGATTGAGCGCGGAGCAGCGCGCTGCCGCGGCGCAACACCATGCGCACGTGATGGCTTGCGTAGAGAAGCTTCCCGCCCGCGAGCGCGAGGTGATGATGCTCTCCGCATTCGAGGAACTGTCGAGCGTGGAGATAGCGGCTGTGCTGGACGTTACGGAGTCGAGCGTGCGCTCGCGCCTGTTTCGCGCGCGCAACCTGATGGCTGAACTGCTCGATCATCCCAGGAGTGTCCGATGACTTTCTCAACACATAACGATCCCGATCGAAGTGCAGGTTTGACCGATGCTGAAAAGACGTTGCGCGTAATCGCAACGCTGCCCGCTCCTGAAGGCATTGAAGAACGGGTGAAGTCCGGCTTGCATGCCGCTCCCCGCCAAGGCAGCGTTATTTCATGGCCGCCGATGGCTGCGAATGGCGCACGCTGGACGCAACTCGCTGCGCTACGCGCCGCGGCTGCTGCGGCAATTGTGCTTGTCGTGGCGGGCGGAGCCTGGGAAGTGTACGCGCACATTCGTGTGGCGCCAGAGCCATCCGCTGTCGCGACACCGCAGCACCTCGGTGGAAGTGGTGGTCTGTCTACTGCAGGCGCGGTGCGGAAACCGCAGACTTTGGAAGGTCCTGTCGTCGCCGTTCCGGCAAACGTGAAACCGAGATCCGATGAAGGCAATGGCGCGGTGCTTCCTAAAGCGCATGTGGCGCGGCCCGCGGCTGAGAAAAACAAAACGTCTCCGCCGAACCAGCGATAAATTAGAGCAGTTTTGGTATATACGGAGACTATTCAAGGTGGCTTTTCCTTGATGAAAAAGCCACGCTGGTGCGTGCTTTCAATTGAGGACTGCGCAACGCGCAGCGGAACTGCTTTAGCGATTATTTGTAGCTTATTGATCCTTCATCAGCAGGCGGATCAGCATGCCTGTCACGGCGAGGATCACGGCGGCCCAGAAGGCCGGAATCCACCCGTACACGACAAACCCCGAGACCATCTTCGCGGCCAGCAAAATCATGGCTGCGTTGATCACAAGCAGGAATACGCCGAAGGTCACAATGGCGAACGGGAACGTGATGACTTTGAGAATGAAGCCGAGTGTCGCATTAAGAATTCCGATGACAAGTGCGGCGACCAGTGCGGACTTGATATCGTTTATGTAGAACCCAGGAACAATATTCGTCGCCAGCACGAGTGCGATCGCGCTTAACACCCAGTGGATGATTGCTCGAAACATGTTGCGCTGTTCTCCGAACCTGCGGTACGCGTTTGTGCAAGGAAGCACGCACTGTGTTGGTATGCAATCATATCGCGACAAAGCACTATTCACGAGGGATTTGTGCGACGATTCCAGTAGCGCAATCCCGCGTAGTTACTCTCCCACGTTCGACTACGAGACGAACAGCACCAACGGTCAATTTCTTGCATGTACAAACGTAATCATTCATTTTTGCTGGGCTGCACTTTTCTTTCGCTTACCCTTCTCGTCGCGGCCAGCCAGCAGCCGGCTCCGGCGCCGCTGCCTGATATACGGCAGCTCATGCGCGAAGTGCAGGAACATCAGAGGCAGCTCGATCAAATTCGCGAGAACTATACCTACACCTCATACCAGGTGGTGCAGGACATCGACGGAAACGGACAGGTTAAGAAGACGGAGTCCTCGGAGTACGAGGACTTCTTTGTCAATGGCCACGTGATCGAACGCAAGGTCAAGGCGAACGATAAACCGCTGAATGACCACGACCAGCAAAAAGAGACCGAGCGCGTAACCAAGATGGTGGAGAAGGCGGAGAAGACGCCGCGTGGTCAGTCGCTCGAGGGACCCAGCATCAGCATCAGCCGCGTGCTGGAGATTATGGACGTGAGCAACGAGCGCCGTGAGCTCTACCGTAATGATCCGACGATTGTCTTCGACTTCGTAGGCCGCAAGGATGCAAAGACGCACGGCATGGCCGAAGACGCTTCAAAGAAACTGCGGGGCACCCTCTGGATTAATGAAGCCGACCGCCAGGTTGCGCACCTGGAGGTAAGCTTCGACGATAATTTCCGCATGGTGGGTGGAATCCTGGCGACGGTGCAGAAGGGCTCGAGCTTTCGCTTCGACCAATCGAAGGTGAACGGCGAGATATGGCTGCCTACCGGCGCCGAGGGCACTGTGCAGGCGCGCCTGCTTCTGCTGAAGAGCCTTCGCCAGCACTTCCGCGAACGCGACTACGATTATCAGCGCTTCAAAGTGGAGACGCAGCAGCAACCGAAGGACGCGAAGATCCCTGCTGCCAAAAAGCCCTGAGGCGTACTGCGGTAGATTGAAAACATGTTTGTACGCAGGCTGTCGATCCAGCGAGTCGATGTGGCGGGCAATCGCCACGCCTGCCCTCTGCACTGGATCGACAACTTTGCGATGCGCAACTTCACCAACGATGCGATCTTCGACGATACCCTCCCGCGCGCCGACGGCCTGCTCGAGGCGGGGCATCGGGTGCCGCTGGATCGGCTGCGACCGGCGATGGAGGAGTGGTTTCGGCGCAAGGGGTATCTCAAGCCGGAAGAGACGATCGAGATTGCGGAGTTGAGCCGGTAGCGGTTTGTCCGTGGCTCTCTGCTTCAGCAAGTTTTTTTTCGCGGACTCTGGAGATAAAGTCCTCTTACTATGCCGGTTGCGGACAGTGTGCGGCTCTAAAGTCTTCTCAAGATTAAAGTTAGCCGCAGAGTCCTCTCGGGAAACGACTTACGGTCGGGTTTCGCCTAGGCGGCGGCAGTTTGGGCTGTTGATCCTGGGTTCCAGAGCTGAAACTCAGCTTCGCGGCGAGCTTTGAGGCTGGCAATTTCCCGGGAGCCAGCGTGATCCCAGGAGAGCAATTGCCAGGCTGCTTCGTTGTATTTGCCAGAGTTCAGGCAGACCAGAAGTGTCGAAGAGGCGAGGCGTCCAGCACCGAGGTTGAAGACGAAGTCGACCAGGGCATCGAACTGCCCCTGGGCGAGTGGAGTTTTGACGAGGCGACCGACGGCGGTTTCGGCAATCGCAACGTCGCGGCTCAGGATGGCTTCCCCCTGCCCGAGGTTGATGCCGTTTGGATAGGCTTCACCCGGCGACAGGCGATGACCGTAGCCGATTGTTCTGAATCCCGCGACATCGGCGTAGATGCGGTCGCGAAAGCCCTCATTTTTCTTCAATAATTCCAGTCCTGCGGGACTTAGGTGCATGTTGTTCTCCTCAAAAAGAAAGGCCGCTTTCGCGGCCGGGGTTGATGATGAGGCTGTGTCAGCTCGAAGGATCATCCCCTCAGGGGCTGAAGCCCATCGCCTTATTCATCTTTTTCGGCACGACTGAAGTCGTGCCCTGACACAAGACGCCTGAAGGTCTTTCGGCACTACTGAAGTCGTGCCCTGACACATGAGGCCTCTGCAACTTTTAAAAGAGTCGCCGCTTAATCAGTGCTCGCGGCTGACCAGAAGCGGTCTATTTCTTAAGGCTAGCAAGTTCGTCGAAATAATCTGCAAATCCGGGAGGCTAATGCGGAGCCGTTGGTAACTTCTCCGTAAGCTGTTGAAAATCAAGCAGGATATTGCTTAAAGCCTGGTCGAAATTGCGGTCGTGGGTCTTTTGCAGCAAGGCAACTTCTATTGACTCGGTAAGCGTCCAAAGAATGTAGTGTGTCTTCCGGTCATAGATTTTCAGGCGAAACATGGGGACGGGGTCGGACGCGCCATTCTGTTTGTTTCCGCTTGATGGTCCGTTCGGCGCGATGAGCTGCAGTTCCAGAACGAGATCCGCATCAGACGGATCGGCCACAAGGTCAAACTGACCTGTCGTTTTCAAAGCAGCAAAGAACTGGGTGTAACCGCGATCGGTGTCGCCGCTGAAGGGCTCCGGGAATAAGCCACTATCGGCTCCGGCGTTGGAGATGAAGATTCTCTTGGCCGCGGCAAGGGCCGGAGGTATGGGGCCTGGCGGCAGGCTTGGCCTCTGGGCCAGGGCGACGGTCGCGGTGAGGGATACCAGGCAGACAACGGAACGGAGAACTAAACCCATGGCTCTCAATGAGATTCCTCCCTTTCCAATCCATTCTTCAGAGATGACGGTCCTAGCGCGACGAAAGTTACTTTCCCAACACGAGTTTGCCGTGATAGTCTTTGCGGCCTCCGGGATATCCGCGCATTCCCGCAGGGTTGCGAGGGCGACGATGACGGCCGCGGTTGAGTGGTCAAAGAAGGGCAAAAAGACGATCGTGCACCAGGATTGCTGCAACTCCAAGCTGCGCTGATTCAAGGGCTTAGAGTGCGTACCACAAATGGAGCAAAATGGGAAGCGTTTTTGTCTGCATCTGATTGAATTTATTGGAGGATATCGGCCTTCGGGCTGGTAAAATCAGAGGATGCTTATTCGACCGAAAACAACCAACATGAACCCCAAAGCGCCGCTGCCGTTCTGGCTGCTTGTGGGGATTTCCTGCGTGGCAGTGGCCGGGTTCCTGGGAACGATTTCCACCCGGACAGTGGAGGCGGATGCTCGGCTGCAAGGGCCTATGGCAGCTCCTCCCGCGGTAGTCGTAAGCGCGACTCCGGCGATGGGCGTAGCGACGACGCAGCCCGCTCAGAAGAAGCACGGCAAAATCTTCCGCGGCATTGCGTCGTGGTATGGATCGGTGTTCAACGGACGGAAGACGGCGAGCGGCGAAACCTTCGACATGTACGCAATGACGGCGTGTCACCCTACGCTACCTTTCGGCAGCCTGGTTAAGGTGGTGAACCTGCGGAACCGGAAGTCGGTGGTGGTGCGGATTACGGATCGCGGCGACCTGGGAAGCAGTAATGGACGCATCATCGATCTTTCCTACGCTGCGGCCGAGAAGCTTAAGATGACGCAGGCCGGGTTGGCGCGGGTTTCGCTCGAAGTGATTTCGATGGGGCCTCCGGCGAGCAGCGAGTAGGTCTGAATTATGGTTGTAGAAAAGGTCAGCGCATTGCGCTGGCCTTTTTATTTCGGGCGCAATTTCCCTGGCCATCCCATCGGCGACAAGCTCCTTCAATCCGTCGCAAGGCGACTGCTCGACTGCGTGCGCGCGGCAGACACAGTGGTAACGCCATGGCGGCGATGAGTTCATCGTGTTGCTTCAGGAATTGAGGCTCCCGCAGGATGCAGTCTTTATCGTGGCAAGGCTGATGAAGGCGGCGGCGGAAGCATTTTCGATCGATTAACACTTCATTACGGCAAGTCTTGGTGTGAGCATCTATCCGGACGACGGACACGATGCCGAAACGCTGATCAAGAATGCCGACATCGCGATGTATCACGCAAAGAAGAACTGGAGTCGGAGTTATAGATTCTTCAAGCCGGAGATGGCACCCGAAAGGGTTGAACTTCAGTCCGATGGGCAGGATTCATCGCAGGGCCGGGATTGGCAGGAACTCGAGTCCGGGCTGGGCAGCGGAGTGAGAGGCTTGCGCTGAGAGCGCAGAGAATTCAGTTGTTGCCTGAAGGCTGCTGCTCCCTCTGCGGGGGTTCTTCGGGCTTCAGGACACTGGCTTAGCGGTACTGAAGGATGAACGGTCCGGTTCGTTGCGGCCCTCCAGGGCGGAGTGGCCGACCTTGGATCGCAATCCCCAGGCCTTCGCTTTGCTTCGGCCTGGGCTACTTTCGATTCCTCCCTCCGGGAGGATGCTTCCGCAGGCGTAACAACGACAGGGCAGTCTACTGGCCGGTGTCGGGGAGCTTGTAGGGTTTGGAGAGCCACTGGCGGGCTTCGTTTACGGCGCCCTGGGTGTTGTCGTTGGTCTGGACGGCGAGGCGGTATTCGTTGACGGCGCGGTCGCGCTGGCCGGTTATGTCAAAGATCTTGCCTAGAGCGATGTGGCTCCAGACTTCAGTCCAGCGGGGCTCGTCGTCGCCGCGCAATGCGTCGCGGTAGTAGTTGACGGAGGCCTGGAAGTTGCGCTGGGTGAAGAGAACTTCGCCGATGCGATAGTCGGCCAGGGAGCTTTGCGGATTGGCTTCGAGGGCCTTCTGATATTCAGCGAGGGCGCCGGTGAGGTCGTTCTGCGCGACGAGTTGCTGACCCTTGAGGATGGCGATGCGGACCTGGAGGTCGGGCGAGGACTTGAGCACCCAGTCGCCGGGATCGATGACGATGTGGCGGGGGCGGCCGAAGGTGTCGATCACGTACGGTGTGTCAGTGCCGACGACATCCTTCTTCTCGTCTTCGGTTTTGCCCTCGGTTTCAACGCGCACATCGACGGGCATGTTGAAGAGGTCGAGATCCTGGTTGATCTGGCCGATGGTGCGGAATCCCTTGCCATTGCCGAGGCGGTAGACGGAATATTTGTTGGTGAAGGTGGGAGCGCCAGTGCCGTCGACCCATTGACTGAAGAACGGCGTGAGCTGCTCTTGAGTCTGCTCTTCGGCCACTTTTTCGAGGTCGGCTGCGCGGAGAGGCTTGTCAGTGAATTGGCTGAGCGTGCCTTTCATGATGGCGAGAAACGGCTTGTCGCCGACCTCCCAGCGCAGCATGTGGAAGATCATGGCGCCCTTTTCAAGGGTCATGGACTGGAATTCCGGTGAGAAGGGGTTGAGGCGGGCGGAACTGGAAAGCGGGATGGTGTCGTAGGCGAGAGCGCCGGCCGAAACATCCTGAAGCGCGGCCTTCAAGGCACTCTTGCCGCTCTCTTCCTCCACATACATCAACTCGCCGTAGCGAGACATGCCGTTGGTGATCCATGCATCGCTCAAGGTCTTGGGGCTCACTTCCGAGCCCCACCACTGGTGGGCGATGGTGTTGGCGAGGAGGCGGATGCCGGACTTGTCGCCGGTGCGCGAACCCATGATGGCGGCGACTTCCGGTGCCCAGACGGCAGGAAGGGTATCGTCGGGGAGCTCGACAATGTTGAGGTGGCTGGACTCGAGTCCGCCGAAAGCGTCGGTGAAGAAGTCGAATTCCTTGGCAGCGGTCTGCGCGAGCTGATTGGCTGAGGCCTGGTGGGAGACGGTCAGATAGACCTTGATGTTTCCGGCGCCACCGGAAGCGGGTTGGACGAACCTGCCGGCGATGATGGTTCCGGGAAAGCCGGGCCTGTTCCAGTTGAAGTCGAACTGGTCGCCGGGTTTGCCATCGGCCAGCGTGACAGAATGGGATCCGCCTTGTGCACCACTGGAAATAACCCTCATTCCCTGCGGAACCCGGATGTGCAACTCGGCAGTGAAGCGATCGGTCATGTAGCCGGTGGTGGGGAACCAGCGCGCGGCGTAGAGCAGGTAAGTGATTGGCTCCTGGATCGCGGCCAGCTTCAGGCCTTCAATGGGGCCATCTTCGTTGCCGGTAATGGTGCCGTCGTAATCAAATGTCCAGTGGGCTGGCTTGCCGGCAACCAGGGGTGATGCGGGCGTGACGCGGATGGTGCCGTCGGCGGAGCGTTCGCCGGTGAGGACCTTGCCGGAGTCGTCAGTGATCTTGTTGAGCTTCAAGGCAGGGTGGAAGCCGAAGCTGACCATCTCGGAGTTTTCGGGCGCCGTAAACGTGACGGTGGCCTTTGCCTTGAGATGATGAGCGGTGGTGTCGATCTCAGCGTCGATCACGTACGCGGAGATGTCGAGCGTGGCACGCTCCGGCCGTTGTGCGGTGACGGGAAGCGCGGGGAAAAGGCCGGCACCCAAAACGAAGATTGCAGCCAGCGGTCGAAATCCGCTGGAGGCCCTGCGGACAGCCGAGTTCACTACCATATCGATTGTTAGACGCATGTTCTTCCTAATCCCGACGAAACTTTAGCTTTGATTTTCGCCGCCGCGCACACTCAGGATTGCACGGATTCCGAGACCTGCAAGGCGGTACCGATATGCCTGATGGTAATGCTTGCCACCCGGCTGATGGCGGTTTCGACCTCGTCCCCGGAGCCGGCTGGGCGGGGGATTAGCAGGCCTTTAACGCGTGCCAGCTCCTTAATCATGGACTCACGAAGGGGGCCGTCGGGTAGCAGGGGTTCAATTTGGCGAACGATATTTGCCGCGGTAAAGGTGGCTTGGATGAGCTCCGGAACCACCAATTTACCGGCAATCAGGTTGGCCATGGCAACGAAGGGGACTTTGACCACGCGGCGAGCGATTTCATAGGTGAGTGGGGAAACCCGGTAAACCACCACGAAGGGATTGCCGATCAGGGCCGCTTCGACGGTGGCGGTTCCACTGGCTACGACGGAAGCGCGGGCATGGAAAAGGGCAGCGCGGGCGTCATCGACCAGTTGGACCGGAAGGCCGTCGCCGTGGTGTTTCACCAGGCCTGCGAGCATTTTGCGCTGGGAGGCGTTGAGGGTTGGCGCGAGGGGGATGATGAATTCGAATTCCTTGCGCGATCCGGCGGCGCGAGGGCCGCGCAGGGTGAGGATGCGGGCGGCGGCGAGCATCTGGGGCAGGTTGTCGCCGATCTCCTTGGCACGGCTGCCGGGCAAAATGCCGATCCAGGAACGCGAAGCGTTCAGGCCGCTTTCACGGGCAAACTTTTCGCGGGTGATGGTGGGAAGCGGCAGGTCGGCGAGCGGATGGCCTACAAATTCGGCGGCCACGCCGCGTTCGCGATAAAACATCTCTTCGAACGGAAAGATCACCAGCATCTTGTTGACGTACTTTTGCACGAGCTTGATGCGCTGCTTCTTCCAGGCCCAGAGCTGCGGGCTGACAAAGAAGATGACGGGAATGCCAAGGCGGTGAAACTCTTCGGCGAGGCGGAAATGGATATCGGGGAAATCGATGAGGATGGCGATATCGGGGTGATGGGTCCGGATTGAGCTCTTGAGTTTCAGGTATTCGCGGTAGATGCGAGGCAGGTGGCGGAGGACCTCCGTTATGCCCATGACGG
>Ga0209004_1000101_pt1 | contig 23197 bp, 24 predicted proteins | sample TexAe_RefH0_M1_FD_187948 | JGI IMG/M metagenome (GOLD analysis project Ga0209004, IMG submission 187948) | Forest soil microbial communities from Davy Crockett National Forest, Groveton, Texas, USA - Texas A ecozone_RefH0_M1 (SPAdes) (version 2) | ecosystem: Environmental > Terrestrial > Soil >... | reverse complement strand
GGATTCGCCTTATACCTCAAGACCGGGTCTGCCCGAGCCAATGATCGATTTGAAGCTGGATGGACAAACGTTGAAGTTTGAGATCAGCCATCGGCGCGCCCATCCGCCGCGAACTTTACGTGATCTGCCGATGACTTTTTATCTGAAGATAACGGGGCCGAACAAAGCCGAACTGCTGAATGAGACGGAAGGCGACGGGCCGACGGTGTTATTGACGCGGAGCGACTACTGAAGGTGCGTTGCAGGGGCCCCGGTGTGATGGCGCTGATGGGCGATGTGCGGAACTGCTATCCTGTGCGTATGACTACGACGGACATTGTGCTTCGCTACGTTGCGCCGCCTACCGAGGCTGTTGCGTTCGCGTTGGGAAATACCCGTGAGGTCTACGGAATACGGCGGCTCTGCTTCGATCGAGAGGCGCATACCCTCCGGGTAGAATACGACGCGACTAGGCTGAACGCGGCGGCAGTAACTCAGCTGATGCGGCAGGCAGGGTTGCAGGTAATTGAAGAGGTTCAGGTTGCGCTTCCGCCACCGGCCCCGGAGCCTGCACCTGCGGCCTGACGCGGCAATTGCGCCAGCGGAAAAAGCCTGATAATCTTAGGAAGGTTTCGATCGAAGCCATAAGTGTGCGCCCGTAGCTCAGCTGGATAGAGCGACTGACTACGAATCAGTAGGTCGGGAGTTCGAATCTCTCCGGGCGCACCATTTAACCCAAGTATTAATCAGTCGGTTGCGGCCCCAGCGCCGCTTTTGCTTTTTGTGGACATTTCTTGGCTGTGCCCAAGATTGTGCCTACGCAACGCTCTGTGGCCGCTCGGAAACCGAGCGGAGTGGTCCTTGTTGTTTGGACGGAAGATAGGATGTTGAACCTTCGGCATCGCACGGCTCAAGATGCCGAACACAGGGGCGTTTACAGGGACCGATCTGGATTTACGACGATGTTTCTAGAAACGGATGACTGCGGCACACTTCTACAGAGCCGACATCATTTCGGTTCGACAGGGGACGGCAGTTCAGGAGGAAGCGAAGGCGGTCGATACAGCATGGCGGGGAGCAGCATGGACGCATAAGCGCACGCCGTCACGGCCAGAGCCCACGCTACATACTGCCAATCGGAGCGGAGTATCCAGCAGGTTGCGATGGCAGCCACGAGAGCAATTCCTCCGGTGACAAGAAATCCGCGGGCCACCCCGGCGATGGTTGGGTTGCGAAAGGTTTCGCCGGCAACCGGATTGAAGCCTTTGATCGATGTGCTTTCCGGCGAGGTTTCTGTCGCCTTCCACCGTTCAATCGAGCGCAGCAATCTCCGCTGTGTGGCGAGCCAATCCAATGTATGCAGGATGAAGGCATGAATCTGGCCGGACTCCGGGTCGCGAAACCGCACCATTGGCTGTTGCCGGAACCAGTTCGAGGGCGCCGACGCCACCATGCCAACTTCCACAACGTCCGCCGATTGACCGCAATCGCGATGCGCTCGCTTTGATAACAGAGCCTTCCGTTTTCGAAGCGAAGCAGGCTGGCATCGGAAAAGCGATAACCACTGTAGATGCGCGCCTCGCCATCCGAGGCGAGGCCCACGATCTTTCCGCCGACGCCGAGCTTTGCGACGGAAATCCGAGGACCTCCGCTCGGAATCTGTCGGGGTCGCAGTGGATGTATCCCGATATCTATCGAGTTCTTGTTGCCTAACGGGTTCGGATCAGCGAAGCGGGTTGGGTTCCAGCAGCAGTTGAGATCAGGCGCAGTCCTGCTAGGCGGATTGGTTCTCGTTTCTCTGGATCGCATTGATTTGAAAAAGACAAATCCAATCCCTATGAGCGAATTCAAGTCGCTTTTCCCTCCCACTTCTCTCCTTTTGAAAAAAACACTTGCATGTGATTTGGTGTTATGGTTAACTACAACACCATAGATGTCAAGGCCCGGGCGAGCTGATGCGAGCTGGCCCGGAGCGGACGGCTCATTTGCGGAGGAGTCAAAAATGGAAACGCGTCGTCTAAGTGTGTTTCTCGTTGTATTGTTGATCTCCACAGCTGCTCTTGCGCAGTCCACCGCGCAAAGTTCCTTCGAGCAGTTAAAAGTCTTGGCAGGATCCTGGGAAGGCACTCTTGATGGCCAGACGTTGCACGTTTCGCTGCGTGTGACATCGATGGGCAACGCGCTGATGCACGAGATGAAGGGGCCCGGGCCCGATGATCCGATCACCATGTTCAATCTCGACGGCGACCGTCTGCTTTTGACCCATTATTGTGACGCGGGAAACCAGCCCCGCATGGTGGCAACCATTTCGCCTGATGGCAAGACCATCGTTTTCAATTTTCTCGAAGCCACCAATCTTCTAAGCACGCAAATGGGACATATGCAACGCGTCACATTCACCTTCATCGATCCAGATCATCACACCGAAAAGTGGGAGTTTGCGATGGCCGGCGGCAAGCAGATGGGCGGTTTGCTCGATCTGAAGCGCACCAAGTAAAACGTCTCTCCGGCGGCCTGGAGGTCATCCGAAGCGTTATCGATCGATCGAAGAGTTCGTCTCGACCAGCAGGAGTGGCGAAGAGCAGAGGATATCTGGAACAGAGGATGGATTTCGAGTGGAACGACAGTCAGCCGATTTACCGCCAGCTTCGCGACCGGGTTGTCGCCATGATGCTCGACGGCGTGCTCAAGGAAGGCGATCCGCTTCCCTCAGTGCGCACTGTGGCAGCCGAATATCGGGTCAATCCCCTGACGGTCCTGAAGGCTTATCAACAATTGGTCGACGAGGAACTGGTGGAGGCCAAGCGAGGGCGGGGCATGTATATCAATGCCGGCGCACGCTCCTTGTTATTGCGGGGCGAACGGCAAAATTTTCTGGACGAAGAATGGCCCAGGATTTGCGCAACCATTCAGCGGCTTGGGCTAAGAGCGGAGGATCTGCTCGATGCCGCATCCGCGAAAAGCGCCAGGCGGGATTCCCGAAAGAAGGAGAGCTGACGCCATGGCATGCATAGAAGCGCGCGGTCTTCGCAAGCAGTTTGGAACGACGGTCGCGTTGGATGGCATCGAAATGCGTGTAGAGGAAGGCCGCATCCTGGGACTTATTGGTCCCAACGGCGCGGGCAAGACCACTGCGCTCAACGCCATTCTCGGCTTGCTGCCCTATCAGGGTGAACTTGAGGTTCTCGGTCGCGACCCATGGACGCAGCGCGATCAGCTCATGCGCGATGTCTCGTTCATTGCCGATGTCGCCGTATTACCGCGCTGGATAAAGGTATGGCAGGTGCTCGACTATGTTGCCGGGGTGCATCCACGGTTCGATCGCGCGAAGGCGGAAAGCTTCCTATGTAAAACGGCCATCGGACACACTCGCAAAGTCCGCGACTTATCCAAGGGCATGGTGGCTCAACTGCATCTTGCGCTGGTAATGGCGATCGATGCCAGGTTGCTGGTGCTCGACGAGCCGACGTTGGGGCTCGACATCCTTTTCCGCAAGCAGTTTTACGATTCGCTTCTGAATGACTACTTCGATCGCAGCCGCACCATCGTCTTGACGACGCATCAGGTAGAAGAGATCCAGCACGTCATCACCGACCTAATGTTTATCAACAGGGGTCGCGTCGCGCTCAGTTGCAGCATGGAAGCAGTTGAGTCCCGCTTTCTTGAAGTGATGGTCCATCCCGACCAGGTAGACGCCGCACGGGCCCTCAAACCAATAGACGAGCGCCAGGTAATTCGGGGCAGCATTCTGATGTTCGACGGGGTTGACCGGCAACAGGTGGCTAGGCTGGGAGAGGCGCGCGCGCCCGCAATCGCCGACTTGTTCGTTGCCGTGATTGCCAATCAGGATAAGCAGGCAGAAGGAGCGGCCAGGTGAACGGTCAATCGAACGTAATGCCCGAATCGTCTCTCCGCTCGCAGGGAATCGCAGCCGTGTCGATACCCGCCCCGAGGCTCATGTACTGGTCGGTGCGCCGCGAATTGTGGGAAATCCGGGCCATCTATATTACCCCCGTCGCCGTCGCTTGCCTGTTCTTGTTCGGCTTCTCGATCAGCATCCTTCACTTGCGGGTCAAGATGCACGCCGCGCCAGGGCTCGACGTGATGCAGCAGCGTGAGTTGCTCGGGCAGCCATACGAGTTCGCTGAAGATTTGATCATGGGCACCGCTCTTTTAGTCGGACTGTTCTACTCTGCAGATGCTCTGTATGGGGAACGCCGCGATCGCAGCATTCTGTTCTGGAAGTCGGCGCCGGTCTCGGATCTCATTACGGTTCTGTCGAAGGCCGCGATTCCGATCGTAATTATTCCTCTGCTCGCATTCGCAATCACTGTTCTTACCCAATGGATGATGCTGATGATGAGCAGCGCAGTGCTGCTCGGCAGCGGCCAAAACGTGGCGATCCTCTGGTCGCGAGTGGGGATTTTCCACCGCTGGCCTATGCTGCTCTTCCACTTCCTGTGCATTCACGGGCTCTGGCAAGCGCCAATTTATGCATGGCTCTTGCTGGTCTCAGGCTGGGCACGGCGCGTACCGATTCTTTGGGCTACGTTGCCGCCGCTGACCATCGGTATCGTAGAGAAAGTCGCCTTCAATACGTCATATTTCGGTTCTTTGATCGGCAACCGCTTCACCGGCGGCTCTGAAGGGGTTGCGATCATGGAAAGTGGCAGGGCAATGGATCCGATGATGTTGTTCGCGCCGCTCCATTTCCTCATCAACCCGGGCTTGTGGATCGGCCTCGCAGTCACTGCGGCGTTCCTTGCCGCAGCCGCACGCATCCGACGATATAGCGGACCGGTCTGATTCGCACACGGGGCTGATTCGATCTCAAGCCCCAAGCAAGTTTCCCACTATCGACGGCTTCATTCAGTCCCAAGGAGGACCTATGGAATCCCTCGTTTCTCTGAACTGCACGGAACAGGTTGTATGCAATTCCATCTTGCCCACCGCTTCGATCTGGCAGGATGTTCTAGCCCAGGCTGTAACCGGTGAACTCATGGCTGCCATGAACTACCGCGCATTATCGACCATTTGCGAGGACCCCGAAGAAGTTGCCGATGCCCTGGAGCACGCGCAGGGAGAACAGGGACACGCCGCCGCGTTCGCTGCCGAAGGTCGGAAGATCGGAGTGAATGTCCCCAACAATGTCAACGCCAGGTACTGGAAACGGATTCGCGAAGCATTCATGCGCTGCATCGAGCAACGCGACTTCATGGCCTGTCTCATCGTTCAAGAGATCATGCTCGAGTCGTTCGCCGTCGCAAGCTATACCCGTGTCGGGAAGGCCGCTCCGGGCAGTCTCGGCAGGACCTTTGCCGCCATTGCCGCAGAGGAAGAAGGTCACATCGAGCACGCGATGGCGATTCTCAGAGCCGAGCGAGCCAGGGACCCAAAGCGCTTTGATGACAAGGTGTATCGGCTTCATCTCGACGTCATGACTACGCTCACAGAGATGGTCGCCAAGGAATGCCGGCATGGACAGTGCGAGCTATGCCACAGCAGCTGTGTGAAACCATCGCTTTCCGTGGTCGGGCTGTCCACAGTCGAACTGCGTGGAGCGTCGCTGCAACAGTACCTGAAGACGCTGGACGCGCTGGGACTTCCCGGGGAGGTAACGCTGCAATGGGTCGCGCAACTGCCTGTGTAATCGCGGAAGAGCGGCGGACCGATTTGGATTTCGCTCTGATCGGGCATCAGGAAAGCTGGCGCGCAGCTGCGGACGTGCTCGCCGTCCTGCGCGGGGCCGAGCGCGCGCCATTACCCGACGAGGAAATCAGGGAGATCTTTCCGTGGATTCCGCCGCGAGCCGTCTGCAAGGTCGAGGTCACGTCAGCAACCGGAGCGAAAGCGCGTGGCCTGTACATCGACTGCTTCATTCCTCCAGATCGCCTGGGTTGCGAATTCGTACACGACAACATCGGCCGGGTTCGCGCCGCCGCCGCCTGTGCAATCAACGCAGGAGCAAAGATTGTGAGCCTGGGTGGATTCAGCTCCATTTTGATCGAAGGCAACTTCCATCGGCTTCCCGAAAGGACCAACACGACCTTCACGACCGGCAATACCCTGACGGTTGCCTTTATCGTTGAAGGCATCAGGAAAATGTTTGTCATGGAAGGGCGGGAAATCTCGAAATCGAAGCTCCTCATCGTTGGAGCAACAGGTGATGTGGGTTCCGGCTGTGCGCGCTGCCTGGCGCCTTTCGTCAAACGCGTGATACTTTGCGCGCGCAACGCGGAGCGGCTCCGCACCCTCGCAGCCGAGCTGGAGGCTGATGGAACCGTGGTAGAAATCGCGGCCCGACTCGAGCAAGTCCCGTATGCGGCCGACATCGTGATCTGCGCGGCGAGCCTGGCTTCCCCTTCGCTTCGCTTGGGCTGCATTGCGCCCGAAGCCATCATTTGCGATGCGGGCTACCCGAAAAATCTGAGTCCTCACAGCGATATGCCTGGCGCCCGAGTCTTCTTTGGTGGCCTGGGACAGATTGCGGGCGGGTTGAGTTTCACGCCCGATTTCAAAGGCGTTCTGAATCGGCATCCATTCCCTGATGTGGCCCAGGGATGTTTGCTCGAAGGCATGGCCCTCGCCCTGGCGCGACGTTTCGAGCCGTTCTCCCAAGGGCGAGGGTTCATTACGCGCGAGCGGGTTGAAGAAATCGAGACCATCGCAGCCCTGCATGGAATCCATCTCGCGCCGCTCTTCAACACTGAAGGGCCACTCGAGGGCATACGCACACCAGAAACCGCGAGAGACAGGGGCGTTTTTCCCGGGACCGATCGAAAAGGCGAGCGGTGCGCTCTGGGCGCCGCGTCATTCTTCGGCTGATTCTCCGAGAGAAGCGCGATCGCATGCGACGTGCGTCAGGCGCCGTCATACCCGCGTGAGCCAGCCGTGACGTCAACGCGACGAAGCGGCTTGGAACGTCAGTGCCGCGGCAGTGACATGGCCCACAATCATCTGCTTATGGTGTTGAGCACGCCGTCAATCATGGTCGTCACGATTGACGTTCCAATACGCAACAGAGACCCGTGACAGGCTCAGTTGGGCCGTTATCCGCTGGTTTCGGTTCGTGATCCGAACCGAAATGCATGACGCAAAAGCGTGTCCGCGGACCAGTGATTGTAGTTGTGAACAAATAGGAGGATGAAGTAGGCGATCTGATACACGAGTTGGATACCGGCGGTCTGCCAATCCTGAATGAGGCACGAACCGAATGTTAGAGCGATCATTAGCAATGCTCCGCCGATGAGTGCGATGCGTGTCCACAATCCAACAAGGATGAGCAAGCCGATCGAAGACTCTGCCCAGGGGAGGATCAAAGCGAAAGCGGCAATGATCGTATGAGAAAGTGCAGTATGGGCAAACTGAGCCTCGATCATTCCCTGGAACTTCGAGGGGTTCAGGAGTCTGCTGATACCGTGCAGAGCGATGTTCACTCCCAGAAGAATACGGAGAAGTGCATAGGCGATGGTTCGGTTACTGATTTCCTGGTTCCCGGTCACGACGAATCACTTCCTGGATTGCCTGAGACATCCCATCTACAAATAGATGCGCGCGTCCATGAATGGATCCCCATACACTGGTGCAATCGCTGCGAATCCACGCCTAACGCAGAGGGTCAAAGCTCAGCGAGGAGCGCACTCTGTCCTTGTATGTCGGGCAGCGTTCAGGAATGTGATTGTGTGCAAGTTCTCGACTGCCGATATCAGGTCGCGTCGCATACCTCCTTAAGTCGAATCTCGGCCACAGGATCAGTGGTGGTCGCCGTGACTGTGCCGCCAGTCCCAGTATTCTTTCTGCTCATCTTTGCTGCGTTTGTTCAGATCCCTGTGTTCCCGGTGGGTATCATGTTCCCACTGGTTGTAATAGACGACTTCGCCAGAAACTGGATGGTAGTCGTGGTAGTAGGGATCGTAGTAGCGAGCATGGACCGTGCAGCCGGTCACCAGGCCGGTAGAAACCATTGCTGCTAGAAGCAAGGCTGGGGCGAATTTCCAAAGTACAGAACGCATCGGCTATTTCTCCTCAAAATCACCTGGTTCCTTCGATGCGTATCTCTCATAAGGGGCAATCCAATACTTCAACATTTCGAAAGTTCTGCATCATTCCGGGCCATTTGAAGCGCACCGCCGTGTCCACGTCTGGCGACGTCTGCAAACTCCGAAACAGCTCGACAATGGCTGTACGCCAGACTTACCTGGTCAATCACGACCGGACATTTGGGCTGGGCATCCTGCGCTGTGGATTGCCTGGCTCCGCAAATGCCGAGGAGTAGAAATGCCAAGGCAGTCGATCCGAGTTGTGCGGTCGCGTTACGAATTCGACATGCCTTTTTGCTTCTTGCGAGACTAACGGGAGTGCGGCACTCCAATCTTCTGGAGGAATCGCTCGACGGACTTTCTATCGATAGCTTCTCCGGGCGCGATCCCGTAGTCGAGGACGTTCTCGTAATCGGTGAGTACGAAGTTAAAGCCAGCTCCATTTTCGCCCCATCGTACGACTTCAGACAGGACGCAGATGGAACTGTCGGAGTTATTGATCCGGCCGTCCTGTTTCTGGAGTGTCATCTGGATGAGAGTGCCTGGCGCCCACCGCTCTTTGGTGAGAAGGAAGAGGCCGGTAGCACTGATATCGCCCACGTGGTAGGAGTAGGGGGCGCCGCCGGTCCAGTAGTACGCAACGAGGCCGGGTGTCGAAAAGCGTTTCGCCCGGCGCTGATTGACATCAGGGAAAAGCCAGCGGAGGAATCGGATGGTGAGAGGATCGGATTCGGGTTGTTCGGCCTCTGCTTCTTCGATGGGCTCGGATGCCTTCGGGAGCGGGGTTGGTGGTGCGGCGACCCGGCGGGTTGACGGCGCGGCGGCCTGCTGGGCGGGTGGCGCAACCGCGAGATTGGGCCGGAGCCATTTGGCATCCCACTCCGCGCTCGAGTCGGGAACGATTCTTGGGCCGTTTGACGCACGGTTGATGGAGTCAGGGACGACTGAAATGGTGAATTTATTGCGATCCATAGGCACCCCTCTTGGCCCGAGTCAACAGCAGCACACACCGGTTCCAAGATTTTGCCTTGTGTGCTATCTCCGGGATATCACGGAGCTTGTTTCGTATTCAATTGAAAACAGATGCAGGCAGATCACGGATGGACCTGTTGGGGGGCTAAAGACTTGAGACTTTCGTTTTTCGCGGCTGAAAGAGAGAGGTTGGATGGGTGGATCAGGGGCGACTGGCTCGATCTTAGAGCGTATTCCAGTTGTGCAGGATGAGCAGTTCGAAACATGGGAAGCACTCAGCATTGGTCCGTTTTCCACCGCGGACTGCACTTTCTACTCCTGAAACCTTCTGATGATCCCGCTCATCTGAGAGCAAGAAGGAGAATCAAAAAAATGCCATCGAGAACTGAACTTGTGGAGCGCCAGAAGGCTCCGCTGGCCACCCCTTCCTACCTTGACCTGAAGGCAGTTGAAGACATCACGGGGGCGCTGAATGCGCTGCTCGCAGATGTGTTCAGCCTCTATCTGAAAACGAAGAATTTTCATTGGCATATGAGCGGACCGCACTTTCGCGATTATCATCTGCTTCTCGATGACCACGGAGACCAGATATTCGCGATGACCGACGAAATCGCCGAGCGCGCCAGGAAGATTGGCGGAACCACGATCCGCTCCATCGGCCACATTGCGCGGCTCAAGAGAATTCCGGACAACGATGCGGACTTCGTAACTGCAGAGGGCATGCTTGCCGAGCTTCATGAAGACGAGATAGCGCTCACCCTCAGCATGCGCGCTGTGCATACGCTCTGCGATGAAGCGGAGGACGTGGCGACTGCGAGTTTGCTGGAGAACTGGATTGACCAGTCGCAACGGCGCAGCTGGTTCCTGTTTGAGGCTACCCGGCACTCACACAGTTGAGTTTGCGGGAGCACGAAATCCGACTGAGGCCAAGATTTTCCAGCGATGCTTCGAGGGGTTGGGAAATTGGCCTCGGTCGGCCTTGCACGCGTTAGTCGCAGCAACCCTATCCTGGTGCCCAGAGGGAGTTGCCCCCGGCTGGCGCCTCGCGGGTTTCAAGTCCACCCCCCGGATGCATCAAATTTCACGAACAATTGATCTTGTAGACGGTCGAACAGCACACGAAGTTCTGTCCATGAGGCCGGTTACGGTCCGATGGCCTTGGCTTGCCTTCCATCCCAGCCGCGCGACAATCGCCCGCTCTTGAATCTTCATATCCGGCGGCGGCCCGGACGCGGCGAGTCTTCCCTGCCCTTCGCGGCCGAGGAATTTTACTAGTTAAGCCCCGTATCCTCACCACGACTTTCCTATCCTCGCGGTACTTCCGAATCTGCCGACGACAATCGGGGCATTTCGAATCCGTTCAAAGGTCGATAGAATCGCGGTGAATCTGGATGATGTCCGAGGTTGAAGCGGAGACTCTATGGCAAGACGCAAAGGCTGGCTTGAAAGTTTTCTGGAGCCCGAAGTTGAGAGAGCAGAGCGGCTGTCAGTAGAGCAGTTTGCCGCATACCGCTGGAACGGCACGAACCTGGTGCAAGAGGCTGTCAGGGATATCAGTCCGACGGGAGTTTACATTGTTACGAAAGAACGCTGGAAGCCCGGGACTTTGGTTTCTTTGACATTGCAAAAGGAAGGTCCGCTGGAAATGAATTCCGAGCGGCGGATCGAGGTAAAGGCCAAGGTGGCCCGATGTGGGCAAGACGGCGTGGGCCTGGCGTTTGTTTTTGCAAAGGACGACCCGGAATCTTCCCAATGGGAAAGTCTAAGAGCCAGCCTGATAGAAGAGGCGAAGCCGGAAGACATGCTGAGCCTGGTACGGATGGCCGAAGCCGTTTCGTTCCTGAGCCAGATTTGTCCAGGGGGAGCTGCAGAAACCGGGCAACTGCTCAGGGGAAGATTGAGCAACCATAAGGTAGCGAACGCGATAGAAATTGCGCTCAAAGCGCAAAACCTGCTGGCCGTCGAACATGCAACAGAAAGGCTGCGCGCTGAACCACTCCTTGTTGTGCGCATTCTTGAAGACGGGTCATGTACTGACGAAGGTTGGTTAAAGCAATTCTGGGGAAACCTCCTGGTCACGTCTTGCACGGCGGATGGAAATGACGAATTGAGCAGGGTCCTGGTTGAGTTGTTCTCGCAACTCACGACTTTTCCGGTGCGCATCCTGGTCGTTGTATGCACGAGAGCAACCAAGGTCCTAGCAGAATCAGGGTTGATATTCGCGAAGCCTCTGCCATGCAAGCTGGAAGAGCTCACGCTAACAACGGGATCGCGCGGACGACAGATTGAACGCGATCTCGAACGTCTGTCTGAACTTGGATTGATTGAAAAGAGGGCTCCCGATTTCTCAACCTTGTTGAATAGCGACGAAATTTTTATCACCCCTACCTGTCTCGGCCTTCAACTGTTTGCGCATTGCAACGGGCAAAGAGGATCGCTACAGGAGTTCTATGATTTGAACTCCAACGGAGCGCAGGGCCGTGCGAATCATTCTCGAAACAAATCCTGAGCAGGACTACCCGTCCAATCGCTCGATGAGCCTCTAGAGTGTAATGAAGGAATTGGCGCCAGGAGGATTTAAGCTCGGCCGCTACTCACGAGAACTTTTTCGCCTCTTTCAGGCGTGACGAGCCATCGCAAGGTCCACGATCTCCCCGATCATCTGGGTATAAGAGAGGCCGGATTTCCTGGCGGCCATGGCAAATTCCTGTCCGCTGGAGAGCCAAGGGTTCGGATTAGCTTCGATGACATATACCTCGCCCTTGCTGGATACGCGCATGTCAATGCGGCCATAATCGCGAAGCTTGACGGCGCGATAGGCCTTGATTGCGATCTCGCAGAGCCTGGTTACGGTTTCTTCGTCGAGGTCTTCGGCGATCGCCGATTTCGTCAGCTTGTAGGCTTCTGTGTCTTTCTCGAACTTCACATCCTGGCTGGCGATTTTCGGCATTCCTTTGGGAAGCTTCGAAAGGTCAAGTTCCACCAGCGGAAGTACACGAGCGCTCTCGTAACTGCCCAGGATGGAGGCGTAGATCTCGCGTCCTTCGATGTACTCCTCGATCAACGCTGGAGAATCGAATTCGCTCTGAATATAGGCGATGCGCTCCATCAACTCCTTGATGCTGGTAACAACGGCATCCGCATCGATGCCGATGGATCCATCTTCGGAGGTGGGTTTCACGATGAGTGGGAACGAGATGTCGTGGGCATGGTCGATATTGCCGCGATAAGCTGTCGCGAAGTAGGGCGACCGAATGCCATAAAAAGCGAACATCTTCTTGGCGATCGATTTGTCCTGCGCAAGAATGTGCGCGTGCGGGCCCGCGCCGGTGTAGGGGATATCGAGCAGATCAAGGAATGCGGTGACGTGCATCTCCTTGGTGTCATCGCCTGAATACGATTCCGTGAGGTTGAAAATGAGATCGGCGCCACATTTTGCGAGTCCGAGCAGCGACTGCGGCCGGCCGTTGAGAACGTAATAAGAAGGTTCATGACCGAGCTTCTCCAAGGCTTCGAAGATCTCTTCGCGGTCGTGCTTTACCGGCTTCTTCTTGCGTTTCTTTTGTCCCTTGCGCTTGCGCGGTACAGGAACTTCTTCCTCAACTTCAGCAGGCTCTTCTTCCCACAAGTCGTACAGTACAGTGACCTTCAATTTCGCCATGCGTCCTCCAATCGGTGTGACGGCAACTGCCGACACACCTCAGGAATGAATGAATTTCCCACGGACCAGGTAATTCATTGAGAGTGCGGTTGTGTATACCGTGAACTCCGTGAGGTATTCGGACTCGCGTCGAACGTCCACGCGCAGACCGAGGTCTTCAACACGCTTGCAGATAGCCTCTACCAGTCCATTGACGATTGGACGTTGCACGCCGCTCCAATACGCTACCTTGTCGACAATGGGCTTGCGATGTTGCTGCAACATTTCCTGGGCGGGTCGCACTCCCTTATGTCGCTTGGGGGAGATATTGAAGATATCGGCCAAATCCGTGTCCAGCGCGAGTTCCTGCACCGGAATTTCCTCGGGCAGGCTGAGACGATAGAACTCGCCGACCGTCGATTCCATCTCATCGACGGTGATGTCGGTACGGCCGCGACGCCGGCTGGGTTCGACATCTCCGACTTTTCGCGCCATGCGATCGACGAATTGGAGCTTGGCCAGCGCACCCCAGCCTTCGTAGCGCTTTCGCCATTGCGAACGAGGAGTGAGCCAGACCGCAAACGTTTCGGCAAAATCTTCATCCGGATGCTTCTGCGCGTACCACCCCGCCATGTGGCGAACATACTTCCGCGAAAACGGTATGGGGCGGTAATTGTCGCGATAGGCGCGGCGAAACGGGCCGAAGAGATCACGCCACTCCGCCGACTTGTAGAGTTGGTACGCGTAGTTGAATGCGTGTCCGGCTTCGTGACGCATATACATCATTATTTCGCGAGCGTCTTCCAAATCGTTCATATCGCGCTCAAGCTGTGCCAGGTCAGGGTTGGCCAGATAAAACGGAATGCCGATGACGGGCTCCCCAGAGGGGCATCCCCATTCATCGGTGAGATAACAGAGCGGACGGAACTTGTGGATGCCTTTGGCTTCCAGTTCGCGATAAAGCTGCTGAACGAATCGCTCGAGCGGAGAACCCTCGAGTTTGAGCCCAAGTTCGCGAATGGGCTTGGCGAGTATCTCCTGGAATTCCGTTCGGGTTTGCTCGAAATTGCGCATTGGGCTATTCAGAGTTCTATACCACGGAGCCATATTTGGCACGGCAACGCGTATTGCTCGTATCGCTTATGCACATAGTATTGTGAGCACCTAGATCAAAAAAAACGCCCCCATGCCGAGAGGCCATATTCTCTTTTAACTCTCTTATTTTCTCTGGTGCCCGGAGGGGGACTTGAACCCCCACGGCCTTGCGGCCTGCGGATTTTAAGTCCTAATTTATGTGACCGAGCACTTCCCTGCACCATGTTGCACCGCGCGGAATAACACCTTCACACTCAATTAGATGTACTCGTTATCCACATCGCACTCGGACGCAAGAGAGAGCACCAAATCACGGAACAAGGTGGCACCAAAAGCGGCACCAAGATTTGGGACATTTAGTTCACTGTGAGCTCGAACTTAACAGGCGACGACAGCAGAGAGTCTGGCATCTAGTTCGATGGTTTACTCTCGAGCATATGCTCGTTGCCGCCTTGCAGGAGATCAAAGGACCGAAGGCCGTTTCAGGGAACCTATCCATGCTTTCAGCGCACAATTTGATCTCAACGAGTGCTTTGCCCTGTCGGCAACTCTTGAGCCAGGGGGCACCTGTCTGAATGCTTTCTCCGCGCCGAGCCTTAACCGTACTTTAGATCGGTGCTCTGTCCGACCTCAATGATATATCTATCAGGATCGCGGATGTAGCAGCGGATATCGCCGTACTTCGGTATTGGCTCCGTGATCAACTCCGCGCCAAGGCTTTTCCATGATTCGTAGCACGCTTGAATAACACTGTGCACTCCTATTCCTGGCCAGATGACGCTGCCACACTGCTACTACACGATCGCTAACGACTTCGATTCTGCGTTGTACTCAGATACCTTAGAGTGGCCAGGCCTGGCATGAAGAAATATGCTCCACCTTTTACGGTGACGTGCGTCGTGACGCCGATCCGCCGCTCGCGTACCGGGCACTTGGGAACAGTGAATGTTCCAGCGGTCTCCGTTCGTCCTCCCAACATTGGATCAGCCTCATCGTAGAGACCGGCGAAATTCGGTGACGAGACCCATGCGTTTTGCAGAAATTCGAATTGCCGTTCGATGTTGGCATTCAGTGACAGAAAGAGCAAGCCGCGTTTTTGACCGTCCGGCGTGTAGCGATCGGTCATGAGCGAGCCATAGGGACGGCCTCGTCGAATCATGCGATGGCGCTTCACAGTAGTAATCGAATCCGTTGGGTCAGCAAGTACAGTCTCCCGAGGATTTACCCGTCGAATGTGCGCACCGAGTGGGCAGTTGTAGCCGTGGGCGTCTTTGGCAAATCCAAAATTGTTTAATTGATTTGGATCTATGCCGTTATGGTCTGGAGAAACTGCGATGGGTGTTCCGTCTCTCCATCGTCCGACGATCTTCGCGGCGAGCGCCTCTTCTGCCTCCAAATCCGGCGTCCCATCCGGTCGCTTAGATTGGGCACGGATCATCTCCCAGAAGCCGGGTACATCCTGTTCCATCTGTCGGGCCACCAGGTAAGTTCCATTCCGCCCAAGGTCCCCTTCGCGAAGCAGATTTGTTTGGTCCACGTCCGGTGCATGGAGATGTGGTGAGGCTGTGACCTGCCCGAAGTACTCATTTTCATATCCAAGAATGAACTCGCCAGGACTGATCTCATTCCCCGGTCCGTTCGCGCCGTACTTCTCCGGCCGGTAGCCGAGAATGTCCGGCTGAGCCAGCCCATCGACAAACCCGAAGTGTTCGTGGGTCAACTTGCTCCCTGGTGCAACAGGAAACGTCTCAGACTCGATCAAAAGCTCTTCGTCCGCAATGCCAGCACTTGCTTTTCGCTCCTCGGCCAAGAGCTCGCTCAGCGACTCTCGATCGCGGCCAAACAGCATCAAGAGGATATGAATGCGATGACCAGGCTTCCCCCATTCCCACTTCTTTGGTTCGTCCCCTAGCATCTGGGCACGCGCGAGGTCCGACATGTCCTCCATAAATTCCAATGGGAACGTCGCCAGGGTCCTTTGACCTAGTCCTAGTCGGACGAGCCCTTTGTAGGTGAAAGCTATATTGATTGAGGTCTTTCTGTTGCGATCGAAATTTGCCGCACCCGTAACCTGAGAGCTCATCGAAACCAGCCAGGGATTCGGATCCGCCATGTCACGAATGGTTAAAAACAGGTAAGCCGCATAGCGTTGGCTGGCATATCCTGACAGAACCAATCCCTGAATATCGTCCGTCTCGAGCATCTCTAGAATCTCCTCAGCCATTCGTCCAATGCGTTGCTCTCCAACTCTCCCCAAAGACCGGCACGGATTGCCGCGTTGTTCTCGATGTTCACCACAGATAGCGGTGGATAGGCGTTGTACCAGAGCTGCGAATAGAGTTGCATCCCGCGCGCATAATCTTTGAAGCGCTGTTCGTCGCGAGCTCCCCCCTGAATCAAATTCGAGGCCCTTGGAAAGTTCACCGCGTTGCTCCACACCGCGGTTAGCCCCTCTGCGGCCTGATCGATAAACTCGCCCAAATAGTGCTCCCAGCTGCCATCAAAATTGCTCAAAAACAATAGGTGCTTTCCGTTGTGGATCATCGCCCAGCGCGCAAAATGAATGCTGGGTATGCCGCTAAGACTGCCTTTATAGAACGTCACCCGGCCCCGGAACTCGATCAGCGCCAGCACCACTTTCAACAAACCAAACCGGAAGATGCCCGGCTTAACCGGTGTAATGCTGAATAAGTGATTTTGCGGCAGCCTGTTTTCGCGACTTACCAGCTGCTCTATCTTCTTTGGATCCGGTTGTGAGTCTTCGACCGGGGTGTTCGATATAGAAGAATCGGTCGATTCTTTCCAACGCAGAATTCCGTACAAGGTCAAAAGCACAAAAAAAACGATTCCCAGCCAGATTCCCCAGATCTTCCCTCCCAGGGCAAGCGGTCCCAACAATCCCGTGATAACCAAGAGCACAACGACGAGGTCTCTCACACGCATGCGTTCGAAAAGCGTATAGCTTGGCGCGGGATCGCGAGCCCATTGAAGGTTCGGATCGTTCGCGACGAACTGTTGTATACTGCGCCGGACCGAGGCAGGATCTTCATTGGGTGGTAACTGAGCTAGGAATTGCTCGATTCGATTGCGCAGTTCGTTCTCTTGGACGATCTGCCGCGCCGTGAAACCGCCACAGCTGACATAAAACGTGTCCGTGTAGACCACATGGGCCAACAGGTATCGAACTGTCGCATCCACATCTCCATGTAGGGCATAATCCGTGCAGTGTCCGTAGATCTGGTCGAGCGCCGATAAGGCCTGCTCGGCGAGCTCACGCAGAAAATCCTTGGCATCTCCGTCGAAGTTGCTCTCAAAAATCAGCTCCGGCCCATGCAGACCATCCTCCAAGATCAACCAACTGGCAAAGTGCAGCAGCGTCAGCTTGCCAAACGGAATAAGAGTCTGATGCTCGATGTCATCGCCGACTGAACGCAAAAGCCGATCGAGCGCTTGGACCTGCGACCCATCGATGGGAGAAAGAATTGTGAGGCCGCGCTGTTTCATGCTTGGCGACCTCCAAACTCAACCATGAGCCTGTTCGGAAAGGGGCCTTCGTACAGCACCGGCCTCAACTCGCCAGAAGCGCGCCGGAGGTTCGGCAACTTCATGGCCGCTCCAACAAGCGCCGGCAACTGCACGCCGTTGAGCAGGCGCCCGTAGCATAGGTGCATTCCGTGTCCGAAGTGCAGATACTTGTCGAGCGGTCTGTTTTGATCGAACACTCCCGGGCTCGGAAAAGCCTTCGGATCGAACATCGCCGAGATCGTTAGGAGCAGCGCCGTATTGCCATCTGGCTTCTCGTACCGAAGCAATGCCGACGTCTGCGGATTGAAGCGCAATGCCTCGTAGACGCAACGCCGGATCGCCGTTTCGTCGTCACTTTGTGCGGCCTCACGCGTCGCAGCCATAGCGACAGGCTTGTCGAGGAGCACCTCAAACGCATTCGCCACTGCAGTTGTCGTGGTATCGATCGCCCCTACAACCATGCCGGTAATGTTTCTTCTGATCCCATCCGGATCGAGGGTTCCGGCGCGAATCAGCCGGCTCAAAATGTCATCCCCGACCGCGCCCTGAGCTGATCGTTGGGCGATTAACGCTTGCAGATAGGCTCGTAGTTCCCTAGACGCCCGGTCCGCCGCCTGTCGCACCGCAGGCACATCATTCCGATTCAGAAAGACATCCCAGAACAGAGATCGCATCCACTGCATTAAAACGCCTTGACTCGGTCCCGGTACGCCGAAGTACTCTGCCACCACTCTGGCACCAGATATGCGGGCATACTCGCCAGACAGATCAAGCCGCCCCGCGGGCGCGGCAGCAGCAATCAAAGTGGCCGCAGTCTCCTTGACAATCCGCCGCACCCATTCGAGATCAGTTGGCTTGACAATGCTTCGGATCGCCGCATTCTCCCTATCGAACTGGGCACCACGATCCATCCCGAGAATGAATGGTCCACTGATTCGGTCCATCCGTGCGGAATTGATCTGTGCAATAGTGTATTTTTCATCCCCGTCGAGCGCGTCCACCACTGCCTCATACGTGGAAATCACCGTTATCTTGCCGATGCGCAGCACCGGTTTGATTCGCAACAAGTGAGAAACGAGCCGAAGCGCGTCCGGTCCCGTCAATTTACGCACGAGTGTGTCCCACCAGAGCTTCGAGACGAGTTCCCCACTCAACATGATTTCTCGCGGCCTTTCTAAGTCTAGGTCGATGAGACAAACATCGGAATCTTGAACGAGGTGCCCGATGTCGTGGCGCAATCGAGCGCGATCTTCCCTTCCGTGGCCACGACCTCCGCCGTCAAGTAGACGATCAAGTGTGTTCCGGCTCCGTACGCCAAGAATGGCTGCGCAACTGGGGCTGGATTCGCAGCCGTAGGAACTGAAGACGCAGCAGGGGTAAACGTGATCGTCTTAATCGTATCGAGGCCTGTGCCTTGCCATTCGACCGATGTTCTCTTGTCTTTGACTGCTCGAGCCGGCGCACCACTCTGATCGATAACGGCTTTGATCGGTGGCTTCTCTTCCTGTGGAATCGCGATCAGGTACGGCTCGCTTTTGCCCACCCGAACCACCATATTCTGATAGCGAGAGACGAGATCGGTCGGCACAGTAAACCGATACTCATTAGCCGGGGTTGACTTCGGAGTGGAAGTTGGGTTCGCGCTGACCGGCGGATTCACAGGAGTAAGAGGAGGATTCGTACCTCCGGTTGAGCTCACGCTAATCGGTTGCAGTGCGGGCTCACCCGCGAAATACGTCCTATCAAGTTCGACGTTCACCGTTTGACTTGGCGATATCTGCGGGAGATACAACCGAAATACTGTCGTCTGGCCATCGCTTCCCATGCGCGTAACGGTTGGCTCTGAGAAGGCCATTGGCTGGTTTACATAGTAGTCCAGTCCGCAAAACGGTAACTGAAAGCTCACTTCGCGGCTCTTAACAAGTAAATCAGGCGGAATCGACGCCACCACACGGAGCATATTCAGCGGGGCATCTGTTCCCGTGTTCTCGATCGATTGAATGGACATATCGTAGGGCCCCGGTACCGGTTCATCGCCGACGCACAAGATCGGATCTGGCAAGGTGGATAGATCGGTTGTATCGAGCGGCTTGGGGACGTTGTTGGTGTCGCGCCCAAAGATATCGACCGTCAAAAGCAGTAGCTTGGTATTTCGAATCGGACGGAGAGAAGCTGAAGAAATGGCTAGTGAATCGATCGAACGCTTTCTCCCGTCTTCAAGTCGAACCGCCTCACCGTAACGGCCGATCAGCAAGGCAGCGCCGAAGGCAAGCGATGCAAGAGGGGCTTCGAATTCAAGAGTCTGTTCGGATTTTAGGGTCAGCGACGCATCTTTCTCAGACATCGGCTGACCACCGATCAGCACTCTGGTTCCAGGGAAGAAGTTCCGTCCCGAGACTGTGACGTAAGCCTTTCCACCGCCGACGTCCGTCCAATTTACTTCCGTGACGCATGGTGCAAGAGTGGATTGAATTTTCGCCGTATTCGGAATCTTGATCTGCTGAGTTTGAGATGTATAGGTGGCAGAGCGATCGACCCGCCACGGCATCCAGCTCCAGGCCGAACTGGTGGTTTGTTTGTTCCGGTTGTAGCGCCTCCAGTAAGATCGCGTCTTCACCTCGAGAACCGTTTCGTTGGCGTCTGAATCGTCACCTTTTGGAACCGCGATGACAGCCATAAGTTGTCGAGGCCCGGGTGCAACCGCGCGCCGACCTAGCTCTGGACGAAACTCCCATCCAAAGGTGGTCGCATCTTCTAGCAGATCGAGTTTGCCTTGTGGCTTTCGTTCGAAGGCTACCGTCTCTGGATCGCGGCGGATGTACTGGCCACGAGATGCGGCTTTTGCTTGCAATCCAAACTTAAGCCACTGCACTGTTCCTGCCCCGTCTATGGCTCGATCGGCACTCGTGGTGTGCTCCGCGTTAAAGGTCTTCTCTTGGGGCATGAGCGCAACCAGCGAAACCGGCTTGGCTGGAACCGCCTTCTCGCGCGGCGATGGAGGGGCAGCCGCCGCGGCGTTTTGCTGGTTCGCCCCTGCCGGGGCTACCGCCGAGGATTGAACAGCCTGAGCTGAAGCCGTTGAGGGAGAGGTCGCTGGATTCCCTCCGGCCGACGGGGCAGCGGGGACAGTAGAGGTGCTTGCCGTAGAGCTCGTAATTTTCGAAATAATCGAACGCACCCAGGTTCGAATCGCCGGTTCAGAAGGACTCTCGATTACCTCTGAAATAGAGGGCGCGGTGCGCACCGCCATCTCGACGATAGCAACCGAATCCGCGTATCCCGCCGGCGGACTGATGGAGACTTGAAAACCAAGCACCGTCTGCAGGCGCGATCTATCCGCGATCATTCGATCAGAAAGCGAGCCCTCATAGACTGCCTGCACACTAATGACCTGCGACGCGAGATTAAGCTGATTGGTCAGTGCATCTACTGCGGCCAATCCCATGGGCGACTTCGAGTCTGACGATTCCGGCGTCTTTTTTGGATCGAGGCCAGAGTTCTTGTTGTCTTTGCCTTCGCCCGCGCCGACACTCTTTTGATCCTTTTCCTTAGGCCCAGCCGATAAAGCTGCGCTCGTCTCTGTCGCAGTCCGCTCCTGTAGCGCCGACAGGTTATCGGTAATACTGGGATTGAAAACCTTCAGCGTCTCTAAACTTGCGTTGAGGCGCTGCAATCTCAGAGTGAGTGAACTGTTATCGAAGGCTTTCGCCTCGCCGACTGCAATCCCATTGCCGGTAAGATCCTCGGGACGGCGGGACCAGACGAACCACGCAAACACGACAAGGATGGCAGCGCCGACCGCAAATGGGACCGAATGTCGCATAACAAAATGAAATGCGACCTCAAGCCATGCCTTAATTAAGTGCGCGGTTTGCATACCCATCCAAAGACGACGGTGTCATCGTCGCTTGTGCTGATCGGCTCCCAGACGGCATCCTCTCCTGGAGGACATGTTTTCACGGGCGGTTTTGCTCGCAGTCCGAGTGAAGCGACCTCGAAGTGGTCAAGCCCGGCATTTTTGAGCGCCTTCTCGAGCGTTTTGAGAATCTGGTCCTTCGCGCCATGCAGCTGGCGGTGAACCTGCGGATGCTTTTTGAGATCCACATCGACCTCCGCAAATGTTTGGGGTGTGGGCCGAATTATATCCCTGTTTCCGTTTGTGGGTGCGTTATTTGAGAGCTGAGAACAGTGAATCGAGGTCGTAGCTGATTCCGATTTGGCCTTTCCACTGCGGATTGGTGATCAGTTCGGTGCGATTGGACCAAGTGACGGATACCGGAATGCTGATATTTGATTTCCCAGGAGCATAGGTAAACTTGCCCTGGACCACATCGACATTTCCCTTCTGAGCAAATACTTGGGACGCGTTGGCTGAGAGGCCAGTGATGGTCACGCCGCTGACGGGCTGCCCGGGTGTAACGTTGAGAATTGCTGGGCTCGTCTGATCCTGAAAGTAGAACGCGGCAGACGCAGTGCTACTACCCAATAGACTTGTCTTCTTCAACTGCGAGAAGTCGTACGACGCTTCCCCGGCGATTTGAAAATCTCTTAACCGCTCCGATCCTGGAATTGACGAAGATGGAGTGGAATTGTAAATCGATCCTGCCCCATTGAAGGTGAGCGTCCATCCGCCTACCACACTCTGCCCCACCAGCCGGAATGTCGAATTCGTCGGTTCACTTGCAGGCCGATTCAGATCGTACTCGAAGGTCAACAATGGCGCTTTGCCTAGTCCTTGCACGAATGCATTGATCCCAGTCTTATAGCCATTGACGAATACCGCATAGGTACTCAGATCTTTGAGCAAGTCCACACGGCATTGTGGATTCGCGGAGTTTGGTGGACAGACCGCGTCCATCAATGCCGGAGCTCGGCTGAGCCACGCCTCGACTGCGCCATCCGGTCCAGCTGCCAAAATCTTCTTCTCGGTATCGCTACTCCATTGTTTCATCTTGTCGGAGTCGTCGTTCTTGATCAGCGATTTTGCACTTTTCTCGCCCGCGTCTATGCTCACCTGAGACATCCCAGAAGCAGATTTAGAGTTCGGCCCCAGTTTGTTGATCGCCTCCACCGTATCTTGGACGCTCGCCAAAGCCCCTCGCAGAAGCACAGCCTTAGCCGTCACCGAACTGATGGTATTGGTCGACGCGGTAAACGTTGCCGGTTGGGCTCCTCCGCTTCCAGTAGATGTTGTTGTGGCCGATACCGTCTGCGCCGAGCTCGAAGTATTGAAGCTCACGCTATAGGAGAATCGATTCAGGTCATTCACGGTCCGATTCGAGACGCATACACTCCCTGGGAAATTGATCCCCGCGCAGTTGGACAAGATTCCGTTGGTCATCAGCGCCGTCGGAACCCCGCCCAAGCTGCCCGAAAGCGTCGTGGTCTGTCCGCTCGAGTTTTGTGTCATCGCGCCGTATTCGGCTGCGACCGAAAGGACCTGAGCGGCGATGCCTTTTGAAACAAGATTGGTTGTGTTCCCGCCACCCGCGCTTGTACCGTTTTGCTGCAATGCGGTTCGAATTTCTTCGACTCGGTCAGCCAGAATCTCTTTGCCATTTGTTTGGGTAAAGAGAAGCGCCGTCATACATTGCAAACCGCCGCCAAACGTTAGAAACTGTTGTAGCTCCAAGCTATCTTGCCCGTTCGAGTCTTTCAGAATCCGGTTCAGATCATTCGGACACGCCGGCGTCATGCCGTGGATCGACTGTGCCTGGCATATGGGAACAAGCAGCCATGCAGTCAGGACCGCGGCTGCACACGCCCTCACTGCCCACCTCCTGAGACCACCATCTTCAGTCGCGCGAAGGTGTTGGCCGAGGACAGCGTCAAAAGAGTCTTAGGGTTCTGACAATCTTCCTCAAGATCTCCGGTCGCGTCTTCGGTCATCCCGCCGTGAAGGATATCGAGAAAGTAGGTTTGGCTGGGAGCAGCGGTGAATGAGAGT
>Ga0209004_1000100_pt1 | contig 23493 bp, 16 predicted proteins | sample TexAe_RefH0_M1_FD_187948 | JGI IMG/M metagenome (GOLD analysis project Ga0209004, IMG submission 187948) | Forest soil microbial communities from Davy Crockett National Forest, Groveton, Texas, USA - Texas A ecozone_RefH0_M1 (SPAdes) (version 2) | ecosystem: Environmental > Terrestrial > Soil >... | reverse complement strand
GATCCTTTAGTGGACAACGCTAAGGGCTGCTGCCGACAGCGCGAGTTGGGAGAAGAGCTGCGTATACTGCAGGACGTTGGTCATCGCGGACGAGACTCTGAGCTTTTCCGGGACGACAATGGCATCTCCGGGCAGCACCTTCAGATTTTCAAAATTGCCGTGAGAGTGGCTCCTGTGGGTTTGGTGACTGACCACCGAGCCGTCGGCCCGAATGACAAAGATGCGCTTTTGATCTGCATCTCGAGTGGCGCCACCCGAGTCATCCAGATATCCGATCAGACGCTTTCCGGTCTCATAGCGAAATGCGTTGGCGTTATAGACCGCACCGGCGACTTGAACGGTGCTAAGCCGCGGCGGAATGTAAAAGGTGTCGCCGTCTTCAAGAGCGAAATCCGGAATGTCCGATATGGTGGTCGCGTCGGGTTTCATTGCTAGAACAACACGCCCCGTTGGCTCGATTGCCGTGAGCTTGGCCAACGCTGCCTGCTGCATTGCCAATTGGGCTTGTTGATCTGCACTGGTCTGACCCGCCTGCGGAGCGGCATTCGCATATCGGGAAATCAATTCCTTTTGCATCTCCTCAGAAGATCGCTTGAGTTGTTCCTCCTGGGCCTTTCGCGCCGAAACGCGGGTGAACATCGAGGCATAGAGGTAAGAATGCGAGGTAAGCCCTCCGGCCTGCTTCACCACTTCCCTCAAGGTCTCGCCGGGATCGACGCGATATACGCCCGGTGCATTCACTTCTCCGCCAACGCGCACGAACGCAGCGTGCTTCTCCATGGGAAGTTCAAGATCCGCACGCGAAAAGATCGTGACGACATCTCCCTGCTTGAGCACTTGATTTTCTTTTGAGCCGTGGTCATCAATTGCGCTGGCGAGGCGAAAGGGTATCAAGCGGGTGCTGAGATCCTGATCATCGAGGCGTTCGATGACCGCGTATTCCCAGTTGATTTCCGCGCTGTTTTTTCCGATGGCCTCAATTGCCGCATGGGTGTCATCTTCCGGCACGCCCGATTGCCGATTATCGCCAAGCTGGTCTGTGCGTTGATTACCTTGCTGATCTGCGCGCTGCATGTCAGCCGGATTGCCGGGCTTATCTCTGAATTGGATTGACTGCTGGTCGTTGAATTGGCCGCTTCGCGCCTCCGCAGATTGATCGCTCGGTTGATTTCCTTCCGGGAAAGGCCGGGGCAATCCAAACTGGGCAGTGGGCTCAATTTGCCGAAGGTGGTTCTGCTGGTTCCAGTACTTTCGCGTGATCAGTACATCGCGGTTCGGAATCAGGTCGGAGACGCGCATTCCCTCGTGCCATGCGTAGCGGCCAGGCTGAGCGACGTTCCCGCGCAGCGTGACCGCATTCTCAAACTGCGGTGAGAGCGGAAAAACCCTGAGCAGGTCGCCGTCTTTGACTACCCGCTTCAACCCGGATGCATCCAGCCCAAACTCATCGACGCGGCGCCTTCGGTGATCTTCGACTCGTTCGAGAAGAACGCGGTCGGTGCCGGCCAGGTTGGTAAGTCCACCAGCGTCTTCGAGGGCAGCGGCGACGCTTGTATCTCCGCGCATCTCGTAGATGCCGGGCTCGTTCACGCTCCCCAACAGAGCGACTTGCGCTCCCACCGGTGGTATGTAGATCACATCGCCAGGAAGCAGTTGGACGTCGTGTGACTTGTCGCCATTGCGCAGGAGATTGTAAACGTCAAAGTCGCTGACCAGCTGGTCATTACGGCGCAACTGGATGTGACGCATCGATCCGGTTGCCGAGGGGCCGCCGGAGGCAAACAGGGCGTTCACCAGCGTGCTCAACGAACTGACCGTATAGGCGCCGGGTTGGCGCGCGCTTCCGAGGACATAGATCTGGATCGATCGCAGACGACCGAGCGTGACGTTCAGGTCAAAGTCTTTAAAGAGATTGCCGAGCGACGCGCGAAGGTGGCTCTCTAACTCGTCGTATCGCAGACCAGCGACGATTACGGTTCCAACTTTTGGCAGCGATATCTGTCCATTGCGATCGACGGTCACGCGGGAGTCGAGGTCGATTTTTCCCCAGGCGCGAATGAGAAGCTCATCCCCCGGCCCGATTACATAATTGGCAGGAACGGGTATGTGTTCTACAGGAGCAAACGTGGTGGGAACCTCGTCGAACAGACGTCGCCCATAAACTTGAAGCGGGCGCCCCGCTGCCTCTTCTGCAAATAGCTGGAAATCCGATTTCGATTTCAGCGGCCCGGCGAACTTCGAAGATGCGGTGCTCAAGGTGACATCGTTCATTTCCGTTGCCGGTCCTGTAACGACTGCGTTCCGGGGCTTGCCGACATCCTGAACTCTTGTCGCGGGGGTGCCGGCATCCTGAACATTTGTCGCCGGAGTGCCGGGATCAGGCTGAGCGGGATTGGCCGGAGTCGTAAGCGTAGACTGTGCGGCGCAAACGGTGCAGGAAATCAGGAAGAGAATCCAAAACTTCTTATTCATAAAATGAAGACGCCCAGAATTTCAAATGCATCGGCCGGTATATCTTCGGCCACAACGAATCGCTACGCGGATAGCGCTTCTTCAGGAGGTGCACTGGCTATCGAGCGCTCCTGGGGCGACGGCACAAGGGCACCGAGCCAGAAGGCCGAGTAGGCTTCAACAGCCTGGCGGGTATCCAGCTTCGAGAGACGGGATCCTTCGACCAGTTTGGAAAGCTCCGGCTGAGCAATCACCGTGAGCGCAATCCCCGCAGTCATGATGGCGGGGTTGAGATTGCGGACTCTGCCCAGTTGAATATTCGCCTCAAGGTAGCCGGCAATAGCCGTAAAGAGCGGAGTCAGATGTTCCCGGCATACTTCTTCAGCTCTTCCGCGGACCTCAAGAAAGGCAACCGCGATCATGCGCACCAATTCAGGCGAGAAGTTTGCCGTGTCGATCAAGAGACTGAGAATGCGCGGAAGAACGACCTCCGGCGCATCGACGCCCGGATTTGAATTGAGCAGGCCGAGGCGCGGCTTGATAGTGCTGAAACAGGAAGCAAGAGCCGCCCAGAAGATATCTTCCTTGTGCTCAAAGTAGCGGTAGACAGTTACCTCGCTCACATCGGCGAGCCTGGCAATGTCGCGAGTACTCGTGCCGTGATATCCCTGTCGCGAAAACAGAGCGATGGCGGCGCGAATGATCCTTAAAGGAACATCTGATTTTTTGGGCATAGGTTCAACTTGCACTTACGGGCAACGGAGTGGATTGGTAGCGGTGGAGACCGGGGCGCGATCGATGAGAGCAGTTTCGGAATACACGCAGGCTTACGAAGTATTCTGATGGGCGGCTTTCCCTGATGGAAAAGCCGCTTAAGTGCGCACCTTTGGTCCACACCAATTTCTAAACTGCCAGGGTGACCGATGCTAAGAAACTTGGAACGGAACGACAAGAGGAGGGCCCGGAGATGAGAGGTTAATTCAAGACTGGTTCAAGATCGTCTGCCCGGACTTCCAAAGCAGCATTCTGGTTGATGAGGGCGATGGTCAGTACAAAGCGCATACCGCTTTTCTTTTGAACCAGGGTTCCCTGCACACCCTGCATTGGTCCAGCTTTGATACGAACTCTTTCGCCGATCACAAGATCAAGGTACGGCTCCACTCTCTTCCTGCAAAAATCAGAACGTAGGAATTCGATCTCGTGATCGGGGACAGCAAGTGGTCCCTGGCCATTGCCTACAATTCTGAGAGCGCCGGGAGATCCAAGAACCGATCCTCTGTCCGTAGCGCCGATCCGCACAAACAAATACGAAGGAAACAGAGGCCGAATGGTAATGACGCGCTGGCGATTTTTCCAGACGCGAACGCTTTCGTAGGTAGGAAGAAACGATTCAATCTGCCGCGCATTCAGGTGCCGGATCACCGACTGCTCACTTTGGGGCATGGTGTACAGAGCAAACCACCTTGAACTCTTCTCAAGGCATGGAACAAGAGGCTGTGTCACCGTGCCTGGATTGGGAGTAACTTCATGCGGTCGGATTTCCAACCTGTTCCCTCTCAATGCCCCGCAAAGGAATGGGGCCCGACTCAAACGGTGCCGCAATTCGGTCAACTCACCGGTTGCAAGCGGGCGAGCATGGCTTCGCCAAGGTGACTTAGCAGTTCAAGTGAACGCTGAGCCGCACACGCCTCTTGCGTCGCCTATTCCCACGTTTCTACATGAGGCTAAGCTCCAGTGGCGCAGTTCTGGTAAAGATTGAATCAATGTTAACTCCGAACTATACTCTGCATCCTTGCCAATGGTCGTCAATGAGCGACAATTCGCGACAAATTGATCTGATTTGGTCAAAAACCAGGGCGCAAAAGAGCATTTTTGACCGCTCGATCAAGTTAGCGAGTCACAACAATGTGTGTTAATGCTCACTTAACAAATACCTGAAATGGTCTAATATGGACCTTTGGATTCCAACATCGGGAAAACCTTTTGTCATTCTCTTGTAGACTGGGTCCCGCAGAGGAAGTGCAAAATTGGCACTGCCTTGGACTTAGTACGTTCGGTGGGCGGTTCAACCAGAGGCGAGGTTTACGCTTCGAAGGGGCCCTTAATTCAATGGTGAAGATGAATGCAGAAGGCTTTGTTGATACGCGTCTCGACACTTGGAAGTCGATCGCCCAGTATCTTGGCCGCAGTACCCGCACTGTGCAGCGGTGGCGCTCAGAGTACGGGTTGCCGGTGCGGCATCTGGGCGGTGACGCAACTTCGGTCTTTGCTTATACAGACGAGTTGGACGGATGGCTGCGAAACCGCAACCAAACTCGATCAGAGGCAGATCCCGACCGGCAAGAACCGGCCCGGTCGCGTAATGATTCCCTTCCAGAATCCGTGCTGATAGTGCAATCGCAAGAACGGATGGTCGCCTATGGAGCCTCAGGACCGAATGAGCGCCGCGCATCCGAACTGGTTGTGCTCGCTGAGAGAATGTGGGATGGCCTTTCAGAATCGAATCTCTGCTCAATTGCGCGGATCTATCGAGAAGCTGCCGATTTGGATTCTTCCAGTGCCAAGGCATTTGCGGGTTTGTCGCAAGCTTTGATTGCGCAAGGTGCGCTCGGCCGACTTCACATTTCAGACGCATATCGATCTGCGGAAGCGGCCTTGGAGCGGGCCTTGGAACTCGGTCCTAACCTGATCGAAACCCGATGCTCGGCTGCGTGGATCAAACTACTTGTAATTCGAGACTGGAATGGCGCACGAATCGCCTTTGATGAAGCCCTGCTCGAGCGGCCTGGCTGCACGCAGGCACTGGTTGGCCGGGCGTTGCTCAGTCTCGCAGAAGGTCGCCCCACGCTCGCTTCTGAACTGTTGCGGGAGGCCTCCGTTCAAAGTCCGTTGGACGTTTTTGCGACGGCACTTCTCTGTTGGGAAGAATATCTGTCAGGCAAGTTCGAGAATGTTCTTGCGTTCGTGTTGCAGGCGCGCGCCAGCGGTCATGCTGGGGCCGTTCTTGATGGCGTTGAAGCTTTGGCGAGTGTGCTCCTGAAAGGTCCCACGGCCAACATCGAACAATTGACACATCTCTTGGAGGATTCGCCTGGCCACTATACGCTGCTGGGCGTGCTCGGCTATGCGCACGGGATGAGTGGACAGGTCGAAAAGGCTCGCGAGATCATTGAATCGATGACCGTACTGGGATTTCGCGGTAAACGTGACTATGCCTATTCGATGGCGCTCACTTATCTTGGCCTGAATGAACGTCACGCAGCGGTGAAATGGCTTCTGGAGTCCTACCGCCAAGGTTCGCTTTGGAGCCTTGGCTTTCAGTTGGATCCGATCCTCGCCCCCCTTCGTGACGATCCGCAAACCAGCAAATGGTTTGGCAGGATGGGATACCCGACGGCAATAGCCGGCAATGCACAGCCAACGTTGCCCGATTCAGATGCTTCCCTCATCTGGCATCTCTGAAATCGTTAACTGTTATGAGCTCAGAGCCAAGAAAGCTGACATCGCGTTCACTCCGATGTCAGCGATGGACAAGGTGCGAGCACGCAGAGAAGAAGGAACAGGCGCGCACATGAGTGCCACCCGTCGTCGGGCAGAAGCCAGGTTCATGAGCGATTCCTTCCATCCTATATATAATCCCGGTTGGAGCCGGTCTTAAAGACACCACATCCTTCAATAATCGCGGGAAGAGGAAAGTTTCCAATTTCTGAAAGCAAACAACATGTTCTGGTGACCGGCGGAGCGGGGTACATCGGGAGTCATGCGGCCAAGGCGCTGGCTCTGAGAGGGATTATCCCTGTCACCTATGACAGCCTTGTGCGCGGTCATCGAAGGGCGGTGCGTTGGGGACCTTTTGTGGAAGGCGACATCGGCGACAAGCCGAGGCTGCTGGAGACATTCCGACGCTATCAGATACGCGCCGTTTTCCACTTCGCGGGATTTGCATACGTCGGTGAGTCAGTGAAACACCCGGGGCGCTACTTCGAGAACAACGTCACAAAGTCTCTGGCGATGCTGGATGCAGCTGTAGAAGCTGGGGTACGGCACGTGATCTATTCTTCGAGTTGCGCAACTTATGGAGCGCCCGCGCGGATGCCGATCGCAGAGGAAACGCCACAGCTTCCGCTAAATCCATACGGCGAGACCAAAATGATTATGGAGCGGGCGCTTCGCTGGTATGGCGATGCACACGGCTTTACATGGAGCACCTTGCGCTACTTCAACGCGGCGGGGGCCGACAATGACGGCGAACTCGGCGAAGAACACTTTCCGGAGACTCATCTTATTCCGCTGGTGCTGGAGGCCGCATCAGGCCGGAGCACAGTTGAGATCCTGGGTGATGATTATCCAACCGCGGATGGTACCTGCGTGCGCGATTATGTTCATGTTTCGGCTCTGGCAGAGGCACATGTGAAGACACTCAATTACCTGATGGAAGGTGGGAGGCCGATCAGTCTGAATCTGGGAACAGGCGAGGGACATAGCGTGAGGCAGGTTATTGAGGCAGTAGAGAAGGTGACTGGCCGAAGGGTGCCGTTTCGCGTGGTTTCCCGGCGTGCGGGCGACCCGGCTGTGCTGGTCGCCGATTCCTCGCTCGCGAGCAAAGTGCTGGCATGGCATCCGCAATTTTCTGATCTGGAGAACATCGTCAGATCGGCGTGGAAGTGGCATACCAAGGAGGTATCCCTCTAAACGTTCGTTACGGCACATCAGTGAATGCCGTTCTTGACGTTTGGGCTGGATTGCCTGTTGTCCGCGATGGGACGGGGATGCCGCTAAAGAATCCTTTCCTGGAATTCCTGGGGAGGTTGATACGCTTCTTCACGATCAAAATTGGCCGGCGTTTAACTTCTTCGATTAGGCGGCCCATGCATTTCTCCAGAATACCCGGCCGTTGCATTTCAGACCCTGCCAGAAAACTTTTATGCCCGACGAGCGCTGACGGCCCGGACGATTAGAAAGCCGTCGATTGCTCCGCCCCAAAATTGCCAAGCACAGCGCAAAACAACGAGCCGTGTAGAGAACAGCCTCGACTCCTGCGGCCATTAATGTCTGGCACACCAGGGAATGGTGACAAACCAGACGGGGCGCGCGTCTTCATACCGCCCAAAACCTCAGCTGCCACTTTAAAAAAGGTTAGTGAGACCAAAAAAAAGAAAAAAGACGAAACCGGAAAAGCCTAGACGCATCAATCTTTCAAAGTGCGTATCGCGACACCGTTCCCGAGAGAGATTCTCAGCGAACCGGTGGAGCTTTACCTCCAAAATTCCGGTCGACAGGTCGATTCCGGGACACTCGTTACCCTTTGATCTGTGAATCTGTAAGCCAATAATGCAAGCCTACAACTTCAAACGCGGAGATCTTCCCCATGTATCAGCCGCAAGAAGACCAGAGGTCGAACTTCCGTCTCGATGTGCCCTTGCACCAGTTGCTCACCACACCAGTGAGCGAACGCGTCGAGTTCAACCCCGTCGGAGTGCCGCAACGATTTCCGGATCCCCTTTTTCCTCAACATCCTGAATTACTTGGGCCGGTCGAGGAAGATGCCACATGGACGCCACCGGAGAAACGCCATTGGACAGCCGGTCAGATCTATCACGGTATGCGCGGCTGGCTCTTCCCCTACATTCGGTCGCGCGTAACTGCAGGCGATTTTCATCCGTTGATTGCCTACCTGTTTACCGAGTTCAAATGCAATCTGGATTGCCACTACTGCTGGGCTTTCGACAACAAAGTCAAAGGAATGACGGAGGATACGGCGAAACGCTCCGTTGACTGGCTGCATGGAACGGGCTGTCGAGTCCTGGCGTTCATGGGCGGCGAGCCACTTCTACGCCACGACCTTATTCATCGCGTTACGCATTACGCGGCGAAGAAGGATTTCTGGATCTATTTGCCGACCAATGCGCGCCTGCTGCGCACGGATGTGATTGACAAGCTTGCTGATGCGGGAATGTCGACTTTCAACATTGCCGTCGACGCAGTTGACATCAAGGAAGGGTTGCCGAAGGCTCTCGCTCCCATTCGCAAGCAATTCGACTATCTGGTTCGCAAGCAATACGGATACGGCTATTCGGTATTTCTGAACATCAATATATGCCGAAACAACCTCGACGACGTTCGACAACTTACAGAAATTGCGCGCGATAACGGCATCGCTACCGACTATCACATCAATGAGTCGCCACTAATCGAGCAGGATGAGCATTTCAAGCACGCGGCGAATAATGTTACTTACATAACAAAAGACGATTGGCCGGCGGTTGAAGAGACGATCCAATGGCTCACGGAGAAACAGGATTCGGGCTACAAGATGGTGAATTCCAATGCCCGGCTCTGGCAGATGGTGGCCTTCATGAAAGGAAACCACTTCCCCTGGAACTGCCGTGCAGGACAGAACTCGATGATCATTCGTGTCGACGGCTCGTTGGCTCCCTGCTTCCCCATGTACAACGCTACTTATAACTGGGGAGTTGTAGGCAACCATAAATTCGATACCAAGCAACTAGATCATCAGAAGGAAAGCTGCCAGACGCACTGCTTTTCAACGCTGAATCACATCCTTGGCTGGTGCTACAACGACCAGCGCGTCATCAAGTACTTCTTCAAGCAGCTGGCTCACGGATTTCAGGGAATGAAGGGGCAGATGTAACCGGACATTCCCGGGCCTTCTCAGCACGACGCAACGCATCCTTATCCCCAAGGAGAAACCATGCCGACAATGAATCGCGAGGTCGTACAGACAGATTTTGAGATGGAGATTCAGGCCCGGATCGATGCGGAACGGGCACGTTTGCGGGCAGAAGCAGGACTGGCCCGCATGCATGAATTCAAGAAGCCGGTGGAGCGAACTTTCACCGCGGCCGAACGCGATCAGGTGACTATCCTTTTCGGCGGCCTGACCTGGAAGCACGAAGAGATGATCAAAGCAGTGTTCCGCGGAAGTGGCTATCACTGCGAAAATATCCCAACTCCAGTTGTGGCCGACTTCCAGGCAGGGAAGGAATACGGCAATAACGGGCAATGCAATCCGACATATTTTACGGTCGGAAACCTGGTGCGCTATCTGCAAGGCCTTGAGAAGCAGGGTCTTTCGCGGAAGGAGATCATCGACAACTATGTCTTCTTCACCGCCGGCTCGTGCGGGCCGTGCCGCTTCGGCATGTACGAGGCGGAGTACCGCTTCGCATTGCAGAATTCAGGGTTCGAGGGATTCCGCGTGTTGCTATTCCAGCAGACGGATGGCATCAAGGCGGCTAGCGGCGAGCCAGGCCTGAAGTTCTCGGTCGACTTTGGCATGGGCATGCTGAACGCGCTGAACCTTGGAGACGTGATCAATGAGCTGGTCTACCAAGTGCGTCCCTTCGAAGTGAACAAGGGTGAAACGGATCGCGTTATCCAGGAGGCGGTGACAACGCTGACGGGTACACTTCGCGAGAGAAAGCGCTGGCATATCATGGACGCCGCGCCGAACTGGGCCAAGCCCTTCCTTGAAAAACACAAGAAGATTGAAGGCATTGGCTGCACCCTTGGCAAGGTCGCTCACAATCTCTACGGGAAGGAATATGTAGATGCGCTCCACGCTTGTCGCGACAAGATCGATTCGGTCGAAGTCGATCGCCTGCGCGTGAAACCAGTCATCAAGATTACCGGCGAGTTCTGGGCTCAGACCACGGAGGGCGACGGGAACTTTAACATGTTTGGGTTTCTCGAGAAAGAGGGAGCGCAGGTGCTCGTGGAGCCCATCGCCACTTGGATCGACTACATGATGTACGTCGCCAAGGAAGGTTCAAGAGCCCGTGCCCAGGCTCAAGCACCCTACCGCGATCCCAAGTGGTACGAGGTGAAGAAGCGGACTGTGAATGAGCTGTCGCTTCTCAAGAAGACCGTTGGTCTCGATGTAGGAAGCGCCATGTGGACGTATTTCTACCACCGGACGATACGTCATATGGGAGGCACAGGGCACCATCTCGTGCCGCAATCGGAGCTGGCGCGCCTGGCCCATCCTTTCTATCACCAGCTGGCACGCGGCGGAGAAGGACACATGGAAGTGGGCAAGAACATCTTCTACACCGTCAATCATCTCTGTCACATGGTGCTTGCGCTGAAGCCCTTCGGGTGCATGCCGTCGACACAGTCGGATGGAGTGCAGTCCCGCGTCGTGAGCAAGTTTAAAGACATGATCTTCCTGCCTATCGAGACGTCAGGCGAAGGCGAAGTGAACGCTCACAGCCGCGTGCAGATGGCGCTGGCCGAGGCCAAGGCCAAGGCTCGGGCGGAGTTCGAAGGCGTACTGCGGAAGACCGGCAAATCGCTGGACAATCTGCGCGAGTACGTTGCGGAAAACCCTCAGCTCAAGCGCGGCCTATACAAAGTCCCGCATCGCGAGGGCATCGCTGGCACGGCGGCACAGTTTGCGTGGCACGTGAGCGATCTGATGGACAAGGATCGCGCGTACCGTCGCCGCACACGAGTCGCCGTCGCGTCTGAGCAGGTGGCGTAATGCGAGCGCCGGTACGGAACACGCTGGAGTTGTGCCTTGTCGGGGTGACAACGATGCTGAGTATCGCTCTCGACGCTTTCCTGCTCGGCATTTTCAAAGCCCATCTCCAGCGAGCGATGTCGGTTCCCCACTACCGGCCTGTCTATTTGCGTTCTGGTCGTCGGAACAGAGTCCGGTGCTGACCGGATTCAGGAGAAGAGTTGATGCAACAGTTTTTGGTAGGACTCGATGTAGGCTCGACGACAGTGAAGGCCATTGTGGTGGATGCGGCGACGGACACCACCATCTGGCAGGATTATCAGCGGCACGAAACACGCCAGCCGGAGAAGGTGCTCGAATTTCTGCGGCGCATGGAGAACGACGCTGGCATTTCGCCTGAAAACACGCGGATTTTCATTACAGGATCCGGGGCGGGAACACTGGCCGAGATGCTCGGGGCCAAGTTCGTGCAGGAAGTGCACGCCGTCGCGCTCGCCGTTGAGAAGCTGCACCCCGAAGTCTACTCCGTCATTGAACTCGGCGGTCAGGACGCCAAAATCATCGTCTTCAAGGATGACGAGGAGACAGGCCGCAAGAAGAAGATTCCGTCGATGAATGACAAGTGCGCCGGCGGCACCGGGGCAGTGATCGACAAAATCAATGCCAAGCTGAAGATACCCGCAACCGAGCTTTCGAACCAGGGCTACCACGGAATCAAGCTGCACAAAGTCGCGGGCAAGTGCGGCGTCTTCGCTGAAACAGACATCAACGGCCTTCAGAAGACCGGCACTCCATCGAACGAATTGATGGCCTCCTTATTTGAAGCCATTGTCCTGCAAAATCTCAGCGTCTTGACTCGTGGAAACACACTGCGCCCCCATGTGCTGCTGCTGGGCGGCCCGAATTCCTTTATCCGCGGCTTGCGGGAAGCGTGGCAAGCGAATATTCCGCGCATGTGGAAGGAACGAAAGGTAGAAATTCCTGAGGGGACCACGCCGGAGGATCTGATCAAGGTTCCGAAGAACGCGCAGTATTTTGCGGCATTGGGCTCGGTTGAATTCGGCAAGGATGAAGAGCCGGAAGTTGGCCGCTACCTGGGTGTCGAGAAGCTTGCCTGGTACATCGACTACGGTCGTGCGGAGGAGAAGGCGGCATCGGGTGGCAAGGGCTTGATCTCTGACAACACGGAGTTCGAAGAATTTCGTTCGGAGTATAGACGGAAGAAATTCATTCCCGCGGAGTTCCGTTCCGGCGAGCTAATCTCAGGGTTCGTGGGTGTCGATGGAGGATCGACGTCAACAAAAGCCGTATTGCTGGACACGCACGGCGAGATTCTTTGCAAGGCCTATCAACTCTCGAACGGCAATCCGATCCAGGACACGATCGAGATGTTCGATAAGCTTCGCGAACAGGTGGAAGAGCGGGGAGCAGCTCTGGAAGTACTCGGCGTGGGAACTACAGGCTATGCCAAAGACATCCTGAGAGACGTGCTCAATGCAGACGTCGCACTGGTTGAAACCGTCGCACATACCGAGTCCGCCTTGAAGTTCTATCAGGATCCTCACGTCATCGTCGACGTGGGTGGACAGGATATCAAGCTGATCGTACTCAAGGACGGCCGCGTAAAGGATTTCAAACTCAACACGCAGTGCTCGGCCGGCAATGGATACTTCCTGCAATCGACTGCCGAAGGATTCGGCATGAAGGTGGAAGAATTCGCCGACCTCGCATTCTCAGCGAAATCGATGCCGTCATTCGGCTATGGCTGCGCGGTATTCATGCAGTCGGATATCGTGAATTTCCAGCGGCAGGGCTGGCGGTCTGAGGAGATTCTCGCAGGACTGGCAGACGTACTTCCCAAGAATGTCTTTCTCTACGTCGCCAGTATCCCCAATCTGGCCACGCTCGGCACACGCTTCGTCCTGCAGGGAGGCACGCAGAACAACCTCGCCGTCGTAAAGGCAGAAGTTGATTTCATCCGTTCGAGTTTCCGCGCCAACGGCAAAGAGCCTGAGATCATCGTGCATGAGCACTGTGGTGAGTCCGGTGCGATTGGCGCCGCCCAGGAAGCTCTGCGTTTGTGGCGAAAAGGAAAGACCACGACCTTCATCGGGCTCGATGCGGTACGCAGCATCCGTTATCGCACCACGCGCAACGAAGATACACGCTGCTACTTCTGCAAGAACAACTGTCTCCGCACGTTCATCGATGTAGACGTGAGCGGTGGCGCGGCAACAGCCGAGGTGCAGCACGCAGAACCGGTCAAGGAAGATCGCGTTGCGACGGTTGAAGAAGTGGCGGCAGTGGCCCACAACCTGCCCAGCCTCGAACAGATTCAGGCAAATGTACCAGCTGTCCAGTCAGGCTCCTCATGCAGCACCGGGCACTCTCACGATGAGGGTGGCGGATGCGGATGCAGTTCGAAGAAGACTACCTCGTTCCGCGCAACGATCGACCCGCTGATCCAGATTCAAGCCGCGCCCGGCGCAAAGAGGCCAGTCGAGCCGCCAAAACCGACGATGGAATTTCAGCCGCGCAAGACGAAAGTTCCGCTGCGTATGGGCGAGCAACGGCTCATCATCGCCACCTGCGAAAAGGGCGCGGTTGAAGACCTGAACGACATGAAGGGCATCAAGGCAGACATCGACAAGATCAAAGCCGCAAACCCGAACTTCGTTGATATCGCAGCGCGAGAGGTCTTCCGCCACCGCGAGGTGCCGAGCGTCGCCGATGCGACTCCAAGCACCAAGGGCTTGTTCGTCTCAAAGGCGGTAAAGGAGCGCGCCGCGCTGATCGAACGGCGTAAGGAGCTGCGCATTGGCATTCCCCGGCTGCTGAATACCTACACTTACGCACCTCTCTTCAATGCGTATTTCGCCAGCCTTGGCGTCCAGGCGGAGAACATTGTCTATTCGGACTACACGACTCCAGACCTCTATCGCGCGGGCGCGAGTCGCGGTGCAATCGACCCTTGCTACCCGTCAAAAATCGGCATCGCGCATGTCTACAACCTGTTGGCGGTAAAGCACAGCAAGAAACCTCTTCACGCCATCTGGTTCCCGATGTACGACATCTTGCACACACCCCTTGTGAACCTGACTGGCTCCAACGCCTGCCCAACGGTTACGGCCACACCGAATGCCGTTAAGGCTGCCTTTACCAAGGAGAGCGATCTCTTTACCGAGAACGGGATCACCTATCTCGATCCGGTTCTCAATCTGCGGGATCAGAAGATTTGCGCTGACCAGATGTACAAGGCCTGGACGCCGCTTCTCGGTCTCTCACGCGAGGAGAACGATCGCGCGATCACAGCCGGGTTTGAGGCACTCGACCAGTGCGAGAACGAAATGCGACGCCAGGCACGCGAAACACTCGATCAGCTTGAGCGCGAAGACCGTATCGGCATTGTGATGCTGGGGCGCGTCTATCACCACGATCCTGGATTGAATCACGAAATCATGGAGGAATTTCAGAAGCTGGGCTACCCCGTCTTTTCGCAGAGCACGCTTCCTCTCGATGAAGATTTGCTCGAACGGCTCTTCGGAGACGAGGTTCGCGCAGGCATCATCACGCACCCGCTTGATATCAGCGATGTATGGAAGAATCGCTACTCGACCAGTACTAACCACAAGGTCTGGGCAGCAAAGTTTACCGCTCGCCATCCCAACCTGGTCGCCCTTGAAGTCTCAAGCTTCAAATGCGGCCATGATGCTCCGATCTACGGGGTCATCGAAGGCATCATTGAGGAATCCGGTACTCCATATTTTTCATTCAAGGATCTCGATGAAAACAAACCCACGGGTTCCATCCGAATCCGTGTTGAAACGATCGACTACTTCCTGCGGCGCTATCGTGACGACATTATTGAGCGCAAGCAGAAGGAAGTGAACATCGAGGCGCGTCTCGCTGAACTTGAGCGCAGCCTGCGACAGACAGAAGAACGGGTTGAGGTAGCCTATGCGGCGGATTGATGGACCGCCAGCACGCTCGACACGGATGCCTCCGCGGGGAGCGGGCGAAAACAGATTTGCGCTGCTCGTTGTTGTCGCTGCTCTGGCCGTGCAAGGTTCGGCTTACGCCGCTGCGCAATCGGCGCCAACCATGCCCGCGTCGTCCGAGCCGCCCGCTCAGATCGTTCAGCACATGGTTCAGCAAAACGAAATTCGAGCTGAGCACCTGAAATACTTTACGTCAAGAAGGCACTACCACGTGGATTTCCACGGCCTGGGTCGAGCGATGACAGCAGATATGGACGTACAGGCAACTTACAATGCTGCATCCGGAAAAAGTTTTCAGATCATCAATGAATCCGGGTCCCACGTGCTTATCAACCACGTGTTGAAGAAGCTTCTCGAGACTGAGCAGGATGATTCGCACCAGCAAAAGTCGGCGCTGACCCCGTCGAACTATAACTTTGTGTTTCAGTCGGAGACATTCGAGAGCGGTCGGCCGTTTTACGTATTTGACGTTGAACCAAAAGTGAAAAACAAGCTTCTCTACCGGGGCAAGATCTGGATTGATGCGGGAGACTATGCTGTCGCACGGGTAGAAGCTCAGCCTGCTGAGAATCCATCGTTCTGGATCAAGAAGACAGAGATCCACCATACCTATGCAAAGAGCGGCGAGTTCTGGTTACCGGAGAAGAACCGAAGCGAATCGCAGGTGCGGCTAGGTGGCTCTGCAGTTCTCACGATAGATTACGGAACCTATCAGCTTGAGGATCCGCATGGAATAACTTCAGCAGAAGCTGGTGAGTTAGCTGCTCGCAAACCTCGGCTGGAAGCGCGATAATCCTCGCTGTCAAAATTTCGATCTTAAGATTGGGTCTCTAAGACCTGGCAGGCAGAGTGTGTCCTGACGACAGAACAACATGGGTTGGGCTTACTTCAGATCGAAGTTCGTCGATCTTCATTTGCGCTGAAGGTTAGAGAATCCCCCGACCACCTCACTTCATCTTTCCTTTTGTTCGAGTATTCCGTACGCCGGAACAAAAACAGGAGTTGCTTGGTCGAATGCGAGTCGTTCAATACCTCATGGCAGTTTTCCTCTTGGTGATGTTGGATGCAAACGTCTACGGACAGCACTTGACCGCTCCCACTCCGCAGCCTGCGCACGTTGCCGGCACCGTTACAGACACAAATGGCGACCTTATTCCAGGCGCGGTCATTACTATTCAGGCAGGTTCGCAGAGTCCCCAATCTGCAGTGGCAAACGACAGCGGGCTCTTCCAAATCGACAACGTCCTTCCCGGCACCGCGTACCAGGTTACCGTAAGTGCAAAGGGCTTTGCAGACTGGAAAACCTCGATCGTCTCGCTTTCACCCGGTCAATTCGACATTCTCACGGATATCAAACTTCCGATCTCAGGAGACGCTGCCTCAGTGATCGTTGTCGCCTCTCGAGAAGAACTGGCCACCGAGCAAGTGAAGCTGGAAGAACAACAACGAGTTCTTGGCTTCATTCCTAATTTTTATGTCAGCTACGACAAAAACGCAGCATCTCTCACACCCAAGCTCAAGTTCGAACTGGCCCTCAAGATTTCTGTCGACCCAGTGACCTTTGCCGGAACCACTTTTCTCGCCGCCACCGACCAGGCTTCCCATTACCCCGATTACGTGGAAGGGATGAAGGGCTACGGACAGCGCTTCGGAGCCATCTATCTAAACGACCTGACCGATATCATGATTGGCGGCGCGATCTTGCCATCTATCCTGCATCAGGATCCTCGTTACTTCTACCAGGGCACGGGGACGAACAGGTCACGCTTGATGCATGCGCTCTCGAGTCCGATCATCTGCAAGGGAGATAACGGACGTTGGCAGCCAAATTATTCAAGCCTGGGCGGATATCTCGCATCGGGGGCAATCGCGAATGCTTACTACCCAGAAGCAAATCGTGGCCCAGGATTGGTTGGGAGGACGTTTGCGGTGGACGTCAGCGCGAACATCGCTAACGGCATTCTGCAGGAATTCGTCCTGCGAAAACTTACTCGGAATGGCAAGGGCCAACATTGAGTGGCTATCCAATCAATGAGGCCCTTCTTCATTCGAACCAATGGGCTCCGGCACTTTCACTTATCAAGTTAGTGTCCGACGAGCCCAGCCTGAGTATCCATTCTGAGATCGGTATCAATCAGAGAGTTGACTCGCTCCCAAACTCGGGAGTCATTCTCGATCTCGTGATGAGGCTTGTTGAATGTGCGTGCGAACCATGGATAGTTTCCGCAATCAACGGAGTGTTTCCTGTAGGTCATCCGGAAGTTGCCAATAATCTCTGTTCTGGCGGGATCGGTAGCTACAATCCGTGACTGGCCGCGGAGCAGTCCAATGGATTGATAGAAATTGACAGCCTGTTCAACGTTCGACGGAATCTCGATAGAGTTTTGTCCTGGCTTGGGAACGATATCGATTTGCACTGTCAAAAGCACCGGGATGCCAAGCTTCCCCAATTCCCTGGCAAAAGCAACGGTTTCCGATGCCCCCCAACTGTGTCCGTAAAGGATGATCCTGGCGTTTTGCTTCTCCGACGCTGTAAGTCTGCCATCGCAATTGGTGTCAAGCAGGCGGACGATCTCGCGCAGAGCTGCGTCTGCCTCGTGGTTCGCGAAGACTTCGGTGTAGATTGCCGAGGTGTAATGTTGGCGAAGGTACTCGGCAAACCAGACCTCTGGATGATTGCGGTCGCCGTGTTTAGCGAATCCACCGAGAAATCCAATCACGATTGTCCTCTGGCCAGTCTGCAGATGCCCTTCGATTGGACTTTGGAGGCAGACCAACCTCAAGGATTGTTTGACCTGAGAATCTGCTGAAGGATCTGAACAGACGGATGGTGTCGACGTCGAGAGCTTGGGAATGTCCTTCCAACATCCCTTCGCTCCAGCGTCCGTGGCGGAACAGTGAGGAGCGAAAACAGCCGCAGCCGCCACAGCCCATGACGCGGTCCATAGAATGCGACTCAGAAAATTCTGCTGGATCCTCTTACCCAACCATCTTTGACAATCACTCGGTGTATGGGACCCGCTCATCTTCATCAATTCCTTTTGTCGTCATCGATGTGGTGACAACGATCTTACTCTTCCCGTACTTGAATCAAGAGATGCTGCTCGTCGGGTCCGGTTTCAACCATTCTCCAGACGTTTTTGAAATGTGCGCATCCGGCTGCCTCCGGACAAGCAATGTTCGTTCAATGCAAAGAGCTTGGAGCCAAGGCTGGCTGAGATATTTTCAAGCAGCTTTCATCGGAATCCCTTGCCGTAATCCGGTAGGCTGGACACACAGAATGTCGCGACCTGCATCAAAACAGGGGAAAGGTAATCCCAGCACTTTTTCAGGATGGCGCCTCTGACCGGAGTTTGAGGTGCGCTCTCACTTGAAGTGCGGCGAATCTGCGGATATTTGGCAAATATGGATAAGGTCGGTTAAGAATACGTGGAACCATCCGCAGCTCCTTTCAATCAGCAGGTTTCAAGACGTTCCTTTCTCAAAGGAGCGACGTACGGCGCTGGCAGCCTCGCGCTGTATGCCGGCGAGTTTGAACGGCACTGGATTGAAGTCGTCGAAAAGGACATCGGGATCCGCGGACTTCCATCTGACTTTAATGGAGTCAGACTCGCACAGCTCAGCGACATTCATCTCGACGAATTCACTGAGCCATTCCTGCTGCGTGAAGCGATCGACCAAATCAATCGAGCCAGGCCGGACTTCGTGTTTCTGACGGGCGACTATGTCAGTGCCCAGGTTCTTTCTCAACCGTTGACAGTGGAAGCGGCGTGGCAATGCGGTAGCCTGCTGAGCCGACTCGAGTGCGGGCAGCGTTATGCAATTTTCGGGAACCACGACATTTGGGCCGGCGAAGAGCACGTAGGCGATGCACTGCGATCCCACGGCATAACGGTGCTTAAAAACTCCTGTCTTCCGCTTGAGCGCGGAGGAAGCAGAATCTGGCTGGCGGGACTTGACGATCCGGTCTGTGGACAGCCCGATCCTGATCGGGCAATTCCTTCTTCGATTCGAAATGTGGCCAACGAGCCCGTCATTCTGCTCTGTCATGCACCCGATTATGTGGACGAGTTGCACACGAAACAGGCTGGCCAGGCAGTTTCGTTTGTGCTGAGCGGCCATACGCACGGAGGACAGATTCGCTTGCCATTCATCGGTCCTCTGCGCCTGCCGCCCGGAGGACGCAAATACGTTGAAGGATTGTTCCGGCTGGACAATACGCAACTCTACGTAAACCGCGGCATCGGCAGCGTCGGAGTACCTTTCCGATTCGATTGCCGCCCGGAAATTACACTCTTCACTCTCCGGTCAGTTTGAATATCGGTGCGGTCTACCGAATGGCAGGATTCGTTGCTGTTGCTTGTGATTGCACCCCAGGCGCAATCTGATCCATCGGCAGTTCCAATGCGAACAGATCCGAATTCCCCTGCTCGGCGTGCGCCCAGATTCCATGGAACGCCTGTTTCAGTTCGGGGTGTTGTGTTAGCAGCGCGGTCATGACGTCCGTGACCTGCTTTCGGGCCGCAGTGGGAGAGCGTAGCTGTGCAACTTGTGCCGGATCCGGCGTGTAGTGAAGATCAAGGTCGAGCCCACCAAACGCAGTTGTCGTATTGATTGCAGTCACGGTGACTGCAGATCCCTGCGCATTTAACGACACGGGTGCTGCTCCCGGTAGATTGCCGGGGTGCACGGTTTCCGACTCCTGCTGCAGTTTTTGAAGATTGGGACTCGCCATAAAATCCACCGGGCGAAGCAGGTCCGATGCCATCTGGTAATAGAACCACGCGTCCCAGTTCATCTTCATCTGCGCGTATTTGCGTGCCGACACCCAATACCAGAGTCCATCATGATCCGCCTCGATCATCGGCTTTGCGTAGAAACCTGCGAGCTGCCACTGATTCCCTGAAGCGTTGGCAAGAATGATGGAGATTTGCTGTGGCTTGGAGATGCCGGTTGCGTGCACGATCACCAAGGCATATCTGCCCGGCGGTATTCCATTGAACGTGAGCACGACGGTCGGCGAACCGCAGAAGAACTGAGTTCGCGCCGCTCCGGGTTGGTCAGTGGATGCATCGAGCCCGTAGACATTGTCCACTGTGATTGTCGCGTTCTGTACAAGTGGGCTGAGACTGGTCATCGAAGCGGCAATGCCATCGAAGTCGGATGCAACGGCGGGAAGCGTCCTGGCGCGTAACCCCGCGGTGTCTGCACTTTGCACGATTGCAATCATCGCGCGGGCCTGGTTTGCAAGCACGTCCCGCTGCTGAGGTGTCATCTGGGACTCGGTTAAGCAGGACGCAGCTTTCGCGGTTCGGGACTGCAAGGCAAGAGAACAAACCGCGAAAAGAAAAAGTACGCGTCGCAATGTTCGAGTCCTTTGTGGCATCGTTCTTGGCTCCCTTCCTCACTCTCGTACCGGTCCATCCACATTTTCGGTACAAGAACTAAGATGCAAATCGCAAGACAACCGCAAACTGCCCAAGCCCGACAAATTGTTCCACCGCAAGCAAGCGCACGCTGCGTCTCGACCTCTGCAACCATGTTTCGAAGTCCGTCTCAGGATGTGAACCTTAGATCCATCTTGAACTGTGACAATGGCCTTGTTTTCGCGTAATTCTTACCGGAATCTGGGCTCAATCGCGTAGTATTTTCACGAAAATCAGATGCAAGCGAGTTCCTTCATTTTTTCTGTTTAAAGGGGTTGTCGCTTTGAGGTAAACGTGAAATATTTCTTGAAAGATTTCTTGAAAGATTTCCCGGACTGGTTGCCTCGCCGACAAGGTTTTTTGAGGAGTAAGAGAGCGGTTCAGCGTACTGAGACAAGAGCCACCGCATAATACGTTCGGATCGCACCTCATGGAACTTGGGCCGGTACTTGACATCCAGTGTGTGGCGACATACCGCCGCTGCTGGTTGTCGACAGTTGAATAGAGGTTGCTGAGCAGAACTCTCAAGCAAGTCCACGCCTTGGGTCTCAGAACAGCCCTTCACAGAACATTGCGTCGCGACTTTCTCACTTGGAAAGTCCGCATAGGACTTGTGCAAAAATCCGTCGATCATAGACCACGCCGTTTGACGCGAGGCGAAGGACGGACTGGGCGATCTTAGAAATGACTCACTTTTTCTGGATGCGATCTGCTCCAGAGTTGTTGCCGAATGGTGCGCGCTCAAGGGTGAAACATGCTCGCAGGAAAGTCGCGAGGTTTGATACTCGCTCCTGGTTTGATGCGTTGGGCTCAAGAATCGAATCGAGCCTGCAATCCGAAACACCCGTTGGACTTGGATCCAACAGAATCATTTTCCCATTTCAGAAGGAACTGATGAAAATCTCGAAGAAGCTTGCATTCGCTATTTTTCCATTCGTCTCGATCTCGATTCCCTCCTTTGCGGGTGTTATCATCAACGCCCCGGCCAACAACAGTGAAGTCAGTACTCCATTCCAACTGTCTGCGTATACCTCGCTGTGTTCCGGTCAGCAAGTGAGCTCCACGGGCTACTCACTCGATAGCAGCACCTATACAACCATCTTCAACGCTCCCGCCATCACGACTTCTGTTTCTGCGGCGTCGGGTGGTCACATTTTGCACGTGAAGGCCTGGGGTGTCTCAGGAGCCGCGTGCGACACGGATGTCGCCATCACGGTTGGCACTTCCTCGTTAATTCCGTCCATAGCAAGCAGCGTGAGCAGCATTCAGACGTTCGGAGGATGGTCGGCAATTCACGACGGTGGCACGCCGGGAAGTTCCAGTGGCTGGTCGGCCACTACCAGTTCGCCGTCGCGCAGCGGAGCGGCCCGCAAGTTTGCGATGAGTTACTCAGACTTCGGAGGGGAGCGTTACAGCACCGCGTTCGGCGACGACGAAGCAGCCTCCAATTTCGTTTTGGATACCTGGGTCTATATCCCAAGTCCAAGTAACGGACTGGAAAATCTGGAAATCGATTTGAACCAGGTCTTATCCGGAGGGCAAACCGTGCTTTACGGAATGCAATGCGATGGCTGGACAAATACCTGGGATGTGAGTGTGAACAAAGGTACTACAACGAATTCCTGGGATACATGGGCGCACACCTCTGCACCTTGCAACGTGCACAACTGGTCGACAAACACGTGGCACCACTTGCAGCTCAGCTACTCCCGCAATGATACGGGCTGGGTCACGTTCAAGTCTGCTACGTTGGACGGCGTCCAGAGCAGCATCAATATGACGGTTCTAGATGCGTTTGACCTTGGATGGGCTCCGACGCTGCTGGTGAACGTTCAAATCGATGGGGCGACGAGCGGCAGTGGATCCGCAAGTGTGATCATCGACGATTTGATCATTTACCGATGGTAGCCCGGAATCCCCCGGAGCAAGAAGCCCGCCTGTGTAAACAGCGGGCTTTTTGTTGCTAGAAACCGAACCTGTCACGTACGCCAAGCATTCGTTCCTCGCGTTTCCCGGGGTGGCGCGAAAGGGCAATCCTCCGTCGCCGGAAACTGGAAAGGTAGAACCCGAAACGTGTTTTTCAGCACTTCCTGGTGTGCTGCTTCGATCCCCAACGGCGCAATGATTGTGAAGCCGCCGAAGATTCGATTCAGTTCCATATAGGCCCGGCGGTTGGCGTGGATGAATTCAATCGGGTACTCCGGCTTTCTTGCACGGGCCGCGTCAGGATCTGCATCCAGCACGAAGCTTACATCCGGCTTCGGAATGATATGCATGATGAGGCTGGCGTATCCACGTGGGACCGGACCGGCTAAATCGAGATTGGCGAGCTCGTCGTAAGCGTATCGATCAAAGATGATGAAATCAGCGTCACCGGAAAGTGCTTTTCTGACGACAGCCCGCAAAGAGATCGCGTCAACAAGATACAAAAAGAAACGCAGACATGTCATTGGCCAACCGCCAACGTTCTTATCCCGCCGATTGATAGGTGCTTCCGGGCTGCCGATGCCCTTGTCGCCCCGGAAGACCTTATGTCCAGTTCTCTCACGAATCCTTGTTAACCGGGCGACGTCATCCCAAAAGCGGAGGACTCGAACACGCAGACCCATTTCATTGGCACGCTCGCACAGTCGTTCGATTTGGGTGCTCTTGCCGGCGCCGTCAACGCCTGAGAAGCTTACAAACTTGATCTCTCCGCTTCCGCGCAAGTTGCGCATCATCGCTCTCCGATCGTGCAACAAAACTCGCAGCTTATTGGGGCTGGCTGTGACTCGCCTTGGAAAGACCTATGACTGCGCCAACTGCTGCGCCGGCTGCCAGGACGATGCCAACCTTGATGACGATGGCGCGCACCCGCCGCTGCTTGGCAGGCGCAATGACGGCGCCGGCGGGCCTGGAACCAGCAACACCCGTGGGTTTTTCATACGGGGCGGCAGCGGTGCCAACCGGTTGCTGCGGAATAGCCGGCGTTTGTGTCGGCGTTGAACTTTGCGGCATTGGCGCTGACGGCGTGGAATCCGCGCCCCCGCCCGCTGCGTTGTCCGCCGGCATTGGCGGCGGAGCATCGGGTTGCGTACTCGATGGCCGGGGTTGCTGAGTCGGGGCAGGCGGTTGCTGCGGTGACGGTTCTTGGGGC
>Ga0209004_1000099_pt1 | contig 23767 bp, 25 predicted proteins | sample TexAe_RefH0_M1_FD_187948 | JGI IMG/M metagenome (GOLD analysis project Ga0209004, IMG submission 187948) | Forest soil microbial communities from Davy Crockett National Forest, Groveton, Texas, USA - Texas A ecozone_RefH0_M1 (SPAdes) (version 2) | ecosystem: Environmental > Terrestrial > Soil >... | reverse complement strand
ATGGATGCGAAGCCGCGACTTTTCACCTCAATACATGTATTTCAAAAAGTGTTGCAAGACTGTTGCAACAAAATCAATAATTGAGTATATTTGTTGCAACATTTATCAATTTAATTGATTGTTAAGTATTTACACTATTTAATTCACCTGAAATAATGGCAGAAGTATCAAAAAAAGAATTTTCGCAACAATGTGGCTTTGCAACAAATCAGCTATCAGTTTTTATTTCTCGTAAAAAAGTAATTGTTAAAGAAAATGGTTTAATAGATACTGAAGAACCGGCGAATGTTGCTTTTTTATTAAAACAAAAAGCAAGGGATAAGTCTGATAAAAATGTTACTAATAGTAAAGATGTTGAAAGGCAGCAGGAAATTTCAAAAACACAATCTTCCACACCTATAGATTTAAATCGTAGCCCTAAAAAACCAAAAAGGAAAACATCTGATAGTGAATTTTTTGAATTAGAAACCCAACAAAAAGAACTTGCTATACAAAAAGCAACTGAAGAAATTGAATTACTTAGGATTAGAAGGGAAAAATTAAATGGTGAATTAATCCCTACTGATTTGGTTAAAATTATTTTTTCACAACATACTAAATCTATACTTGTGGAATTTAATAATTCAATAGATAAAGTTTTAACTGTATTTAAACAGTCTGCCCAATTATCAAAAGCAGATGAAATAAGAATAAGAAAACAATTGTTAGATGAACTTAATCTATCTTCTAAAAAGTCTTTAGATGAAAGTAAAAAAAATATTTATGCTATTATAAATCAATTTTCTGAAAAAAGAACTAAGGGTGAACATAGTTAGATGAAGGAAGATTTTAAAGATTATACAAATCAAATAATAGAAATATTAGATTTTGGTGAACATCAATTATCTACTATTAAACCATCTGAATGGGCTGAAAAACATCGTTCAATGGATTCAAGCCTTTCAAGATTTAAAGGGCCATTTTCTTATTCTGTTACACCATATACACGTGAAATAGTAGATTGTTTAGATCCTAATCATCCTGCCCGAATTATTTCTGTAATGAAAGGCGCACAAATTGGATTTAGTGCCGGCGTTATTGAAAACGGTGTTGGATGGATTATATCACAACAACCTGGTAATATATTGTTTTTAACAGGTCATAGTGATTTAGCTGAAGAAGCTGTTACTAAAATAGATAACATGATTGATAGTTGTGGTATTAGGCATCTTATAAGGCCAAATACTAAACGAAAAAAATCAATGAAAACAGGTGATACAAATTCCAAAAAGGAATTTCCTGGTGGATCTTTAGTTTCAGGCTATGCAGGTAATCATAAATTACTTAGGCAAAGGATGGCTAAAGTAGGTTTTATAGATGATTTCGATGCAGCAAAAAATAACACAAAGCAATCAGGTTCAACTCGTGAAATGATAGAATCTCGTTTTGCTTCCAATTATGATATAATGAAATTGTTTTATATTTCTACACCGGAATTAAAACAAACTTCTAATATAGAACCTGTTTATGAAATGGGTGATAAAAGAAAATTTTTTATTCCATGCCCTTGCTGTGGCGAATACATTAATTTAGAATGGAGTATTCCAATAGAAAATTCCGAAAAAGAAATGGGTGGTATAACATGGAAATTAGATGCAGCCAATAAATTAATACCTGGTTCAGTAGGATATATATGCCAAAAGTGCGGTGATTTTTTTAATGATAGTAAAAAGCATGAATTAAATTTAGTTGGCGAATGGCGCCCCACAGCTATACCATTAACAGAAGGACATTATTCATATCATATAAGTAGTTTATATGCACCACCTGGAATGTATGATTGGGAATATTATGTAGGTAAATATTTAATGGCTAATCCTGTAGGTGGAAAACAAAAGGAAGATTTACAAAAAACATTTATAAATCTATGTTTAGGATTACCATTTGAATCATCAGGTGAAGCACCTAAAGCAAATGATTTACAAAAAAATATTCGTAAATATAAAATAGGAATGATACCGGAAAAAGTTTCTGAACGTGATGGTAATGGTAAAATAGTTTTAATAACATGTGCAGCCGATTTAGGTGGATTTGATAATGATGCAAGATTAGATTATGAAATTGTAGCATGGAGTGAAACAGGTGCATCATATAGTGTTGATCAGGGAAGTATAGGAACATTTATACCTCGCGAAGGAAATAAAAAACATAAGGAAGATAGATCAAGATGGACGTATGAATTAAATAAACCTAATTCTGTATGGAAAAAATTTGATGAAATAATAGAAGCAATCTATGAAACAGATACGGGTAGGAAAATGAAAATAACACAAACTGGAATTGATACCGGTCATTTCACAAATTTAGCTTATGCTTTTATAGATAAGAAAAATAAACCTACAGTTTGTGCTTTGCGAGGTGATAAAATAAATCAATATAGAAAATATGGAATTGATACAGCTAAATTTAAACACGGTAAAGAACGATCTAATTATTATTTAATAGATGTGAATCTAGTAAAAGATGAATTAGCTGAAATGATGAAATTGAAATGGGATGAAAGTAATGATGATCAACAACCGCCTATGTTTATGAATTATCCACAACCTTCAGATGGAAAATATTTATTTCAAAATTTTTTTAGTCATTATGAATCAGAACACAGGGTAATAGAATCAAAAGATGGTGAAGGAATAGCAGCATTATGGATTAAGAAATCATCAAATTCACAAAACCACTTTTGGGATGTTCGCGTTTATAACATAGCTTTAAAAGAAATATTTACAGCATGGTTATGTAAAGGAAAAAAAATACCTAATTATGGATGGCAGGATTATGTAAATTTAGTATTAGGAAAAAAATAATTATCAACTATCTTTATTTTTCTACCTTGAAAATATTTTACACCTGGGTTTTCATCAATATTATATTTTTCCCATTCATTATAAAATTCCTGAATCATTTTTTCATTCCATCGAATAGAAGCTGCTGCATTTTCAAATTTATTTTTTATATCTGTTCTTATCATAGAATAATGATGTAACATTATTTCTTCTTCAGAAAATATATACCAATTGTTGCATGGATAAATTTGTACTGATGGATCTACAATTATTTTATCATAAGGGAATGATTTTCTTCGTTCTATAGTAGTTTCAGGATATAATTTACATATAAAAGGCATTAAATAGGCTTCAATTGGGGTTAATTGCCATGTAATTTCCTTATAATATGTGTACATTTTAGTAAATGTTACATCATAATCTAAAGAAAAACACATTTTTTTTGCCGATAAAAATTCTTTTTGTTGATAAAAATGATCTGTAGCACTCAAAAAAAAATGTGTACAACCTATTTTTTTAGCCATTTCAAGCATTTTTTTATGCTTTAAACGCTCATTTTCTTTAGTATTTACAGTTAAATCAGGATCAAAAGGAACTAAATGGATGTTTTTTTTACCATTATATTGCCTAATAAACAAATCTATTTCATTTGATTCATTTCCTTTATTACTAATTTTTTGCCAACAGATAATTATTTCATCAACATGATTTTTAATTTGATTTATAGAATCATTTAATAATTCTAATCCGTTAAAAATAGTATAACAAGCCGCTAACTTCATTTAATGATTTTTTGCAGGATTACCATATACAATGCTATCAGGAAGCACATCTTTTACAACTGATGAACCTAAACCTATTAAAGAACCTTTACCTAATATTTTTCTATTTCTAATAGTGGCACCGAGTTTTATTTTTACTTTATCTTCAACAATTACATAACCACCCAAAATAACACCAGTACATATTTCACAATCATTCCCTATAATTACATCATGCCCAACATGAGAGTGCGCCATTATTAGATTATTGTTACCAATTTTAGTTATAGTATCAGTAGCAGGTTTTTGTATTGTAACTAATTCTGAAATAATATTTCCATCACCTATTTCAACATGCCCTTTAAATTCTTTACAGTTTCTTATTTCGCCATTACTACCAATAACTGCATAAGCCCCAATAATATTATTTTTCCCCATCTTTACATTATCGTAAATAATGGCAGTAGGATGAATTTGATTTGATTCATCAAATTTACCATGTGAATTATAAAATTCTTGAATCATTTTTCTTTGTTGTTTTTGTAAATCGTTTTGATCATCCATATTAATAAAAAGTTTTTTCCATTCAATTAATGCAACATCTGCCCAATTTTTAGCTTGATTTCCATTACCATTAAATAAATCAGGACTTGAAAAACCTTGTTTTTTATTATTTAATATTTCTTCAGGAAGTAAATATTTAAAAGCATCCTTTAAAATTTTCTTATTTTGTTTATATTCATTAGGTAAAGTTAAACAAAAATCAACAAAATCATTATCTAAAAAAGGAAATCTAACTTCTATAGTGTGGGCCATTGATAATTTATCACCTACAATAAATAAACCTTCTAAAAAATAATTAGCATCAAATTCAAATCTTTTTTCAAGTGTATCAATAGGAAAAATTGTATCATATAATTTTTCACAATAAACATCATGCTGTTTAGTTCTATTCAAAACATCATAATAATTTTTGTTATTATATCTCCATTCGTAGCCACTAAATAGTTCATCACCACCTGCCCCATCAAATAAAACCTTTACAAATTTAGCAGCTTCTTTATATAATGAAAAATTTGCCCATGAAGCCCCTAATCTTAAATCTTCTAAATGAAAAATAGTTTTTTCTAAATCAATTACAGTATCTAAAAATATTTGGTGATGCTTTTTATTTTTACTATTTAATAAAGCTAATTTACTTTCATTATCTTCCTTAGAAAATCCTACTGTAAAAGTATGCGCTTCATTTTTTAGTAATGAAACTATAATATTACTATCTATTCCACCCGATAAGCAACTACCATAAATAACTTCATTAGGTATTTGTTTGTTTACTGCATTTATAAACAATTCTTTTATTTTATTTACTGCAATATTATAATTAATTGGTGTTGGATTGAACTTCCATGCCCAATATTTATTTATACTATTAGAATTAAGATGCCATGTAATTCCTTTTTCTACTTTTATAATATCTTTAAATAATGTTTCATTTGTAAAAGAATTGTTAAAAATATTCCATTGCTTTTCAACATCAATATTTATTTCTAATTTATAAGCAGAATGTTTTATAATAGCTTTTATTTCTGAAGAAATAATAATACATTCTTTATTTTCCCAATAGTAAATTGGTTTAATTCCATATCTATCCCTAAAAATATATACATCATCCCCATTAATTGCTAAAATAAAAAACATCCCATTTAATTTTTTTACAAAATCAATGCCATATTTTTCTAAACCTTTACTTATTACTTCGCATTCCGGCCCATCAAAACCTAAATCTTTATAATTATAAATTTCCCCATTCAAATAAATAATCCATTTTTCACCTTTAGGTTGTTCAGATTCTAATTCTGTTATAGCTAATCTTCTAAATCCAACAGTACATTTAGAATATTTTTTCACAGAAATTTGATCATTACCTCTATGTGAAATAGCATTTAGCATGTTATTTATATCATCAGTATAAATAACATCATTTGATTTATTGTAAATAGCAATTATTCCACACATACATAAGGGAATTTATTTTTTATAATAGAATTATCAATATAATTAGTGTTATCCCATAATTTAAAAGGTGTCATATTAATACCACTTTTTATATCTAAAGCAAATACTTTATTTTCTTTTAATGAAAATGTTTTTATAGAATGTGGAGTTCTTTTTAATTTTTCCTGAATAGAAGTATCTAATATTTTATTATGCTTATTTTCCCAGGGCATCCAATCCCATAAATTTAATAATCTTGCATTTAAAATCCTACCTGCGCCTGCTGTATGCCCTTTTCGCCATGATTCAGTATATCCACCCCAATAAGATGATTTTTTATTTATCAAATCATAGAAATAAAAATCCGTAACACCAATATAATCATAACCTTCTTTTATATATTTTATATATAAATCAAATAATTCAGGCGAAATAATATCATCAGATCCTAAACATAAAATATGTGTAGCATGTAATTTTTTAGCATATAATACAGGCGCATTTACTTTTTCGGCAAGTGGATCGTTCGGAATTTCTATATAAATAAACCCTTCTTTTTCAACTATTGATTTACTTTTTAAACCTTCACTTCCTGATATAACAACATCAATTTCTATTTTTGAGTATTTTTTTAATAAATGAATCCCTTTGGCAAATAGTTTAAAAACATCATGTCTTTTCCATATAGCAGAAACTACAACTAATTTTATTTTATCAACATATAAATTTGGTTCTATTGGTTTGGCAACAACTTTTTTCAAGAATCCTTTTTCTTCTAATTCTATAGCAGCACCAACATGAAAATGTTTATCAGTTACTAAATCACCTGATTTAAAAACTCTATTATTTTTTCCACCTAATGAAAGTGAAATTACCTCGTAATCCATTTTATTATTTAAAATAATTAGTATAAAAATCAAAACTAGCTTTATCCATATTAGCATATAGAAAATCAAAATTATAATCTTTAATTTCATATCTATGAAGCCTATCTATATGCCCCCTACCACCACACAAACCAATTCCATGTTTAATTCCTAAACAAATATTTGTATTTGGATTAAATGTTACCCTATTTTTTATAATCCCCCAAAGATGTAAATCAGTAAATGGTTCGTGATCAACACACCAATCAAAATGTAAATCCGGTTTTATAAATGTACTCATGGCAGATGATCTATGTATATGATGCATAGTAAAATAACCGCGTTCTTTTAGATGGTAATAAATTGTATAATTGGTTCCAAAAATATCCGGCCTATTATGTTTTTCCCATTCTTTAGCCATTATTTCTAAATAATTTGGTGAATACCAATCATCATTTTCAATTAATGCTATAATGTCTAATCCTTTATTTCTTAATTTATCATAACCAATTCTATAACGCCAAGAAATATCACAAACATCTTTTTGTAAAGCATCTTGATTTATTATTTCAACATGTACCGGCTGTAATGTTTGCGATTTTACCATTCGTAAACAATTTTCAAGAAATAAGGGCCTATCATTTCTATCAGGTATTAAAATTCCTATTTTCATATAATTGATTTTTATTATTCCCCAATTTAGGGACAAATATATAAAAACAATATTTGCTTTTATACTTTTATAGCCGAAATATAAAAACTTTTTAACATGGGATCAGATGCAGTTTCTTTAGCACTTAAATCACGAATAGTTGGATATAAAATTACCAAAGGAAATTTTGCTACTGTATCACCAAATTTACCACAAAGAGTTGTTATTTTAGGTGAAGCAAATGATGCAAATCAAAATACTTTAGTAGTAAATCAACCAACACAAATCACATCTGCAAAAGATGCAGGTGATAATTTCGGTTATGGCTCACCAATTTATTTAATGGCCCGAATTTTATTCCCAAAACAAGGGGGTGGAATAAGTGGTATTCCTGTTTTTGTTTATCCACAAGCTGCTGCCGGTGGTTCAACTACAAAGGCTTTACAAATTACACCTACAGGTGTTGCTAATAACAATGGAACACATACTATAGTTTTATCGGGGCGTGAAGGTTTAGATGGCCAATTTTATGATATTAATATTATAGCAGGCGATACTACTGCTGATATTACTCAAAAAATTTCAGATGCATTAAATAATGTTTTAGGATGTCCTGTAATTGGAACTGAAGATGATTATACAGCTACATTAACTTCAAAATGGAAAGGTCTAACAGCCAATTCTTTAAATGTAACTATTAATACAAATGGTGATGATTTAGGGATTTCTTATGCTGTTATTTCTTTACATAATGGTTCAGGAACACCTTCAATAAGTGCAGCTTTAAATCAATTTGGTGCCAATTGGAACACTATTGTTATAAATGGTTATGGTACTAATGCTTCAATTATGAATGCATTAGAACAATTTAATGGTATTCCTGATCCTACTAATCCAACGGGTAGATTTGTTGGAATTATAATGAAACCATTTATTGCATTAACTGGATCTGTAGCAGATAATGAATCTGCTGTAACTGATGCAAGAAAAACACAAGTAACAATTGCTATTTGTCCTGCACCATTATCACCAGGATTCCAATTTGAAGCAGCAGCTAATGCATGTGCTTTATTTGCATTAAATTCACAAAATACTCCACATTTAGATATTGGTGGTAGGGCTTATCCTGATATGCCTACACCTACTGATATTGGTACAATGTCTGATTATGCTAATAGAGAAACCTATTTAGAAAAAGGATGTTCTACAGTTGATTTAGTGTCCGGTGCTTATGTTGTTCAAGATTTTGTAACTACATATCATCCTGATGGTGAAAATCCTGCACAATTTGCTTATTGCCGTAACATAATGTTAGATTTAAACATTCGTTATGCTTATTATATTTTAGAACAAATTCACGTTGTAGATCATGTCATTGCTAATGATAGCGATGCAGTTAATGCTTCAAATGTTATAAAACCTAAACAATGGGTTCAATTACTTAATAGTTTAGCTGCTGATTTAACAGCGCGCGCATTAATTGTTGATCCTAAATTTATGACTGATTCACTTGATGTTTCGTTAAGTTCATCAAATCCTGATAGACTTGAAACCACGTTTAAATATAAGCGTACCGGCGTTGTTAGAATAGCAAGCACAACAGCAGAAGCCGGATTTAATTTCGGTAATGTTTAAATAAAAAATGCGTATCAATAGCTAATTGATAATAAAATAAAACAAATTAACATGGCAACAGGCGGCGATATATTAGAAGTAACATTCAATCATCCTACAATTGGTTCAGGCAGATTTTTTCCAAAAGCCCAGGAAGATAGCACTTTAAACTTTGGTGGATTTCGTTCTGCTGATGATAAAGGCATGATTGATGGTGGTGGGAATATGATTGATCAAATGAATAATAATCGTTGGAGTGCTGAAATGGTTGTTGCAAATGATAATCTAATATCATTAGATTTAGAAAATGCAGTAGCATTAGCACAATCGCCTGTATTAGCTGATTATACTATTTCACATGTATCAGGTGCAATTTATTCCGGCAAAGGAAAACCTGTAGGTGATTTAGATGGTAATTTTAATAAAGCAACCTTCACTTTAAAATTACAAGGAAGCGGCCAACTTAAAAAACAATAAATAAATATCTATATGCAAGAACCAACAATAGTAGAAACAGGTAAATTAGTTTCAACAGAAGAAGCAACTAAAGAAGTAAATTCTTGGTTAGATTTTAAAAAAGTAGGGCCATCAAAAAGAGAAGCTAATAAAGAACAAATCAATTTATTAATTGAATCTGTATCTGATGGAACTGTTACTTTTAAAGAAGATAAAACTATTATTCAAAATTTAAAGTTTCCGGTGGAAGGTGATATTGTTACTAAAACATTGGAATTTAAACCTCGTTTAAAAATTAATGAAGTGCATCAAAATTTACAAGGTGTAAATTCTTCTAATGCTGATCAAAGAATTTTAGCATATGTTGCAGCTTTAACCGGAAAACCTAAAGCGTTTTTTACTAAACTTGATACAGAAGATTACACGCTTCCACAATCAATAGCAATTTTTTTTCTTTAATTAAAAATTTTTTCAGTAAAAAAAAGAATGATAAACCAAAAATTAAAACATGGGTTGCATTAATTGGCGAATTAGATACTGAAGATTATATAATAGCCAACGCTATAACAATATTTTTTGATTTACCTGATTCAGTAAGTTTAAAAAATATAATTAAAACGGTGGTACGCGAATATAAATGGCCACCTGAAAATATAGGTGGCTTTTTTATTGATGATTTAGATGAATTTGGAATTGTGTTTTGGTATGAAGATGTAAAAGAAATTATTGAAGATTTAAAACCGAAAAAAGATTAATAAAAATGGCATCGTTTACAATTCCTTCCATATATACAGCCATTGATAGATTTACTGCACCTGTAAGAAAAATGACAGGTACAGCAGCAGAATTTTCTAATAAATTACAAGCAGGTGCAGCAAGATCAGAACGATATTTTAGAAAATTAAATCCATTATTTTCAGAAACATCACAACAATTATTTTCATTTGCTAAAACTGCTGCTATTGCCGGTGCTATAGTTGGTGGAATTCATTTTTCTGTTGATTCTATGAAACAGTATGAAACAGCAGTGGCTTCTTTTAGAACTATTGTAGGTGGAACTGATAAAGAATTTGCACCATTTCAGCAGGCAATAAATGATGTAGCACGTGATACAAAAAAATCTTCTATTGATGTTGCTGCATCATTTGAAAAAATTGCCGGATTAAATGCAACATTTGCTAAAACACCGGAATCAATTAAAGCAGTTACTAATGCTGTTATTACATTATCACGTGCATCGGGCGATGAATTAGGACCATCTGCTTCTTCTTTAGTGGGTATAATGAATCAGTTTAGCCTTAAAGCAGATCAAGCAAATAGAACTATAAATGTATTAGCAGCAGGTGCTGGTGTTGGTGCAGCAAGTATAGTTCAAACTGCTGAATCATTTACAACATTTGGTGCTGTGGCTTCAGGCGCAAATATTACATTAGAACAATCTGTTGGACTTGTTCAAACACTTGGTAAATTTTCTTTATTCGGTTCTGAAGCAGGTAATCAATTAAAAGGAACTATAATTAGATTACAACAAGCAGGTGTTGGATATAAAACAGGACAATTTCAAATTAATGAAGCATTAGAAGAAACTAAAAAGAAATTTGATAAATTAAAAACAGCTAAACAGCAGGATGCATTTTTAACTAAAACTTTTGGATTAATAAATATTTCATCAGGTAAAATATTATTAAACAATATAGAACAATTTAAACAATATACAGCAGGGGTTACAAATACAAATCAAGCACAAGAACAAGCCGCTATACGTTCAGCTACATTTGCAGAAAAAGTAAATCAAATGAAGGCTGCTTTTGTAAACTGGATTACCACAAGCCCTGAAGCAAAAAAGGCTATGGATTTAATTGGCCAGGCAGCACAATTTGTAGGAAATAACATAAGCACTATAATTTCAATAGGAAGTAAATTAGTAGCTTTTTTCTTAATATGGAAGGCTGTTATTCTTGTTTCACGTGCTGCATTAATAGCATATAATATTGTTTTAGGAATCAATTCAGCACTTACGGGTGCATCATCTATTGCCATGAAAGGTAATATAGTAGCATTAGCTGCACAAAGAATAGTATTAGGTACTGTTACGGCTGCACAATGGTTATGGAATGCAGCAATGTTAGCTAATCCTATTGGATTAATAATAATAGGTATAGCTGCTTTAATCGGATATATAATTATTGTAGTAAAGAAATGGAATGAATGGGGTGCTGCCATTTCAATTATTTCCGGACCTATAGGTTTAGTAATAAGTTTAGTTCAATCATTTAGAAGAAATTGGGATATGATAACTAAATCTTTTAAAGAAGGTGGAATATTAGCAGGACTTAAAGCTATTGGGGCAACTTTATTAGATGCTGTTTTAATGCCATTACAACAAATACTTTCTATTATAGCTAAAGTAACTGGATTTGAATGGGCCGAAAATGCAGTTAAAAGTATAGAAGGATTTAGAGAAAAAATAGGTGCTAATACTACTACTGATGAAAGTGGTGAATCATTTCATAAAAAAGCATTCAGTACAAAATCAGGTGAACAGGAAGCATTGTTTGAAAAATTAGAACAAACAAATAACGCTAATGTAAATCTAAATATTTTAGATCCACATGGAAGAACAACAGCAAGTTCAGATAATAATTTAGTTTCTATTAAGTATTCATCAACTATGCCACAACCATAATGTATTTTGATTTAGCAATTATAGAAACTGGAAACGGTGGAGATTTACAGAAACTTAATAATGATTTATCTGTAGTTTATGGCATTCAAAACATGCCTTATTTATCTATGTTTGGTGGTAATGTAAAACAATCAACCAAACAAAATACAGTAGCAGAACAATCATTTGATTATTGGGCTAATACATTAATGTATGATGCAGAACCCGATTTACAAATGAATTCATTAACTGAAAGAACATATAAGAGTGTTGCATTAAATTCACAAGGAAGAATATTAATCGAAGCAGCTATAAAAGAAGATTTAAAACTTTTAAGTGATGTAGCTACTGTTACAATAACTACTTATATAATTTCAGATGATAGAATAGATTCTGTAATAAAAATTATGGAAGATATTGAAACTATAAAAATAATAATGATCAGTTTTAAGAAAACATCAGATGGTGATTTCTTTTTATTTGATTTTAATGATGATTTTTTCTTATGATAACAATCCCACAATTAACACAATTAATAACCAATATTCAAACCGCTATAGAAAGTGAATTTGGCGTTTCTATTTCGATTAATAAACGATCTATGTTACGTGTTTTTGCGGCTGTGCAAGCTGCATCATTAAAATTATATTACTTAACTATTGGAAGTTTACAAAAAAATATTTTTGTTGATACTGCTGATCCTGAAAGTTTAGGCGGTACATTAGAACGATTTGGAAGGGTTAAACTTGGTAGAAATCCATTTAAGGCTGTATCAGGTCAATATGAATTAACTATTACCGGCGCAATTGGTGCCACAATAAAAGCATCATCTGTTTTTAAAAGTAATGATGATTCATTAAACCCAGGATTTTTATTTATTTTAGATAATGCTTTTACATTATCAGCATCCCCTACAACAATTATAGTTCGTGCATTAACAACAGGTACTGATAGTAAATTAAATGTTTTAGATAAACTTACACCAACATCACCAATTGCTTTGGTAGATGCTTTGATTTATGTTTCTGCAATTACTGTACAACCTTTAGCTGCTGAAGATATTGAAACATATAGAAGTGCTGTAATAGCTTCTTATAGAACTGAAACACAAGGTGGTGCTGCATCTGATTATAGAATTTGGGCAAATGATGCACAAGGTGTTCAAAGGGTTTATCCATATGCCAAAAGTGGCGCGCCCGCCGAAGTTAATTTATATGTAGAAGCTACTATTGCAGATTCTACAGATGGAAAAGGAACACCATCAGGTGCTTTATTAACGGCTGTTGAAGCAGTTGTAGAACAAGATCCTGATATAACTTTACCTATAAATGATAGGGGAAGAAAGCCATTAGGTGCATGGGCAGTTCATTATTTACCGGTTACTATAGAAGAAATTGATGTTGTAATTAATGGATATGTAGGTTTAACAGCTCCTATTCAAACTCAATTAACAAATGCCATAACAGATTTAATAAATCAGATTAGGCCATTTATAGCTGCTGCTGATGTTTTAAACGATAAGAATGATATTTTAGATGGCAATAGAATTATTGCTGTTATTTTAGCACAAACCCCAGGTGCAGTATTTGGCGCAATAAATATATTTGTTAATGGAGTTCCATTAAATACTTATACTTTTATTGATGGAAATATACCACATGTAAACAGCGTTACATATGCTTAGTGATATTGAAGATAAAATATTAAAAAATAAAAGGCAGTTCTATCCTACAGGTAGAGCATTTAAAATGCCTTTTGGTGGATTGTTAGAAATGCTTCACAAAGCATTAGCTGTAAGTGAAGCACAAGCATATACTGATGCATTAAGTATTTTAAATGCTATTCTTCCTGATAATGCAAATTTTACCGCAGATGATGCATCAGAATGGGAATATAGATTAGGTTTAATTACTAATCCATTAGTTCCTTTGCCTGATAGAAAAGCTGCCATTCAAAGGAAATTAAATTATCCTTCAGGAAATCCGGCAAAAGGAAATTATTTATATGTTCAGGAACAATTGCAAGCGGCAAATTTTAATGTATATGTTTATGAAAATAAATTTCCTGATGGATTTGGTGGATTTATTACAAAAACACCTTTTCAAATAACAGGCGATTCTTCATTATTAAGTGATGTAGAACATGGTGAAATTGAACATGGTGAAGCACAACATGGAAAATGGTATAATAATAAAGTAGTTAATCATATTGATGAAACTTTAGATCTTACTTTTGATGTTGGAAACAGCATGAAAAGTACATTTTATATAAGTGGAAACCCTATTACATCATATGCCAATGTAGATGTAAATAGAAAAGATGAATTCAGGCAGTTGATATTAAAATTAAAACCGGCACAAACAGTAGCATTTTTATTAGTAAATTACGTTTAAAAAAAAACAGATATGGCTTTTAGTATTTTAAGTAAACCAAATGTACAGGCAGCAAATGCAGAATTTCCTTTTGGAAATATACGCGATAAAATAGATGGCACCCAGGAAGGAACGCCTGTAAACACTTTAGTGTATGGTGATTTTCATCAGTTCTTCGCTAAGATTATGGATTTAGCAGGAATAGCATTTAATAATATTGCTGATAATGCCTATGATGGTTATCAATATGTAACTGCATTAATCACTATTATTAATAATTTAATAGCAGCAGCAGAACCAAAACGTGCTTCAGCAATATTTGGTGATGATGGTTATTATGGAGGAACAACAACACAATGTACTTTAACTGCACCTTCAGGTGGAAGCGGAAACTATAAAATAAAAGGAGTTTTTCTTTGTGGTGCTACTACATATGGTACATCAAGAGCGCATTTTAAATGTAAAATCGGCTTATTAGCAGGTGATATAGCTGAATCAGAATTTCAAATTTATAGTAATACTGCTACACAAGATGTAAATGGTGAAATAACTGTATATACAGAATATTATGTTGCACCTGGTGCATCTGTATATTTTATAACTGAAGATTTACAAACTAATAGCGGTGTTCAAATGATTTATGGTAGTTATGCAACAATGGAAGAAATAAAATAATGCAGTTTAATATAAATTCAGATGCAGTTGTTCACCATACAAATCTTTTAGAAAAGATTTCAAAAAATGCTTTGCCTAATGCTATACGTGGCACATTAAATAAAACTGTATTTGAAGTTAAAACTTCTTCGATGCCTAAAAAATCAGATAAAAAATTTATCAAAAGGCAACCAAATTTCTTTAAAGCAAATAGTAGGTTTGAAAATGCATCAGGAAGTAATGTAAATACCATGAAGGCAACAGTTGGAATGGTATCAACATCTTTATCGGGTGGAAATAATTATGCTGTAAAAGATTTGGAAGAACAAGAATCAGGCGGTACAATTACACATCGTAATTTTGTACCATTGAAAACGGCGCGTATAGGAAATAGTGAAAATAAACCTGTAAGGCCAAATGTAAGATTAAGTAAAATAAATAAGATTGTTAATGCACGAAATTCGCGAGGCAAAAATCAAAAAGAAAAATTTTTAAAAGCAGTTATTGAAGCAGGCCCCGATGGATTTGTTTTAGGTGGAAAAAACAATATTTTATTTCAGGTAAAATATAAAGGTAAATCATCTATTAAAACAAAAACATCTACTTTTAAATTCAAATTAATTCCTTTATATCAATTTAGAAGAGGCAGAAAAGTAAAGGTAAAGGCTACTAATTTTATGAAGGAAGCAAGTTTAGAAACTGCAAAAAAAATGGAAGCCTTTTTTATTTTAGAAGCTGAAAGACAAGTTAAAAAAATATCAGGATAGAAATGAGTTGGTTAGATAAAATAAAATTAGATCTTATAATTACTACAGGTGATTCTAAAGAATACCGGCCTACGTGGGTTAATCCTAAATTTAAGGCAGCTTGGCAATTGGCAGAATTTGAATTTCCTGAAAAGAAAGGAACTTTAGTTAATCGCGGCGAAGCACTTGGAAGAAGGTATGATTTAGAAATTTATTTTCAGGGTGAAGATCATTTAGATACTTCCGATGCTTTTTTAATTTCATGTAATGATAAACGTGCATGGACTTTAAATCATCCTTATTATGGTACTTTATTTGTTCAACCTTCTGAATTAGAGTTTGATAATTCTGCCCCAAATTTAACTAAAATAACAGGCGTAGTAATTGAAACAATAATAGATTCAAATCCTGTTACAACAATAGATCCAATAAATGATATAGCTATAAAAAAATTAGCTTCTGATACATTTTTTGAACAAACTATTACAGCAAAATTAAAGCCTAATGATGTAAATACATTAGGTGTTGTAAATAAAACAGCTTCAAAATTTACAATCCCAATAATAAAGTTACCTACTGATTTTGAAAAATTTACTAATGCATTTAATAAAGCTGATGCTGCTATAAATAGTGCAATAGCTTCACCTTTATTAGCAATACGTTATTTAAACAATGTTATTACATTACCTGCTATGTTTGCAGTTAGTGTTGAAAGTAGAATAAATTCTTTAACATCTAATTTTAATTCTTTAACAGCAAATGCATCGGGTATTCTTACACAAGGTGGAAAACAAATTTATCAAGATTTAGCAGGTACTATTTTATCTTCTATTTGTGTTGCTGCATGTAATCCAATAACAGGGGATTTTCCTAATTCAAGATTGGTTTTACAAACTATTGATGGAATAGTAAATTCATATAATGCTTATTTAAGAACATTAGATGCTTTACAAACATTAACAGGTGGAATACCTACAGGCTTTATTCCTGATCCAACAGCGTTATTTAATTTAACGCAAATGGTTTATATAACTGTTTCTAATTTATTTGCAATTGCTTTAAATGCAAAATCAGAGCGTTCTATTATTACTGAAACTGATACTAATATTATTATTTTAACCCATCGTTTATATGGTTTAGATCCTTTAGATGCTAATATAGATGAATTGATAGCTGAAAACAATTTAGGATTAAGCCAAATTTTAATAATTAAAAAAGGAACTAAAATAGTTTATTATATTTAATGGAACTTGTTATAAACGATAGGATTAAAAAAAGAACTATTACAAATTTTAATAGATTCACACTAGAATTAGCATATGATTCTGTTGCATCTGCTTTTTCTGTTGAATTTTATTTTGATCCAAAAAACCATGATCATGCAGAATTAGCTTGTGTATCTCATATGCATGAAGCTATAGTTAGCCATGAAGGTGAAACTTTAATAACAGGATATATAATAACACAAGCATTTAATAAAGGCCCTAAAAAAGAATTAGCGCAATTAGCAGGTTATTCTAAAGCCGGTATATTTGAAGATTGTGATATTCCAACATCAATGTATCCTTTGGAAATTGATGGCATGACTTTAAAGGATATAGTTTCAAAAATAATTGCACCCTTTAATATTGGATTTGTTATTGATGCATCAGCTTCTAAAGCATCAACCGCGCCTTTTTTAATTGGCGATCCTGTTATTGAAGATGGTTATATACAAGATGGGGCTACAACAGAAACAAGTGTAGAAAATGATAGCTTAGCAGATAAGATGAATAAAAACATCAAAAAAGCTAATGCTACAGAATCAAAAAATATTAAATCTTTTTTTACTGATTTATGCGCGCAAAGGAATATAGTTCTTAGCCATAATTCAGATGGAAATCTTTTATTTACTACACCTAAAACACATCAAAAGCCTGTTGCAAATTTTGGATCAGGAACGCCAAGCACACATATTTCATTATCATTTAATGGGCAAATGATGCATTCGCATATTACTGTAGTTAAACAAGCTGATTCTGATGGTGGTAATGCTGAAGAAGTTACTATTCGTAATCCTTACGTTCCTATTTTATATAGGCCCAAAGTAATAACACAAACCGCCGGTGATGATACTTCATTAGAACAAACTGCACAACAGGCATTAGCTGCTGAATTAAAAGGTGTGCAAGTAATCATAACAACTGATAGGTGGAAAATTGATGGTAAAATGATTAGGCCAAACACACTTGTTACAGCTTATAGCCCTGAAAACTTTCTATATAAAAAAGTATTGTTATTTGTTGAAAAAGTTAAATATGATGGTGATAAAAATAAATATGTTGCAACATTAACATGTACATTGCCTGAAGTTTATAATACAGATTATCCGCAAAATCAATTTGTTGATGTTCATAAAAATTTTCCTAGAATATAATGTTAAGTTTAGTAAAAGTCATATCTACTGATTATGACAAATTTAAAAAAAGAGTAATTAAATTGTTGAGGTTTGGCCGGAAAGATGTTCAAACTGCTATGGAAGTTGCATCACCTGGTATAGATGCAAATCCCATAAAAGATATGATAGCTGTTTATGGCCCTACAAATGAGCAAGGAAAAAAAATACTATTAGGTTACTTTAATAAAAATCAATTAGCAGCCCCAGGTGAAGTACGTTTATTTTCCACAGATTCAGATGGAAATGTAAAATTTTATACATGGATTAAAAATAATGGCACAATTGAATTCAACGGAAGTGCAGATAATTTAGTTAGATATTTAAAACTTAATCAGGCTTTACAACAACAGGTTACAAAAATAAATACTGAATTAGGAAAAATAGCTACAGGTATTGTTGCAGGTGGTGGGTCATATACACCTACTTTATTAACATTAGATATTTCTGCATCTAAAATTGATGAAATGAAAACAACTTAATAAATTATTAACAAATTGAACACAATTTTGTTTATTTTAGCAACATGATATTTTTCGATAGTTCACAAATATATATAGATAAGGCAACGACTACAAAAGCCAAAATAGTGGCTATTGAAAATGTTATTTCCGGTTTATTATCTATAGCGACTAAAGCAGCCGCCAATGAAAACATTTCCGAATATTCATTAGATGATGGGCAAACTATTATTCGTGAAGTTTATAGAAGTACAGCCGATGTTATGAAATCTATTCAAGCATTTGAAAGTTTAAAAAGTTACTATGTAAATAAATTAAATGGAAGGGTTGCACGTGCAATGGATGTAAAAAACTTTAATCAGAATAGATATTATGGCAGATAAAAGCAAATCTCTTTTACAACTATACAAAAAGTATTTACCTTCTTTTCTTTTAGATCAAAACGAAAAATCTAAAAACGCTGCTTCATTCCCAGGTGGATATAATTTTCAGGGTAGAATATTATTTACTCATTCTTTTAATGGTGAAAAAAACATTGGTGAAATAGGGCCACCTAAATCTTATTATGTTGATTATGATACATTACGCGTTCGATCATGGCAATCATTTTTAGAAAGTGAAATTACACAAACTGTAATATCAAGATATGATACATGGGTTATTGGTAGTGGGTTGAGGTTGAAAAGTGAACCAAATGATAAAGTTTTAAAATTTGAAAAAGTTACATTAGATGTCCAATCATTTTCTGAAAACGTAGAAGCATATTTTTCTTTATTCAGGGAATCACAAAATGTTGATTATGCTAAAATGCGAACATTTGATGAATTAGCATCAACTGCACATAAAAATGCTTTAGTAGGTGGTGATGTATTAGTTATTTTAAGATATGAAAATGATAATATTTCAGTTCAATTAATTGATGGCGCGCATATTCAATCCCCATTAGCCGGTACTGATGCTTTTCCTAATAGATTAGCTGATAATGTTTGGTTAAAAAATGGGGTTGAGATTGATGAAAAAGGAACACATTTAGCTTATTGGGTTTTTACTGTAAAAGGAGTTTATGAAAGGATTCCGGCGCGCGGTGCTAAAAGTGGTTTACAAATGGCTTTTTTAGTTTATGGTTTAGAATATCGTTTAAATAATGTACGTGGACTTCCTTTAATTTCTGTTGTTTTAGAAACATTAAAAAAATTAGAACGCTATAAAGAAGCAACAGTTGGAAGTGCTGAAGAACGCCAAAAAATTGCATTAGCAATAGAACATCAATTAGGTGCTGATGGTTTAAATCCTTTTGATAAACAATTATCTAAAATTTGGGATTTTAATGAAAATCAGGAAGATGTTGCTAAAGATATTGATGGGCAAAAATTAACTGATAAAGTTATTGCTACCACAAATAAACAGGTAATTAATTTACCACAAGGCGCAAAATTAACGCATCTACAAAGTAAAAATGAATTATATTTTAAAGATTTTTATAATGTAAATATTGATTTAGTTTGTGCTGCACTTGCTATTCCACCTAATGTTGCAATGTCAAAATATGATACATCTTTTTCTTCATCACGTGCTGCATTAAAAGATTGGGAACTTACATTAAATGTAAAGCGTAAAAAGTTTTCAAATGGCTTTTATAAAAAATGTTATATTTTCTTTTTAGAAATTATGATATTGAAAAATAAAATTCAAGCCCCTGGATATATGTTAGCCCGAATGAAAGGAAATGAATATATTGTAGATGCATATAGAAAAGCAAGTTTCATAGGCGCACCGGTGCCTCATATAGATCCTGTAAAAGAAGTTACTGCTGAACGCTTAAAACTAGGAACTACAGGCGCACATATCCCATTAACTACCGCTGAAGATGCTACAGAAAATTTAGGTGGTGGTGAATTTATTTCAAATTCTATTCAATATGCAAAAGATTTAGAAACATTGAAAAGTTTAAAAATTGAAATGGAAGCACCCATAACAACACTTCCTGAAGATAATAAGAAGAAAAAGAAAAAACAAGGGAATGATAGTGAAGAAGATATTGATGGTGAATCAAATGTAAATTAATCACCTTTATCAATAGATAATTTCATTTTTTCAGGATAGCTATTTATTATTTCCAATAATTTCATTTTTAAGAAATCATTTGGCTTAACATCTAAATGTGAAGCTATATTTTCTATTTGCTTTTTAGTATTTTTTCCTACACCCCTAATTCTAATTTCAGGATATTTGTTTTTTGCATCTGCCATAAATAAAAATGAATTTAAGCAAATATAAATATATTCCCCAATTTAGGGACAAAGAAATAGTTTTTATTTTTAACAATGTATTTTTACAACGTAATGAAAAAAGAAGTATTAGCATACGGTTCAATTGATTCATATTCTTCAGCAGAATTTATTACTGCTATGGAAGCTGCATCATCTGATGATGTTACCGTTCGTGTAAATACTGAAGGTGGAAGCCCTGAATATGGATGGGGTATGATTGCAAAATTTGCAGAACATACCGGTGGTAAACTTATTAAAGGTGATGGCCAAGCCCATTCAATGGGTGCTTTTCTTTTTTGTTACGCAGATAAAGGTTCACGTGAATGTTTAGATGTTTGCGAATTTTTAATACATCGTGCGGCTTATGCTGATTGGTATGAAAATTCTGATATGTTTGATGATGCCATGAAAGGCAATTTAGAACGTGTTAATGCATCTTTACAAAAAGCATTTACTAATACTGTTGATGTAAAATTATTTGAAGAAATTGCTAATGAACAAATAGAAGGCATTAAAGTTGCTGATATTTTTAAATTAGATTCAAGATTAGAAATATTTTTAACTGCAAAGCAAGCAAAAAAAATAGGTTTAGTTGATAAAGTAATTTCCATTACACCTGAAAAAAGAAGTGAAATAGCAGAACTTTTAAAGGCTGCATCTAAAAATATTGGCGCACAACGAATTGCTGCCAAAAACGAAAAACAAAATCCAATTCAAAAAACAAGTAACATGACTAAAGAAGAATTTAAAGCAGCGCATCCTGCTGTTTATAACGAAGTTTTTAAAGCAGGAAAATCAAAAGGTGTAAAAGTAGAACGTGATCGCGTTGGTGCTTTTTTATCTTATGTTGATGTTGATCCTGAAGGCGTTAAAACCGCTATTAAATCGGGTGCAGAATTAACACAAACTGCTGTTGCAGAATTTAATGTTAAAATGCAAAGCCCTGATTTTTTGAAAAAAGTTGAAAAAGATTCTAAAAAAGAACCTGTTTCTACTGAAGAACCTGCTACTGAACCTAAAACAGAAACAGAAAAAAATGCAGCAGCATTTGACGATGAAATTGATCGTAAATTAAAAATCGGTAAATATGCCGAAAAAAAATAATTAAATAGAAACTAAAAAATAATTTTTAAATATATAAAGCATGTCGTTTCAAATAATCAGAAATAACACCGGAAATCAATTAACCATTGATACAAATGTTGCCAAAATATTTGTATGGGGAAATCGTTACACAGAAGGAAGCTATACAAATGATTCTTATGCTGATGTTCAATTACCTGCCGGTACACTTATGGGTAGAGTTGCTGCAACTCAGGCATTAGTTCCATTAGCATCTAATGCTTCAGATGGTAGTCAATATCCTGTAGGTATTTTAGCTGAAGATATTTTTGTAGCAGAAGGCGCACAACAAGATATTTCAATTTGCGTTTTAGGTGATGTTGTAGAAGATATGATTGGCTTTGCACATGCAGGTGATAACATGGATACACTTGTAAGTGGCCGTTCTTTACGTGATCGTATCGGTGCTGATACAGTTGGAATTAAAATTCTTAAATCTACTGAACAAACTGCAACTGATAATTAAAAAAAATAAATTTTAAAAATAAAAATAACAGTTAAAAATAAATAATATGGCTTTAATTCCTATTACAGATGCCGCCGGTGTCTATACAAAAAAAGTACTCGATGTTTATAAACAAAGATCAACTCCAACAGCTTTTTTAAGATCGTTTTTTCCGGACGCTATTTCGCCTACCAAAGAACTTTCAATTGAAGTTCAACGTGGGTTTGAAAAAATAGCGGTTGATGTAACACGTGGAACTGATGGTAACAGAAATAATTTTTCATATTCTACTGAAAAAATATTTTTACCGCCATATTTTCGTGAATTTTTTGATGCAACACAATTGCAATTATACGATCGTTTGTTTTCTCAATCGGCTGTTGATAGCACTTTGTTAGCTGCATTCATTGATAGCATTGTTGATAAACAAGTTATCATTAAAAATTTAATTGAACGCTCATTAGAACTTCAATGCGCCCAAGTTTTAACTTCAGGTATTGTACAATTGAAAAAAGGTACAAACATTGATTTTAAACGTAAAGCTGCTTCATTGGTTGATTTCCTTGCCGGAAATTATTGGGCTAATGCAGGTGTAAATCCTTTTGATCAAATTGAAACAGGATGTAAATTTTTACGTACTGAAGGTAAAGCTGAAGGTGGTGTTTTCAATTGTATTTTAGGTGATCAAGCATTAGCTGATTTAACCAAAAATACTGAATTCAAATCACGCCAAGCGTTATTTAATATGGCACTTGATTTAGTTTTACCACCACAAAGAACATCTGTAGGATCGGTATTTCATGGTCAAGTTACTTGTGGATCATGGCGCGTAAACTTATGGTCTTATCCGCAATATTATACCCTTGCTGATGGTGTTACACAGGTATCATATTTAGATTCTAAAAAAATCATTTTGATTCCTGAACAACCACATTATAAAATGGGCTTTGCTACATGCCCTCAAATTATTACACCTGGTCAAACACCTGTAGTAACTGACTTCATGTTTGGTGAATATATTGATCAACGTGCTAAAGCGCACATCTTTGATGTGGAAAGTGCAGCCGTTGCAATCCCAACAGCAGTAGATACTATTTGGACTGCAAAAGTTTGTGCATAAAAAATAATACAAAGGGGAAATAAAAATCCCCTTTGTTTTTTTAATCTATTAATAAAAATTTCAATGGCAGAAAAAAAAGTAAGAATGTTTAAGGTGATTGCTTTATCAGTAGGTGGTAGAGGCAATAAAATTTTTGAATCAGGACAAACTATTAGTGAAAATCATTTACCATCTAATACTGCTGATTCACTTGTGAAAAGCAAGCATATCGAAGAAGTAGATTCTATTAATGAAGATGAATCTAATTTTGTTCCATCTGATCCTGAAATTATTATTGGCACTGAAAAAAATGAAGATGAAGTTGGTGAAGTA
>Ga0209004_1000098_pt1 | contig 23892 bp, 20 predicted proteins | sample TexAe_RefH0_M1_FD_187948 | JGI IMG/M metagenome (GOLD analysis project Ga0209004, IMG submission 187948) | Forest soil microbial communities from Davy Crockett National Forest, Groveton, Texas, USA - Texas A ecozone_RefH0_M1 (SPAdes) (version 2) | ecosystem: Environmental > Terrestrial > Soil >... | reverse complement strand
CAGTCCCGCCAGCAGCACAAAGACTACGGGCAGGATGGCTTTTATCTGCCAATTGACTCGAACTTGATGCACGCAGCGATCCTCAGCAGGATCGGGCATTGAACTTGCGAAGACATGGCGCCGCGTTCGATGCAGATGGCTGTGCGCTGCAGGATTTCGGCGTAGTTGTCGGCGGAGTCTTGCCCTTCTCCATCTTTGGATATGCAAGTGAGGCACCAGAAAAGTAGGGAAGTCTAAACCGAGAGGTGGAAAAGACTTAGCTGGCGGCCCAGTTACATAAGTGGTAGTGGGTCTGGGCTAAATCACGCAACCGGAGCGGTGGAGGGCGGGGATTTGACGCATTGGGCAGCGTGCCAGGGTAGTGGGCTAAGTCACAAGAGGTTTGGGGGATTTGGCGGAAGAAGGTGAGGCAGAACGCCCATGATGTGTTTTAGATCACAGTCACCGGTTTCATTTCAATTTTTAATCATGCCAGCGAACTTGCCCAGGCAGAGATGTTTGAGCCTGGTCTGCAGCCGGGAGCCTGCGTTGCTGGTTACGGTGATGTTCGTGCAAGAAGCGTGGTTGAAGTGATCCTATGAAACTGTTTCCTCGTCGCGCATGGTTTCGCAGAGTAGTTGTCGGCCAGGAGAGCCCTCTGTCCCTACTGGGTGGCCTGGTGTGCGTTAGTTTGATGTTGTTGCTTGCAATGCGGGCGACGGCGGCGGTGCACCCGGTCCCGCTGGACAAGAACACCGACCCCAAGAAGTGTCTGGAATGCCACGACGACAAGACGAAGCACAAGTTTGTTCACTCCGCGATGCAGATGGGGTGCTTGAGCTGCCATGAGATCCGGGTCAACAAGGATGTAACGCGGGTAAAGCTGATCACGGCGACGACGTCTGCGCTGTGCATCAGTTGCCATGCGGACAAGAAGGCAGCGGACATCAAGGGGACGGTGCATCCGCCGGCGGTGCGTGATTGCCTGACGTGCCACGATGCGCATTCGAGCGACAACAAGAATCAACTGGTGAAGGCTGAATCGGGCGACGAGAAGGAAAATCTCTGCCTGAGTTGCCACCAGACGGGCCTGCATGTCGGAGAGAAAGGCAGCCATCATGCGGCCCTCGACATGGGATGTGACACGTGCCACCTGACGCACAAGACGGGCGCGGAGCCGACGGCGGAGAATCGCTTCCATCTGACCAAGGCGCCTCCAGCGCTTTGCGTTGACTGCCACGATACGAAAGACGCCGATCTTGCTAAAGCGCATAACAACCAGCCGTTCGGCACGGCGAATTGCGTGCAGTGCCACGATCCGCACCAGTCGGATTCGCCCAAGCTGATGGCAAAGTTTCAGCATGTGCCGTTCCAGGGAAATGGATGCGATACATGCCACCAGCCTGCGAAGGATGGAAAGGTCGTGCTGGTGCAGGCGGATGTGAAGGCGCTGTGCGTGACCTGCCACGACGACAAGGCCAAGCAGATCGATTCGGCCAAGGTGCCTCATCCGGGAGCGGGGGGGGATTGCACCGATTGCCACAATCCGCATGCGAGCGGCCAGCCGGGATTGCCGAAGACTGACGCAGTGACGATTTGCCTGGGATGCCACAGCGATATGGATGATCTGCGCAAGAAGTCAGTGCATCATCAGCCGGCGTTTGCGCAGGGATGCAGCACTTGCCACACGCCCCATGGAGGCGATAACGATCATCTGCTGCGGGCCAAGGGAAATGCGCTTTGCCTCGAATGCCATGGCCCTGACTCCGTTGCGCAAAAGGATGAAGCGAATCACCTGCTGACTATTTTTAACGGAACAGTCAGGTTGCCCGATGACTACTACGTGAAGAACAAGGTTCCGATTCTGCCGTTGCGTTATGGGTTGGGGCACCCGGTGGAATATCACCCCGTTTCCGACGTGATGGATCCGACTAATCAGAGCAAGGTGAAGACGCCGCTCAGTTGTTTGTCGTGCCATCAGCCGCATGCCTCGGCGCAGCCTGATCTGCTGGTGAAAGACCAAGTAAACAACATGGCGTTTTGCGACAACTGCCACAAGAATAGGCTCAACATGAAAGACACGATTTCGTCTGGGAAATAATGCTGCGTGCTACGCAGTAAGCTGCGGGATGGGCCGCAGCCATGGAGATCAAGATGTATCGCTTCCTCTTCAATTTGATTCGCAACCGCAATTGGATTGCCGTCCTGCTTCTGATGGCGGTGGGGCTGATGTTCCCGACGACCGCCAGCGCCGGAAAGAAAAAGAAAACAGATACGACCGCTGCTCCTGATAATGGACCGCGGAAGTTTAGTTTCGATCCAACCAAGCTGGTGTGGCCTAGCCCGCCGAACATCGGGCGCATTCACTGGGTCGACTATTTTGCGGGGGCGAAGATCGACTACACCCCAGCGGCGAACAGCAAGCCCAAGTCAAGCTGGATGGACCGGCTGGCGGGCGGGCAGTCAGACGCAGAGAAGATCAATCCCAAGAGCTTTCCGTTTCAGATGATCGGACCATACGGTATCGCAGTTGATTCGAAGGGGCTGGTGTACGTGGCCGATCAAAGAGTGGGCGCGGTTTTTATTTTCAACACGGAGACGCGCGACTGCAAGATGATCCGCAACGGAATGGAAGCGCACTTCGGCTGGATCAACGGTCTGGCGATCGACGATGACGACCGGCTGTTTGTCTCCGACGGCAAGATGCACCGTGTGGTGATTTTCAATGCGAAGCACGAGGTGGAAAACCTGGTGTCGGAGGGGTTGGTGGATCCGGTAGGGCTGGCTATCGACACAACGAATCGTTTTCTCTATGTTGTCGACACGCAGCAGGACCAGGTGATTGTCTATGACGCCGACTCGCTGAAGCTGCTGCGACGGATCGGGACGGGCGGAAAAAACCACTTTCTGACAACTCCGGGGGACTTTGGTGCGCCGCAGGGAGTGGCGGTAGATGCGGACGGAGATGTGTACGTGACCGACACCATGAACAATCGGGTGGAGATTTTTGATGCGGACGGAAATTTTGTAAGCGAGTTTGGCAAGCACGGTGACGGGCCGGGATATCTTGCGCGTCCGAAGGGAATCGCGATCGATGGCGATGGGCACATCTGGGTGGCCGACCAGGTGGAGGACCGGCTGCAGGTGTTTAACCGCGAAGGGCAACTGCTGACGTATGTAGGAACCGGACACGGGGAGTTGCCGGGCCAGTTCAAGACCTTGGCCGGGGTAGCCATCGACAGGCAGAACCGGGTGTTTACCACCGAGCAGGAGCCGGGACGTCTGCAGGTTTTCCGCTATGTGACCGATGCGCAGGCGGCGGACGAGAAAGCGAAGAAACAGGAGGAGTTGCAGAAGGCTGCCGATCGCCGGCAGAAAGCAATTACACCGCAGGAGATGCCGACAGATACGACTCCGAAGAGGGCTCCGGATGCGGCTCCTCAGAAGAACGGAGAACCGCCCAAGTCGCCTGGATTGTAGTTGCAGGTCGAGTTGCATCGTACTTTTTTCGACCCCCGCTCCTGCCGCGATGAAACTGCGTCATTCCGCCCCACGGATGCACCCCCGCCAGAGGGCGCCTGGCCCCAGCCACCTTGATGCAGATCAGTTGCCGGATGACCTGGACCAGGTGCTGCCAGGTAATTGTTGGAATCCCGCAGGACAAGCGAAAGTAACCACCTTGACGAACCCAACGAGCTATTGGAGGTGCAACTCCTGAAGGATTCACGGTTTAGCGGGGGAAGGATAGGCTGCCAATATGGGACGGGAGACCTCGCGGTCATTCGTTTCCGCGGAGCCCGGCCTGCAGAAGCCGCGTTCCGCCGGCACGGGCGGATGCGCCTTACCTGGTTGCTCCGGCCCGTGTCGTCCATGAGTTGCAGAACGATAGACAATTCGAAAGGCGGAGCCAATGAGCTCGAATTCGCAGCGGCTGAAGTTGGAGGCGGGGAGCGCAACGGCCGTCGTGGGGCTGGTGGAAACCGGGAGCAATGGAAATATCGAACTACGCCGGGTGGAGTGCTACCTGACGGAATCTCTGTTCAAGCGAATTCTGCGGCGAATCTTTCCTGATCAGCGGAGGCAGCAACGCCTGCCGATACCTCCGCTGGTGGGTTATCTGGGAACTGCATCTTCGTCAAAGCCATACGATCTTGGAGACATCAGCCTGACGGGATTCTGCCTGCTCACGGATGAGCGGTGGATTCCTGGAACCGAGATGCCGATTACTTTGCAGCGAACGAATTTGCCAAACGAGAATGAGGATGATTCCTTCACGGTGCAGGCGACGGTGGTTCGGTGCGGCAAGGACGGGGTAGGCTTCTCCATCGTTTTGACCGAGGAAGATTCGATGGCGGCGTACGGCAATCCGCTGCGCGTGAAGTGGGTAAACCACGCGGAGATGGAGCGGTTCCTCGAGCGCCTGAAGGATCAGCCTGTGACCGGAGCTCCGCAGATCGAAGGCCCCGCTCCGGCGCAGTCGACCGCAGGCTCACATATCAGGGCTGGCGCTGGTTTGAAGGCTGCGTTTCAGGGCGGCCGCTGAGGGAGCGATCCTTTTAGACCCGGGCTATCGGCTTAGGCTTATCTACCACACTGACTCCTGACTTACGATAAATGAATAACTTCTCTGTGACGCTGGAGCAGATTCCGCGCAGATTCGTGTGCCTGGCAGAGGTATTTTCAGCGAAAATAGCTGCAGCTTCCCCGAAGTGAAATCAGAGCTGCTGTCCGCCTGCATGCGGGGCAGCAGGGTCTAGGGATTTGTGTATGTCGCGTCTAGATTTTACGAACCTCGCTGCTGCAGGGCTGATGGTGGCATTGTGCGTGCCGGTTTGGGGACAGTTTCAGGAACCAACCAAAGAAGAGCTGCAGATGACCGCAGACCCCAAGGCGCCAGGCGCTAATGCTGTCTATTTGACCTTTGCGGATGATGAAGAAAACGCAAGCGGCACCCGTACGTACTATGAACGGGTCAAGGTGCTGACTGAAAAGGGCAAAGAGCGGGCTACCCTGCGTTTTACGCACGACCCGAGCACGAAGTTCGAGGTTGAAGGGCGGACGATTCACAAGGATGGCACCATCACTGCTCTTACCGACAAGCCATCGGACCTGGTGGAATTCAAGTCCAAGGACGAACAGGTGAATTCCCTGGTTTTCACGCTCCCGAGCGTGGAGGTGGGCAGCATCCTTGAATACCGGGTGAGATTCAAATACCCGCTCCTGCCTCCCTTTCCCACCTGGAATGTTCAGCAGGAAATTTTCGTGCATAAGGCGCACTACTCGTTCAAACCCGGTAGCGTCGGTTCTCAGCAATATATTCAGCGACTGGGAGGCGATGCAAAAGTGGTGGACCAAAAGGGCGTGTTCACGCTCGATTTGAACGATGTCGCCCCGCTGCCGGATGAGGACTGGATGCCGCCGTTGAATACATTCAAGTGGCGGGTGTCGTTTTTCAGGACGGACTTCAAGACGAGCAAGGAGTACTGGGATGCGGCGGGCAAAATCTGGACAAACTTTGTCCACGATTTCACCAATCCCACGGGCACGCTGAAGAAGGCTGCGGCAGATATGGTGGCGCCGGGCGACTCGGAGACAGTGAAGGCGCAGAAGATTTATGCAGCGGTGATGAAGCTTGAGAATACGGACTTTACGCGCGAGAAAACGAAGAGGGAGCGGAAGCACGAAAAGATCAAGGATATTCACAATGCGCAGGATGTCTGGCGGAATCAGAGCGGAAATGGTGATGAGATTGCGCTCTTGTACCTGGCGCTTGGCCGGGCCGCTGGATTGAATGTGGCGCCGATGATGGTGGTGGACCGGAGCCGCGCCCTGTTCGATGAGGGTTTTTTGAATTCTGGGCAACTGGACGACTATATCGTCGTCGCCCATCTGGACGGGAAGGAAGTGTTTCTCGATCCAGGGCAAAAGATGTGTCCGTTTGGAACTCTGCACTGGAAACACACGCTGGCCAGAGGATTCCGAGGTAACGAGAAGACTGCGGCGATCGAGATTACACCCTCGCCCAGCTACAAGTCATCGAATGTCGTGCGGGTTGCCAATTTGGCGATCGATCCAACGGGAGCGGTGCAGGGCTCTGTTCGCCTGGTGCTGCAAGGCCAGGACGCAATCTATTGGCGACAAATTGCGCTGGAGAATGACGAGGATGAGGTCAAGAAGCGCTTCAACGAGTGGATGGGCGATTATCTGCCGGAGGGTGTGCAGGGGGAGTTCGATCACTTCCTGGGGCTCGCGGAGTACGAACAGAATCTGGTCGCGACTGTGCGTGTGAGCGGGAGCCTGGGTTCGGTAACGGGAAAGCATTTCTTTTTGCCTGAACTGTTTTTCGAGGCGAAGAGCAAGCACCCGTTTGTGGCGCGGGACAAGCGGACGATCCCCGTGGACGTGCACTACCCGAGGTTGGAGCAGGACGAAGTCACCTACCAACTCCCGGCCGGCTACTCGATGGATGTAGACGCCAAGCCGAAAACGGTCTACTGGCCCGAGCATGCCAAGCTGATGATTACCACGACAAGCGGCAGCGAAGGGGTGCATGTAACGCGCAGCCTGATTTACAACTACACGATCCTCGACCCGAGGGAGTATGGGACCCTGCACGACTTCTACCAGAAGGTGGCGGCAGCGGATCAGCAACAAATCACGTTGACGAAGAGCGCGGCGAACACCGGTGGGAATTGAAGGCAGGAATGGAATTCTGCTCCCGCCGGATTCGAGTATGCGCGAAGTGCGCTCAGTCAGAATGAAGAGGCGAGCGGACTTAGCGGCGGCTGCACCATTGAGTTGACGCGATTCACAAATTCCCAACCATCGCGATTGGTTGCAGCATCTAAGATGTCACTATGACTCCTGCGATTTCTACGCGCCGGCATGCGAAGACACCTCCGCCGGGCGAAACGGGACAAGAAGCGCTCTATCTGCGTTCGCTGAGCGAGCGCCAGGTTCCAGTTGCGGTAAAACTGCGCGGTGGCGAAGTGGTGCGCGGCTGGATTGAGTATTTTGACGACGGCATGCTGCGACTGACGCGCGAGGGCAAGCCCAACCTTTTTATCTACAAGCAGCAGGTTGAGACGATCACCGAGACGGGCAAACGCCGCGCGCCGCGCAACGGCGGGGCATCGGCTCAGAAGGCCGTCGAGTGAGCGAGACGGCTGCTGCAACGGCTGTGACGAAAATGACGTGGACGCCCAAAGCCGCGGAGATTGCGCGGGAGGCGGGGGCGCGGCTGCGCGAGTTCTTTGCGCAGGGTGTTGCCACCGAGTACAAGGGCGACGTAGATGTGGTGACGGTCGCCGACCGCACAGTGGAGAAGCTGATCCGCACGCGGCTGGGTGAGGAGTTTCCGGATCACGGGATTTACGGCGAAGAGGGCACGCGTGAGCGGATGGAGCAGGAGTTTCGCTGGTACGTCGACCCGCTCGATGGGACGACCAACTTTGCGCATGGGTTTCCGCAGTTCTGTGTGTCGCTGGGGCTGGAACAGCGCGGCGAAGGTGTGAAGCCAGACGAGGATGGAACGATTCTGGCGGCGGTGATCTACGACCCCATGCGGGATGAGCTTTACCAGGCCGAGCGGGGCCAAGGTGCGACTCTGAATGGGAAGGCGCTGCGGGTGTCAAAGACTCCAGATCTGGCCGAGGCGCTGGTGGCGACGGGGTTTCCCAGCAGGAAACGGCACGAGAACCCGAATATCCACTTCTATCACGAGTTCACGCTGCGTTCACACGGCGTGCGCCGGGCGGGGTCGGCGGCGCTGGATTTGGCGTATGTGGCGGCGGGACGGCTGGAAGCGTTTTGGGAATTCAATTTGAATCCGTGGGATACGGCGGCGGGGATTCTGCTGGTGACCGAAGCCGGCGGGCGAGTGTCGGATTTCGCGGGCGGGGAATTCCGGCTAGATAGCTGCGAGACATTGGCGTCGAATGGACTGATCCACGATGAATTGGTGGGGATGTTTGTGGATCTCTTTGCGGGACGCGGGCTGACGGCGATTCCGACGCCGGAGGAGTTTGCGGCGATGCGGGCGAGACGGTAAGGTCGCGCTTTCCCACCCCATGGCGCGATGAAACTGCGTCATGGATGGGGACCCTCGGTCTCTCGGATTGATGCATCCCTCCCAGGTCTCAGAAGGGAGCCCCTTCGACTTCGCTCAGGGCCTGTTCTGGGGCACCCACTTCTCTGGAAGCTTGGGGCTTTTTTGAGTCAGCGAAGACGATTCCCGCATGGCAAAACGCGGGGGGTTGGCGGCACAGTCAGGCGTTAGGGGCGTGTGCTACTATCAGCGTCGAGACTTCACTCTGTCGGAGAAATCAAGAAATGGCCTATGTAATCGCAGAACCCTGTATCGGCACCAAGGACACCGCCTGTGTGGACGCTTGTCCAGTCGATTGCATCCACCCCAAGAAGGACGAAGCTGATCACGGCGCGGCCGATCAGTTGTTCATCGACCCGGTCGAGTGCATTGACTGCGGCGCATGCGTTCCGGCGTGCCCGGTTTCGGCTATCTTCGCGCAAGACGATGTACCGGAGAAGTGGGCACACTTTACGCAGAAGAACGCCGAGCACTTCGGTCGGTAGCCTGGTTCAAGCGCAGAGTAAATTGCGCGAGTTCGAAACGCGTCCGCTGCGGCGGGCGCGTTTGTGCGTTTGCTGGCGATGAGGAATCACGCGTGGCAGTGCTGACGTCGGAAGCCGTGGTGTTGCGCACCTGGCCGGTGCATGAAGCCGACCTGGTGGTGAGCTTTTTTACGCGCGACTACGGGAAGATGACCGGCGTGGCAAAGTCGGCGTTGAAGAGCCGCAAACGATTTGGCGGCGCGCTGGAGCCTATGACGGTGGCGCGAGCGTGGTTTGCTGAGCGCCCCAAGCAGGAACTGGTGCGGCTGGATCAGCTGGAGATTATTCGCTCGCCGCTGTCGGGTCCAGTGGACCAGGCGCGGCTGACGGTGCTGAGCTTTTTTGCCGAAGTGCTGGAGCAGATTCTCCCGGAGCACGATCCGCAGGAGACGGTGTTTCGACTTATTGTTTCGGTGCTGGAGCAGACCACGGTGGAGCAGCCGTGGATGCCGCTGACGTACTTTGCGTTGTGGATGACGCGGCTGATGGGGCTGCTGCCGGATATTGCGCACTGCACAGCGTGCGGCGAGGCGCTGGTGCCGGGCGAGACAACATTCAATGCGTATGCGGATGGGCTGTTTTGTCATGTACACCGCGCGGGGAATGCGAATGAATTATCAGCAGACTCATGGCAGACGGCGCTCAGGATTCTGCGCGCGCCGGTGGGGGCTTTTGCGGAAGAAGCGTGGCCGCGGCGGCGCGGGCAGGATTTGCGGCGGTTTGCGATGCAGTCGCTGGAGCGGCATATGGAGCGGAAGTTGAAGTCGGGGGAGATGCTGGGGAGGATGATGGAGTGAAGGGAAACACGCGCGAACAGTACGTTGAAAATTTCGTGCTTCCCACCCATGATGCGATGTGACTGCGTCATGGATGGGCACCCATTCATTCTCTGGCCGGTGCATTCCTCCCAGGTCTCAGAAGCGAGACCTGGGTGTCGGGCTCGCGCGATTGTAGAAGCGTACAGCGATCCAAACTTCGGTCGTTGGGATCGGACCAGCGCCGGGCTGAGCAGCATCGTGTAGGGTGAAAGTATTCCTTCCGTGAGAAAGATGGCGGGACCAGAGAAAAGAGAGCATCGAGATGATTTCACGCAGGCGGCTACTTCAAACCGGGGTACTGGCAGGGGCGACATTCATAACGGGAGTGAGCAAGCGCGTTGCGTGGGGTGCTGAGAGCGCGGCACCGGTGCCGCTTGAGGAGTTCAACTACGGCGACGTGTCGCTGGCCAGCGACATGCACGAGTTGCAGCTGATGAACACGCATGACGTGCTGATGGCCTTGAGTGAAGACAGTTTGCTGAAGCCGTTCCGGCAGATGGCCGGCATGCCCGCGCCGGGCGAGAGCCTTGGGGGATGGTATAACTACAATCCCAACTACGACTATCGCACGGGCTTTGATGATGGGTTTGCGCCGGCCTGTACGTTTGGCCAGTGGGTTTCGGCCCTGGCGCGCGTTTACGCCATCACGGGTGAAGAGGCGACCCGCGAAAAAGTGCTTCGCCTGAACCGCCTCTATGCCGAGACCATTTCGCCCGACTTCTATACGAGGAACCGCTTCCCGGCCTACTGCTATGACAAGCTGCTGCTGGGACTGATCGATTCGCATACCTACGCCCATGATCCGCAGGCGCTGGCAATCCTGGAGCACACGACAAATACAGCGCTTCCGCATCTGCCGGGCCACGCCATTGAACACGATCACCCGTGGCGAACCGACAAGGATCCCGCAGACGCATCGTGGACGTGGGATGAGTCCTACACAATGTCCGAGAACCTTTTTCTCGCGTCGCGCCGAGGGGCCGGAAGTCGCTACTACGATCTCGGGCTGCAATACCTGGATGATCAGCCATGGTTCGATCCATTATCGCGGAATGAGAACGTGCTGCATGGCCGGCACGCATACAGTTACGTGAACTCGCTGAGTTCGGCGATGATGGCCTACATGGTAGCGGGAAGCGTGAAGCATCTTAACGCGGCGCGCAACGCCTTTGCGATGCTTGCTGATCAGAGTTACGCTACGGGAGGTTGGGGACCCGACGAGATGTTGCGTGCTCCAGACAGCGACGATGTCTACAACAGCTTGACGAACACTCATCACACCTTCGAGACGCCATGCGGATCCTATGCGCACTTCAAGCTGACTCGTTATCTGCTGCGCGTTACCCGCGATGCTCAATATGGCGACAGCATGGAGAGGATGATGTACAACACCGTGCTGGGCGCTTTGCCCCTCCAGGAAAACGGCAAGAATTTCTACTATTCCGATTACAACTTCAATGCGGAGCGCGTGTATAAGGAGGCGCGGTGGGCATGTTGCTCGGGCACGCTGCCCCAGGTGGCCGCGGATTACCGCATCAATACTTATTTCCGCGGGCCGGGTGCCTTGTACGTAAACCTCTATTTGCCCTCCACAATTCGATGGAGTGACGGCGGGGTGATGCTCTCTCTTACGCAGGAGAGTGAATATCCGTATGAGGACCGGGTAACGTTCACGATCACGAGTTCGCAACCCGCGAGCCGGACGTTGTATTTCCGCATTCCAAAGTGGGCGCAGGGTGCGCAGATTGTCGTAAATGGAAACAGGCAGAAAGATGCTGCGGAGCCCGGCCGGTTTGCGGCGGTTCAGCGCGAGTGGAAGAGCGGAGACCGCGTAGAACTCGAATTGCCGCTTCGCATGCGCCTTGAACCCATCGACGCCAGGCATTCCAACACAGTGGCGTTGCTTCGCGGACCACTGGTGCTGATGAGTGTGAAAGAGCAGCAGGAAGGGCCCCTGCCGCAGATCACTCGGAGTCAACTGCTGGCAGCGCGGCGCGTGAATGAGCGCGAATGGCAGGCTAGTTCGTCGAACGGGGCTGTCAGTCTGTTGCCGTTTACCGCTCTCGGATCGCGGCCTTACTCAGTTTACGTAAAGGTCAGCTGACACCCAGCCGGCGTTGCCTCAGCCGACGAGATCGGCGGAGAGGGATTCTTTCTTGGCGCGTTCGCCCTGGTCGATGATTTCTATGATCTGGCCGGAGGCGTACTGGGCGCGGAGATTCTTCTTGTCGTATTTGCCTACGCTGGTTTTGGGAACTTCGGGGATGAAGGCCCAGCGCTCGGGGATCCACCACTTGGCTACGCGCGAGGCGAGATGGGCGCGGAGGATGGCGATGTCGATCGGCGCGCCGTTTTTGGGTACGACGCATGCCAGCGGTCGCTCGTCCCAGCGCTCGTCGGGAACGCCGATGACACAGGCTTCGAGAACGTCGGGGTGATCGATGAGGGCGTTTTCCAACTCTACCGACGAGATCCATTCACCGCCGGATTTGATGACGTCCTTGGAGCGGTCGGTGATGCGCAGGTAGCCGTGCTCGTCGATGTGTCCGACGTCGCCGGTGCGCAGCCAGCCATCGTGAAAGCGCTCGGACGCGGGGTTGCCGTAGTAGGAGGCGGTGATCCAAGGGCCGCGCACTTCGAATTCGCCGACTGATTCGCCGTCCCATGGAAGAACGGTATCTCCGTCACACACGCGCAATTCAACGCCAGGGATGATGCGGCCGGTTTTTGTTGTCCAGTTGAGTTCCTCGTCCGGGGCACATTGACGCGGCGGCTGCGCAGCGGCGGCTACGGGGCTGGTTTCGGTGAGTCCCCAGCCTTGGACTACTTTGACGTTGTAGTGATCCTTGAAACCCTGGGCGAGGCTTCGCGGCAGGGCGGCTCCGCCGTTGAACAAGACGCGGAACATCGAGAGGTCGACCGAATGCGCGAGCGAGTGCTGCAGCATTCCGGCGAGGATGGTGGGCACGGCCGCGGAAATCGTGGGGCGGCATTCTTGGATGAAGCGGCAGAGTGGTTCGGGTTGCAGAAAAGGACCGGGCATGAGGAAGTCGCTGCCTGCGAGCCATCCTGCATAAGGAATGCCCCACGCGTTGGCGTGGAACATTGGAACGATAGAGAGTACGCGGTCGTTGATGTTCAGACCGAGGCACCATGGCGCACAGATTCCGAGAGCATGGAGATAGATGGAGCGATGGCTGTATACCACTCCCTTGGGATCGCCCGTTGTGCCGGTGGTGTGGCACATGGCTGCAGCGGAACGCTCGTCTAGATCTGGCCAGGTGAATTCGGGCTTCTCGGCAGCGAGCAATAGTTCGTAGCGGAGAAGATTGTCGGGCAGACCAGGTGCATCGTCCACGACGATGATGTGTTCGACGGTTGGAAGGTCTTTCACGACGCGGGCGAGCGTGGGATAGAGCGATGCATCGACGAGGATGATGCGGTCTGCGCCGTGGTTGACGACGAAAGTGAGCTGGTCAGGAAAGAGGCGGATGTTGAGTGTGTGGACGACTGCGCCCATGGACGAGATGGCGTAATAGGCTTCGAGGTGTTCCTGCGAATTCCAGCAGAAAGTGCCAACGCGGTCTCCGGGACGGATGCCGAGACGCTGCAGTGCACAGGCGAGACGACGGACGCGATCGCCCACTTGGCGGAAGGTGGAGCGGCGGGCATGGTCGCCCATCCAGGTGACGACTTCGCTCTCGCTGTGAACCCGGACACCATGCTCGAAGATGGAGCCGATGGTGAGTTGAAAATCGGACATGGTGGACTGCATGGGAAGCATGCGCTCGACCTCCGTGGAATGGGCCCCGCAATTCTATCGAATGATTTGCTGCATTTCTCAAAAAGAAATCGACGGGAGAAACGCGCCGGCTGGCTCATTGTAGAGGCCTGTCGACATGAGCGTCATGGGTTCGACGACGCGCAGGCCGTTGGCCAGGCACCAGCGGAAGAGCTCGGTATTGCGCGAAGGGACGAGGATGCCGGGGCCGTCGAAGGAATCGGCGGACGCGATGAGAGCCTGCAGGTCGGCGTTGGAATCGGCGGTGGCGTGGCCGAAGAAGGCGAGATGCGAGGCGTAAGCAGTGATGCGGCCAGCGCGCTCGGTGACGAGAGCGGTGCCTTGCTGGATGGATTGCGCCAGCTCTGTGCCGCGATCGAATCCGTGCACGCGCTGGGAGAGCGCATTGCAGGCAGGCAGGTCGGCAGTTGTGGCGGGGCGGACCGTGCAGCCGGGAATGGTGAGTTCGCGGGTGCGCCCTTGGAAGGCTGAAAGAGGTTCGCGGATATCAAAGCCGAGCGAGGCGTAGAGCGAGAGCGAGCGATTGTGGAAGGCGGCCTGGACGAGACGGATGCCGGCGGCGCCACGCTGGTGGGCGCGTTCGATTACGGCCTGCATCAGCTTGCGGCCTACGCCGTGATTCTGCGTGTCAGGATCGACCGTAATTGGGCCGATGCCGTGGATGATGGAACGCTCGTCGAGGCAATTGCTACCGAGGATGCGGCCCCGGCTTTCGGCGACGACGCAATAGAAGTCGGGCGCTGAAAACAGGGCGTTGATGAGGCCGGCAGCGGCTTCAGGGTGCGGTATGTCGCAGGGGAAGTTGTGGGCTGCGCTTATAGCAGAGAAGGCGCGGAAGCAAATGTCGGCGCAGACGGCAGCGTCTCGCGGTGTGGCGTGGCGAATGGCCACTTCGGACTGGGAATTTGCAGGCATCTCGATGTCCTTGCGCGGGGTGGGAGGAGTATAGCAAAAGGAAATGGCGGCAGTGGATGACGTCGATGGCAAGTGACGTTTCAGTCGATCAGAGCGGGCGAAATCAATTCAGGATTTCAATGATGCGACCGGCCGGGATGCTGCCTTCCAACTCCGATAGCTGGAGCGAATCGGCCAATGATTCTGCGCCCCCCACAGGATTTGCCCCGTCGCCCGAAGGAGCCATACCAACTGCCTGGTTCTTTCCGGCTTTCTTGGCGCGATACAAGCCTCGATCGGCATACTTGAGCACGCCTTCAAATCCCATGACTTCGACATCTTCTTCAATCCACGGAAAAGCGGCCCAGCCGATGGAACAGGTCTGTTGCACTTGATTAGCCGTGCCGACGGCAAAAGGCTTAGCTCGAAAGGCATCCAGTACGCGCTCGGCAAGAATTGCTGCCTGGCGGCGGTCGGCGGTGCGAGATACAACCAGGAATTCTTCGCCGCCCCAGCGCACCAGCAGGTCGGAGTTGCGAATTGCGGAACTGATCCTGCGTGCGGCCTCGATGAGCACACGGTCGCCTGCATCGTGACCGTGAAGGTCATTCACTTTTTTGAAGTTGTCGAGATCGATGACGTAGAAGATGAGGTCGCGCTCCGAAAGGTCGTGGACCTCGGCATAGGCGCGGATGGACTGGGCGACGTCGCGCTGAATGGTTGCTGAAAAGAAACGCCGGTTGCGGATTCCGGTGAGCGGATCGGTGGTGGAAGATTCTTCGAGCACTTGATTTGTATGCTTCAATTCTTCGTGGAGCAGCTTCTGCTTCATGAATACCAGTCCGGCCATGGCAAACATGGCCACAGCTGTCACGAGAACTCTGAAGTGCATGATCTGCAGCGTTACGCCGTGTTCGAGCACAGCCGCGAGGACGATGACGGGGAGAGAAAGGACGGCAAGAATCGCGAGGCCTTCCAACCACGAACCGTATCTTTCACGGTCGCCGGTGTCGCGGTACAGCTGGAGATCTCGGCCGCTTAAGGCAACAATTATGAAGATAGCGAAGGAACCTACGTAAGGAGTGTCGTACCAGCTTCCGTTGAAATAGGCATTCAACTCGATGGCGCGATTCTCCAGAGCGAAACTTAAGTATCCGAACAGCACAGCACCGAGATAGAAGGCGTAAAAGCGTCTCCAGACTCCGGTGCTTCGCTTGATCAGGACACACTGTACGAGCAGCACGACCAGGATCTCAACCATATACAGCCGGTCGTAGTTTCTGTTGTACAGGTCTGCGTTGGGCGAGACGTATTGCCAACACGTGACCAGGAACACGTAGAAGAAGACCCACCACAACATGAGAAGCAGAAAGTCCAGCGTTCCCAGTCGAGCGCTGCGCTTGGACTGCTCCAGGTGGGGCTGCAGCAGGAATCCCGCGAGCATCATTACTCCGGGTGTAAACAGGAGAGCATCGCCGGCAAAAAGCGTGGGCAACGGTTTTTGCCAAACCAGGTCGTAGAACATCCACCAGAACTGGTCGATCAGCAACATGAGCCAGCCGACCGATTGCATGATCCAGAAAGCCCGCAGGCGTCCGCCGGTGGGAATGGCGTTCTTGGCGAAGACAATTACCAGGGCGAGCAAGAGCAGGGCTAACGCAAAATCACTGATGGCTGTGAGGGCAAGCCCACGAGGAACCAGCGCGGACGCCAGAATCTGTACCGAGGTCAGGATGACCGCCGTGCCTATCCAAACTCTCGTGCTCGTTCTCAAGCGGTCTTCCCCTTACCTTGTTTATTTTAGGAAGGTTGTTGGCACAGGAACAGGCGCGGAATGTGGTAGGGGCATGCGACTTTAGGAGCAGTTGATAAGTATTGATTCTGTTTGGGTTATAGGCGATGTTGGGGTGGGGTTCAGAGAACTGTGATTTGGAACACTGTTCGGGTGAGCAGGATGCGTCAATCAGGGTGCTCTCGATTCTTGAGGCGCCAGGGTTTTGTGAACGCTGACTGCTAAAATCAGCTTCAGTCCCAGTGAAAGAGATGAAGGTATTGTGGCTTCTACCGCGGTAGCATCTTCTAATCAGAAATCAGCGTTGACGTTTCAGGAATTGTTGTTTCGCCTGCAGGGGTTTTGGGCGGAGCGCGGGTGTGTGCTGCAGCAGCCATACGACGTGGAAGTGGGCGCAGGCACTATGGCTCCGGAGACGTTTTTGCGGGTGCTGGGGCCGAAGGCGTTTCGTGTTGGCTATGCGCAGCCTTCGCGGCGGCCGGCCGATGGGCGCTATGGGGAGAATCCTAACCGGCTGTTCAAGCACACGCAGTTCCAGTTGATTTTGAAGCCGCCGCCGGTGAATGTGCAGGAGCTATATCTACAGTCGCTTGAGGCGATTGGAATCGATCTTGCGAAGCATGACATCAAGTTTGAAGAGGACAACTGGGAGTGGCCGGCGGGCGGCGCGTGGGGCGTAGGCTGGCAGGTAATGCTGGACGGGCTGGAAATTACACAGTTCACCTATTTCCAGCAATGCGGCGGGATGGATCTCGATCCGATCTGCGCGGAGCTGACGTATGGTCTCGAGCGCATTACGCAATTTCTGCAGGATAAGGATTCGATTTACGACATTGTGTGGGCGCGCGATCCGGAGACGGGTGCGGTGGTGACGTATGGAGAAGTGCGGCTGGCGGAAGAGCTGCAGTTTTCCGTTTACAACTTTGAGGAAGCCGAGGTGCCGAAGCTGTGGGAGCACTTCAGGTTGTATGAGGCCGAGGCACACGACCTGCTGAAACGCGCAAATGAGTTGATGGCAAACGAGAAGGCGAGCGCGGTGGAGAAGAGGCGGTTTCCGCTGCTGGCGACGTATGAACTGGCGCTGAAGTGCTCGAATCTTTTCAACATTCTGGATGCGCGCGGAGCGATCAGCGTGACGGAGCGGGTGGGTGTGATTGGCCGCATTCGGGCGTTGGCCGTGGGCGTGGCTAAGGCGTATGCGGTGCAGCAGGCTGCGTGATTTGTGAATTGAGTTTCGTGCTTTCCCACCCATGGCGCGATGAAGCTGCGTCATAGATGGGGCACCCAGGGTTGTGGCGGGTTAGCGGAGTTAGCCGCGCTTCGCGCGTGTTTGTGGAGCCAGCGGAGTTAACAAGAAAGAATCGAATTCATGTCTGACTTTTTATTGGAGATTGGGCTGGAGGAAGTTCCGGCCCGGATGATTGCGGGAGCCGAGGCGGAGCTGGGGCGGCGTGTGCACGATCTGCTGTCGCGCGAGCGGCTGCTCGAAGACGGTGCGAAAGTTGTGACGTATTCGACACCGCGGCGGCTGGCTGTGATCGTTGAGGGCGTTCGCGCAGCACAGGCCGATGTGGAAGAGAAGCTGACCGGACCCTCGTGGAAGGTCGCCTTCAAGGATGGCGTTGCGACGGCTGCGGCGGAGGCTTTTGCGAAGAAGGCCGGTGTTGCCGTTGATGCTCTTGAAAAGGTGACCACACCCAAGGGTGAGTACGTGGGCGCGACCGTGAAGCGCGCGGGCAAGGCCGCGGCTGAGATTCTCGCTGGCGATCTTCCGAAGGAAGTGCTGGGGATCTATTGGGCGAAGAATATGTACTGGCGGGCGGGCAAGCCGGAGCGGTTTGTGCGACCGGTGCGCTGGGTTGTCGCGCTGATGGATGCGGCGGTGGCGCCACTGGAGATTGCGGGAATCAAGGCTGCGAATGCGAGCCGCGGTCATCGGATTCTGCATGGCGATGCGCCTGTACTGATTGGATCGGTGAAGGAATATGCCGAGGCGCTGCGTGGGGCCAGCGTGGTTGTCGATGTTGCTGAGCGGCGGCAGATAATCCGCAAGGCGCTGGACAAGGTGACTAGGTCGGTGCCTGGTGCGCGTTGGCGCGAGGATGAGGATCTGGTGGAGACTGTGACGCACCTGACGGAGTGGCCGTCCGTGATTCTCGGCGACTTTGAGGCGGAGTACCTGGCGCTGCCAGAAGAGGTGCTGGTGACGGTGATGCGCGATCACCAGAAGTATTTTGCCGTTGAGGATGCGCAGGGAAAGCTGGCTCCGCATTTTCTGGCGGTGCTGAATACGAAGGCGGATGACGAAGGCCAGGCGATTATCCGGCATGGGAATGCGCGCGTGCTGCAGGCGCGGTTCAAGGATGCGCGGTTCTTCTGGGACTTTGATCAGAAGGTGCCGCTGGCCGAGCGCGTGGAGAGCTTGAAGAACGTCACGTTCCAGAAGGAGCTTGGCTCTTATCACTGGAAGACGGAAGAGAACCTGGAGACGGCGGCATGGCTGTCGGAAGTGGTGCAGAAGGCAGGAACGAAGCACGACGCCGCTGCGCTGATGCAAGCGGTGAAATTCGCCAAGACCGATCTCACGACGGAGTTGGTGAAGGAGTTTACCGAACTGCAGGGAATCATCGGTGGCTTGTATGCGCGGGCGCAGGGGTTGGGCGAGCGCGTGGGGCTGGCGATCTATGAGCAGTACACGCCGGCTTCGACCGAGGACGACATTCCGGTATCTGTCGAAGGGCAGTTGCTTGGGTTGGCCGATCGCATTCAGACGATTGCGGCGATGTTCGGAATTGGATTGCAGCCGACGGGGTCGAAGGATCCGTTTGCGCTGCGTCGTGCGGCAAATGGGATTGTAAAGATTCTTGCGGAGTCGGATTTGCCGCTGAAGTTAAGCGAAGCAGCACATTCGGCGATCGCGGACGATGTCAACGAGCGAGAGGTGCTGGCGTTTCTGCGCGAGCGGCTGCACTTCTACCTGAAGGACGTGCGCGGATTTGCGTACGACGTGGTGAATGCTGTGCTGGCGGCAGATGCCGATGATGTGCGCGATGCGATGGCGCGGGCGGACGCACTGACGGCGGCGCGGGCCTCGGCGGATTTCGAGGCGGTGTCGGCGGCGTTCAAGCGGATCAATAATATTCTGCGGCAGGCGAAAGAGAAAGGCTTGTTCTCCGGGGATGCAGAGAGATATAACCAAGCGCCCGAGGCACTTGAGCTCCAGCGGGAAGCTTTCGCGCTAGGGCCGCAGGTTCAAAACTTCCGGATAGAGCGCAACTATGGAGAGGCTCTTGCTGTTATGGCCAAATTACGACCAGCAATCGACACATTCTTCGAGAAGGTAATGGTCCTCGATCCTGACCCGAAAATTCGTCGGGCAAATCTCGAGATTATCGAAAGTGTACTAGCCAATTTCTCGGGGATCGCAGATTTCTCTGAGATTGTGACGAGCTAGCTTCCGGCTCCGAGCCCCTCGCCCTTCCAGCCATTGCAACGATGAAATGTTGTCCTGGATGGGCACCCCCATTATGCGGATTGAAGCGTCGTTCCCACGTCTCAGAAGCGAGACGTGGGGCACCCAGTTCGGATTGGAAAAGCAGCTGCTAGAAAAATTTACATTTCATATATGACATGTTTTGTCATGAATGATCCGTACTCTGGATTTGTGCCTGCATTGAGGCAAAGGAGACGGATATGGCGATTGCAGCAGCAGAAGTCAGCGTGGAAACGGCGAGCGAACTCTTCAAGAACTGGCAAGGACACAGGCGGCTTACGAGGCGGGTGATCGAGGCTTTTCCTGAGGACAAGCTATTTCAGTTCTCGATTGGAGGCATGCGGCCATTTGCAGACATGGCCTGGGAGTTCATCCGCATGGCGGTTCCGATCGTAGAGGGCGTTTCAACGGGGAAGTGGCAGGAGTGGACTCAATCGAACGGGCAGAAGCCGACGACCAAGAGCGACCTATTGCGCTTGTGGGATGAACAGACCGCGGAGCTGGACTCGAAGTTTCCTGAGATTCCTCCGCACCGGTTCAACGAAGTGGACATGGCATTCGGCCAATGGCAAAACAAGGGGATCGCGACGATCCGATACGCAATTGACAATGAAATCCACCACCGCGGTCAGGGGTATGTATATCTGCGAGCCCTGGGAATTGAGCCTCCTCCGTTCTGGGAACGGTAAGTCGCTCTTGAAAACTGTTCTGCGGTTGCGGACTGCGCGTCATGCAACCGCAGTAACTTTTTGTTGCACCCAGGTCTGTGATACTCGATTGTCGCAACTAGCGCGCCGCTAACGTGGCGGAGGAATGCGCACAGTGTTGGCGCGGCAGGAGCGGATGGGGCCGCAGGCGATGGGGTGGAGGGATTTGTCGAGGCAGACTTCCACGGCGGTGAGGAAGTTGTTCCCACAGCTGATTACCATGCTGTCGCGGGAGAGCCTGGGATTGGCGCTGGTGAAGAGCGAAATGATTTCCGCGGGAGGCATGGAAGTTTGCGACGAAAGACTGCTTAGCGTGGACGGAATTGTGATGGAACGGTAGGCTGTACGGGCGGTGGTGAAGAAGTCGTCTGCGCTGAGGCCGGAGCAGGTGCCGTGGGTGTGCCATTCGTGCTGCAGCAGGCCCTGGTCGGGGTAGATATCACTGAAGGCGGATGGGTCGGTTGGGCCGGGGGCGTTGGAGCAGTTTTCCGGATAGCTGCCACTGGTGTTCTGCGGCCAGAGGCCGTGGAGGACGAATGTAGAATGCGAGGCGCACTCAACGGCGTTGGGATGCGAGTAGCAGAACTCAGGCGACCACGAGAGATTGAGCAGGTAGTAGTCGAAACCGGAACCTGCGGCTGCGCGTGGGGTGGCGTGATCTGATGCGGCGGCAGGACCCGGAGAAGGGGAGTCGGCGTTGGGGCTGGACTTGCAGGCGCTGAGGGTGATGAGAAGCGCGAGGGTAGCGGGGAGGATCGCGTGCTTCATGCAGCGCAGGATAGCAGGTTGAGGTTGGAGCCGGTCGCGAAGGGATGGCGCGGCCGGCTCGAATTGTTTAACGCCCGGGTTGTTTAACGAAGGACCGCATGCGGTGCGGTGAACGCAGACAGTTGCTTGAACGCACTGTCGGGCAGTTTGAGAGCAGCGGCGGAGATATTCTCCTCGACGTGTGCCACGGAGGATGTGCCGGGGATAGGCAGCATCACCTTGGAGCGCTTGAGAAGCCACGCTAGCGCGACTTGCAATGGCGTTGCGTTGAGTTCTTTGGCGATTCGATCCAGCAGGTCGTGTGCTTCGCGATTCTGCCCAAGAGGCGCCCAGGGGATGAAGGCGATGCCATTCTTTTCGCAGTGGTCGAGCAGGAAGTCCCACTCGCGGTCGGCGAAGCTGTAGCGGTTTTGCACGGAGACAATAGGGACGATCTTGCGGGCACGCTCCACGTGTTCAAGGGTCACATTGGAGAGCGCGACGTGCTGGATTTTGCCGGCATCGCGGAGTCGGGCGAGGGTTTCCATGGACGCGTCGAAGGAAACGGCAGGATCGGGGATGTGGAGCTGGTAGACGGCGATGCGGTCGAGGCGGAGGCGCTTGAGGCTGCCTTCAACGGCCTCTTCCAGGTGTTTTGGGCTGGCGTTGTGGATCCATTGGCCGGGGCCGACGCGTTCCCATCCGCCCTTGGTGGCGATGACGACGCCGGAGGGGTAAGGCGCGAGAGCTTCGGCAATCAATTCTTCAGAGACGAAGGGGCCATAGGAGTCGGCGGTATCGATGAAGTTGACTCCAAGTTCGACCGCGCGGCGCAGGGTGGCGATGGCGGCTGCATGATCGGGGGGCGGTCCCCACACACCTTTACCGGTGATGCGCATGGCGCCATATCCAAGGCGGTTGACGGTGAGGTCGCCGAGCGCGATGGTTCCGGCGGCTGCGGCGGAGACGGCGAGAGAAGCTTGAGACATGAATGAAAACTCCTTCACGTATAGGATGTGTGGTCGTATGAGGTGGTCGCAAGGGGTCGCTTGCAGATTTGCGATGAATCGGTTGAGGATGGGGCGCGTCTACAATCTATATAGAGATGGCAGACACACTTTATTTGAGTTTGTGGTATCCGAATCTGCGGCTGGCGGCGCTGACGGAGAAATTGACGGCTGTGCTGGGAGCATTTGCGCAGCACGGCGGCGAGGCGCGCGTGTATTCGGCAACGGTATGGCCGGTGAAGTGGAGCGAATCGCCGGTGTTTCAGAAGGTTTACGGCCGGGGAGAGCGGGGACTGGAGCCACGACAGGCTGTCGAAGATGCGCTGGAGCTGCTGCACGAAGACTACGCCTACGAGTTTCAGATCGGGTGGAGTCTGTGGGAGGTCGAACTGCCCCAGCAACCAAGCCCTGTCGCCGGGGACCCCGGATCGGAGGTGGGTGGACCGGGATTGGAAGCCCGCTGGGCCCGGGAGACGCGGATGGTACGCGTGACGGGATACGGGCCGCTGTTTGATGAGGGCGCTTACGAACAGGACGGGCACATTCGCATCGACTTCGGCAGCGACGCGGCGTTTCTGGATGAAGAGATTGAGCTTGATTCGATTGCGGCACGGCACGTGGAAGAGAACGTGCGGCAGCTTATAGAACTGACCACGGCGGTGGAGAAAGAGTCTGGCGCGACTGCACGGTTGTTGTGGAGCGAACTGGGAGAGAGCCTGGCGCAGAGGCTGGCCGCTCGGCTGGGCATGACAAACTAAGATGCGCATCACGATCGAGTGGCTGCGAACGCTGGTGCTGGTAGCGGGAGTGCTGCTGGTGATCGCGCTGGGCGTGTTTCTGGGCACGGCGAAGTTGAGGAATCGATTCATCCGCAAGGACCTTCCGCAAAAACTGGGACTGAACATTCAGGAGGAAGCCAACGGCTTTGTGTATTCACACGAGGTGCGGGGGCACATGCTCTACAAGATCCACGCGTCGAAGCAGGTACAGTTGAACCGAGACGGGAAGGTTTTTCTGCAACTGCATGATGTGAATATCGAGCTTTACGCCGAGGATGGAAGCCGTGTGGATCGGATTGCGGGCGACGAGTTTGAATACGACCCCACGAAGGGATTGGCGAAGGCCCTGGGGCCGGTAGAGATCACGCTGGCGAAGCCCACAGTGGCTCCGGCAATCGCGCCCAAGGCTACTGCGAACCAGGCATTGAATACGAAGCAGAAAAGCGGAACGCTGGGGGCGGCGGCTCAGACCGCGGCGAGTGGAGAGATTCACGTGAAGACGAGCGGGCTGGTCTTCGACCGCAACAGCGGAGAGGCTTCGACCGGGGAGAGAGTGGAGTTCACACTGGCGCAGGGCAGCGGCAGCTCGATGGGCGCAAATTACGACTCACATAACGGGCTGCTGGTGCTCGATCACGCGGTCGAGTTGAATGTGCAGCGCGGTGCTGACCCAGTGCATCTGTCTGCGCAACACGCGGTTTTCGAGCGAGCCGACCAATTGTGCGATCTGCAGGCCGCGTTGGTGCATTATCGCGCCGATGTGTCGAGCGCGGTACACGCCAAAGTCTACTTCAGAGAGGACGGATCGGCGCAGCGGCTGGAAGCGACGAACGGATTCCGATTGGTGACGGCAGCCGGTGGACGGCTGGCTGCGCCGACAGCGACGCTCAATTTCGACGAACACAACCAGCCGTTGCATGGCCACTTGCAGGACGGCGTGACGATTGATTCAGAAAAGAATGGCCGCAAGATTCATGGAACTTCGCCGACCCTGGAACTGGCGTTCGCGGGGCAGGGAGAATTGCGCAATGCGCACCTGGAACGCGGTGTGCATTTCGAGAGTGATGAAGAGACAGATTCAGAGAAGGGACCCCTTCACACGCATCGGACGTGGACGTCGCCGGTGGCGGATCTGGCATTCAGGACTGTGGGCAAGAGCAAGGTGGAACCGGCGTCGCTTCATGGAACCGGCGGGGTGGTTGTAGAGGCCTCGAGTCAGCGCGGGAATGGGCCGGCTGCTCCC
>Ga0209004_1000097_pt1 | contig 24283 bp, 18 predicted proteins | sample TexAe_RefH0_M1_FD_187948 | JGI IMG/M metagenome (GOLD analysis project Ga0209004, IMG submission 187948) | Forest soil microbial communities from Davy Crockett National Forest, Groveton, Texas, USA - Texas A ecozone_RefH0_M1 (SPAdes) (version 2) | ecosystem: Environmental > Terrestrial > Soil >... | reverse complement strand
GAGTGGGAGGCGCCACCACAATGGGAGCCTTGTACACCGGGCGCGGGCCAGTCTGCGGCATTACCACCCGTCGAGGCGCAACCACTGGCCTTGTAGGCGCATGAGGAGCCTCTGGCGCTGGCGAAGCAGGAGCCTGCGGCTCTGCCGGAGTAGGGATGGCTGTCTCCACGACTTCCTTTGGCTTTGCTGCGATTTCTGCCGGCTGCGCAACCGGTGATTCGACAACCGGTACAGCGGACGGAGTTGTCGGCGCAGCCGTTTCGGGCTTTTCCTGCACAGGCGGCGCTGCAGGAGCGGTTGCCGGTGCTGCAGCCTTGGGCGCAGCGGGCTTTACCGCGGCAGGTGCGTGCTCAGCCGGTTTCGGAGTTGTTGCTCCGGCAGCGGGTACCGCCGGTGGCCTCACGACTACGGTAGGCGGAACAACGGTTACGACCGGGCGCGCGGGAGCAACGCCTGCGGGTGCCTTTGCCACAACGGCGCCAGCCGGCGGCTTCGACGCAATGGCCGGTGCGGCAGGAGGAATAATCGCCGGGGCAGGCCGCGGCTGCGGCACAATTCTCCGTGGTTCAGGGCGTGCGGGAGTTGCCGAAGGTGCTGCAACCGAAACGACCGCGGGCGCGGGCTTGGCAGGCACCTTGGGCGCAGCGGTCGTTACCGGGCGCTGCGGCAGGTGACTCTTGCGCGCCTCTGCTTCCTGTTCCTGCTTCTTGGCGAGAATGGCTTTCATCACGTCTCCGGGCTTGGAGACATGAGACAAATCAATCTTGGGCGCAATGGTCTGCGAAGCGCGAGATGACCCTGCGCCGGTGTGGCTTCCCTGGCGCCCATGCTGGAATTGCGCGCGAACTTTGTCGGCCTCGTGATCCTCGATCGAACTTGAGTGAGTCTTGCCCTCACCCAGGCCGAGTTCCACGAGTACGTCAAGAATCTGACGGCTCTTGACTTCCATCTCGCGCGCGAGATCGTTAATTCGAACCTTGCTCATCCGCCTCTTTTCAGAATGTGCTACCCAAAGCCCTTTAGTCGCCCCGGGGCCCCCAACGACAGGTCTTGGTCGATGGGGTGGTCATGGCTACCTCTTGGCATTGGCTCGTTGCGTTACCACCATTATCACTGGAATGGTGTTGAAAAGCGCGCCGCATACTACGCGCCGCCCTCTTCATTGTCTGACTCGTTCACTTCGATTTCTTGGTCCGAATCGGGGACCTTGTCGACCGCGAGTTCTTCCGCAGTCTCGTCCTGATCTTCGGTTGCTTCTTCCAGCACTTCCTGCGAGTTCTCCAGCTCTGCTTCCGCAGTTCCGAAGACAGCTTCGGCGGTCTCAACCTCTGACTCGCCTTCTGAAATTGTGCCAGTATCCGCCGCCGCCGTCAGCGCCGCAGGTTCGTCGGAGCCTTCAACTTCCGGTGCTCCGGCCACGCCTGCGCCCTCGGTCGCCTCAGCTTCTTCGCCCTCTTCAAAATGGCCGAAGTAGTGGCGAACCGCAACGCTGATGCGTTCCAGCGTTTTCTCGCCGATTCCCGGAATTTCTTCGAGCTGCTCGGGCGTCATGTCGGCCAAACCTTCGACTGTGGTAATGCCGGCGGCGACCAACTTCTGAATAATGCCTTCACCCAGTTCGGTGACCTGCTCGATCGGTGTTGAAGGTCCGCCGGTGAGCGCCTGCATCTGTTGCTCCACTTCCTGGCGCTTCTCTTCCTCGCTCTTGATATCGATCTTCCAGCCCAGCAACTTGGCTGCCAGCCGCACGTTCTGGCCTTTCTTGCCGATCGCCAGAGAGAGTTGCGTGTCGTCTACGATGACCTCAAGCTGCTTGTCTGTCAGGTCGGTGATAGAGACACGGCTGACCTTCGCAGGCTGCAAAGCCTTCTCCGCAAAGGTCGTAATCTCTTCGCTGAATTCGATGATGTCGATCTTCTCGCCGCGCAGTTCGCGAATGATGGACTGCACGCGCATGCCCTTCATCCCAACGCAGGCACCGACAGGATCCACATCCTTGTCGCGGGACTGAACCGCAATCTTGGTGCGCTCGCCGGCCTCCCGCGCAATGGCACGGATGGCGACCGTGTTGTCGTAAATCTCCGGCACTTCGGATTGAAACAGGTTCTGCACCAGCTCGGGCGCGGCGCGCGATACGATCACCTGCGGTCCCTTGGCTGCGCGATCCACCTTCAGCAGCACCACGCGCACGCGCTCGCCGATGGTGAACTGCTCCAGCCGCGATTGCTCGCGCTTGGGACAGCGGGCTTCAGCTTTGCCCAGGTCGAAGATGACGTCCTGGCCCTCGATGCGTTTCACCGTCGCGTTCAGTACTTCCTTCTCGCGGTGCGCATATTCGTTGAATACCGTGTCGCGCTCTGCTTCGCGCACCTTCTGGAAAATCACCTGCTTGGCAAGCTGCGCGGCGATCCGGCCCAGCGGCGTGGTATCGCGATACATGCGAATTTCGCTGCCGATTTCAACTCCGGGCGCAAGCTCGTTCGCTTCTTCAAGCGTGATCTGGTTCACCGGGTCTTCGAGTTCGTCGTCGGTGGCGACAACAGTCTTGTAGATATAGGCGGTGATTTCGCCCGTGTCCTTATTCAGTTCTCCGCGCATGTTCTCCTGGGTCTTGTAGTACTTGCGCGTGGCAAGGGCGATCGCCTCTTCAACGGCGCCCACCACGATCTGGGGCTCAATGCCCTTTTCGCGACTCAGGAGTTCGATACTTTGATACAAAGCGCTGGCCATACTCTTCTTACTCTCTCGGTTTTCTTTGGGCGACCCGTCCGATCCCCGGACTTGTAGCACCATTAAATTGTTGTTGAGGAGGCTGAAAGTTCTGCCCCCTAAGCCACACGCCGGGGCGTGCCTAGATCTCCGGAATCAGCTCTGCTTTCTCGACGTTTTCCAGAGCGATCTCGATCGTGTTCACGCCTGCTTTGCGGCTCTTGCTGTTCTGATGCACGGCTTCGAGATCGAGTGCGATGTTTTCTCCCGAACCCGCCTGCAACCGTCCTCTCCAGTGCCGGTTATTGCGAACCGGTTCGAATGTCTGCACCTTCACCAGGCACCCTGCAAACCGCTGAAACTCTTCCAGCTTCGTTAACTTGCGATCCAGCCCCGGGGAACTGGCTTCCAGCGTGTATTCATCCCCTGGCACCAGGTCTTCTACGTCCAGCAGAACGCCAAAATCCCGGCTGAATTCCGCGCAATCCTCGTGGGTCACCCCGGAAAGCTGCTCTACGCTCAACTTGCCTTCCACCAGCCGTTCAGGAAGTCCTTCAGCCCCTGCTGCAATCTCTGCTTTCAGTCGCGCCCGGCCTTCCGCATTCTTTTCGAGGAAAACCCTCAAAATGCGTTCTTTAGCCGGCCCCGCCAGTTCAACATCCACTACATCCAGACCGTGGGATGTTGCCACCCGCTGCGCTGCCACCCGAATCTCGTCCAGCCTTGCTGCCATGCGTCGAAGCCCGCCCGCTGGCCCCGTGTTCTAGGGGCTCCCGGTCAAAATCAGCGGCCGTTTTCCGGGAGAAATTTGTGCCAAATAAAAAGTGGGCTGTAAGCCCACTCATCTCTCCGCCAGCCGGCATCCCCACGGCAACTCAGGCGGACAAACTCGTCTGCACTACTTAGCATACGGCGTTTTGGGTGGAAATTCAATGCGTCGGTCAATCCGGCACATTCAAAAACGCTGGCGGCTACTGAAAGTTGGGCTTCCTGATCACAAGTGACGCTGCTCACCTGCGCAATCGATTTCCACGGGCCTTGCGCTTAAGTTGTAAGAATCGTCTCCACATCATGAGACCGCTGCTTATGCATCCAAAGTAACAGATATTATCTGTTTAAAATCAACAAGTTGCATAGCTGGTACTCGCGGGTCAGACGTTTAACACGAATGGGGTGCAGCAAATATCGTGAGCAAAAGAAATAATGGGTGAGCTTAGTCATGCGAACCCTCTTCCAGCGTGTCGTCGTCACAATTGTGTCGTCCCTCTTTCTCGCCGCAGCGGGAGGTCTCGGGGGATATGTTCTCGGCCGCGCAGTCGCCCTTCGCCAGGCCGAAACAAGGCTGGATCGTTACGCAAACCGCATTCTCCTCGAAGGCGTGACTTCCACCGCTGAATCGCGCGCGATTCTGGGGACAATGAATACCTCGCCATACGATTTCTGTTCCGACACCGAAATCGAATACTTTCGTCAGCTCGTTTTCCAATCGCAATTCCTGAAGGCCGCCGGTCGCATGCGCGACCGAAGGATCGTGTGTTCGACGACTTCCGGCCGGAGCGTTCTTGCCGAAGCTCAAAATACGCCCACGATTGCCCGCCAGGATGGGACGAAGATGTACAAGAACCTCCCGGCATTTCGTGTCGACGACCAGGATGTGATCTCAGTCCAGCTTGGAGATTCATTCGTCGTCTATAACCCGTACAACATGGCCGGGCTCGAAGCGCCGCCCATGCACTTCACCGCGACGGCCGTTGATGCAGCAACACGCCAGGCAGGGCAGATGCTCGGCGAAATTCCCAACGTGGAGCAGAGCCTTCTGGTGCGGGAAGGCAAAGTGCAGGTAGGTGACACCATATACGCCACGCGCTGCTCCATCGACAGCGAACACTGCATGACCGCCTATATCTCAATCCCCGATGCGTTGGCGGTTACCCGGGGCTACACCATGGGATTCCTCGCGCTGGGTTCGGTCTCTGGAGCCCTTATCGGATTACTGTGCCCCCTGCTCTACAGCCGCAACAAGAGCGTGGAGCAGCAGTTGCTCCGCGCGCTGCGGGCCGACGCCCTCACCGTCTGCTATCAACCCATCGTCGACCTTGCCACGGGCCACATCGTCGAAGCAGAAGCGCTGGTGCGATGGACCGACGAATATAAGAACGCGGTCAGTCCCGATGTATTCGTGAAGATCGCCGAGGAACGTGGATTCGTTGGCCAGATCACAAAACTCGTGCTGCGTCACGCACTGCGCGATTTCGGTGCGACCATGCGCGCGCGTTCTACATTCCGCGTCAACATAAATATCGCCGCATCGGACCTCGCGGATAGCGAATTTCTTCCCATGGTCGAGGAAGCTCTGACCGACGCCGAAGTTTCGCCGCGCAATCTCGGCATCGAAATTACCGAGAGCTACACCGCTCGCCAGCAGGTGGCGCGCAATACGATTCTCCGCCTCCGCCGTAAAGGCCACTACGTCGCCATCGACGACTTCGGCACCGGCTACTCCAGCCTCGCCTACCTTCACGACCTTTCGGTCGACGCGATCAAGATCGACAAGGCCTTCACCAAGGCCATCGGCACTGACGCCGTTACTGTCTCCATCCTGCCGCAGATTCTCACCATGGCCGAGACGCTGAAGCTGCGGGTCGTTGTGGAAGGCATCGAAACACAGACCCAGGCCGACTATTTTGCCGCGAGCAATCAGCGTATTCACGCGCAGGGATGGCTCTTCGGGCGTCCCGTTCCCGCCCGCATGTTTCTTCAGCTACTCGATGAAGAAGAGGCGAGGATCAGTAAGGCGCAAGCAGAAGAAATTCCCAACGGCGCAACTGTGGGTGCATTCTAGAGCGGTTCCGCAGTTCGCATAGCCGTTTCTGGCCTCGAAGGAAGGTGGATTTTTCTTAAGTAAAATCCACTCGGCAGCTATGGCTTCCGGATATAGGAACTGCCGAACCGCTGTTAGCCACGGACCTGCATAGCTCACTCCACACTGTTATGAAGCCAGGCGCAGGGTCTCTGTTTTGCGCCATGCTACCGCTGCGAGTAACAATAGCGGGATGAAGATGGTTCCGCCTGTTGCCCTGATTTTTGTTTTGATTGCCTTTACATTCCCCGCATCGCAAGCGCTCGAGAAACAACCCGCGAGTGACTACCATGCGCGACGCGTTGCACTCGGCAACGCTTTGCACGGCGGTGTCGCCATCCTCTTTGCCGCAGAAGAGCCGACGCTGGACTTCGATCCCTATCGTCAGGATTCGGACTTCTATTACCTGACGGGCTGGAATGAACCGGGAGCGGCGTTGTTGATTGTGGGACCAGTCAGCGAGTCGGAGCACCCCGGTCAGCCCGCACACGCCCGTGAATATAAGGAAATCCTCTTCCTGCCCACGCGCAATCTGCGCACGGAAATCTACACAGGCGCCAAGATGGACGCGGCAACCCCCGGCGTCACCCAGGCAACCGGCGTCGACAACGTCGAACCAATGGCGAATCTTGCCGGCGATCTGAACAAGCTGATCGCGGACGATCGCAGGCTGGCCATCAATGTGTGGACGCAGCCGGGAGTCAAAGCCTCAGAATCTCTTCTCGGTTTCACAGCCGCAACCCTCGGCGCTTCGATTCGCCCCGCACGCGATGTGACCACCTTGACGATGCCGCTGCGCGAGGAGAAGGACGCGGGGGAAATTGCGTTGCTTAAGAAAGCGTCGACGGCATCGATCGCAGCGCAACGCGAGATGATCAAGTCCGTCAAGCCCGGCGTGACCGAGCGTACCATCGCCGGCAAAATGACAGCAGTGTGGTACGAGCATGGCTGCGAGCGGCCCTCCTATGCGCCCATCGTCGGCGCCGGCACGGACTCGACGATCCTGCATTACTCCGCGAACTCCAGCACCATTGAGGACGGGGATGTCGTAGTGGTCGATGCTGCCTGCGAATACTCGATGTACGCATCGGACATCACGCGCACAGTTCCGGCAAATGGCCACTTCACCGCGCGCCAACGCGAGATCTACAACGTGGTGCTTGGAGCGCAGAAGGCGGCCATCGATGCGTTTGTTGCGGGCAAATCGAAGATCAACGACTTCAACCACCGCGATCCCGATTCGCTCGATGTTGCGGCGTACAACTACATCAACACCCATGGCAAGGATCTGCACGGCCAGCCTCTCGGCAAATACTGGCTGCACGGTCTTGGTCACATGGTGGGCATCGACGTGCACGACCCGGCGCAGTATCCCGCGGTGCTCAAACCAGGCATGGTGTTTACCATTGAGCCGGGCGTATATATTCCCGAAGAAAAAATCGGCGTTCGCATCGAATGCGATTTTCTCGTATTGCCCGATGGCAAGCTTCTCGACCTCGACGCCGATCTCCCGCACACTGCGGAAGAAGTAGAAGCAGCGATGCAGAAGTAGCATTCAGAAAGTCTGTGCAAACATGGACCCGCACGACGCAATCGAATCAGAACAACTCGACGCACTGAGCCGGGTCTTTTCAGACCAGCTTCAGGCTTGCCTTGAAGAGTGCGCTCACGGACGTCGAGGTCTTTTTTCCGATCGCGAATTCACCGGAGACGAAGAGCACGATCGCAGTTGGCCTGAAGCGACCCGTCTCCGCGAACTGGCCCTCGCGCTGCAGAACATTTTCGCGCAGCAGGAGCAGCGCAACACGCTCTGCGATGAGTTTCTCGATCTTTGCTCGATGCATGGTGAGAGCCATCCCGGCGAGCAGCGCCTGGCACGCCTGTTTCTTGCCCGCATCGAACGCGGCCAGGTGGGAACCCCTACTCAGGAACCGTGGAGGCCATGGTAGTTCTGCACGCATTCCTCGCTCTGCTAGCAGGCTTCGCAACCATGGCTGCGCTTGTTGCGTTGATCACGGCACTCCTGCAGAGACTCACTCCCGGCTGGATCGGTGAACCTGGAAAGCCGAAACCCGGCTACGTCTTCGTCAACCTTGGCTACTCATTTCTGGCTGCTGCTGCCGGAGGATACATTACCGCGTGGATAGCCGGGCACAATCCGCTGATTCACGTTCTGGCGCTGGCCATCACCGTGCTGCTGCTTGCCGCGCTAAGTGCAGTTCAGCAACGGGGACAGCAGCCCGTCTGGTACATGCTCGCGCTGGTTGCCCTCACGCCCCTCGGTGTCCTCGCCGGCGGCCTCGTCCGATTGCGCGTGCTCGGATTGCTTTAGCTTCCCGGTTTTACTGGGGTCTCCGCATCCACAATGTGAGAACAAAGAAAACCGCCCAGTCGAAGACATCTCGACAGGGCGGCGGTGTTTGGTGAAGAAACTTAAACGTGCAGTAGTTAGAAGCGCAAGCCAAACGTAACCGGAACGACCTTGGTATCTGCGCCGACCGCTGTTGTGCCCAGGCCATTCGGTTGCGTCGTGACGGCAGGAGACAGAACGTCGAGATAGCGTGCCTCGGCAAAGACCCTCATCTTGCCGTCGCCATTCCATCCGGCGAACCGGTGCGACAGGCCGCCGCCAATACTCCATCCGCCCTGATTGCTCGAGAAATGTCCAACCGTCACGTTCTGAGTAACCACGCCGCAGTAGAAATAGGTGCAGTACTGGGACTGCTCGGGATCGGTGAAGCTTGTGACCTTGCGGTAGAAGCCCCCGCCACCCGTTGCATAGAATGCAATCGCACTCTTGGGATTGAATTCGTAGACCGGGTCCAGCGACAACGACCAGATATGATCATGGCCGCCGGTCGCGCCAGCCTCGGCGATGATTGGGCCCGGAAGCTTGTCGTCCATGAACTGATATTCCAGCATCACGGAAAGGTTTTTGTTGAAGCGATAGCCGCCACCCACTGTAAAGTTGCCGCCCCACGTGATGTACTGCGAAGAGTCGCTGCTTGGCGCGTTTGCACCGCCGCCAAACTCGTACGTCAGGTGGCTCATGATTCCGCCGCCCCCGCCACCACCGCCGTGAGACCTGTTATCGTACTGTCCGCCGCCACCCGATCCGTTTGGACCTGGATTTGCACCCGGATCTGCGGAAAGCGCGGCAGAGGCGGGCATCCCGGTATCATCGGCGAGCTGCAGTGCGTTTGAGCTGGATTCCGTGGACGAAGCGGCCACTGAACTCGAGGAATCAGGAGTCGTGGAGACTTGGGCGCTTGCCGAACCAAGTGAAAGGGTGAGTGCTGCACACATTACGGTGGTCGTTCCGGCAAGCGGAAAACGGCGAATTGAAATCATTTTTTAAACCTCGCAAGAAAAAAAGGAATGTCTATATTCGGGAAACGCATACTTCCCCTGTAAGCACTTAGACTCCATTTGGAAATCAAAGTTGCTCTCAACCTACACAAAGGGAAAGGCCGAAGCTGCCTTCGGCCTTCCCTTTGAAGCTATGAAAATGAGGTTTCGTTAGCCCTGAATGTCGAATTGCTCCGGGTGCAGAGTCGGATCGCTCTTGATCAGGATGTTTTTACCGACCAGCTCCTCAAACTCATTGATCCAGCTAGCGTTATTGGCCTTTAGCACCTTTACGGTCTCTGGGTTCACGCGCAGCATTATGTCCGCACCCTCAAAGTGCCGCTTCATCTTGCGCAGCTCGGTGTAAATCTCGTTGCACACGGTGGCCGGACTTTTCACCATGCCGGTGGCCTGGCAGGTGGGGCAGGGAACTGAGAGCGTGCGTTCGAGCGACTGCTTCACACGCTTGCGCGTGATCGCAACCAGTCCAAAGTCGTTAAACTGCAGAACCTTGGTTGGTGCGCGGTCGCTCTTGAGCGCTTCTTCGAGGGCGGCCAGAACCTTGAAGCGATTCTTGCGCTCGTCCATGTCGATGAAGTCGATGACAATGATTCCGCCCAGGTCGCGAAGGCGAATCTGGCGAACAATCTCCGGCACGGCGTCGAGATTGGTTTTGACGATGGTGTCTTCAAGCCTCGCCGATTTGCCGACATACTTGCCGGTGTTGATGTCGATGGCCACCAATGCTTCAGTCTGGTTGATCACAATCGATCCACCCGACTTCAGCCACACCTTGGAGCGCAGCGCCTTGGAGATTTCGTCCTGAATGCCGAAGTGCTCGAAGAGCGGTGTGTCCTTGGTGTAAAGCTTCACGCGACGCACAAGAGTCGGCGAGAAGCGATTGAGAAAGCGCACAATGCGCTCGTAGTCGGCCTCGGAGTCGACCCAGATGGAGGAGAAGTTCGAGCTCACCTGGTCGCGCAAGATACGTTCGATAAGCGACAGATCGTGATAGATCAGGGCCGGCGATTTGGAACTGTCTGAGCGCTGCTTGATCTCGTTCCACAGGTGAATCAGGAAACGAAGGTCGGCGCGCAACTCTTCTTCCGATGCGCCCTCTGCCGCAGTGCGAACTATAAATCCGCCGGAAGCTTCGCCGCGCTCGTGCGTGAGAATCCGCTTCAACCGCTGGCGTTCTTCATCGGATGCAATCTTGCGGCTGACGCCCACGTGCGTGACCGTCGGCATGAAAACAAGGAATCGTCCCGGCAGCGCAATGTGGCTGGTAATGCGAGCGCCTTTCTTGGCGATGGGCTCTTTCGCAATCTGCACCAGAATCTCCTGGCCAGGCTTCAACAAATCGGAAATGATCGGGAGGTCCGAGGTCTGTGCCGAGCGCCGTGATGGTCCGTGGCCTCCCGGGCGATGTCCGCCGCGGTCTCCGCGATCTCCACGTCCACGCCGTCCGCGCCCGCCACGATCACGGCGTTGCTGGGTTTGGCCGTCGGCGGCTGGCTGAGTCCCAGTGGCGGTTGCCCCTTCTTCGTCCTCTTCTTCGCCATCGAGAGTTTCTTCACCCTCTTCGCCGTTCTTGTCTTCAAACTTCATCTGGATGCGATGGTCAAGGTGCGCTTCCTGCAACATCTCGCCGAGTTCGCCGGAGCGAATCTGCGTATGCAGCTTTTCCTCCTCCTCGTAATCTTCCAGATCGTGTTCATCGGTCTTGTGGTGATGATGCGGAGCGTCGTACTCTTCGCCCTCAATCACCTCTTCCTCAACCAGCCCACTGCCCGGCGAGAACGTTGAGACAACTGGTACTGACGCCGGCTTGGTCTCTTCCGGTACCGGTGTGAGTGGCACGTCATCAGACTTCTTCTTTTTGCCTCCAAGACCAAAGAGCCGGAATTCTACAGGCGGCAACGGATCGACGTTGTGCGATGCACTGCGATCACCTTCGAACTCGGAGCTTTCATTTTCCGTGCCTACTGATTCATGACGCGAAAACTCTTCGATCGGCTCACCCGCAACCGCTTGAGGTTCAGACCCACTGGAGAGGGGCTCAAAGCTTTCCTCGTCCATTTCGTCTTCGAACTCAACCGGTTCTGCGTGTTCCGGCGCTTGTGCAGCTTCCGGCACAACTTCTAGCTCAGGGTTCGCAGATGTGATCTCTTCGACAAATTCCTGCTCTTCTATCTCGTCTGCCGAGCCATTATCGATCTCCGGAGCGAAAGCACCAGCATTCTGCTCTTCTGCGGCGGGACTCTCCGGCTGACGATTGCGATGCTTCGAGAGTGATTCACCCGGGAGCAAACCGCTGCCGTCCCACACAATGGGCGACTCGATAAGGGTGGGAGGCTTGTATGTGGATGCCGGTCGAACAGGCGCGGACATCTCAGGCGCCTGCTTTTCAGCCGACCCAGACGGTGCGCCACCATATTTTCGAAGCGATTCGCCCGGCAGAACAAATGGCTCAGGAGCCCGTTCAGGCCGTTCAGACCGCGCAGATCTTTCAGACCGCTCCCCCCGCTCAGGTCGCGCATTTCGCGATGGAGCAGCCGAAGCCTGGATCTCGCTCGGCGCTTCCGATTCGGGCTCAGCAGCCTCATTTACATGGGTCTCGATGAACTCCTGGCTCTCGGTCGGTGTTGCCGCAACATTGCTGCCGCCCCGGCCTCCGCGACGGCGCCGGCGTCCGCGCCAGCGTTTTGTCCCCGCGTCATCGGTTTCAGAGGAAGCATCGGCCTCATGCGTTGTTTCACTGGGAGTCGCGAACTCCGCATCGCTGGATTCCGAGGTGATTTCGATCGTTGGCCGGCTTTCGCGGTCCGGCTTTTGCTCAGGCCGCTGGCCGCGCTGTCCGCGATCTTGGCCAGCGCGATCCTGCCCGTTGGTATGGCGGACTTCCCGGGGGGCCTGGTTGCCGCCGATTACCGCGGCTTTCTCAAGCTCGTCCGTCTCTTCCTGGTCTTCCAACTCCATGAAGTCGGTGACGTAGAGGAAAGCGTCGCGCTCCAGTCCAACGTCGACAAACGCCGACTGCATGCCGGGGAGAACGCGCGTGACGCGTCCGTTGTAAATGGACCCCGCCAGGGTGTACTCGTTTTCGCGTTCGTAATAGATTTCCGCGAGTTGATCGTCTTCTAGAATTGCGAGCCGCGTCTCATGCGGCGTGCTGGAAATACAAATCTCTTTTGCCATCGTGCCTTTCCGCCCAGCGGATTTCGCCTGCTGGGGCATGCGGCAAGGTGGGGTGGAGATGCGTGCGGACGGGAAGGACGGAAATGTGCGGATGGGATGACCTGTGCGTGGCCTGCGGAACTGACAGCCTGCGGCCGCCTGCCCCAATGTGGGGCGGCGAAGTCGAAAGGCTTCCAGGTCCGGCAAACGTTCCGAAACGGTGATCCGAAAGCAGAGAGTTTGTGGCCAACCGATCGGTTGCCTCTCGCGACCTTTCGTCGCAAGTGCGCAACCTCCGGGGTCCCCGGCGACAAGTCTTTGTCACTGGAGTGGAAAACCAGGCCCATGCCAACCAGAAGATCAACATGAGTGGGGCCGTTATGTCGGGGCCCCCGGCGACAGGTCTTTGTCGCTGGGGTGGCGTTGTGCCTCTGGCGAGTGCGCTGCCGGTCCGCGCTGCAGGAATCGAAATCCCCGCGCGCTCCATGCAGACTGCTAGCCAGCGACGCCGGATATCCGCCCGATCAGTCTCGATCGGTGGGGTTGTCCGGTTTGCCCGTCTCTGCGTGCTCATTGAACCCAATCCTGCCCGGCGCTCGGTCCACCGGGACCTTGGCCGGATTTTGCATCTTCAGTGACGCTGTGCGCCGAGCCTGCTCATCGAATCGGCCGAATCTCGCTAGAGCGGCTGAATCCAATGATGGCCATCGGCCCAAGCATCGCTGATGACGCTGTAAATACTTACAAACTTTGCTCTTGTGGTCCGGAAAAATCCGGCGATCCCCAAGAGGGTGTTGCCGTGCAATCTTGCCTCCGGGACTCTACCCCCGCGACCTGTCGCGGAGGCCCAAACACCTTGGGACCGGAGCACCCTATCGCGAAACCCGAGATCTGAATCGCGAAATTAAAGAACTTGCGTCGACGCGAAGATCAGGGGCGGCGACCTTGTAGAAACTCTACACGATCAGCCTACTCTGGTTTTGCCTTTAGTTTACGAACCGGCGCATGCGTACGTTCATCACCACGCCCAGCGCAAGGAAGGTAAACAACACCGAGGATCCGCCGTAACTCATTAACGGCAAAGGGATTCCGGTGACTGGCATAAAGCCAATAACCATGCCCACGTTGACCGCGATCTGGAAGGTCAACACAGCCACGATCCCCATAATAATCAGGGAGCCGGGCAGGTCTGCGGCTGTTTGAGCGTTTTGAATCAAACGCATCAATATGAGGAAGTATAGCAGCAGCACGAAAACAGCGCCCACAAACCCATGCTCCTCGCTGAAAGCCGCGAAGATGAAGTCGGCATGAGGAATGGGAATGAACGCCCCCTGGGTCTGCGTTCCTTTCTCAGCCCCTTTGCCCCAGATTCCGCCCGCACCAACCGCGATCTTTGCCTGCAACACCTGGTAGCCCGCTCCCTTGGGGTCGTTATCGGGATTGATAAAGCCGGTAAGCCTTGCCTTTTGATAAGGCTTCAGCACCTTGCCGCTGTTCCACGCTCCCACCACCAGGACCAGCCCGGCCGTGGTCAAAATCGTGGCTTGCTTTAGGTTGATTCCGCCCAGGAACAGCCCCGCAATCAAGACTGGCGTGTAAGTAAGCGCCGTTCCCATGTCCGGCTGCGCCAGCACCAGCAACATCGGAACCCCCACCAGCGCGAACGCCTTGAAGATCTCTTTCCAGGTCAGGTTCTTGCCGCCGAGATTTGCAAAGTACCGTGCCACCACCAGAATCAGGATCAGCTTCACCCACTCCGACGGCTGAAAGTGCATTGGCCCGATCTTGATCCAGCGCTTGGCGCCCAGCACCTTGACCCCGATCAGTTTCACCGCGACCAGCGCCACCAGGCATACTCCGTATGCCCACGGAACCCAGTCGATGAGCTTGTGGTAGTCGATGAGCGAAAAGAGGAACATCGCCACCACGCCGCCCAGGATCCAGTAGATCTGCTTGGTGTGAAACCCGACATACTTTGTGTGCAGCGTGGCCGAATAAATCTCCAGCACCGAGATCGTGCAGAGCAGGGTCACGATTCCGAAAAGCGTCCAGTCAAAATCGCGGAAGCTCATGATGCGGCGCATCGGGCTCATTGTGATTTCACCTGGGCAGATTTCCCTGGAAGGCCGGGCGAACTCAGCTTGGCTGATTCGGGCCCGGCCTTTGCCGACTTCGCGGTCTGGTTGTTAATGGGCTGAGGAGCCGCCTGTTGCTGTTTCGCGTTCTTAGCGGGCTGACCGTTCTGTGATCCCGGTTGTACGACTCCATTCGGTCCCACGAGGAATTTTCCCGTGTGCAGCTTTGCCGTCTGGTCGCCTTTTCCGTCGGTCGTTACGTTGGGCGTCGTCCACACAGCACTCACTTCCACCGGACGGGGTGCAGGAGCCTTCTGCGGCTGCAGGTTGTGCTCGAGGCGGCGCTGCTTCTCAATATAGGCTGCCACAACCCTGGCGCCGATGCGCGCGGGATAGTAGCTAAACCCGCCATTCTGCCAGAGAACGGCGACTACCAGTTCGGGATTGTGGGTGGGTGTGACGCCCACAAACCACACGTTCGGATTCGTGGACCGCCCCTTGTTTGTCTTCGCCAGTGCCTCGTGACTCATGACCTGCGCGGTACCGGTCTTGCCGCCAAAGTCGATCCCTGCTAAACCATCCGCGCCAGCGGTGTGGTAGAGACCCGGCTGAGTAACTTGATACATGCCTTCGGTGATCGTCTCCCAGTTCTCGGGATCAATCGGAATGTTTACGTCGCCTGAGCCAGGCAGACTTTCAATCAGGTCCTTCCGAAAATCTGCTGGCAACTGATCCGGCGAAACGACGTGCGGTCGAACCATGTGCCCGCCCGACGCAATCCCGCCAATGATGCGCGCCAGTTGCAGCGGCGTCGCTTCTACCGCACCCTGTCCGATCGAAACATCGAGCGTTTCATCCGGATACCACTTGCGGTGATAGTTCTTCATCAGCCAGTGCGCACTCGGCATCAGGCCCTGCTGTTCGCCCGGCAAATCAATCCCGGTTCTTTGCCCGTAACCAAATTCCGTAGCGTACTTCGCAATCCGATCGATCCCCAGCCTGTCGCCCAGTTGGTAGTAGTACGTGTCACAGGAGTAGGGAATCGCATTGTGAATGTCAACGGCACCGTGCTTTTCGTCGCAGTGGTGGAAGAATCCATAGGGTCCCCACCCGCCCGCGCAATTTACCTTCAAGGTCTGCGCGATGCCCTCCTGCAGCCCTGCGACCGACATCAGGATTTTGAATGTCGATCCCGGGGCGAGCTGCGCCTGGATCGCCTTGTTCATCAGCGGATGATCAGGATCGGTGATCAGCTTGTTCCACTCGGCGCGATCAATCTTCACCGCAAAGGCATTGGGATCGAAGCTCGGCCGCGACACCATCGCCAGGATGTCGCCATTGCGCGGGTCCATTGCGACGATTGCACCGGTACGATCGCCAAGCGCCAGTTCGGCGGCTTTCTGCAGGTCGTTGTCGATGGTCAGCTTCAAGTCCTGGCCGGGAATCGCGTGCTGCGTACCGAGATAGCCAACTTCACGTCCGTGGCTGTCGACGATCACATCGCGGGAACCATCCTGTCCGCGCAAAAGCTGGTCGTACATCTCCTCCACGCCGGCCTTGCCCACCACGTCGCCCGGCTCGTAAGCCGCGTAGCGCGTCTGGTTCAGGTCTTCTTCGCTTACCTCGCCCACGTAGCCGATCAGGTGCGCAGCAAATCCGTCGCGGGGATAAAGCCGCCGCTCGCCTTCGATGGTCTCCAGTTCGGGCAACTCATTGCGATGCGCCTCAATGAACGCCTGCTCATCGGCGCTCACATCTTGCTTGATGGGAATGGGCTGATATCCGGGCGAAGTGCGGTAATGGTGCAGTGTGGTGCGCAGCTGGTCTAGGTCGAGGTGCAATCCCCGCGCGATCAGCGGCAGATCCGCATCCACGTTGCGGTTTTGCTCACGCACAAGAAAGCACGAAACAGAGGGATAGTTGTCGACCACGAGGCGGTTTTCGCGGTCAAACAGCTTTCCCCGCGGAGCCAGGATAGGCACTTTGCGGATGCGGTTCTGTTCCGCCAGCATTTTGAAGTTTTGCGCGCCCAGGATCTGCAGCCGCCACAAACCGGCAGTGAGGGCCAGGATCAGCGCGAGCACGGCATATTGCACCACCGCCAGCTTGAGGGTGGGGACTTTCTCGCCGCGCGTGACCGTGTCATAACGCATCTGAAGCTGTTTCTAGAATACCTCTATCCTGCATTCTGCCCCTGTCGCGCCGTGGTGCGCGAGATCCCGATTTTCATCGCATGAACCAACGTACTCAATCGCGAATTTTTGTCCGGTCGAGCACGGGAAACAGTACCAGCGCAATCAGCGAGTTGCCGATCGCCTTGTACAACTCTGCAAGCCAGTTGGAATCGATTGACATGCCGAGCAGAAAACGAACCACAAAAAAGTAGGTGGCACTTCCCACCAGCGACAGCAAAAACGTCAGCACCAGGCGAATGGCGTGGTTCTCGACATTCACCAGCACCCCGACCGACGCGGCAAGATATCCGACCAGCGTCTTGGCGATGCCGTTGATTCCAATGGCATGACCCGTCAGAGCGTCCTCGAAGATGCCCATGGCGCCGCCAAGGATCGAACCCTGAATCGGATTGCGCCGGCTGAGCGCAAAAAACACCGTCACCACCAGCGGCAGATCGAACCACGCAAACCGGCCCATTACCCGAGGCAGCCACGCTTGCAATACCAGGGCCGCAATCGGCACCAGTGCGTAGATCAGCACCGGGTAGCGATGGATTTCGAAGTCTCGGCGGCTTTCAGCCGATAGCACTGACATGTCTAGCGGTTCTCCCCTTGCGGCGTCGCGGGCGGGTTAGCAGCGGGCTGGTTCGTCGCCGGCTTCGGAACCACAGGCTTCTTCTTCGGTGCGTTTTGATCGGTCGCAGGAGAGCCCTGGTTGCTTTCCGGCGCTGCAGGCACATTCGGCGTTGTGGCGTTGCCCGGCGTAAACCGGTCAGGATGCACTGCCACGGGCGGACGCGATACGGGATTGGGATTCGATGTGTCCTTCAGTGGCTGCTGATCGGCCGGTAAGCTGGGATCGATCAGTCCCGGCAGCTTTTCAGCCATGCCTTCCGAAGTCTTTTGTTGCTCCGCTTCAGCGCCCTTCAACGCCTCGCTGGTGGCAATGTCCTGTTGCTGATCCGGTGGGAATCGCGGCTCGGTCGAAGTGACTACCAGCACTTCGTCGAGCTGATCGAGATGAGCGGCCGGCTTCACAATGACTTCTACAAACCCGTCGCGATCCGGATCGTTGAGTACCCGGTCCACCACACCTACGGGCAGGCCACGCGGGAAAATCTGGTCGCCGCCCGCCGTCAGCACATTCTCGCCAGCCTTGATGCGCTGATCGCGAATCACGTCTTCAATCTGCGGCTGGCCTGCGCCATTGCCTCGCAAGATGCCGCGAATGCGTGTCGACTCCAGAATTACGCCCGCTCCGCTGGACTGGTCATTGATGGCCAGCACCTGCGACGTGTGCGGAAACACGTCGCGAATCTTGCCGACGATTCCATCCGCGGTGATGACCGCCATGTCGCGGTCGATGCCCTCATCCTTGCCCTTGTCGATGTAAAACACGCGCGACTGATCGGTGCCGCTGGTCCCGATGGCTTGCGCCGCAACCGTTTTATAGATGTACTTCTGCTGGAACTTCAAAAGTGCTTGCAGTCGCTGACCCTGCTTGGCGTCTTCCAGCAGAGCCGCCTGTTCCAGCCGCAGCCGGTCTACCGTCTTCTGCAACTCCGCGTTCCGCTGCCGCACATGCCGCAGATCCACATAATTGTTCCAAAGTCCGGAGATGCCGGAACCCGAGGAGTGAAGTGCTCTTTCTGGCGGAGACACGATGGAGTTGGCCCACAGACGAATCAATTGCACGCTATTTCCATCTGCCGTTTGCCCACCGCTGCTGCGGCGCACTTGCATGGCAAGACCGAGAATCTGGGCTACCAGCAAAGCCAGCAGCACCACCAGATTCCGATAGCGAACAAAAAACGATTCCATGAGGGTCAGTGGTCTGTAAACAGTGAACAGTGGTCAGTGTTTTGCCGGCCCGCGCAGACAACAAGTACCAATGTCGGAGGACGGTTCACTGTGCACTGTCCACTGATCACTGTCCACTGCCTTTAGTCGATCTTGATCTTGCGTAGCAGTCTGAAGTCCGAGAGCATCTTTCCGGTCCCCAGAACTACCGAGGCTAGCGGATCGTCGGCCACTGAGACCGGCAGCCCGGTTTCTTCGCGGATGCGTTTGTCGAGATTCTTGATCAGCGCTCCTCCGCCGGTCAGCACGATGCCGCGATCGGAAATGTCCGCCGACAACTCAGGAGGCGTTCGCTCCAGTGCCACCCGAATCGCATTCATGATCACCGCAATGCACTCGCCCAGCGACTCGCGGATCTCGCTGTCGTCGATGGTGATGGTCTTGGGCACACCCTCAATCAGGTTGCGCCCCTTGATCTCCATGGTCAGCGGCTTGTCCAGCGGATAGGCCGAGCCGATTTCGATCTTGATCTGCTCCGCCGTCCGCTCGCCGATCAGCAGGTTGTACTTCCGCTTCAGGTAATTAGTGATCGACTCGTCCATCTGGTTGCCGGCCATTCTCACAGAGCGGGAATACACGATGCCCGATAGCGAAATGACTGCAATATCGGTCGTCCCGCCGCCGATGTCGACCACCATGTTGCCGCCGGGCTCCGTAATCGGAAGTCCCGCGCCGATTGCCGCCACCATGGCCTGTTCCACCAGGTAAACTTCGCTGGCCTTGGCGCGATACGCGGAGTCCTCGACCGCGCGCTTTTCCACCTGCGTAATCTCAGACGGCACGCCGATCACGATGCGCGGATGCACCAGCATCTTGCGGTTGTGCGCCTTTTGGATAAAGTAGTTCAGCATCTTCTCGGTGACTTTGAAGTCGGCAATGACGCCGTCTTTCATAGGCTTGATCGCCACGATGTTGCCGGGAGTGCGGCCCAGCATGTCCTTGGCTTCCTTACCTACCGCTTCCACCTCACCGGTGTTTTTGTTGATGGCCACAATGGAGGGTTCGTTGACAACGATCCCCTTCCCGGCGGCGAAGACCAGTGTGTTGGCGGTCCCAAGATCGATAGCCAGATCGCTCGAAAACATGCTGAAGAGAGAGCGCAGGCCATGTGACCGCGAAGTACGCGAAGGATAACCGTTCTGAGACATGTATGAGTGGAATCTACCTCAATTAAGCATTGTACGGCCAACGGGTAATGCCGCGAAAAACACCGATGGTAATCAAGAGAGAAAGCAGCTTTGTAAATACCCCTTTCAAGCCAACCGTGTTGCATTGAACATAAGGATGAGCAACTGCCCGCCGCACTCCGCCCCCTCTAGCGCCAGCCATGCAACAATCCATTGGATCTTCGCAGCCGCCCATCCGAATTCGACCCTCCTTAAAATCAATAGCCTTGTCTGCAAAAAAATCAATGAGAGTCCGTCGGAATGACTGTTAGTACGACCGAACGTGGGGTGTGAATGCTGTTCTTCATGAAACTCGACGGTATAGATGTCGGAATTCATGAGGGGGGTAGGTATGAGCATTGTCCGCCTCCCCGAGGGAAGACGCGAAAATAGCCCAGGGTGAAGCGAAGCGAAACCCTGGGAACGCATTCCTGTTCCGATTTCGCGCCCCGTAGGGCCGCGTCGACGTGACTCGTCCGCCCGCCAATTGGCCTACCCCCAACCCCGGTGCGCTAAAATCAAGTGTTTTTGTGCTCCTCCGGGCAGTCCACAGCCAGCTCCCCAATTCCGTCGGACCACTGTCCACTGTTCACTGTCCACTGTCCACTGAAAACCAAGAACTCGGAACTGAGAACTCACATGACCTACCCCACATTTCACAATCTGATTGGCGGCGAATGGCAACCCGCCGCAAGCGGCAAGACTATCCTGAACGTCAACCCCGCCGACCACGACGACATCATTGGCGCATTCCCGGCCTCCGGCCCTGAAGACGTGAATGCCGCCGTGGCTGCAGCGAAGAAAGCCTTTGCCACCTGGCGCCTCGTTCCCGCTCCCAAGCGCGCCGAGATACTGCTTCGCGCCGGCATCCTGTTGCAGCAGCGTAAAGAGCAGTATGCCCACGACATGACCCGCGAAATGGGCAAGGTGCTCGCCGAGACCCGCGGAGACGTGCAGGAAGCCATCGATGAAGCGTTTTATGTCGCCGGGGAAGGTCGCCGCCTCTTCGGTCAGACCACGCCCTCCGAACTGCAAAATAAGTTCGCGATGAGTATCCGCATGCCCGTAGGCGTCGTCGGCCTCATCACGCCGTGGAACTTCCCCATGGCCATTCCGAGCTGGAAGCTCTTTCCCGCGCTCGTCTCCGGCAACACCTGCGTCATCAAGCCGGCCACCGACACGCCGATCTCCGTCTACAACCTCGTGCAAACCCTCGTCGATGCGGGCTTGCCTCCGGGCGTGGTCAACATTGTCAGTGGTAGCGGCAGCGGTGCGGGAAGTGCCCTCGTCGAACACCCTGACGTGCGCGCCATCAGCTTTACCGGTTCCAGCGAAGTGGGTTCGCACGTGGCGCAGCGTGCCGCAGCTACATTCAAGGCTGTCTCTCTCGAAATGGGCGGCAAGAACGCGCAGATCGTTCTCGACGATGCCAACCTCGAGCTCGCCCTCGACGGTGCGCTCTGGGGATCCTTTGGCACCACCGGCCAGCGCTGCACCGCAACCAGCCGCATCCTGCTGCAAAAGGGAATTGCCGCAAAATTCACGAAGGAGTTCGTCGCCCGCGCGACAAATCTGAAGATCGGCAACGGCCTTGATGAATCCGTACAGGTCGGCCCGCAGGTGAATAAGAGCCAGATCGAGACATCGGCAAAATACGTCGACATCGCCAGCGCCGACGGCGGAAAGATCCTCTGCGGCGGCCACGGTCTCACCAACGGTGATTATGCGAAGGGCACTTTCTTCGAGCCCACCGTGGTTGGCGGCGTTACCCCCACCATGCGTATCGCCCGCGAAGAAGTCTTCGGCCCGGTGGTTTCGCTGCTTGAGTTCGACACCTTCGAGCAGGCCATCGAAATCGCCAACTCCATCGACTACGGCCTTTCGACCGCGCTCTACACGAAAGACGTGAACCGCGCCTTCACCGCGATTCGGGATCTGGAAGCCGGCATCACCTACATCAACGCGCCGACTATCGGCGCAGAAGTGCATCTGCCCTTCGGCGGCGTCAAGCACACCGGCAACGGCCACCGCGAAGGCAACGGCGCCATCGACTTCTTCACCACGTGGAAAGCGGTCTACGTTGACTACAGCGACAAGCTCCAGCGCGCCCAGATTGACAACGCGGAGTAGCCTTGGAAATGTGAAGTGACCTTCAGGATTCCCGCATTCTCGGTAATGTGGGAATCCCAACGGACACCAACCTCCCTTACCGGAATTGCGCTCTATTCAATCTGACCAAGATCTACTTCGCGTTCGCCGCCTGAAGTGCACGTTTTATGGCTCGCTGCGGATCGTCCAATGACGTTAGGCCTCGAACCACCTCGCCGTTCACAAAGAGGGCGGGAGTGAAATTAAGCCCCAGATTCTGAGCCTCTTTCATTGATTGTCGGATCGGCGCGTCGTCTTGTTTCTTGAGGCAAGCCATCAAGATCGGTTTGTCGACATGACGGCCTTGACCAGATTCAGTCGCGATGCGGTCCAGTGCTAAGAAGCTTCTACCAGGGTCGCGCTCCTCACCCGACACTTCCTGACCGTGAGTGTGGACGTAATCGATGAATGTCCAGTAAGCGTTTGCGTCTTGTTGAGCGAGGCAACCGGCATCGACCGCTGCATGCATCGCCCACGGATGGATTTCTGTGAGTGGGTTGTCCTTGTAGATGAAGCGAACCCTATCACCATATTTTTGCAAGATTTCAGACTTGAGGATCTGATGCATGCGAGCGCAGACCGGACATTCCAGATCGTCGAAGTTGATGACCGTTACCCGTGCGTTGGGATTTCCGCGGATGGGCCTCCCCTGAATGTCGATGGAAAGTCCGGGATTCTGACCCAGATCGAAGTTTTCCAATCTCGCAAGCGATCTATTGTCTTTTGAGATCAGGAACTCAAGATCAGTCGACTTCCCGCCCTGAGAAAGAGTCACTCGCAACCTGTCATATCCAGTGAACGGGCTCGGGGTTCGCGAACCGAGCTTTAAGTCGCATGCCGTCGGCACCTCAAACTTGAGACGAATCATGAGTTCGACTTTTCGTTCCAAATCCGGTGTCGGCTGCACGGGCGACGGTGCTTGTGCAGGGATGATCTGGATTCCTAGAAGAGCTATCCAAATCCAGCTGAGGTTCCGAAGTGTGTTCATCCGCGTGCCCCGCAATGCATGATGTCTGTTGCTCCCCAATTGTGGCACGCAGGACCGACGGCGGAGTGATCAAGATGAAGCGGGCATTCTCTAATCCTCGGGAAGTTTGTCCTCATGATCGCCCGCCAGCTTGCGCACGTCTGTTGTCGCACTGAATGACCGAACCTCCTGCACCGAGGAATCCACGTTCACTCCCATGTGCGCGCAGAGTTTGTGCAGCATCAGGAGCGCAGTGGTAAGCTCCTGCTCGGTAAGCATGCCGACCTGGAGATCCAGATGTGAGCGGCGTTCCGACTGGCGAGCCATTCGCCCCTGGCTGATCAGCACGAAGATCGTCAGAAACACGCTCTCGGTAGAGATGATCAGCGATAAGACGCCGAAGGGAAACGGATCAAATGCTTTGAGCGACGGGATCAGATGGAGATTGACGACGCTCCATCCTGCAATCAGGGTCAGTTGAGCAAGCAGGAATCCAACATTGCCGACAACTTTCGTGATCACATCGCTGACGCGCTCAGTGGCAGTTCTGCGGCTAAGCGCGTCGTGCTCCAGTGCGGCGATTGCGTCAATGTTCGAATGAGTGGGATTCGTTGCTGCCTCGCGCGATTGCGGCTGTTTCATGAATTTGCTCCTGGAGCCGTACTTTTTGTGCTGCGCCAGCGCGACGCTGCGGATGTTTATAAGTGAAATGGACAGCGCCCGGGCCAGACTGAATTCCCCGTCTCTTCTCCCGCAAAGGCCCTTCCCCCGCCAAGCGCGTCTTAGTTATAGATGCTCTGCGCTCCTGGCACGCTCGTTCAATCACCGGAGGTCTTTCCCCGACGTTATGCGCCCACCTTTTCAAATTCCCATTACCTTCATCTTTATTCTCAGCGCTACTTTTGGCTGCTCGCAGTCGTCTGTCGTTTCTCACAACGCAACCCAACAGAACCTCGACCTCAAAAGCCTGCTCACCGCGCCGGTGTCTCAACTCTCTGAAGCCTTCACCCGCAACAACGCCCTCCGTCCAGACTCCCGCGTGAATCAGAGCTATATCTCCGTGCCTGGTGACCCGCTGGTATGGACGAGTCCCGTCTTCAATCAGTCCGTCGCCGATTCCGCCACTCGCGTGCAAACCTCGACGGCGCAGGGAGACCCCTACGTCACGCCCGTCACCCGCATTGTTTCCTCTGATGCGGGCGTTAACGACACAGCGCCCCTCTACACCTACCACAACTGCAACTATACGGTTGCGCTTTCGGCCGCGCCCTGCGTCGGCGCATTCATGGTGTCGCAAAACAATCCGGGCGACCTGCACAACGGCGTATGGGGCATCAATCCCATCGCCATCCAGCGCCACGGCAGCGCAAACTCCCTCACCTACGGAGTCGAAGCCAACATCTTCAACGAAACCGGACTCGATCCCGGCCCTCCCGGCAAGCCATCGCCGTCGATGAGCCAGATATTCGGCATCGCCGCAACCATTGCCGGCAACCGTTCAGGTGCGACACATGGAACGTCTGCTTTTCTCGCCACCGACGAAAACAGCGGCTCCTACTGGTACGACGGCCTCTGGGTCGAACGAGCTATCTATGCCGCGCTCGAAGCCGGTCCCGTTGGCGGAGGCTCCGACTTGCAATGGTCCGTCGTCTCAAACGCCGTTGGCCGCGCAGGGCCGCACTCCAACTTCCCCAGCATTCCCCAGGCCGACATCGAATCCTGGTGGGATGGCCACGCATCGGTCCTCGAAGTCTTCAAGCGCCAGTTCGCACCTAATCAGGGAGCACGTCCCATCGGCT
>Ga0209004_1000096_pt1 | contig 24447 bp, 18 predicted proteins | sample TexAe_RefH0_M1_FD_187948 | JGI IMG/M metagenome (GOLD analysis project Ga0209004, IMG submission 187948) | Forest soil microbial communities from Davy Crockett National Forest, Groveton, Texas, USA - Texas A ecozone_RefH0_M1 (SPAdes) (version 2) | ecosystem: Environmental > Terrestrial > Soil >... | reverse complement strand
TTGGTCGGGACGGGCAGATTTGAACTGCCGACCCCTCGCACCCCAAGCGAGTGCTCTACCAGGCTGAGCCACGTCCCGACACAGTCGAGCCGGCTCGGATGAGCCGGCCCATGGGGTTCAAATTTAGTTTACACCAGCGCAGAGTGATTGAGGTTGCGCGCTGTTAGATCCGACCTTCGACGACGATGCCGTCGAAGCCGGGCGCGGTCCCCCTTAGTGCGATGGCGGCACGAATTCCGACGGGAGCGCCGAGCCCTCGCCGAAGAAGAACTGCTCCATCTGCTCGACAAGGAATTGTTGCGCCTGCGGGGTCCAGGGCTGAAGGCGGTATTCGTTCAGCAGCATCTTCTGCCGGTCGACCCACTCGCCCCACGCGGCTTTCGACACATTCTTATAAATCTTCTGACCAAACTCCGAGTCGAAGGGCGGCTCGTCGAGGCCCTCCATCTCTTGCTTGTTGCGAACACAAAAAACCATATGCGCCATCGTTCCTGCTCCTGTTCCCATTGTATTGGATCGTGCTTTGCGCTTGTGGGATGAGGCGGTTTGTACTTGCCGGACGGGGCGGGCGGCCAGATATTCTCAAGCTATGTGCGGCCGGTTTGCGCGTAGATCCACGCAGGAGGTCCTTGCCGATTGGTTCGGCGTGGAACTGGAGGACATGCCGTGGTTCGCGCCCACCTACAACGCCGCTCCGCAGAGCACGCAGCCGGTGGTGCGCTTGAACGCCGATACCGGCAAGCGGGAGTTTGCTCTCATGCGATGGGGGCTGGTGCCCTTCTGGGCCAAGGACGCCAAGATCGGCTACTCGACCATCAATGCGCGCGCCGAAGAGGTTGCAGCCAAGCCCTTGTACCGGGAAGCGCTGAAAAAGCGACGGTGCCTGATTCCGGCCGACGCGTTCTATGAGTGGCAACGATTCGACGCTAAGACCAGGCAGCCGTTTGCCTTCGCGATGCAGAGCGGAGAGCCGTACGCTTTGGCTGGGCTTTGGGAACGATGGAAGCCGAAGGAAGGCGAGCCGCTGGAGACGTTCACGGTCCTGACGACCGATCCCAATGAGCTGGCCGAGCGAGTGCACGACCGCATGCCGGTGATCCTGGAGCCGCGCGACTACTCGCGCTGGATGGAGCCAGGCGACCCGGCACGGCCGCCGATCGATCTGCTGCGGCCATATCCAGCGGTAAAGATGCGCAGCTGGGCGGTGGACGAACGGGTGGGGAATGTGCGCAACGATGATCTCGAATTGCTGACGGAGCGGCGGATCCAGAAACTGCTGTTTTGAGGACTTCCCACAGTACTGCCGGGCGGCCAATGCGGTGATTCCGCTTGACTTTCCCGCGCGCAGGCGCTTTCTTTAGATTAATCCTGCTGCATGACCAACCCTGCGGATGCCGGGGCAGATTGAGTCTGCCTGACCAAGCCGTTATGGTGCCGAGTCAGAAAAAACTTGGAATCAATGTTCCGGGTGGCAGGAAAGGATTTGTAATGACTGTATCGACACGTAGCGGTATTTCGGACAACGCAGCCGGCGCAGTCTCTTACTTCACGTTCATTCCGGCCATCGTCTTTCTTCTCCTCCCGCCGTACAAGGACAGCAACTACGTTCGCTTTCACGCGTGGCAATCGGTTCTGCTGACGATTGCCGCTTTCGTGATCGACATCATTTTTGGATCGATAGCGCTTCTGACGCTGTTCCTCGGCACCGCTGCCCTCGCCTACACGTTCAGGATTATTTCGCTGCTCTGGCTGGTTCTCTGGCTGGTGTGCGTTATCCAGGCGATGAACGGCAAGCGCTTCAGGATCCCCCTGCTTGGGTCTATTGCCGAAAAGCTTGCGATGAAGTAATCTTTCTGCCACCACAGGAATTTGTGACACGGTGAGCTGTATCCCCTGCAGCACCGTGATTGTTTTTTCTGCCTACATCGCTCTTTTCCTTGCAGTTTCGGGTCCAATCCAGGTTCAAAGTCCAGGTTCAAAGTGAAGGAGCAGCCATGCCTGATTCCCAGCAGTACACACCCATCCCCTCACAGGCCGTACAGAGCGGCTTATCTGACACCGCGGCCGGAGCGCTCGCCTACGTCACCATCATTCCGGCGATCATCTTTCTGGTGGCCGAGCCTTACAACAAGAACTCGTTTATACGCTTCCACGCTTGGCAGTCTATTTTCCTGCAGGCTGCCTTGTTTGTGATCAGCTTTATCAACGTGATCCCGATTCTCGGCCAGATCGTTTTTCTGATCATCTTCCTTGGTCTTTTTGTGGCATGGGTGATGGTCGTGATGAAGGCACTGAAGGGCGAGCGCTACCAGCTCCCGATTATCGGCAAGTATGCCGCGCAGCAGGCGGGCGCCTGAGGCTGATGGACGAACACGAGTCGGCTTGATCGCCCGTTAGCGGCGCTTCTGCTTCCGGACCTGCCGCTTCTTCTTCTTCGGATTGGATTTAGGGGCGTCTTTGCGCCGATTCTTCTTTGACTTCGGCGGCGCTTTCGGCTGGTTGCCGGCAGTCAGCGGAATGCCTTCTTCCACAATTGAGAACTGCAGACGGCGCTCCTGAGCGAGGATGCGGTCAAGAATCACCTGTACCCGATCGCCCGCTCGAAAAGTGCGTCCCCAACGATCTCCGACAATCTCGTGTGTATTTTCGCGCCACGTGTAGCGGTCGTCGCGCAAGGTGTCGATGGGCACCAAGCCCTCGACGAACAGGTCGGTGAGCTCGACAAAGAGGCCGTACTTGGTGGGATTGAGAACCAGCGCGGCAAACTCCTCTCCGACGCGATCCTGCATGAAGCGGACCTTCTTCCACTCCACCAGCTCGCGCTCAGCTTCGGCGGCGCGTCGCTCGGCCTGACTGGACTCTTCGGCGATCTGCGCGAGTTCCTCCTCGGGGATGGGCGGATCGCCGGTGAAGCCTTCGCCCGGCCTCAGCTTCTTGGCGTGATGGATGACGATCCCCTTCAACGCTTCGTGGGGATGCGTCCATGGCGAGCTGTGGCGTCCCTCAGCAACTTCGGCGCGCCCGACAACCCCGTCGCGCAGCAATGCTTTTGTGATGCGATGGACGATGAGATCAGGATAGCGGCGAATGGGCGACGTGAAATGCGTGTAGGTGGGCGCGGCGAGCGCGAAGTGGCCCTCGTTGATTTCCGAGTAGCGCGCCTGGCTGAGTGAACGCAGCATCAAGTAGCTGAGAATGCGCTCTTCGGGCTTACCTGCAATGCGTTCGGTTAATTTCTGATACATCCTGGGCGTCACGGCGATGTCTTCAGGCACTTCGTGGGTGCGGACATTGCGACCGGTGCGCTGTGCATCGCGGCGGTCGCCGCGGGTCTGAATGCGCTTGACGGGCAGCGCGCCGAGGCCGAGAGTGTAGCCGAAGCTGGCAGCAAGTTCTTCGAATTGCACCACACGGCGTGGATCCGGTTTCTCGTGGATTCGGTAGAGCGACGGCACTCCGAGATCTTCGAGCCACGTGGCGACGCACTCGTTGGCGGCGAGCATGAACTCTTCGATGAGGCGATTCGCCCAGGTGCGTTCTGACTTGGTCACGCCGCGCATCTGGCCTTGTTCGTCGAACTCGATGACGGGCTCGGGTAGATCAAAGTCGATGCTGCCTCGCTCTTCGCGGCGCTTGTTCATCAATCCGGCGAGGTGACGCATGCGCTCGAAGTCGGCGACAAGCGGGGCGTAGCGTGCGCGCGTTTCCGGATCGCCCTCAAGGATCGCGTGAACAGCGGTGTAGGTCATGCGCTCTGCGGAACGGATCACGCCTTCGACGACTTCGAAGCTCTCAATGCGCCCTGCGGGGTTGAGTTGCATGATGCAACTCAGAACCAGGCGGTCCTCATGGGGGCGCAAGCTACAGATGTCGGTCGAAAGCTCCTGCGGAAGCATGGGGATGGCGCGGTCAGGGAAGTAGACGCTGTTGCCGCGGAGGCGTGCTTCTAGATCGAGGTCAGTGCCTGCGCCGACGTATTCGGCCACGTCGGCAATGTGCACCTGCAGTTCGTATCCACCATCGGCGCGCTCGGTGACGAGAACGGCATCGTCAAAATCCTTCGCCGTTTCTCCATCGATGGTGACGATGGGCAGGCCGCGGAAGTCGCGGCGGCGATTCACTTCCACGTCATCGAGAAAAGCGACAGCACGCGCTTCGGCCAATACCTTATCAGGGAACACGCGCGGAAGCTGATGCTTGCGGATCATCATCTCTACATCGACGCCAAAGTCGTCGGGATCGCCGAGCACTTCGATGACGCGGCCGATGGGGGGACGAGTAGGCGTGGGCCAGTTCGTGATTTCGACGTCGACGACGAGGCCTTCGAGATCGTCGTGATGCGAGGCGGCTGCTGCTTCGCTGCCGATAACGCGATGGGGCGTCGTCGGCTGCTCGGTCTCGGGCAATTCCTGTCCGAACGGAATGACGATATGTTGCGTCATGCGCTCGTCGAAGGGGACAACTTTGTCTCCCATCTCGCGATCCGACCTTGCGTAATGAAAGACGCCCACCACGGTGGGGTTGCGGCGCTCAAGGATACGCGCAATGCGGCCGAGGCGGCGGCCATCCGCGCGCGGAGGCGCGAGTTCCACCAGGACCTGATCGCCTTGCATCGCGCCGTTGATTTCGTCGGGGGGAATAAAGACGTCATCCTCTTTCGCCGAGCCCTGGCGCGCATTCGGGCGCACGAAGCCGTAGCCGTCGCGATGCAGATCGAGGCGGCCGGCGATGAGGTTGTCGCGCGTGCCGCCGCTGGTCTTTTTCGGAATGCTCCAGTGCTCTCTGTCGGTCTTGACGAGGTCACCGCGAGCTGTGATTCGCGCAAGCTGCTCGAGCAGCAGGCGCCGCTCACGGCCTCCGCCGAGGCCAAGCTCACGAACGAGTTGCTTGTATCCGGCTTTGCCGCCGGCGGAGCGTGCAATCTGCGCCAGCAGTTCCCGATCGGTCATAGCTTAAGAGTAGGACAACAGGGCGGACTATGGCGTCCCGCGTTTCGACTTCCGCTGGCGTCATGCGTTCTTAAGTTGAATCGTAGCCAAAAAGGCACAGGCCGCGCAATGATCCGCACGGCCTGTTTCCCCCCACGGAGAACTGGTTATTGCTTTTTGAGAACCGCGGTTCCCTTCTCGTCCATCAGGATTGCGCTTTCGAGTTTGCGGAAGTCGGCAGCGCGCGCCGCCGGTAGCTCTACCTGGCGAACGACAAATTCGCGCTCGTAGTGGAGCTGGTCGCCTTTGGCGGTGACGTTGGAGTGGTAGCTGGCGAAATCGAGATCGAGATTGACGGGATCAGGAGTTTCATCGACGACGTAGCCGGCGGGCAGCGTGATGTCGAAGCTGTCGTGCCAGTGGCCTGTCGCGCTCAGGTCGATGGGCACCGTGCGCGGCTTATCGTTGAAGGCCATGGCGTGCGAGCCCACCACGCGCGGCCGCACCAGCAGTAATGCACCGGCCTGGTGCGCATATTGGTTTGCAGTGAGCTTGTAGTGCACTTCGAGCGGTTTGTCGAGTTCTGTGGGCTGGACGAACTGGAATGAATTGAGCACTACACCGGGAACATCGTGCGAAATTGCCGTCTCCAGCGACTCGCGCCGTTCCTTCTCATCGGAGTACTTGAGGATCATGCGCATGTCGGCGCCCTCAGGGCCCGAATGCGTGGTATCAACCAGGCCGGTAAGCGTTCCGTCAGTCGCCAACGTGAATTCACCTTTGCGCACGGTACCGTTGGCGTCGGGCGGAAGAATTGGCAATGCGAGAATCTGGCTTGCGGCACCGGCGGCCAGCGTGCCGTAGCTACCCTGCAAATAGGAAGGCAGATTCCCGACGGGGGTGCGCTCGTTGGTCGGGTCGAAGATGAGGTATCGCTTGCCGTCGTGCGCCTTCACAATCGCCATCAAGCGTGGATCGTTTACGTCGGCGGGCACTTCGATGGCGGTGATCATGTGATTACCGTAAAGCGATGGATCCTCTGGATCGACGATGCCGCGACGATCATCCACAGGGACGTAATACGCATTGATGCCGGCCACATGCAGCATGGCGATAAGCAGGGTGGTCTTATCTTTGCAGTCGCCGTAGCGATTGCGGAAAATGTCGGCGGCGTGGTTTGCCTGCAGGCCGCCAATGCCGCGCTCGACGATGAAGTAGCGGATGTTTTTCTGAATGGAATCTGTGATACGGCTGAGCTTGGTGTAGAAGTCCGGCGCGCCCGCGATCAGCGATTGCGTAAACGAAGTAATCTCCGGTGAGGGCGTGGGCCGATCCGCTTCCAGCGTCGTGACCCACTGTCCGATTGCTTTCCACTCGTTGTCAGTTCCATCCACTGCCGCGTCGCCCCATTGCACGCTCATGCGCGCCGCCAGGGCCGCCCATTCCGGACGCGAAGGGATATCGCGCAGATCGAGCGCGGGCATGTCCTTCAATTCCCAGCGCCAGTGGTTGGGAGAAACCTCAACCGCTGCAACTGATTTGAAGCTGTGCCACGATTGCGCGTGGGGCCGGCCTGCGGGCAGATCAACTTCAAGCGCCTGGAAGACGACAGGGACGTTTTGCTGGATTTCCCAGATCGTTTCATGGAGATAGGGCTGCAGGGTCTCCTCCGACTCACAGACCATGGTCGCCCCCACATCGATGGCGGGCGGGATGGCTACGCGGGCCTTGTGCGTCGAAAGCATGATGGGGATGCTGGTGTCTCCCACTTCCGCGAAATCGGTGTCTTGTGCCATGTACTGCTTTTCGTCGGCTGCAATAGTCCACGCGCGGAAGTAGTTGATTTTTTCATCGACGTCATAGCCAACGTCGCAGCCCTCTTTCCGTCCCTGCGGTTTCAGAATGCGCAGGACCTTGCGATGGCGCTCGGTTGCACGTCCGCTGTCATCGACAGATTCCACATATTCCTCATAGAGGATGACCGAGGAAGAATCTTTGGCGTAGTCAGGGGTATGGGTCTTGTTGGCTTCAAGAGCCCAGTCGGGCACGGGCTGATTCCGGTTGAAGATCCCGGCCGACCCCGGAGTGGGGATGGTCGCGAGAAGGCCCGCAATCAATACGGGGTGTAGACATGCAGTGCTCCTGAGCCGAATTCCCATGATCAGTTCCCTTTGGCGGCTTGTGCTCGTGTCAGCACCAGTTGCTGTTGATCAGCGGTCGCAACCTTCACGGTAGAGGTAAACTGCGTCAGCTCCCGGCGCTTTTGGATCGGAGGCCATCTCCAACTCATCTTTGTTCGGCGCCTGAAACTGGGCCTGGAGAAAGGCAGGAAACGCGGAGGTTGCACGCAGAGCGAAAACAGCAGGGCGATTCTCGACCGCATGCTTGGGTTCCTTAAGTATGAATGATTGGAAGTGTACCGCAGTTCTGCTCTGTTTCACCTGAGTTCTTTTGCCCCGTTCGGGCTATTTTCATTTCTTCCAGAATGCTGAATCTGACGCCAATAGCGTGTCTGGAACACTGGAAATAGCGACGCGCACGCTATCAATCCCAGCGGGTTACACTTGATGCGTTTAGATTCTGCACAATAAAGGAAACGCATTCAATGAACGCTCGTCGATGGGCAGGGGCAATATTCGTGGTGTGTGCCGCGGTTGCGGCGCCCGTTGCAGCCGTGGCGCAGTGGAACCCGCCGAATCCTGTGGTGAGCTTTGAAAAGCAGGCCAACGGCCTCGAGATTCACCAGAAGGATGGCGTGCTGAAATTCGAAGTGGATGCGCCGGATGTTCTGCATGTGACATTCGCGCCGCTCGATGCAAGCCAGCCGGCACGCCAATCGGATCATGTGGTGATCAAGACGGATTGGCCGGCATCCAGCTTCGACGTTGCAGAGAGCGACAAGGCAATTACGCTGACGACCGCGAAGCTGAAAGTTGCCATCGAGCGGCAGAGCGGATCAATTCACTACCAGGGCGCCGACGGGAAGCAATTGACGACCGACACGTACCGGATGCTTCATCCCGCGGAAGTGAACGGAGAGCAGACATTTCACGCCGAGGTTGCATTCGGTATCTACGGATCGCATGAGGGGTTTTATGGGCTGGGCCAACACCAGGCCGGGGTGTGGAACTATCGCGGGGAGACGGTCGATCTCTCGCAGGAGAACACGGAGATTGCGATTCCGCTGCTTGTCTCAACCAATGGATACGGCATCTTCTGGAACAATCCGTCGCGCAGCGTTGTGAACAACCGCTTCGTGCATTGGCTCTACATGAGCGGCGAAGTGGCCGACCGTGTCGACTATTACTTCATTTACGGACCGGATGCGGACCAGATCATTGGCCACTATCGCGAACTTACCGGCGAGGTCCCGCTCTTCGGGCGCTGGGCTTACGGCTTCTGGCAGTGCAAGAACAAGTACCAGTCGCAGGCCGAGATTGAGGGCGTGGCGGCGAAGTATCGCGCGCTGCACATTCCCGTGGACAACATTGTGCAGGACTGGTTCTGGTGGATCACGATGGGCGAGATGAAATGGAATCCACACTATCCCGATCCGCAGGGCATGATCAACAAACTCCACGACCAGCACTTTCACTTGATGGTTTCGGTGTGGCCGTATTTCAGACCGGGCAGCGCGACCTACGAAGACTTCGATAAAAATGGATGGTTCGTGGCGAAAACGAAGTCGGGCGGATTTCACCCTCTTGGGCAAGCGCTGTATGACGCCACGAATCCTGCGGCGCAAAAACAATATTGGGAGAACGTGAATACGGCGCTCTATCAGAAGGGCGTGGATGCTTGGTGGCTCGACACGGATGAGCCCGAGACCGAAGGGCAGCAAGACAACATCCTCGTCGATCACAAGCTGGCGATCGGGTCGGGAGCGCGCTATGCCAATATCTTCCCGCTGTTTCATGCGGGCGGAGTGTCGGATGGCCAGCAGACGGCGTCTGACAGGAAACGCGTGTTCATTTTGTCGCGTTCAGCCTATGCAGGCGTTCAGCGCTATGGCGTGACGGCCTGGTCGGGCGATGTGTTGAGCGATTGGGTGACGTTTGCGCGGCAGATTCCGGCGGGATTGAATTACTCCATCTCCGGCATGCCGTACTGGACGACGGATATTGGCGGTTTCATCTCCGGCGGCAATTTGAACGATCCAAAATTCCGCGAACTGTTTGTGCGCTGGTTCCAGTTCGGCACCTTCTCGCCCATCTTCCGCGTACACGGTACACGCAATCCCGATGAGAACGAGTTGTGGTCGTACGGGCCCGATGCACAGAAGATCTTGGTGGACTATGACAACCTGCGCTATCGTCTGCTGCCGTATATCTACTCCGAGGCGTGGCAGGTGACCAGCAACCACGGCACACTGATGCGGCCACTGGTGATGGATTGGCGCAATGATGTGGAGGCGCAGAATACGGGCGATGAGTATTTGTTCGGACCGGCGATTCTGGTCAGCCCAGTCACGACAGAAGGCGCGACGAGGCGCACCGTTTATCTGCCGAAGGCTACCTGGTACGACTTCTGGACGGGTGCGAAGATTGAAGGTGAAAAGCGCATTGAGGCCGAAGCGCCGCTCGCGAAGCTGCCACTCTACGTGCGCGCGGGTTCAATCATTCCGATGGGACCGACGATGGAATGGTCCACCGAGAAGCCTGCTGACCCGATCGAGATTCGCGTCTATCCCGGAGCGGACGGCGACTTTACCTTCTATGAGGACGAAAACGACAACTACGATTATGCCAAGAGACAACATGCAACCATCCAGTTGCATTGGGACGAAAAGGCTAAGACGCTGACATTTGGCGCGCGTGAGGGAAGTTTTCCGGGCATGGCGGAGCAGCACACGTTCAACGTGGTGGTGGTAGGCGAAGGTCATGGCGTCGGAATTGGAGACAGCACGGCACAGGCGCGTGGGGTTCTTTATAAGGGAGACCGGGTGGTGCTGAAACCTTGAAGGCAGTTTACAGTTCTAAGTTTTGAGTTCTGAGTTTTGAGTTCTGAGTTGTTAGCTCGCCGCTTCCAGCATGGATGCAACGAGGGCCAGTGGCAGGCCGACAACGTTGAAGTAGCAGCCTTCGACGCGCGGGATCCACTTGGCAGCGCGGCCCTGAATTCCGTAAGCGCCAGCTTTGTCCATGGGCTCGCCGGTAGCTACGTAGGCGGCGATTTCTTCGTCGCTCAGCGTAAGGAACTGCACGCCGGTGACTTCGGCAGCCACCTCGGTGCCGTTCGCAGTCGCAAGTGCTACGCCGGTGATCACGCGATGGGTCCGGCCAGAGAGCAGGCGCAGCATCCGCGCCGCGTCGGTGGCTGTCTCGGGTTTCGCAAGGATGTGGCTGTCGAGCGTGACGGTGGTATCGGCGCCGAGCACGATCGCTTCGGGGTCGTTGAGCGCGGCGAAGACCGCCTGTGCCTTGTCACGCGCCAGGCGGACAACGTAAGCGATCGGGTCCTCACCGGGACGCAAGTCTTCATTCACATGCGCGGGCTGCACTTCAAAGGCATATCCGGCCTGCGAAAGCAATTCGCGGCGGCGCGGCGAGGCAGAAGCGAGGATGAGTCGGCGCATATCGGCTTCTCTAGGGTAGCGCGACGCAGTGGCCGCAGGGGGAATGTTGAGTGTAGTTGCAGCATTTGGCGTGTACGATCAGGGACGCTATGATTTTTGCGAATTTGGATTTGGCCAAACGACTTGAGGCTGCGGAGGCTTTCTCCTGCGCGCAGTTCGCGGTAGCGCGCAAGCGACTCCATCCTGAGAGCAAGTCCGAGTGGATGAAATGCGCCGGTGCAACAGTTGTTTTTGACGGCGTCGACGCGCCAACAACTCAGACGTTCGGCCTGGGACTGTTCGAAAAGCTTACGGCTGCCGCGCTCGATGAAATTGAGCAATTTTTCCTCGTTCGCAACGCGGAAGTGATGCACGAAGTGTGTCCGTTTGCCGGCGCGGCAACGCTGGATCTACTTTGCGCGCGCGGCTACCGCCCCTTCGAGATCAGCAGCGTACTGTATCGCGCGGTTGAGCCGCCGGCAGAAATGCATGCAGCCAACATTCGAGTGCGTTTGGTCGGGCTCGATGAGGCGCAGCTTTGGAGCGACATTAACGCACGCGGCTGGACGCATGAGCATCCGGAGTTCGAAGACTTCGTGCGAAAAGCCGGCGTGATGCTGGTTGCGCGTGAAGGAAGCCCATGCTTTCTGGCCGAGATCGACGGCACACCCGGCGCCGCGGGAGCGCTGATAGTGCATGAGGGCGTAGCTCTTTTCGGCGGAGCGGCAACGGCTCCGGAAATGCGTCGCAAAGGATTGCAGGCGGCGTTGCTTGAAGTACGCATGCGTTACGCGGCAGAACATGGCTGCGACCTGGCCATGATGGTGGCCGAAGCTGGATCCAACTCGCAGCGCAACGCCGAACGCAAAGGATTTCGCGTGGCATATACGCGGCTGAAGTGGAAGCTGGTGCGCTAAATCTCTGACAGGCTCTTGCGCATCAGAATGCAGACGTACTCTTTAGCCCTTTCCATGTCCAGGCCTTGGCGTTGTTCTATCGAAAGCGTGTGCGCTGCTTCTTCAATTACAAACAATGGACGCTGTCCGACTGGCTGAATCCTTATCTCAAGTCTCAAATTGAGAGTTTCGGGGGTAGATCGATAGCGAGTTGGCGAGTCTGCCCTTGAACGGACCAATAGCACTCTCTCTTCCGGCTTTCTCCCAAAATTCATGGATTTGATCAAAATCCTTTTCGTGAACTCTGGCCCATGCACCCCAAAGAAAAATGTGATTCGAATTGACGATCGGAAGTTCGAGGCATCCTCGAAGGTAAAACTGCTCCTGATCGATGATGCATTGATCTGAAGAAATCAGCGCACGATTGTCGCGATCGTCACGGCTCAGATTTGCGTACGTATCGGGAAAATCGGCGGCAAAACTTAAGGGGATCTCTTCGTGTCGTTTCCCACATGTTTGGCAGATGTACGAGGTGTCTTCCACGCCAGTCAACGTCACTCCTAAATCTTCAACCCTGTTTCAAGTCCGCTCGCGGTCGCCATCCCCCATGCCATCGCCGGCGTATTGTGAGCCATGCCGAATCTGCCGTCGGGGCCGAGGAGGATGATGCCACCGTGGCCGCCGAGGCGATTGTGAAGATACGAGATTGCCTCGCGTGCGGCAAACTCCGGAGCGCTACCGGAGGCGACGCGATCGGTGGCCCACTTGCCCAGCACCAGCTTCATGATGGGCTCGCCCCAGCCGGTGAGCGAGACTGCGGCCGAAAGGTTATCGGCGTAGCAGCCGCAGCCGATCAGCGAAGAATCGCCGACGCGGCCCGGAGTCTTGTTCAGGGTTCCACCGGTCGATGTCGCGGCTGCAATATTTCCTTGCGCATCGAGAGCCACGGCTCCTACGGTGTCATGCGATTGTTGCGTGGGATCTTCAGTTGCGTCGTACCACTTATCGCTTTTCGATGACCACTGTTCACGGAGGGTGACACGGGTCTCCGGGCCCTTGTCGTCTTCGAGTCCGGAGAATGTGGCATCGGCCAAGCCAGCAGCCTGGCGCTCCTGGGCAATCTTGAGGCGCTCGCGTTCGCGATCGAGCACCAGCTCAGCATTGTCGATAAGCTGCATGCCGTGCGAACTCGCAAATTCTTCAGCACCGGTGCCAACGAAGTAGACGTGCGGGCTCTCCTCCAGAACCAACCGCGCTGCTTGGATGGGATTGCGCAGGCGCTCCACGCAAGCAACGCCGCCGGCCTTCATGCGCCCCCCGTCCATGAGCAGCGCATCGAGTTGCACGCGGCCGTCGGAGGTGAGAAAGCTTCCTCGCCCCGCATCGAAGGTGGGGTCGTCTTCGAGCACGGTCACGGCTGCTTCTACGGCGTCGAGGGCCGAGCCGCCACGCGTCAGGATCGTGTATCCGGCCTCGAGGGCATTGCGTACTCCGGCCTCGTGCGCCGCAGCGGCATCATCGGGGATGGCCCAGGCTCCGCCGTGAACCAGAAGAGTCGGCTTATGCGTGGAGGACTTCATCACCCGCTAATGTTAGTCGATTGCACCCGGTCACGAATGTGCTTCGTCCTATGCTCAGAGACCGGAGTATTTCCGTGGTCGCCATTTTAATTGTCAAGTCCTCTAAATTATCAAATCGACCTAAATATATGAATTCATTGCGCAAATAAGTTCGCCGAAGTTTGCAGGCAATTTCGCAACATTTCGCTAAGCTAAGAGCATCAATCGCAATCATGCACAAGGAGAGCCGCTGTGGCTCTCAATTTCTTTCGGACTCCTTCCGCGGAAAACCGGCCGCAGAGAAGAGGCTGAACGAGCTCAAAGTCAACGCAATTGGAACGCGCAGTCCGCAGGAAAACATGCGGAAGGCGCGGCCTTGCGTCCAAGTGTCAGCGGAAAGAGTGGACACTGAACTTCGCTCTTTCCTCTCTGTGGCTAAGGAACCAGGAAGTGGAAGGCCGTCCGGGAATGGCGGACAGATGAATGCAGCGAAACCGAAACTCGTCGCGATCTCAAAGAAGAAAAAGACGGGTGTAGCAAAACCGAAACGCAAACGAGGCGCAGAGAAGATGCGGGAAGCGGCCGACAAAATCGTGGGTCGCGATTGCAAGCCGATCATCGAGGCCCTCTCAACAAATGGCAAGAAGGGCCAGACGTTAAGCGCCAAGTTTCTCTACAGCCTGGCAAAATCGGCGGAGGAAGCGGGCGAAGGCGAAAGCGCTCAGAAGTTCCGAAGTATGGCAACGGAACTGGCGAATTCGCCGCAATGGACGGGCGATTGGCCAAAGGAAAAGCCCAACGAGGACGACGAAATCGCCAGCGATTCGTAATTCGCCGCCCCAGTGCAAGCAGCAGTTTCTCATCAACGATAACCTTGAAACGGGTCATGGTCCCAGTCGCGCGACAGTTAGTGACTGCGCTGAACTGGCGGTCATGGCCCGTGTTGCAGCATCGGAAAAAGGAAGAATCACGCATGAGCCTCCTTCGAAATCAATCCATTTGCGCCGCCAAAGTTTTGGGCGTGTGCCTCGCCTGGATGGCGATGGCTGTTATGGCCCCTGCGCAGACCATCAGCACCACCACGGTGCAGGGAACGATATATCTGGCGAATGGTTCGCCGGGATCCGGAACCCTGCAACTGAACTGGCCCGCATTCACCACCGCATCCAACCAGACGGTGGCTGCGGGAAAGATCACGGCGGCAATCGCCGCCGATGGATTTGTGAGCGTAAATCTCGCGCCCAATCTGGGCTCGTCGCCGGCCGGGCTCTACTACACCGCGCTTTACCACATGAGCGATGGCACCACCAGCACCGAGTACTGGGTTGTTCCCGCCGCTGCGCAGGCCAGCATTGCGCAGGTGCGTTCGCAGGTGATGCCTGCGGCGCAGGCGGTGCAAGCCGTGAGCAAGGCGTACGTTGACCAGGCAATTCAATCGGTGGCGCAGGGCAATCTGACCTCGACAGGCGGACAACTTAGCGGTCCCCTGTACCTCACCGGCGATCCCACGCAGACATTACAGGCCGCGGACAAGCATTACGTTGACGCGTCATTCGCGCAAGCGGTACCTCTCACAGGCGGGACGGTTGATGGCCCGCTTACTGCACAACAACTGGGCGCTGCTTACGAGGTTGACCAATTTGCGGGCACCGACTTTGGAGCGAAACTCCAGGCCTGCCTCGCGACGATCAACAGCAGCTACGGCGGGACCTGCGATGCGCGCAACTTCAGCGGCACTTTGGCGATGGCTGCGAACCTCACCATGTCGACCGCGAACACCACCGTGATGCTGCCCTGCGCAACCATCGCGACGGCAAGCCAGGTCATGGTTACAGCCGGAACGCGCAATGTGTCTCTGCGCGGCTGTGCCTTGCGCGGCGCCAGCAATGCCAGCGGAAGTCAGGGCGGCACGGTGCTGCTCTATGCAGGTTCGACAGCGGCAATACAGGTTGGCGATCGGACCTATGCCAGCGATACCCTCGGTTTCCATCTCGACAACGTTGTTATCAACACCACAGCATCAACCAGCAACGGCACTCAAGCGCTGGCGGCTTATCGCACGCAGGAGATGGATCTCGAAAGCGTGTATTTGTTGGGCAATGCGAACCAGACAGGCGTGACCCTTGACGGCACCGGGAACTACACGGGCGGCACGTTCTACGACAACCACATCGGCGGATTCCAAACCGCCATCAACGGCATCGGTCATCAAGTCACCAACTCCGCATCAACAGACTGGCTTAATGCGAGCACCTTTGTTCGACTGCATATCGATTGCCCCACGACCAACGGCAGTCCCATCAGCGGCACCTACGGCGTGAACCTGCAGCAGGGCGACGGCAACACCCTGACCGGTGGCGACGTAGAGAATTGCGGGACAGCGGTGCATCTGGGCGCCAACGCGCAGAACAACACCATCGTCGGATTGCGCAACGAAAACTCTACTTACCAGGTGGTTGCCGATGCAGGCAGTTCCTACAACAGCTGGATGACCGGCGGCACGATGTTCACCGGCAAGCTCACTGACAACGGAACGCGCAACAGCTTTCTCGATACGTTTCATCGCAGCTTCAACTCGCTGAACGGCGATTGGTACGGCAGCCAACAGGACGCGACGCTGACCAACCACCTGCGCCTCGGCATCGGCAGCGGCAACGAACGCGGCCTTCTCGATCGCTACCAGACGGATTACGGCTATCGCTGGACAATGGGGCTCAGTGATGCCACAGGAGGCGAGCAGTTCTACCAGGTGCTGGACGAGTTGAACAATGTCTATCGTTTCTCGATCGGCCAGTACAACAACGGACAGGCAAGCACGAATAATCAGACGGTGATCAATGCCGCTGGCACAGGAGCTGTGGTGCTGAACGGCTCAAACAACGCAGGCACCGGTGGCGTGGTGTTTGGTTCCGGCGGTGCAACCGGAAGCACTGTAGCCACCGTCAGCAATGCCGGCAACGCGCAGTTCAACGGCACCATGCAGGTCGGCGGAACGACGCAATCCACCGGCACCATGACGGTGCGCAACAACGCCGATGCTGAAGTCGACTACTATCTCTGGCCCGGCCTCACCGGCAGCCAGAAAGGTTCCTTCACCTACAAGGACTACAACGGCAACAGCCAGTGGTACATGGTGAAAGACGCAAGCAATAACTGGGCGCTGAACTCCGCGACGGGCGGGCTTGACAGCTTCAAAGCCTACCAAAGCACCAACAGCGGCGACACGTATATCAATGCGTCAAATGCAGCCGGCGTTGTCCGCGTGAATTACGAGACCGGCGCAGGATCGGCATTCAATATCTACGGCGGCAACAGCAGCAATCTCTATGCCAGTTTTTCCGGAAACAATTCCATCAAATTTCCGGGTCTTTCTGCGTCCAGCGGTCACAGCTGTCTGCAGATCGACTCGTCGGGATACATAACAAATACTGGCATAGCGTGCGCCGCCGGCGGCGGTAGCGGCTCGGTCAACAGCGGCTCGACTGGCCAAATTGCCTACTACTCCGGCAACGGAACCGCGGTCAGCGGCATGAGCGCCGTTCCTGTCAGCGCAGGCGGAACAGGCGCCACCACTGTAGCCGGCGCAATGGCCGCGCTCGGCGGCGTATCCCTGGCTGCGACGACGGCACAGAATCTTGCCGGACCGTTGAATGCTTCCGTCAATTCTCAGATCAACGTGATGATGTACGGCGCGAAGGGCGATTGCTCGACGAACGACACTGCCGCATTTACTTCCGCACAAACCGCCGCGATCGGGCTCGCGGTGGGGAATGCGCTCCCCGCGGTCATCCATCTTCCCAAACCTCCGGGCGGATGTTACATAGTGAGCAACTTCACATGGGAGGGCGTCTCCTTTGAAGGGCAGCCATCCGGACTTGGACCCGCAACCCCGAAGACTTATAACGTCACATTGAAAAGCTTACCGGGGCAGGATATTTTCCACGTTCCCGATCCGACAACTACGACGGGAACCATCACGGTATATCCGGGAGCGTCGCTAAGAAACATCTCGTTTCTTGTCGATAATTCAACCGCGAGCACCTTTGCGCATCGATGGCCGGGGCGATGGTTTGATGATGGCGCGATGACTGCGGGGAGCCCCGTATTCAAAACCACCAATGGCAAAATTACCTGCGGGGATGTTGGCGAACCTATTCAAGTGAATGGGGCAGGGGCGAGCGGATCTAATCTCGTTACTACTATCGCGTCGGTCGCTCCTTGTTGGAATTCTGGTTACCTCGTGGGCGGATTTCCCGGATGGCAAAACGTCACGCTCGCAGCTTCCGCTTCGACAACCGTGACCAATGCCCACTCCTATATCTCCGTCTTAGGTCTCCCCGCTACACAGACCATCGGGAATGCTGCGATCGCCTTCGATATGAAAGACGGTAATTCGTCGGATTGGGTCGGAATCTACAACAATAGCGCCGTCAGTATGAAGATGGAGAACGTCAACTTTGCAGTTACAACCGCAGTCGGTTACGCATCGCCGAGCAATTATCCCGCCGCAATCTTTTCGCAAGGCGGAGCGAACCTATATGGAATCGATGTCCGCGACTTTTGGATCGGCGGATATTTCTTTGGAATCGTGCAAGCTCCAACCGAGCTAAGTTCCTATCGTCAATCCAGCAGCGGAGATTATGAGAAGTTCGATCATGGATGGTTCTTTTTTAATGTAACGCCGTGGCTAAGTTACAACGGGCTTTCTCAGCACATAGCAGATGTGCAGCTCACAGGCTTTGCGGGGCCGCAGATTTTACAAGTCGGGGCGCAATCATTCGACACTGCATCGGGATGGGATGTCTCAAACATGGGTTTTGAGTCACCATACAATCAAACGCCGTACGGCTGGCGTGTCACCGGGACCGGACATACATTCAACAACGTGACCTTGAACGGATACGCGGGCGTCGGTCAGTTCGCCTACTGGGATGCGAGTTCGTCGACCTGCAACTGCATCGGCCAAGGCGCGGGCATCTATGCGAATGGCAACGGGGTCAACTGGGAAGGCACCAGCCCTGCTCAATTCGCCGGAAATGATGGAATGAACCAATTCGGATCGTATAACTACAACGGCAATCCCCTGGACGGTTTGCCGCTCAACTATAACATTGCTAACTTTCCGTACAAGGGGTCGAATAACATTGCCAACCGGTACACTGAAGACTTTCTAGTCGATGGTAATTACTCGACTCCTTATAATCACGACGATCTCTTTATTTGGCCAAGCGACCTTGTTTTCGGTAGCACAACATCATGGCCGAGTGTCGTCGTCGCCGATTCGACATCGCCAACCGGCGAGTATATGAGCTTCGCTCCCAACGCCAACTTTACGCAGTTTGCACAGTTCGCGGCGCAAGGTATTGCGGGGAATAGTCTCGTGGTTGGAACCAACCTACCAGATACAAAGCTACAGTTTTCAGCGAGCATAAAATGCCCGTCCGGAACAACATCATTTACGATCCTCACTGGCACATTCGGAGGAACCGATTCGAGCAACACTTTCTCCTGTACCACGAGTTACCAGACATACAACTGGACGCAGATAGAAAATCCGTTGGATGTCGGGAAGTATATGCAAATCAAAAACACCGGTACGACCGGCTTCTATGCGGCATGGATTGATATCGTTCCGTGGACGCTTTTCAACGGTGTTCCGCTCGGGGGATCGGGCGCGGCTGTGGTTACGGGACCGGCTAACAGCACGAATGCGGGGCATGTTGTCACCGAGGTAGGCACAGACGGAACCATTCAGGACGGCGGTAAGGCTATTGGCGGCGCGGGTACAGCCATAGTTACAGGACCAAACAGCGGCACAGCCGCTAGTCATTTAACCTGTTATGCCGATACCGTTGGAACGGTTCAGGATTGCAGTAACAGTGCAAGCCCGACCATCGCCTATTCTGGCGGCACACTGGAACCGGTCATACAATCCACCGCGAACAGTGTCCTTCTCGACTTGAAGAGTAATTCAACTTCAAGTTATACGGTTTACACGGTCTATGGTGGCTCAACTCGCTACTGGTATTGGGGGCTTTGTACAAGCACCAATTACTGCCTTGTCGATTCTGTGGGGAATCATTCTATTTTCAACATTCCGAGCAACACAGTGCCCGCAAACTCGCTCGGCGGTAACGCGAACGGTCTGACGACCATCACGCAAGCGGCAAGTGACAACACGACGAACATTGCGACGGACGCTTTCGTGAAAGCGAACCTCCCGCTCACCGGAACCACGGGAAGCATCGGGGGGGCGGCTCTAGCGGCGGGTCAATGCGCCAGTGGAACGGTCAGCGTAACAGGGGCGACCACCAACATGGCGGTGGTTGCGACGCCGGTGACGTATCCGGGCGACGGCATGGCGTGGCGTCCGTATATTTCGTCTTCGGGTGTCGTCACCGTTAGGGTCTGCGCTGACGTTGCGGGAACGCCAACCGCCAGCACGTACAACGTGCGAGTAATTCCATAAACGGCAAACAGGCGCGGGCTTCACCCTGCGTTAATTTCTGGCGACGCCGTCTGCCTCAGGACTTTGGCCATCGTGCTGGTTTTGAGGTATTCGGTTCTGTCCGGCACAAGTCGGCGTTGCCGGAGCTGTCTAGCTTCTCCGCACGCACAGGAAATTGGCGAGTTTATAAATTTCCAAATCCGGCGAATATCGAGAAATCTCGGCGAGCCCGTGTCTGAGGATTCGATAAATCGTGTAGCGCGCGGAGAGCATTTCCCAGGGGGCGGCGAAGTGGTAGCGAGTGCGCAGGAAGGTCTCACCGAACTCGAATTGAATAGCTGCGATGCGGTCCGACTCGATCATGCTTGAGGCGCCTTCGAGAACAGCCATCTCGTGACCTTCGGTGTCGATTTTCAGTAGGTCTATTTGCGCGACATGTTCCATTTCGCATACTTGATCAACGGTGCTCTGACTTACCATCTCAGAAAGCGCCTGATTTGAGATGCGGTGAAGAGAGGCGCCCACCGCTCCCTGTCTGTCGAAGAATAGCTCCGCAGATCCGACTTCACTTCCAAGCGCGGTTTGTTTCAGTGTTACGCGAGGATCACTGCCGAGACGAGTGCGAAGCTTTTGGAAGCTGGCCGACTGCGGCTCAAACGAATAAGCCTTCAGGTCGGCTCCCATTATAGAGAGCGCAGCGTTGAGGTATTCGCCATCGTTCGCGCCGACATCGAAGAGAACAAAACTGGTCGCGTCTTGCCGGCGAGCTTTCAGGAATTCGAGCGCGCCGATTTCTCCGCTGATCCCTACCGATTGGCCGCCGCCGTAATTCAGGCCGGCGTGGCAAAGCTTAAGCAATCCAAGCAACGCGGGTTGCAAAGAAGGCCTGGACAGGATGCCTCGGATCACATTCTTCAATCGCAACTCCCTTGTTCCGTTCGGTTGCTTTCCTCACAACTCTCAAGATACCTCAAGCCAACCGGACGCATGTCGCGATACGCGACCAGACGCGCGGATAGATGCTTTTACGAGACAGAAAGATGAAGAGGAACACATGCGATGGGTGCTGAAGATTGGGTGTTTGAGCCGGAGTCTCTGAATGCGGAGGAACTGATGCGGTTTGGCCAACTCCTCGACCAGCGACCGGAGCCACTGCATGGTCTGAATGTAACAGCCGCGCTCGCCGAAAAGTTGCTGCGCGTGCGTACACGATCGGGGCTTACCAGGCCCCTTCGCGCCAATGCCGTGCAGCAAGCCTTCGAAGAGCATCGCGGTCAGCGCAACATCGTACTGAAAGCGCGCCAGGTGGGCTTGACGACCTGGGCGGCTGCGCGATTCTTCCTGAAGACCATTACGCGCCCTGGAACGCTGACGCTGCAGGTAGCACATACGCAGGAGTCAGCCGAAGAAATCTTCCGCATCGTGCATCGGTTTCTCGATTGCATGCCTGCACGATTGCTGAAAGGCTGCCTGAGAACTTCGCGCGCCAACGTGCGCCAGATTGTTTTTCCGAGGCTCGATTCTCAATATCGTGTTGTCTCGGCCGGAGAACGAAATGCGGGCCGCGGCATGACGGTGCAGAATCTGCATTGCTCAGAGCTGTCGCGCTGGCCCGGCGAACCTGCGGAAACTCTCGCAGGACTGCGCGCCGCTCTCGCACCCGATGGAGAGGAAATTCTGGAGTCGACGCCCGACGGGATCGGCGGGTGCTTCTACGACGAGTGGCAGACCGCGCAGGAATCCGGAATGGTGCGTCATTTCTTTCCCTGGTGGATGGAGCGTCGCTACCGCGCCAAAGCCGTCGACGAAAAATCATTGACGGAAGAAGAGCGAATGCTCATCGGGCGCCACCGTCTGAGCCGGGCACAGATCGGATTTCGACGCAAACTACAGTCCAACTTTCGCGGTCTGGCACGACAGGAGTATGCGGAGGATGCAGAGAGTTGTTTTCGCGCCAGCGGAGATTCCGTGTTTGAACTCAACGCCATTGAACAGCGTCTGGTGTCGACGTCTCCTGCGGTCGAAGCACGCCACAACGGGGAACTGGAGATATGGCTTCCGCCCCTGCGCGACAAGCGGTATCTGGTTGCGGTGGATCCGGCAGGCGGCGGCAGCGAGGGCGACTACTCCGCTGTCGAGGTATTGGAGATGGAGACAGGGTTGCAGTGCGCGGAATTCGCCGGCCACATCGGAGGATTGGAACTGGCAAAGCTGGCGACTGCCCTCGCGGCCGAGTACAACAACGCGTGGTTCGTGGTGGAGCGCAACAATCATGGCCACGGCATTCTCTCGCTGAGCGAGAGTGTCTGCCACTATCCGCGCATCTATGGTCAATCGGGGCAATTGGGTTGGCTCACCACGTCGGTCAGTCGTCCAGCCGTAATTGGACGGCTGAACGCCTGCCTCATCGAACAGCCCGATCGCTTTATGAGCAGACGGCTTCTGGCCGAATGCAGAAGCTTTGTGCGCCAGGCAGATGGAAGCACAGGCGCACGCGCCGGCACGCACGATGATCGCGTGATGGCCATGGCGATCGCTCTGGCAGCGCGTGCGGAATTGCTGGAGAAATGCAGCCATTAGCTCTTAGCTTTTGGCAGTTGAGGACATGGAAGCAATCGTGCCCAAAAGGGAAGGACGCACTCGCTGAAATGGAATGCCGTTGAGGGTGCAGCGCATGGGCTGAAGACTGAAACCTGATAGCTGACCGCTTTCCCCATTACAATCGGAGCAGACTTCAACAGCGAAAGAGGACACGAGTTGGCAGTTCTGGCAGTGCAGCATATCCGGCGCATGCGGGGCGGCGCGCAAGGCCAGTTGATGCTGGGTGCCGACGGGCATCCCTACGTAGTGAAATTCCAGAACAACCCGCAACACATGCGTGTGCTCGCAAATGAATATCTGGCCTCGAAGCTCGCCGCGGCCGCCGGACTTACCGCTCCGGTCGTCGAACTAATCGAGGTCTCCAGCTGGCTGATCGAGAACACGCCCGAATTGGAGATGGATCTTGGCCGCACCCGCGCGCGCTGCCAGCCCGGTCTGCAGTTCGGTTCGCGCTTCGTTGGCGGCCTGATGCCGGGACAGGTGGTCGATTACCTGCCCGAGGAACAACTGGTCGACTTGAAAAATCTCGGCGAGTTTGCCGGCATTCTCGCCCTCGACAAGTGGACCGGCAACGCCAACGGCCGTCAGGCGGTGTTTACGCGCAAAGCCCGCGAGCGCCGTTATCGCGCCGTGTTCATCGATTTTGGATATTGCTTCTTCGCCGGCGAATGGAAGTTTGAAGATGCGCCCCTGCGCGGCGTCTACTACCGCAACGATGTATACCGCGGGATCGCGGGATGGGAATCATTTGAGCCCTGGCTTTCGCGGCTGGAAACGATGCCGGGGGAAACGGTATGGGCAGCAGCCAACGAGGTTCCGCCGGAGTGGTATGGGGGCGACCTGTCCGAAATGGAAGCGCTGGTAGAGAGGCTGCTGGCGCGCCGCTGCCGGATTCGGGAATTGATTGAGGGATTCGGGAGATCGGACCGCAAGCCGTTTCCCAATTGGGGCACTGGAACCAATGAAACCTCCAGCGATGCCTGGATTTCTGATCGCTGGGGATCTACGATTGTCGACAGGATCATGTAGAAAATGCCTGGCGCCGATAAACGAAGGGACGTGCAACCATGACGACCGGCTCTCAGCGACATACATGCGAGTTTCAGTTGCTGCGTTATGTCCCCGATCCTGTGCGCAACGAATATGTGCACGTGGGTGTGCTTCTGCGTGAGCAGACTGCGGCGCAAACCGGTGCGCCGGCGATGGAACTGCGCTTCACCCGCGACTGGCGGCGCGTGCGCTGCCTCGATCCGCATGCGGACACGGCGATGCTGGAAGGCATGGAGACCGAGCTGCGCAACCGCCTGGGCAATGACCCTGACGGCAAGATGAAGCGCATCCTCGATGAGGCGCTTTCTCTCAACGTCCAGATGACAACGCCCAAGGCATATCTTGCTGAGAGCCTTCCCGCCGGGGTGGAAGAGTTGATGCGCCTGTATGTCGATCCGCCCAGGCGTGAGCGCATGCCCCGCTTGAGCGGGCGCGCCGCCATTCAGTCCGCGATGCGCTCCGAGTTTGAACATGCCGGCGTGTGGGACCTGCTGCGCAAACGCATTCCCGCCTCCGACTACACGCGCCCAGGCGATCCGCTGCGCCTCGATGCCGGATACCGGCCCAACGGGGTGATACGGATGTTCCATGCCGTGAGCCTTGAGCCCGGGCTCGACCTGGCCAAAGTGCTTGCGTTCTCGGCTGCGGGTCTGCGCGCCGGTGTGGAGCGCGTGGAGAAAGCCAGTCTTGAGCTGACCGCCATTATTGAGCCGGCCGCCAAGCTGGGCGCAACCGATGAGGATCCTGATCGGCTGGCGATGTATCGCTTCGGCGTGGAAACCATGGAGGAAAACCAGATTCGCGTCCTCACCACCGCGGATATGTCCCGTGTGGCAGAAACAGCCCGGCACGAGTTACACGTCTGAATAGTTGTCAAGAGTTGGCTGGTCGCGAAACGGTCGAGATACTTTGCACTTACTCCTGATTTACCAACGACTTATTAGCTTGAAAAATAAATCCTGAAAGTTTGCAGGTAATTATTCATGATTTTTGTAAGATAAATTCTGTTGAGAGCGAGATAGTTCATCTCACAGCTTAAGCAGTTCATAGGAACAGTTCAGCTTAGCTGATCACTACTGGCAACTTTTCACTGAAGAGAAAAAGGCATGGTCCTGACAGGATCATGCCTTTTCTATTTCCCGAAAGAAGGTAACGCGTGAACGTACGAGAACAACTGCGCGAACTCTGGCGGCAAGCTACCGGCGGGGCCAGTGTCGCTGCCGTAGGAGCCAACGCCGAGCCAGAACGCAAGACCCTGGCGCTTCCGGCAATCCTCAGCCCGGTGAATTTCCCCGGGCACTCGCTGCCGAAGCCGACACCGGTCAATCTGCGCCGGTTTGCCGAGACGCCGATCGTACGGCGCGCCATCAATGTCATCAAGGACCGCGTCGCAGCCATGGACTGGCAGGGG
>Ga0209004_1000095_pt1 | contig 24524 bp, 19 predicted proteins | sample TexAe_RefH0_M1_FD_187948 | JGI IMG/M metagenome (GOLD analysis project Ga0209004, IMG submission 187948) | Forest soil microbial communities from Davy Crockett National Forest, Groveton, Texas, USA - Texas A ecozone_RefH0_M1 (SPAdes) (version 2) | ecosystem: Environmental > Terrestrial > Soil >... | reverse complement strand
TCGATCAAGGCGGCCAGCCGCTCAATCTCGATTCTGTCACGCTTAGCGGACAGGATGTGAAGATGACGCTCAAGCTGATTGGCGGCGGATTTCAAGGCAAGCTCAGTGCCGATGGCAAGACCATCGACGGCAACTGGAGTCAGGGACCCAATCCGATCGCGCTCATGCTCACCCGTGCCACGCCCGAGACAGCATGGGAAATTCCCAAACCGCAGCCCCCTCCAAAACCCATGGCTGCCGATGCCGATCCAAGTTTTGAAGTAGCCACCATCAAGCCCAACAACTCCGGCGCAACCAGCATGCAGGGATTGGTCATACGCGGACGGAAATTCATGACTCGCGCTTCATCCTTGGGCGATTTGATCTCTTTTGCCTACGAGGTACAAGCCAAACAAATCGTAAATGCGCCCGATTGGCTCGATAAGGACCGCTACGACATCGAGGCGGTGCCGGAGCAGGAAGGCGTTCCAAACCCCGAGCAGATCAGGATCATGATCCGCAAGCTCCTGGCTGATCGCTACGGACTGAAGTTCCATCACGACAAGCGCGACATGTCGGCCTACGTGTTGACGGTTGGCAAAGACGGCCACAAGTTGAAACCAACGCAGCTTCAGGGCAATCTTCCGGGAATCGGAATAAGACCGGGTACCGGCGGCATCACCCTCAACATGGTCAACGCCACCATTCCGGACTTCACTGGCTTCCTACAGATTCTTGTGCTCGACCGGCCCGTCGTCGACAAGACCGGAATCCAGGGCCGCTTCGACTACCAGTGCACGTTCGGGCCCGACGATTCGCAGTTTGGCGGACATCCACCACAGATGCCCAGCCAGGGCAATAACACCAACTCCGCCGCCACCGATACCGCCGCCCCCGCGGCTCCGAGTCTCTTTGACGCACTGCCACAAGAGCTTGGCCTGAAACTCTCGGCAGAAAAGACGTCAGTGGACGTGATTGCAATTGATCACGTAGACAAGCCAACCGCGAACTAGTCAGAGAAAGTCAGCGATCCCGCGGGAGTTGATAAACGAAACGGGGACCTTACCCGTCTTATATCTGATCAACTCCCTTCCCCCGCATTGACCAGTCGCGTGTCGCAGGCGGACGCGAATCCAAATCCGAGGATTTCACCTTGAGCATATTGGTGAGACAACGGTTGAGATTTCTTGCAACTGCCCTTCTTGGTGCAGCGGCTTCTTTTTCGTCCGTCGCATCTTTGCGTGCCCAATCGACTCCTCATTCGAATGCTGCGCCGTCGACGCCTGCGACCGCCGGTCCAGGCGCGAACGCTATATTGCCAAAATTTGAAGTCGCCACCGTCAAACCCACCAAGGCTGACGATGGCCAAACCATGATGATGTTCACCTCGGACGGCGTTTCCATCCACGGCGTTCCGATGAAGATGCTGATTCGCGAATCTTTCGGCATTGAGGACGACCGCATTCTCGGCGAACCGGCGTGGCTCAAGAACCGCTACGACATCGAGGCCAAGGTCGATGCCGAAGACGCTCCCAAGCTGAAAGACATGAAGATTGATGAGCGCCGCCAGATGCTCCTGCCTTTGCTTGAAGATCGATTCAACCTGAAATACCATCGCGAAACTCGCGACTTGCCCATGTATGCGTTGGTCGTGGCCAAGGGCGGATTGAAGATGAAGGCGTCCGCGCCCGACCCTCCCAAAGCGGACGGTCCTCCGAAACCGGAAGATAGCGACCCAAAAGACAGACCGCGCATGGGCCGTCACAGCCTGATGATGAACGGCCGCGGACACCTGGAGTCGACAGGAACAACTACAGAAGTTCTCGCTCATGTCCTCGCACGACAATTGGGCCGCACCGTGGTGGACAAGACCGGACTAACGGGAAACTACGACTACACCCTCCAGTGGACGCCTGACGATGTGGGCACACCCATGGGCGGTGATGCCGGTCCGGGCAACGGCGACGTCTCACCCGATGCCGGAGGCCCAACCCTCCTAACCGCACTAGAAGAACAACTTGGGTTGAAACTCGAAGCCACGAAAGGCACGGCGGACGTGATCGTGATTGACCATATCGATCTGCCGTCCGGGAACTGATGTTCGGAAGCAATTTGACCACAACATACACTCGTGGTATTTATTACTACATCTGTAGGAGATAAAGTGCCACAACCGAAATTGTCGAAACTCGAATTCAAAATCATGGAGACGCTCTGGGCGAAGAACGAGTGCTCCATACGCGACATTCAGGAGTCTTTTCCGGCGAAGAAACGCCCCGCGTACACAACCATCCAGACGACTGTCTACCGGATGGAAGCGAAAGGCATCGTGCACCGGCTGAAAAAAGTTGGGAATTTTCATGTATTTGCGCCGGCAATCTCTCGAGACGCAGCACAGCGCCGTCTAATGGACGATCTTCTGGCCCTGTTCGGCGGGCGCGCACAACCTGTAATGACTCACCTGATTGAATCTGGCAAGTTATCTCTGGAGGATGTAAAAGAAGCGGAACGGTTGTTGCGCAATCTCAGCAAGGAGCAGGAATCATGACCATACCTGAGTTCTGGACCCACGGCTGGACATCCCCCCTGATCAATCATCTCTGGCAGTCCACAGCGCTTGCACTCCTTGCCTGGCTGCTGACAGTTGCGCTCCGCAACAACCAGGCTCGCGTTCGTTACGCCATATGGCTCTCTGCTTCCATCAAGTTTCTTATTCCGTTTAGTCTCATGGCGCGTATCGGAGCGCATTGGGCAAAGTCTGCGGTCAATAATCACACCGGGCATGCTTTCTATTTCATGGTCGAAGAGTTTAGCCTGCCCTTCCGGCAAGCGCAGGTAACTGTTTCGCGCGCAGCGCCGGTCGAACAGACCGTTCACACTCTTCCCGTCGCTCTGGAAATCATCGCGGGTGTCTGGTTGTTCGGATGTATCGTTCTGCTGACCAAGTGGATTTCTGGGTGGCGACGCGCGGCACGAATGGCGGGAGGAGCCGAATCTGTAAATGAAGGACGCGAATTCGATGCCCTTCGTCGCGCAGAGCGCAAAGCGAAACTCCGCAAGCAGATTCCGCTGGTTTTCTCAGCGTGCGAAGCAGAGCCGGGAGTCTTCGGCGTGATCCACCCCGTACTGCTCTGGCCAAACGGCCTCTCTGAGCGCCTCGACGATGCGCAGATCGAGGCCATCATGGCTCATGAAGTGGAGCATATACGCCGCCGTGACAACCTGACCGCCGCAATTCATGCTGTCGTGGAAGTGCTGTTCTGGTTCCATCCTCTGGTGCGCTGGATGAGCGCAAAGATGAACGAAGAGCGCGAGCGGGCGTGCGATGAGAAAGTGATCGAACAGAACGCGCGCCCTGAAGCCTACGCGGAGAGCATCCTCAAGGTATGCGCCTTCTGCATAGAGCCGCCGACACCGTGCGTCGCGGGCGTCTCTGGTGCGGATCTCAAAGAGCGCATCCTCCGAATCATGACGTGCCGTTCCGGCGTGGCGCTGAGTTCCGCAAGAAAGCTTGCGCTCTTCACAACAGCATTGTTGATTCTCGCGGCGCCTTTGGGCTTGGGAGTGCTGCGCGGACAGAACCCAGCAGCCACCCTTGCCCCCTCGCCATCATCTGTCTCGACCGCGGACCTGCCCAAGTACGAAGTTGCATCGATCAAGCCGACGACTGAGACCGAGGACAAGCGCATGATGATGATGACGCCCGACGGGACCTCGATGCACGGCGTAGATGTGCAGATGCTGCTGCAGCAGGGATTCGGGGTCGAGCGCGACAGGATTCTGGATGCGCCGGCATGGGTGAAATCAAACCGGTACGACATCGAAGCCAAGGTCTCGCCTGAAGATGCACCAAAGATGGAGAAACTGAAGGCCGAGCAAAGACGCGAGATGCTTCTGCCGTTTCTCGAAGAACGGTTCAATTTGAAATACCACCATGAGACCCGTGAACTTCCGATGTACGCGTTGGTTGTGGCAAAAGGTGGTTCGAAGCTTACCGAATCAAAGCCCGGCACCCCAACTCCCCCACCCGACGCCCCAACTCCCTCGCACGGCACCCCGGCGCCAGACGCGAAACTCGATGGCCCGCCAAGGGATCGGGTAGGAAACATGGGGATGATGCGCATGAATCCCGGCGGCATCGACGCACACGGAGGGACCACGGACTTCCTCGCTCACGCGCTATCGGCACTTGTCGGACGATCGGTAGTCGACAAGACCGGTTTGACCGGCAACTATGACTTCACGCTCAACTGGACTCCGGATAATATGTCCCCAATGATGGCGGGTGGTCCTAGTGGTCCCGAGGGCGGACAGCCCAAAGGAGATGCATCGGAGAATGCCGGAGACCCGACGCTGTTCACCGCTCTTGAAGAACAGTTGGGCTTGAAACTCGAAGCCACAAAGGGCAAGGTCGACGTGATCGTGATCGATCACATCGATTTGCCTTCACAGAATTGACAGGGAACAACTTCGAAGTCATAGGTGTCTAACTAAGCGGGATCCGTCGAGGTCAACAAACAGGTCAGAATTGTGTAGGAGACTCAGGTTTTAATGCGATGCTGAGCTTTGGCACACGTCCATTGCTTGCTGCGGCAAGCCTGTTCCTGTTGCCTGTGGAGGCCATTTGCCAGGCGCCGTCGCATTTTTCCCTGCAAGCCGGTGCAAACCTGCCGAAGCCCCCGCGATTCGAGGTCGCAGCCATCCGTCCCAACCGCTCCAAGGACCTGGTACGCAGTTTCTGGTTCACGCCCGACGGCGTGTCCATCAAAGGTTTTCCGCTCGACTCCATCCTGAAGGATGTGCTCCTCGAATACGGGGAAGACCGCATCATCGGCGAACCCCGATGGGTGAAGTCGGACCTCTACGACATTCAGGCTTCTGGTCCGTCACTTTTTACTGCGCTAAAAGAGCAGCTTGGCCTGAAACTGGAAATGCAGAAGAGGCCTGTAGAAGTGTTTGTCATCGACCATATTGAAAGGCCGTCGCCGAATTGAATTGTTGCGGGAGTGAATGGATGACCCAGTGGCGCTGGTTCACTAGATGTTTTATCGCTGTCCTGCTTTGCATCTGCACGTCCGCGTTTGCCCGTGCTTCCGAATATTTCGGCCAGGTTACATTCGGCGGCCTACCGGTCCCCGGCGCCACCGTCATCGCGACGCAGGGTACGAAGACCATCAGCGTTACCTCCGACGAAGGCGGCGTCTTCCATTTCGACGACCTCTCCGATGGACAGTGGAAGATCGAAGTCAAAATGCTTTGCTTTGAGACGGCAGACACAGATGTGACGATTGCGCCAAAAATGTCCGCAGCAAAATATGAGCTTAAGCTTCTACCTGCGGATCAATTGAAAGCCCTCGCAACAACACCGCCGCCGGCCGCACCGAAGCCCACTTTGCAGGCCGCGACAGAAAAGAAGCCGGAGAGCGGAGCAACGCCGCAAGCGCCTGCAGAAATGCCGAAACAACCTGACGATGCCAACCAGCAAAGCTCCGACGGCTTCCTGGTGAATGGCAGTGTCAATAACGCCGCGACTTCGCAGTTCTCATTGAACCAGGCCTTCGGCAATCGTCGCTACAACACCAAAAGCCTTTACAACGGCGGCTTCGGATTCATTCTCGACAACTCCGCACTCGATGCACGGCAATATTCGCTCAGCGGGTTTGCAACGCCGAAGCCGGTATACGACCGCATCACGGCTGGATTCACGATAGGCGGCCCGCTCAAAATTCCGCATCTTCTTCCGCGCGGACCAAACTTCTTCGTGGGCTACCAATGGACCCGCAATCACACCGCGCAGACCGATTCCGCACTCGTCCCCACGCTCGCGGAACGTGCCGGCACAATCGATGGCACCACTTTCCCTGTTAGTCCGCAGGCAGAATCCCTCCTGCAGCTTTATCCGCTGCCCAACATCACCGGCAACCCATCCTACAATTTCCAGATTCCGGTGTTGAACAGCAATCACCAGGACAGCCTGCAATCCCGCCTCGATAAAACGCTGGGAAAGCGCGATCAACTCTACGGCAACTTCAATTTCCAAAGCACGCGCGCCGACGGAGTGAGTCTTTTCAACTTTGTCGACACCACTGACACCCTCGGATTCAATACCAACATCAACTGGTCGCATCGACTTAACCAACACTTCTTCCTCTACGCCGGATATCACTTCAGCCGTCTGCGCACGCTGGTGAGGCCCGAATTTGCGAACAAGCAAAACATCGACCAACAAGCCGGCATCACCGGCTACGACAATGATCCTGCGAACTGGGGTCCGCCGTCATTAAGCTTCTCCAGCGGAATCGCTCCACTCTCCGACGCGCAAAGCGAATTCAACCGCAATCGCACCGACGGATACTCGGCTTCCGTCGGTTTATATCGAGGCCATCACAACATCACTGCTGGCGGCGATCTCCGCAGGCAGGAGTACAACGATTACTTCCAGCAGGACCCGCGCGGCAGCTTCACCTTTACCGGCGCAGCAACAGGATCGGATTTCGCAGATTTCCTCACCGGCGTTCCCGATGCCAGTTCCATTGCATTCGGCAACGCCGACAAATACTTCCGGCAAACCGTCTACGACGCATACGCCACCGACGACTGGCGCGTGCTGCCCATTCTCACCATTAATGCGGGCATGCGCTGGGAATACGGCGCGCCGATGACCGAATTGAAAGATCGCCTTGTGAATCTAGACGTGTCTTCAGGATTCGCGCAGGTCGCGCCCGTGCTCGCTTCTAATCCCGTTGGATCGCTAACCGGCCAGACCTATCCGAACTCGCTTGTCCGTCCGGACCGCGTTGGCATCGAACCGCGCGTTGGCCTTTCGTGGCGCCCCATCCCCGCATCGACAATCGTCATCCGTGCAGGCTACGGGGTCTATCACGATACCTCGGTATACCTCTCGCCCATGCTTCAACTCGCGCAGCAGGCGCCGCTCTCGAAGAGCGTGAAAGAGCAAAACAGCTCGGCCTGTCCACTCACTCTCGCCAACGGATTCACGCAGTGCGGCACTACCACGGCTGACACCTTCGCAATCGACCCCAACTTCCGCGTCGGTTATGCGCAAACCTGGCAGGTATCCATCCAGCGCGATCTGCCCTGGGCACTGCAAATGACGGCAACCTATCTCGGCGTGAAAGGCACGCATGGCGTGCAGCAATTCTTGCCAAATAGTTATCCCCTCGGCGCTGCAAATCCTTGCCCGGGCTGCCCCTCGGGATTCGTCTACGAAACCTCCGGCGGAAACTCCACACGGCAATCCGGCCAGTTGCAGTTGCGGCGCAGGCTGCGCGCCGGCTTTGCCGCATCGCTGCTCTACACCTATTCCAAATCCATTGACGACGACGCAACCCTCGGCGGCCAGGGACATCAGTCCAGCGCTTCGCAAACCTCCACCGTTTCTCAAACCGATTTCTCTTCAGGCTCCTCATCGCCTACCGCTTCCAGTGTGCAGATCGCCCAAGATTGGCTCGACCTCAAGGCCGAGCGCTCTCTCTCCTCCTTCGATCAGCGGCATCTCCTCAACCTCCAGGCGCAGTACACCACTGGCCAGGGGCTCGAAGGCGGTACGCTGCTGGGCGGTTGGCGCGGCAAACTACTGAAGGAGTGGACGCTGCTGACGCAGTTGAACGTCGGCACGGGCCTGCCCGAGACACCGACATTTCCTCTGGCGGTTCCGGGCACAGGCTTGATCGGTCCGCTGCGGCCTAGCTTGACAGGCGCGACCGTATACGGCGGGCAGAATAGCGCGCACATCAACGCAGCAGCCTATGCGGTCCCCGCGGCAGGTGCATGGGGCACGGCAGGAAGAGACTCCATTACCGGGCCAAACCAGTTCAGCCTCGATGGCGGCATGCAGCGCACCTTTCGTCCCAGCAAACATTTCTACCTCGACGCACGTATCGACGCAACCAACTTGTTGAATCATGCCGTGTTCAGCAGTTGGGTTACAACGCTGGAAAGCGCACAATTTGGCTTGCCGCAGTCCGCCAATCCGATGCGCAGCCTGCAAGCAACCATGCGGGTGAGGTTCTGACCATGCGCAAATTCATCGCGTTGCTTCTCGCCTATATATTCGCCGCCTCATCTACCGCGCAGCAGATCGGCCAGAACAAGTCCGCCGATGCGCAGGACAACTACACCATGTCGGTGAAGGTGCAACTCGTGGTTGAGGCTGTCGTCGTCAAAGACAAGCAGGGGAATCCAGTTCAAGGTTTAACGGCCAAAGACTTCAACGTGACGGAGGACAACGTCCCGCAGGTCATCAAATTCTGCGAACACCAGGATCTGGCTGAAACAGCAAAACCGCTGCCCGCGTCGAAGCGCAGCGAGGAGGATCTGAAGATTTACAAGCGCCTGGCGCGCGAAAAGATCGGACCCGAAACTGTCGACAACGACCGCTACAAGAACCGCCGTCTGCTTGCGCTTTATTTCGACATGTCAGCCATGCGCCCCGCAGACCAGTTGCGTGCCCTGCAGGCAGCCGAGCAGTTCATCCGCACCCAGATGACAACTGTCGATCTTGTCTCGATCATGCGTTACAACACCGGATCGGTCGACATTCTTCAGGACTTCACGCAGGATCGCGATCGCTTGCTCAGCATTCTCGAAACCATGATCGTCGGCGAGGGCCAGGACTCCGCAGAAGACGTGGATGACGCCAGCAGCTCCGACACCGGCGCGGCTTTTGGTCAGGACGACAGCGAATTCAATATTTTCAATACCGACCGACAGCTCTCAGCATTGCAGACAGCAGCCCATATGCTGGGTCAGCTCAACGAGAAAAAGTCGCTGATCTACTTTGCCGGAGGCATGCGGCTCAACGGCGTCGATAACCAGGCGCAGATGCATGCCACCGTCGACGCGGCTATCAAGGCCGGCGTTTCCTTCTGGCCCATCGATGCGCGTGGACTTGTAGCGCAAGCCCCGCTCGGCGATGCCACGCAAGGCTCGCAGGGAAACTCCGGCGTCTACACCGGCGCGGCGGCCAATGCCGTGACCGCGAATTTCCAGTACTCGCAAGACACTCTATATTCACTCGCGTCTGACACCGGCGGCAAGGCATTGCTCGACACTAACGATCTCGATCGTGGAATTTTGCAGGCGCAAGATGCAATCTCCGACTACTACGTCATCGGCTACTACACCACAAATCCCGCTCGCAACGGCCGTTTTCGCCGCGTGAAGATCTCCCTCAACCAAACCCTCGAAGCCAAGCTTGACTACCGCCAGGGCTACTACGCCGACAAAGAGTTCAGCAAATTCACGGCGGTCGACAAGGAGCGCCAGCTCGAAGATGCGTTGATGCTCGAAGATCCCGTCACCGAGCTTTCCATCGCGATGGAGATCGATCATTTTCAGCTCAATCGCGCGGAATACTTCGTGCCTATCGTTATCAAGATCCCCGGCCGCGAGCTTGCATTGGCCAAACGCGGCGGCGCCGAGCATACGCTCATCGACTTCGTCGGTGAAATCAAGGACATGGTCGGCGGCACCACGGTGTCGAACGTTCGCGACTTTGTGAACATCAAGCTCTCCGATGCCACAGCCGCCGAACTCGCCCATCGCCCCATCGAATACGACACCGGATTCACGCTCCTGCCCGGCAAATACATGATCAAGTTCCTGGCGCGCGACGACGAAACCGGCCGCATCGGAACCTTCCAGACAACGTTCGTGATTCCAAACCTCAACAAGGAAGACAAACGCGTCGCGATCAGCTCCGTCGTGCTCAGCAGCCAGCGCGTCGAGCTGAAAGAAGCAATATACGATGCCGCCAAAGCGAAAGACCGCGCCAAAGACGACGCCGTAAATCCGCTGGTGCAGAATGGCAAAAAACTCGTCCCCAGCGTAACGCGTGTCTTCAGCCAGAATCGCGACATCTACGTATACCTGCAGGCCTACAAGCCGCCAGCCGCCGCACCAACCGGCAACACGCAGAATGGCCCGCCACCAAACGCGCAACCCTTGATGGCATTCGTTACGCTCTACGCGAATGGCTCCGAAGCGCTCAAGACGCAGCCCATCGCGGTCAACCCAAACGCCGCCACGAGCCTTGGCATAGCGCCTTTGAATTTCGACCTGAGTGCAACCAATCTCAAACCCGGTCAGTACGAGTGCCAGGTAACTGTGCTCGACCCGTCAACCGGAAAAGCTGCCTTCTGGCGCGCACCAATCGTCATTGCGCCATGATCTGCCCTAATTGCGGTTCCAGCCTCTTGTGACCAAAGTCGCTGCACGCAGCTTGCGGAGCCGTTAGTCTGGCCTTTCGAGAGAAGCCCATGGCCACGCAACCCGCTCAACTGAATGCATTTCCAGTCCGGAAAAAGTCCCTGATCCGTCGCTTCGCACCCGACCGCTCCCAGCGCACTCGCCATATCGCACAGGGCGTATTCCTTCTCGTAAACGCATGGCTTGGTCTCCAGTTCTATCTTTGGACTCGCTACTTTGAGCGTGGCGGCGCCGGTCTGAGCGTTCCACGACCCGCCGGCGTCGAAGGATGGCTTCCCATAGCGGGCCTGATGAACACAAAATACTTCCTGCTCACGGGCCGAGTGCCTCAGGTCCACCCGGCCGCCATGTTCCTGTTCATCGGCTTCATGCTGATGAGCCTGTTGCTGAAGAAGGCCTTCTGCTCCTGGCTTTGCCCCGTTGGGACATTTTCCGAATTCCTCTGGCGGCTCGGCCGCCGCATCTTCGACCGCAACCTGCGCCTTCCCCGCTGGTTCGATATTCCCCTGCGTGGTCTGAAATATCTGCTCCTCGGCCTCTTTGTCGTGGTCATCGGCGTCATGTCAGCCGCCGCTCTTGAGGACTTCATGGCGACACCCTACGGCCTCGTCGCCGACGTGAAGATGCTGAACTTCTTCCGCGACATTGGTGTCACAGCGGCTGTAGTCATTGCTTTGCTCGCGCTGCTCTCAATGCTTGTGCAGAATTTCTGGTGCAGATACCTTTGCCCTTATGGCGCGCTTATGGGACTCGCGTCATTGCTGAGCCCGGTGAAGATCCGACGAGATCAAGATGCCTGCATCGACTGCGGCAAGTGCGCCAAGGCATGCCCGGCTGGAATCGCCGTCGACAAACTTGTTCAAATCCGCACCGTCGAATGCACGGCCTGCATGGAGTGCGTGGCAGCCTGCTCCGCGCAGAATGCGCTACAGTTCTCGCTCCCGCCACGGCGCGCCAACACGTCCGATGAGCGCTGGCGTCGACGTGTGCTCTCTCCGCTGGCAATTTGCGGAGTGCTCGCCTACATTTTCTTTGGCTTGTTTCTCGTGGCCCGCGCGACCAATCATTGGCAAACCAACTTGCCGCGGTCCGTCTACATGCAACTGGTTCCCCGTGCCAACTCGCTGACGCACCCCGGAATGTAGACGGCTCCGCTTGCGTGCTCCGTTTTACGCGGAGCCCCGGCACAGCCCAGCGGCGTAGAATGCTCTGCAATGAATCCGCGCATCGAAAAGATACGCCAGCTTCTCAGCGAACTGGAGGTGGAGACTGCAACTGCACCGAAAGGCGGCGCAGGATTCTCCGCACTGGAGTTGCCCGACATCATTGGCGAAATCGTCGACGACCTGCAGCCTATCCTGACGGCATATGACGCAGCGTTCTACTGGTTCCTCTTCCGTCATTCGATTGCAAAGGATGGCAACCCGCAGATTCGCGTAAGCCGCAGCAGCCTGCGCCGCGCAGTGGTCAAATCGTCCTACACCAACGCGGCTGAAAACAACATCTCCATCAGCAAAGTGCAGGACACCCTGCACGCGCTCGAAGAGATCGGCGCAATCCAGAAACTCGGCGAACCGAACCGCCAAGGCACCCTCTATCGCGTCCTCATCCCTGACGAGATCGCGGCCTGCCGCAAATTCCGCGCCGAGAGATTAGCCGAGGAACCAGCGCTCTTCCCTGTCTCGCACAAGGGCCAGCACGAAATGCGCACGCAGGTCTTCGAGCGCGATGGCTACAAGTGTCGCCGATGCGAGAAACAGCTAACGCGATTCACCTCAACCGTGGATTATGTGAAGCCACCAACCGAGGGTGGCGACGACAGCGCCGAGAACCTGGTGACCACCTGCACCGAGTGCAACACGCGCGGGGAGAACTAAGAGTCCTGATTTTGATTTGAAGAAACTGGCCGAAGCTAGGAGAATCTAGCGTGCGCGGGCTCCGGCATCAGCTTCCGCAGCGCATCCGCATAATGTTCCGGAAGAGCTTTACGCTTCAACTGATCGTCGCACACCACATGCACCGTCTCGCCTTCAGCCAGCAGCGTAGGCTCCGTTCCGTCTGCAGCTTTTCGCAAGATCCTGTATGCGAATTTCAATACCGATCCCCGCAGCATCGCAGGACGCGTCTCAATGAGAATCTCGTCATCGTATTTCGCCGGAGAGCGATACCTGCACGTAGCCTCAACGACCGGCAGAATGCACTCGTGCTCTTTTTCCAATTGGCTGTATGCGAGGCCAAGCGAGCGGAGCAGTTCCACGCGCCCCAGCTCAAACCAGACCAGGTAGTTGGCATAGTAAACAATGCCCATCTGATCGGTTTCCGCATAACGCACGCGCACCTGGTGGGTTATCACTGGCATCGGTCAAAACTTTCCTGCGACTTCGTAGTTCCCGGCCTTTAGTCTTCAAATCCCAACCCATGCGCAAGGCTTGAGGCACTTGAAACTAAGAACCGAAAACTGTGAACTGACAACTGTTCTACGGTTTGAGGTGCGAGAACATCTGCAGCTTGCTGAAGTCGTTAAACATCACGAACGCGAAGAACGCCACCAGCACCACAAAGGCCGCCTGGTAGATGCGCTCCTTCACCATTATGCTGATGTCGCGCCGCATGATGCTCTCGATCATCAGCAACAGGATCAAGCCGCCATCCAGAATCGGGAATGGTAGCAGGTTCAGGATCCCGAGGTTCAGGCTGATGCTCGCGGCCAGGCCAAACTTTGCCGACCAGTAGGGCTCCTTCACTGCCTGTCCCGCGGCAACAGCGATGCCAACCGGTCCCGAAAGCTGCTTCACAGAAACCTGATGCGTCAGCACTTTCTTCAGCACATTGACAATCAGCAGTGAACTCTCCGCGCAGAAGTCGCGCGACTCGGCAACGGCGCTTGAAAACGTCATCGGCTCGGCGCGAACAGGCACATTCTCCGGCCCGGTTGGGAGAAATCCAAGCCTCCACCCGGAGTCCTGCACATACGGGTGAATCACGATCGGCGGCAGCGTTGCACCATTCCGCTCGATCGTCAGAGTCACCGGATTGCCTTTCCCCGTCTGCATGTAGTCCACCAGCGGCAACACGGTGTGGAATTCATGGCCATCGACGGCGGCAATTTTGTCGCCCGATTGCAATCCCGCATGCTGCGCCGGCGAACCCGGGCTCACCTGGTCAATTTGGATCGGACTCTCGGTGTACTGGACGAAGATTCCTGCTTTGCTTAGATCATCGTGCAGCGCGTCCATGCTGCCCGGCAGGTGGATTGAAGTCTGCACTGTTGCGCCACTGCGATCAAGAGTGACGGGAACGGTCTTATTCGAGTTGTCGCCTACAATGTCATGAAATTTCTGGTAGTCGGGATTCGCGGTATTGTCGAATGCCGTAACAATGTCACCTGGTTTCAGCCCCGCTTGATCGGCCGCCGATCCTGGCGTCACCCACTCGATCCTGGTCGTTCGGATATCTGGCACTTCGTTGATGAAGTTGAAGTACACCACCATCAGCACGAATGCCAACACGAAATTGAAGAAAGGCCCGGCGACTCCGATCAGCATCCGCTGCCAACGGGGGTGATTCATGAACGAGCCTGGATCGTATGCCAGAGCATTGGCGACGGAGTAGCCGGAATGATCGATGTCAGAAGATTCGGTTCCAGGAACGCCTCGGACCGGCACGTTCGGGTATACCGCTTCACCCGGGTTTTCGCCCGTCATCTTCACAAATCCGCCTAGCGGCAGCAGGCAGACCTTGTAGTCGGTGTCTCCGTACTGGATGCCGAACAGGCGCGGGCCAAAGCCAACAGAAAAGGCTTCAACGCGGACTCCGCAGAGCTTGGCGACCAGAAAGTGGCCAAACTCATGCACTACCACCATCACGCCGACAAGGACGATAAAAGCGACTGCGGAAATAAAAAAATCATGCATAAATGAGAGAATCCAGACCTCACAAATGACGCGTCACAGCGCCGGCATGGCCTCCGCGGACTCAGCCAACCAGCGCGTGAGCCTTTAGACGCGCTTCCCGGTCCGATGCGAGCACCTCTGCGATGGTTGCGGGGTGCGACTCCGGCGTGGACGCAAGCACTTCTTCAATTGTACCCGGAATGCCGTTAAAGGAGATTTTACGCTCCAGGAAGGCCTCCACGGCCACTTCGTCGGCTGCGTTAAGTGCAATACAGTGCGCTCCGCCTTTTGCTGCCGCTTCATAGGCCAGCCGCAAGCATGGAAAGCGCTCAAAGTCCGGCTCCTCAAACTCCAGATGCCGCAGTGCCGCAAGGTCAAAGGTCAGCGTCGATGCCGGCCGTTCTGGAAACGCCAAAGCATACAGGATGGGCAACCTCATATCGGTCACCGATATCTGCGCCAGAATCGACCCATCCACATACTCCACTAGAGAGTGCACAGTCGATTGCGGATGCACTGTCACCCGCACTTTTTCCGGGGGCACGTCGAACAGCCGGCATGCCTCAATGATTTCCAGCCCCTTGTTCAGCATGGTGGCCGAATCAATCGTGATCCGCCGCCCCATCACCCACGTTGGGTGCTTCAGTGCCTGCTCAGGCGTAATTCCAGCAAAATCGGCCAGAGGCGTCTTCCGGAAGGGCCCGCCCGATGCCGTCAGCCAGATCGTCTTCACCTCGCCGTGAGTTCCAACTCGCATGCACTGATGCACCGCGTTGTGCTCGCTGTCGATGGGCAGAATCGGCACGTTGCGCTCGTGCGCAGCTGCCGTCAGAATCTCTCCCGCCGCAACCATGCACTCTTTGTTTGCCAGTCCCACAGGCTTTCCGGCAAGAATCGCTGCGTGCGTAGCCTCAAGCCCCGCAACCCCGACGATTGCCGACACCACAAAGTCGGCCTCCGGATGCGTCGAGCAGATTACAGTCCCTTCCGCCCCATGAACGACTTCGATGCCAGTCACTCCGGCCTGTTTCAGTCGCGCGCTCAACTGCCCCGCAAGTTCTTCCGTAGCCAGCGAAACCACTTTCGGCCGCCACCGAACCCCCTGTGCAAACGCTTCGTCCACATTGCGCCCAGCCGCCAGCGTCGCTACCTTGTAGCGATTTGGAAACTGCTCAACAATGGCGAGGGTGCTTTGGCCGATTGAGCCGGTAGAACCGAGAATGGCGAGTCGTTTCAACGTTCCACTAAGTCCATTTGCAGCAATAATAAACAAGCAAATTTCGCTCGTCTAGAATCGTACGCGGATAACCTGAGCGTACCATAGCACCGGAGCCGCCAGCAGCAGCGCGTCAATGCGGTCGAGCATGCCGCCATGGCCCGGAAGCAATGTCCCAGAGTCCTTGACGCCAGCCGAGCGCTTCAGCGCAGACTCCGCCAGATCGCCAACTTGCGCAGCCACATTCACCACCACGGCGAGAACCAGCCAGTACCACCACGCCTCATCGGCGAACGAAAGCTTCACTGAGTTCCATTGCGCCAGGTAGGTGCTGAGCGATAGCAGGATCCCCGCAACGGCGACCGCACCTAGAACAGATCCAATGGCCCCGACCCAAGTCTTATTGGGACTGAGGTTGGGCGCCAACTTCCGCTTGCCAAACATCCGCCCTGAATACATCGCCACGGTATCGCCCGCCCAGACCGTCAGAAACAGAAAAGCCAGCAGAGATGGGCCGTTCGTCGCCCCTCGCAGCATTGGAATCGGAAGCAGTGCAAGCCCTAGATAGAAAAGGGCAAAGACGGACGAGGTAGCATCCGCCAGCACTCGATCCACCGGCGACCTGAACGTACAGAAAATCAGCAAGATGACACTGAGAAGCCCGAAGATCGTCATCGTCTCATCAGGCCACTGGTAGTTGCCGGCGAATAACGCGCCGATAAACCCCAGCGTCAATACTCGTGGCGGCTTGGCTCCGCGGATCTCTGTCAGCGCCAGAAACTCCCAGGCCGCTAGCATGCCAATCGCCGCAACCACTAGTGTAATCAGCCACATCTGGCCAAGAAACACCAGCGCCAACGCCAACGGCGCTAGAATAAGTGCAGTAAGAACTCGTTTCATTTCCAGCGTAGAGAATACACCGCCGGGGTCTGTCGACAAGAACTTGGCCGCTACTGGCAGCCCGCAGACAGCTCCACATCGAACTTGCTGAGAAAACGGAGGCAAGCACGCCAATCCTCTGATGGGTCTCAGCAAGACCTTCAGCTTGCGGCGATCTTGATCTGGTCGGGATCTTCCTCGACCTGCCCGACGCTGTCGCTCAAGCCCCCATAGCGGCGCTCGCGGAGTTGAAAGGCCGCAATTGCCTCAAGCAGGTGGATGCCGCGAAAGTCCGGCCACAGCCGCTCGGTCACAAATATCTCGGTATACGCAATCTGCCACAGCAGGAAATTCGAGATGCGCATCTCGCCCGACGTCCTGATCAGCAGATCGGGATCAGGCATGTGCGCCGTGTAGAGATGCCGGTGCACATCAACTTCGCTGATGCGATCGGGACTTAGATTCTTCTCATGCATTTCCTTCGCCAGCGCACGGCAGGCATCTACCATCTCAGAGCGCGCTCCGTAATTCAGCGCCAGCGTCAGAGTCGTGCCGGTGTTGCGAGCGGTTTCCTCTTCCGCCCACCTCATCTTGTCCTGCACTTCGCGAGGCAGTTCGTGCACGCGGCCGATGTAACGAATGCGCACGTTGTTGTCGTTCATGCGCTGCACGTTGTTCTCGAGATAGCTCTTCAGCAGACGCATGAGAAAATTCACTTCCGCGCGCGGACGGCGCAGATTATTTTCGAGCGAAAAGGCGTACAGCGTGAGCCATGGCAATCCGATTCGCGAAGCCGTTTCCGTCACCAGCTGCACGCTCTTGGCGCCCTGCTGGTGGCCGAGGAACCGCTTCAGCGAGCGGTGACCGGCCCAGCGGCCGTTGCCGTCCATGATGATGGCCACGTGCTCGGGCAGCCGTTCAGGCTTGAGCGTGTTATAGACCACGCGCTCCTCTGAAGTCAGCTCATCGATCCGCAGCATGCCAGTTGGATGCAAGGAAAATTGCCTCGACTAAACCTTTTACGCTTTCGGGCCAACACCCGTTCCGTTTGCGCTAAAATGAAGCCGGTGCCCGTTCCGCATTCGTGACAGTGGCCGGACCGGCTAGCACGTCCGGCGCGGCTAAATGGCTGCCACATCAACGCCAACCAATGAAAAATCCCCGGCGGCCGGGGAAATCTGGCGACTTATTCGAGCCTAGCATAATCGGAAGCGCTTCAAGTCATCGCGCCAACGCGCATGAATTGATTGTCATCTTCGAGTATGAAAACCGGGCGACCGGCACGTAGCGCCGTTCGCCCGCTCCAAACGGAGACGAAGAGAGACGAGAAGGAGGTCGCTTGCGGACGACCTATTAGGCGGTGCGGCGCCGTCCTGCAGCCATATCGCGCACCGAGCCATACAGCAGCGTTCGATGCAGCGAATCAAGATGCGGCAACATCGCAGCAATCTCAGCCAGGAACGGATCGGAAAGAATCGCCGACACCTCTTCGTCGCGACGGCTGCGCGAATCCCGCACCAGCTGACGCATATCTACTTCCAGTGCGTCAGCCAACCGCTGCAGCGAACCCAGCGTCGGGATCGCCTTGCCATTCTCGATCTTTGAGATATAAGTCCGGGGCACCTGCATCCGGCTGGCAAGCTGCCGCTGGCTCAGGTGGCGAGCTCTACGAATCTCCCGCACCTGTGCCGCAACCTGCAGCCCAGCCTCTGCCGAAGCCGCTACTGTCGGCATCGACACTAACTGGGGAGCTAAGGGCGCTGGCTCCTCGATATCAAGGGGCCTCCGACACTTTCTGCACAGGGAGTTGCTGGTTCTGTACTGCACCAGACTGCAGTAGTCGCACCGCACAACTTCGCGTGTTTCCACGCTGATAAGAGTGGTGGCCATGTTCAAGTTGCGGAGTGCCAGAGCAAGGTACTCCCGCGATTAGTTGCACCGCGATATGTGCTACTTTCCAACCAGTGAACCATAATTGTCAAGTAGAAAGTTAGGGTCAACCCAAAGATTCAGGCATCAGACCCCGGAAACCCCGAAGAAACGCGAACCATCGTGTGCAACACGTAAAATGCTGGGATGACTGAGACCGGAATCAGCGCAAAGAAATTCGGCCGCGAACAGGCCTGGCAGTTGCTCACCGAGTGGACCCAAAGTGAAAGCTTGCGCAAACACGCCATCGCTGTAGAAATCTGTGTGACCGCCTGTGGTGAGGCAGAAGCTGACCGCCTCGGCCTCGCGGGTGAAGAGCGCGCCAGCTTCATCGAGCTCTACACCACCACCGGCCTGCTTCACGACTACGACTACGAGCGCCATCCAACGCAGGAAGAGCATCCCTTCGTCGGCGTCCGCGAACTCGAGCGCCAAGGCTGGCCCATCGAACTGCGCACCGCGATCCTCGGCCACGCGCAATATTCCGGCGTCCCCCGCGTCACACATTTAGACAAGTCTCTTTTCGCCTGCGACGAACTGGCAGGCTTCTTGACGGCTTGCGCACTTGTAAAGCCCACGAAAGCAATCGCCGACGTAGAAGTCCCCAGTGTCCGAAAAAAGATGAAGGACAAAGCATTCGCTCGCGGCGTAAACCGCGAAGACGTGATTCAAGGCGCCGCCGAACTAGGCGTAGACCTCGACGCGCATATTGCCTTTTGTCTGGAAGCGATGAAGAGGCGGGCGAGCGAACTTGGGCTCTAAGGCAGCAACTGTTCGCCCCGAATATTTGAGAACAACCGTGAAAGTCTGGATGGCCCTGACAATGTCACTAGAAAATACGCTAACACCACGAAGCACACCATCAGGATCGTTAGCGCACCCTTACAGACGCTCCACACGGTCGATTCAATCTGGCCGCGAATATAGAATTTATCAGCCTGTCCGGGCTTGATTCGAATGGTCAGTGTGTCCTGTTCGCTAAGCTGATACAGCGGAGACTCTTCTCCCACCGCAAACTGTTCTGAATGTGATTCGCCCGCGGCATCCTTCCAAATAATGTGGAGCACAGCACTGAGTCGCTGATGGATTCTTGCTGGTTATGTCGCCGGCTAAAACTCCGACTGGAGTCGGAACCGATGATGCAACCGTGGCTTTGGTCTCAACCCATTTGTCGTAGCCGCGAATCTTCGAGAGTCCAGCCCTTGGAAGTTCACTTCATCGGGTTGTTCGCCCGCAGCTCCGCGACAATCTCCGCGGCCGCCCGGCGTGCCTCATCTGCCCGGTCCGGTGGGAAGCTGATGGCCCCTACGCGCGCATGACCACCACCGCCGTAGCGCTCGCACACCTGTGCCAGGTTCACCATCTTCGCCGGATCAGCCTTTGTCCAAGGATTCGAGCCCACCGACACCTTCGTCCTGAAGCTCGACTTCGACAATCCGATCGAGTACGTAGCATTGGGATGCAAATAGTACGGAATGAACTTGTTGTAACCTTCGACCTGCCGGTCCGTGATGTCGAAGAAGATCGTTCCATCCACTTCTTCGCTGCGGCTTCGAATCAGCTCGATGCCTTCCCGGTGCCGCTCCAACAACGGCGGCAGCAGCGACGCCACAAACGGCTGCGCCAGCACTTCGCTCAACGGCATCTCCGTCAGCAGCGGAATCAGCTTGGGAATAAACTCCGGGTCCTGCGTGGACTCAATAATCAGCGTCAGTTTCATCGCCGGCGCGGCCATCTCCACCGCCGCTTCCGGGCTCTCATACAGCGCGCCATCCACAATATTGGCCCAGTAAATCAGGTCCGCGACCGGCTCCGTCTTGAATCCAAATTTCGTCGAACCGATATGCGCCAGGAAGCTGGTGCACGACGTGTAGTCTGGATCGAAAAACTTCCGCGATCCGCACACCGGATCCTTCTGGCACGCCAGAAAATTCTGGTGATCCTCAGGAGTCAAGAACGCCGAAAGATGGTGGTCGAACCACCATGTGATTCTGGGCGAAGCCGAATATTTGAAGTCGACAATCGCGTTCTCATCGCCAGTAAACTCGCTCTCATCAAACAGCGCCCCGGCCCGATGCACCAGGCCGTGGTAGTCATACGCCGCGTCTCTGGCGATGCATTCGCGATGAAACCGCGTAAACAGCGATGCGGAGCAGGCTCCGTCGAAGCACTTGTCGTGATAAAAGACTTTAACCCGCAACCGCCACAGCTCCCTGAACAAGAATCCGCTAAAGCCGGAAGATTAAGCATCATGCGGGAGGCTGATTGTGTCAAGGAGCGGGGACACGCGAGCAAGCTCAAAGAATTGACTTGAACCCGCACTTCTGCCAATCCGTATGGATACTCCAGTAGAATTCTTCCGAAACACAGATCGCGACAATCATTGCCTTCATTCCAAGGAGCATCCGTGGATCCAGAAACTCAGCCAACCCCTCCGGCACACGACCCGCCTCAAACCGACGCCTCTGAGTCGATGTGCCTTGGTTTCCCAGGGCAAGACCCCGAAGAGACCTATCGCGGCCTGAAATGGGTCTTCATCGGCCCGCAAGGTCTGCGCGCCGGCTGGTCAGTCCTTATCGTCGTCTCTCTGTTTTTACTTTTCGGCAGAGCATTGTCCTACGTGATCGCAAAGCTGCATCTGATCACTCCTGGAGGCGCTTTTGGTCCCCGGCAGGCTTTCTTCAGCGAATTGCTCCCACTCATTCTCCTCATCGTATGCGTCGCAATCGTTGCCGCCATTGAGCGTCGCAGCATCCTCGACTACAACCTCCGCGGACCCAACCCTGTAAGGCACTTCTTCAGCGGACTTGTTGTGGGATTTGCCGCCTTGTCATCGCTGGTAGGCACAATGGCCTGGGGTGGATGGCTGCACTTCGGCCCGCTCTCTCTGCAGGGTTCGCAAATCCTCAAGTACGCCGCCATCTGGGGCGTTGTGTTCCTTCTCGTCGGCTGCTTTGAAGAAGGATCGATGCGCTGCTATCTCCAGTTCACGCTCACCCGCGGCATCAATTTCTGGTGGGCGGCTGGCCTCATCGCGCTGATGTGCGGCTCCCTGATTTTCCGAAGCAGGGGCAACGGTGCATGGGGCGTCTACGTGATCGCGCTGCTTGGGCTGGTCCCTTGCTTTCTTTTGCAATTGAAGAAGGCGCCCAGTGCCGGCTTCTGGCAGGCGGCCTGGTTCACCTCAACTCTCTTCGGCTTCGGCCACACCAGCAACAACGGCGAAAACTGGATCGGCATCTTTGCAGCCGCATTCATCGGGTTCGTCTTCTGCGTCAGTATCTGGCTTACCGGTTCAGCATGGTGGGCCATCGGCGCCCACGCCGCGTGGGACTGGGCAGAAACCTACTTCTACGGCACTGCCGACAGCGGCATGGTTGCGCCCGGCCACCTGCTTAACACCACGACCGGGGGTAATCCCCTGTGGAGCGGCGGTACCGACGGCCCTGAAGGCAGCTTGCTCATCATTCCCATCGTGCTGCTCATCCTCGCATGGCTGCTCGTCATCTATCGTCGACCCCAACCTGCCAAAATTTCCGCACCCGCCGCAACGGAGCAACTGGCAAGCTGAAAGAAGATCGCATGCGTCTCTGGCTCAATCGTACCGGCGAAGTCTCCTTACGCGAGCAGCTGATCACCCAGGTCGTGCTCGGCATCCTGTGTCACGAACTCTCTCCCGGCCAGCGTCTGCCCAGTACGCGCGATCTCTCCCGCCGCTTTGGCATCCACGCCAACACTGCCAGCGCCGCATATCGTCAACTTGAAAGCGATGGCTGGGTTGAATTACGCCACGGAAGCGGCGTCTTTGTCCGCACCAGGCGTCCTGAAGCACGGCTCAGCCCTGAGATGGCCATCGACCAGATGATTGGCGACATGGCCGCCAAGGCCCGCAAACTCGGCGCCTCCGATGCTCTTCTGAAAACACGTCTCCGCCGATGGCTTGCGCTCGAACCGCCCGCTCGCTGGCTCGTCATCGAACCCGACCCCGAACTCCGCCGCATCGTCATCACAGAAATGGAACAGGCCCTCTCGCTGCCCGTCGTCGGCTGCCCTCCTGAAGAATGCTGCACGCCCGGCATGCTCGACGGCTCAATGCCCGCAGTGCTGCCCAGCAAGGCCGTCGCAGTCCGCAAGCTCCTTTCATCCGGCAACGAGCTCACCACGCTCCAGGTTCATCCCGTCACGGCGGAGTTGCAGTCTTACCTGCAGCGTTACATGCCCGAGCATTCAACCGATCTGGTCGGCATCGCCTCCCGGTGGGCTGATTTCCAGCGCATTGCGCAAACCATGCTCGTCGCCGCCGGCCTCGCCCCCGAGTGCCTCCTCGTCCGGGATGCCACCAAGCCCGGCTGGAAGCGCGGCCTCGAAGCCGCCTCCGCCGTCGTTTGCGACGCCGCCATCGCCCAGGAACTCCCTTCGCGTTGCTTCCCCATCGTCTTCCGACTCCTCGGCGAACCCTCCATCGCCGATCTCCGCACCCGCGAAGAAGCTGTCATGGGCGCGGGAGCGAACTAGAGCCATCAACGCCACGGCGTTATCCTGTAGTTGACCCATGTCGGAATCCCGCGCAGCCAATCCAGGTTCTGGAGCCTATATGGCACCAAAGCGACGCGCCCGCAAGCGCCGCTGGCCCAGGTTCGTCTTCATCACGGCCATATGGCTGGTGATCATCCTCCTGGCAGTCGCCGGCATCGGAATCCTTTGGCTGCGCTCGGCCGCCAAATCAGCTCTCCCCACACTCGACGGCGACATTCATCTCGCCTCCCAGGGCGCACCCGATCTCTCTGCTCCCGTCACCGTTCGACGCGACCAACACGGCGTCCCACACATCGACGCCGCTACGCAGGAGGACATGTTCGTCGCCCAGGGCTACGTCACCGCGCAGGATCGCCTGTGGCAGATGGACGCTTATCGACGCAGCGCCAATGGCGAACTAGCCGAGGTCATGGGCCCCTCGCTGCTGCGCCACGACAAGGCCCAGCGCATGTTCCAGTTTCGCAACACAGCGCATCGCATCTACTCCAACCTGCCGCCGGAAGAACGCGCCCGCTACGAAGCCTATGCGCGCGGCGTGAATCTTTACATCACACAGCACCAGGATTCTCTGCCGCCCGAGTTTAGCCTGCTCCACTACAAGCCGCAGCCCTGGGCCGGCGCCGACTCCATCAGCATCGGCATGATGATGGTCGATATGCTCGACACGCATTGGTACGTAAAGCTCTCGCGCGAACGCATCGCAGCCAAACTCAACAACCCCAAACTCGAGTCTGACCTCTATCCCGTAGGCTCATGGCGCGATCATCCGCCCACCGGTGAGTTGCTCGATCTCAGCCAGCCTCATCCGCAGCCGCCCTCCAGCAGCGACGAGGAAGACGACGAGCGGACGCAGACCTTCGCCGCGCCAAGCGGCGATCTGGTGGGTGCGCCATCCATGCACGGCATCCGGGGTCCCCGCGAACAGGTCTTGCTTCCCGGGGTGGCGGAGCATGGGTGGGATACGATGAACCTCGACTTACACGCACTTTTCGCTGCTCCCAGCGATGGCGCCTGCCGCGATTGCACGCCCGGCTCCAACAACTGGGTCATCTCCGGCAAACACACCGCCAGCGGAAAGCCGCTGCTCTCGAACGATATGCACCTCGGCCTGAATGAGCCGAACATCTGGTACATGGCCGACCTGCGCGCCCCCGGCTTCCATGCCGCCGGCGTCACGCTGCCCGGCGTGCCTTTTGTGGTCGCCGGACACAACGAGCACGTCGCCTGGGGATTCACCGCGCTCTACGGCGACGTACAGGATCTCTACATCGAGAATCTGGACGGAAAGGGCAACTTCCAGGTTGCAGATGGAAACTGGAAACCGCTCAACATCGATCACGAAACCATTCACGTACGCGGCCGCAAAGACTTCGACTACGACGTCCACCTCACCGACCACGGTCCGCTCCTCGATCCGATCTTCACCAAGGATTCCCGCGCCATCGCCCTCAAGTGGACGCTTTACGACACGACGCTGAATTCGATTCCCCTCTACGCCATGAACACCGCGTCGAATTGGACTGAATTTTCTGCAGCGCTATCGCAGTGGTGCTGGCCAACACAGAACGTCGTCTACTCCGACGATCAGGGTCACATCGGCTACCACGCGGTGGGCCGCATTCCGTTACGGTCCGCGGGTCTAGCGGCCAAGCCGGTGCAGGACGCCGCGCATGAGTGGCAAGGCTACATCCCCTTTGACGACTTGCCCAACGCCTTCGATCCTCCTTCGGGTTTTCTCGCCACTGCCAACTCTCGCGTAACATCCGACAAATCGAAATATCTTCTCACCGGCGAGTGGGCCGATCCCTACCGCGCCGAACGCATCTACAAACTTCTCCAGGGCCACGACCAGCTCAAACCCG
>Ga0209004_1000094_pt1 | contig 24633 bp, 25 predicted proteins | sample TexAe_RefH0_M1_FD_187948 | JGI IMG/M metagenome (GOLD analysis project Ga0209004, IMG submission 187948) | Forest soil microbial communities from Davy Crockett National Forest, Groveton, Texas, USA - Texas A ecozone_RefH0_M1 (SPAdes) (version 2) | ecosystem: Environmental > Terrestrial > Soil >... | reverse complement strand
ATCCTGTTGTTGAGTCTACTAAAGCAGGCCGGTGACGGGCATGTGAAGCTTGCGCGCTTGCGTTTTGATTTCGACCGCAGTGAGGCGCGCTGAAGCGTCAGAGGGTGAGTTCGCATCTATGATTTGTGACGCAATTCAAGATACGGGTATAGCAATCATGCGCATTTTTCGGCCCCGGCTTTTTCTGGCCGCAATGGCTTTCTGTTCGCTGGCCATTTTTTGTTCGCGACCGATATTCGGGCAGGTGCACCATTCGCCGCATTCGCGGTATCCCAACTCGCCGTCGAACGATCCACAGTTGCAAATTCCGACGGACCAGGCGCAATCCTGCTATGCGCCTGACAGCGATGGCGCGGTCTACGACCAGTTCCAGCAGTTCGACAGCTATCCGCTACCTGCGAGCAGAGGCTATCTGTGCATAGCGATTCCGCCGGGGAAGACTTTTGTGATCGATCATCTTTTCGCGGAGGCGGACTATGACTTGCCGTTGCCGGTTGGTCCTGAGTGGTATCTCGATACGGTGACGGGGAGCAACGAAACCATGGTCGGATTCGCCGCGGGGCGCGTGGGTTCTGTCACACCGAACCCGCATTATGTGCTGTCACAGCAGGTGCACCTCGCGGTGAACGGGGGAACGCGCGTGACGCTGATCATGCACAGCTACTACGTGAATGCGAATTCTTCGATTGTGGAAACGCCGGGAACGGCCGGCCTTCTGCTGGCGGGGCACTGGGAATAGACGGGGGTTGCGCGGGAGTGTCGGTACTTGACAGGAAGGGGGCGGCGTCTTTGCTAAGGGCAAAAGCAGCTCCTTCGTGCCGCTTACCCCACAGACATTCGTCTGCGGGGCCCCAAGCTTGCGGCGCCCAGGATGACGGATTCTCAAGTTAGGCTCATGTGAGAGGCGATCGTCGTCAGACGCCGTAGATGTGCATGACTGTGATTCTCATCTGCCGGTGCGGAACTGGATGATGCGGCGACGGTCGCGCTTGGAGGGGCGGCGTTCAGGCAGCGGGACGTATTGCTGCATGGCTTTTCGTTCGGCGGCTTCCTTCTGGCGCTGTTCCTTGCTGGCTTCGGTCTCGCGATAGAGGGTCTGCGCCACGCCGGCCGGTCCGCGGATTTCGCTGAGTTGCAGGACTTCGATGTGAAACTCGCCGCCTTCATTCTTTACGCGGAGCATGTCGCCGACGCGCACATCGCGCGCGGGTTTGGCTTCAATTTCGTTGGAGTGGATGCGGCCGAGGTCGCAGGCCTTGGAGGCGAGGGCACGCGTCTTGAAGAAGCGTGCCGCCCAAAGCCACTTGTCGATGCGGACGGAATTTGTATTTTGCCCAGACGTCACGAGATCTCGCAGCAAAGCGTCAGGAAGCTGTGTCTGACATTCTCCAGATATAGAGGAACTCAGCGTCGCTTGATGTCGCCACTTCGATGCCTCTTTGACGGGTGGCCCGATTCAGGGCAGAGCGGATGTTTTCCTTGCTGTCGGGTAATGCTTCCAGGGGAATCTTGAGCGCACGGTCACCTTCCAACTGTTCGATGTCGCTGAGCAGTTGGGTAACGATTTGCTTGTGTTTGCCGTCTCGTCCTTTGGGCACGTCGATTTGCTTGATCGACTGGTACTTCATTGGAGGGGTATCGGAATTCGTGTTATTTGTCGCCATTTGAGCATCTCGCTGAGGAAATTTGGATTCGTCGTTCAGGAAGCGCATCCTTAACCTATGGCTAAATCACCGTAAAGCTATCCTAATACTAAGTCGCTATAGAAAGTCAAGAGGTATCGTAAGGAAGAAATTCGTATGTCGCAGGGTGCCTATGGTTAGGGTAGGGGTGTGCTATAACTCTCGATTTTTTAGGCATTTACATCGTGATCTCAAAGAGATAGCCCGTACGCAATAAAAGCTGCTAGGGTAATTTCAGAGGTGAAAAACAAGTGAGCAAGGACAAGAATTTCCCCACTGTTCCGCTCAAGGATGTCCCCTCGCACTTTGAGGAGAGCAAAGCCGGAGGTCACCGGCCCGTGGTCCTTGTTGTAGATGACGAGAGCGTGATTGCCGATACGTTGGCAGAGATTTTGACGCGAAGCGGCTACACAGGAATAGCTGAGTACGATGGAGACAGTGCGCTGGAGACAGCGCTGCTGATGCCGCCGGAGATGCTGATCACCGATGTGGTCCTGCCGGGCATGACAGGTATCGAGCTTGCGATTACGGTGCGGCGCATTTTTCCCGATTGCAAGATCCTGCTTTTCTCAGGTCAGGCATCGACGGCCGATCTGCTGGCGAGTGCACGTGCAGATGGTCATCATTTCACGCTTCTGAACAAGCCCTTGCACCCACAGGATCTGCTGGCGCAGGTTTCTGAAGGGCTTCGACCGCGCAAGCAGGTTCCGGTAGAAGCGAGATAAATCCTGGCTCGCAGCTTGCATGTTTTCAGCTGAGAATTCAACGGGCGCATGCCATGCGCCCGTTTTTGATTCAGTTGGCCAGGACGGCCCGGTAGCGCACCTTATTCTTCTTGACCTTTTCGATGGCCTCGTTGGCCTTGGCCATGGCGAAGGCTTCGGTGGTGGCCTTGACGCCGTGGCGGGCAGCAACCTCGAGCATCTCGCGCATTTTTTGTGGGCTGCCGATAGGACTGCCGGTTACGGTGCGAATTCCGGAGATGAGTGGGAATGCCTGCAACGACACTGGCGAAGGAGGCACTCCGACGAAGCACAACGTTCCGGTTGGCCGTAGGGCCTGGATGTAGACGTTCCAATCCTGATCTGCGTTGGCAGTGTTCAAAATGAAGTCGAGCGAGCCGGCCACTTCTTTCATCGACTTCGATTCCCGTGAATGCACGAAGTGGTGTGCGCCCAAAGCGCGAGCCTCTTCTTCTTTGCCTGTCGAGGTGGAGAAGGCGATGACCTCTGCGCCGAAGACGCGAGCGAACTGAATGGCGATGTGTCCGAGGCCGCCGATTCCAACGACGCCCACACGCGAGGAGGGATTGACATCGTGGTCGCGCAAGGGGCTATAGACGGTGATGCCGCCGCAAAGCAGTGGAGCAGCCTGTTCGCTGGAGAGGGCGTCGGGAATGCGCATGACGAAGCGAGAGTTGGCGCGCACACGACTGGCGTATCCGCCATTGCGGTGAACGCAGGTGGCTTCCATCGAAGCGCAGAGATTCTCAAGGCCGCGGCTGCACCACTCGCACTCACCACACGAGTTGGACTGCCAACCGAGGCCGACGCGCTGTCCAACGTTAAGGGAGCGCACTCGCGAACCTACTGCAGTGATGGTGCCGATAATTTCGTGCCCGGGGATAAAAGGATATTGGCTGATGCCCCAGTCGTTCGAAATCAAATGAAGATCGCTATGACAAATACCGCAGTGGGTAATGCCGATTTCGACTTCCTGCATGCCCAGTTCACCTGGGTCATAGCGAAAAGGCAAAAGCTCGGCGCCCGCTGCGTGAGCTGCTAGTCCTTGAATTAGGGCCATGGTGGTTCCGCAGTCCTCGTTGGGGGTCGCAAAAAAGGGCCGGATTCCTGAGCCGCGCGCGTGCGACAGATTTACGTAAGCGGTGCAAGTTAAGTCTAGTCTAAACCGCCGCCCGGCTCGATGTGCAGATTGAGGATTTGAAATCCGCTGAGCACGCCGCCTGCGGGCGCCTGACTTGCGACGACCGCAGACTCGCCATTGAGGGTGACATCCTTGGCAGCACGCAGGGGCTCGAAGGCATTGGCTACGGATAGCGGCAAGGTGGACAGAGTTTGACCGTTTACGCCGGCCTGGGCGTCGGGCAGCAGAAGGCTGACGAAGATGCGATCTGCCGGGTGCTGGCTTCGCGCTTCGGCCAGCGCTGTATCGAGATCTACCGTGCGGGTGGAAATGCGAGGCTGATTCAAAGCGTGGTCGAGGGTTCCTGCATCGGAGACGAGCAGGCGTAGTGTGCCTGTTGGAATATCTGGAGGAAGTTTAATGGGGATGCGAATATTTCGCTCGGGTTGCTGCCACGGACGGACGGTAGCTTCGACGATTACGGTGTCGCCGGCGTGAACGATGTTGCCGGAGTCGATACGCGCGGTTTCAAGCTCAACCTGCGCGCGTCGCGGAATTGAATCGACATCGAGGTTGATCGCTTTGATTGCGCCTTCTCTCGCTCCATTGGCGTAGAGAAGGGCGAAACTCTGATCAGCCTGCATAGCTGCGGAAAGCTGAGCGGAGCCCTGGTCCCCGGCCGGTGCCCAGAGATCGAGGGGCGATGGCGGATAGCCTTCGATGTTGACGTTGCCGGTGACGTGGTAGCTGGTTTCCATGCTGCTTTGGTTGTTCTCGAGAAGTGCGTCGTAGAGCGACACGAGGACGGCCTGGGGGGTGAGTGAAGGCAGGTCGACGACTTCGATGTTCAGTTTTCGGTCTGCTCCCTCGCCATGCACCGTGATGTGCACAGGGATCATGTGCGGCTTGATTCCGAGGATGCCGCGAATGGCGGAGTCGCGATCGTCGGTGAATGTGCCGATGGGGTCGCCGGTATTGATGATCTTGAATGCGTTGAGTGGCGAGGCAAGCGTCTCGACGACCTCGGCGGTGGTCATGGGCAGCGAGACGGAGCCGGCCTGGAGGATGGGGTGACCGCAGGCAAGCAGCTGCGTTGGATCGACATAGGTGACGGTGCAGGTGGCGGAGATTTCAAGATCGCCTCGTACGAGCTGGGCGCTGACGGCCGAACCGGGCACCACGCTGGCGACAGCCGAGGCGGAGATTGCGCCGAATGAGCCGTCGGCGTCCGGCTTTGAGGATCCGCTGCCACCCCCAGCAGCGACGATGTCGAGGCCCGTGCCGGCCATTTCCTTCTGCCAGAGGCGGATAGCCTCAGGGTGGAAGCCGCTCATCACGAGGGGAGTTTCCATGGCTTGAAACTCCATCCCTACGGAGGAAGAGCCGATCTCCTTTTGCACGTGCGGATCTGCCGGCTGGGTGGAGGCCCACTGGGTGCTGACCGGCATGTCGCGGACCTCAAGCATTTGTTCGATCGGAGTGATGCCCGCGATGGGATCTTTGGCAAACTGGCCGATGCGATAAGAGAGCGAGCCGAGGAGCTTGTTGCCGATGTAGACCGGGCTGCCGCTCATGCCTGCGACCACTCCGGTGTATTCAGCTTTGGCGCCGTGAAGCTGGGCGAGGATCATGTCCTGGCCGGGACCGCGCGCACCGCGAAGCACGCCAAGGATTTCCACCTGCATGGGCTCGGGTCTGGTTCCGGTGAAGACCGTCCAGGCAGTGGCCATTTGTCCTCGATGCACCTGGCTGAGGGGATAAAAACCGCCTCCGGATGGTGGGGGGGAGGGGGGCGCAAGGGCGTTTTGTGCCAGCAGGGACGCTGACATGGCCGCGGCGAGCAGGGGTGCTGCGACCTTCCGGGCCAGAATTTGGACCGGAGACGGGATTGCCTTATGGCAGGGTTTCACGTCTATAAGAGTAAACCGGCGCGGCATCAGACCGGGAGAGTACAATTTTCCTCCTCTTGTGCCCAGCGCTAAGGTTTTGACGCTCAAAGCGCAATGTAGTTGCACCCAATGTGCTGCTCTGCTTGCCGATTCCTTTGGGAAGTCCCTATGCTGTGAACACAGAGGCCGAGATGCCAACCGTTTACTTCTACGATTTTCGCCGTCGCCGTTTTGCTTCGTTTTCCTTGCTGGCTGTACTAGTGCTTGCGCCGCTGGCAATTGCGCAGAGCACACCGCAGACCCCGCCGGCCCAACAGACACCCCCAACGCAACAGACACCGCCAACGCAGCAGCCCGACCAGACATCGCCCGATGCGGGCGGGCCTGGTGGCGATAACGGCCCCGTCGCGTTGCCAAAAAAGAAAGACAAGCCAGACGACGCGCCGCCACCACCCGCGCCAGCTCAGCCGAAGTTCAAGAATCCGGAGGGGGCGGGGGATTACTCGCTGCGCGTTGATGTTCCCGAGGTCACCGTAGACGTGGGCGTGCTGCTGGAGAAGACAGGCCAGTTTGTTCCGGGTCTGAAGCCTGCGAATTTCAAGCTGTATGAAAACGGCGTAGAGCAGAAGGTTACCGGATTCAAGCGCGTGGAGGCGCCGATCACAGCGCTGCTGCTGTGCGAGTTTGCAAACAGCAACACCACGTACAGCTTTCTCTATGACATGCGCAACGCGGCCTGGGCGTTTGCGCAACAACTGCGACCACAGGATTACGTGGCGCTGATGACCTTCGACATGCGGACGCAGATCTGGCTGGATTTCACACAGGATAAGCGGCAACTTTTGAATGCGATTCAGTCCCTGGTGATTCCGGGCTTTAGTGAGCGGAACCTTTTCGACGCGCTCTATGAAGCGGAAGATCGGCTGACCCGCATTGAGGGGCACAAATACATCATCCTGATTGCCTCAGGGCGCGATACTTTCTCAAAACTCACGCTCGACAAGATCTACCAGAAGGTAAAGACGACGCCGGATATTACGATCTTTGCGATTTCGACAGGCGGGGCGATGCGCGCGATGACCGAGGGCGGCCCGGGAATGAGTCAGCAGATGCGCGATATCGACTATCTGCAGGCCGACAACGAGATGAAGACCTTTGCGAAAATGACCGGCGGGATGTTTTTTCAGCCGCGGTTTGTCGGCGAGATGCCGGACATCTTCGGGGATATTAACAAGGCCATCCGCTCAAAGTACGAGTTGGTGTACCATCCCAGCGACGCGAAGCAGGACGGAACCTATCGCAAGCTGAGGGTTGAACTGGTGGATGATGAAGGAAAACCGCTCCGCTTCCAGGACGAGAAACACAAGCAGTTGAAGTACGACATCATTGCGCGTGACGGCTATCGGGCGAAGCAGGAAGTGGAATAAGGAACAATCAAGCGGAAAGCGCAAACGGCAGCCGATTGGCTGCCGTTTGCGCTTGGAGGGAGACGGACAACTACGCTTTAGCAACTACGCACTATTTGAACTGGTTGACGATATCGAGGATGTAGTAGCCGATGACAAACAGGGTTGCGACGGCTGCAACAATCTCAGAAACTTTGATAATGGGCTGAACTTTCTCGACCTTGGCGATGATTGCCTGCTGCGCAGTGCGCTCATTGCTGAAGGAATCAGCGAGGAAGAGCTGGTCTTCTTCATCCTTGCCAAGCCGGGAGCGGTACAAGAACAGGATCGCCATAACCAGGATGGTGAATCCCCAGACGGACCACATAACGGGAACGAACTGCATAAAGTTACCTCCAGCGAGTATTCCACCCAGCTTTCGGCAAGATCCCATGGATCTTTCGGCAAGATCACAAAGATTTAGAACGCTGCCACGTTCTGGGGGTTGTACGGGATGAATCATAGCCCGGAACGACATGGGAGCCCCGTGACACAAATCACAGGTAATATAGGGGTAGGAAACAGGCTCTGAAAGTCCGAATTCGTTGACGATGCAGCGATTATGGGTGGGATGGCGTTTAGGTTTTTTCGCGACTTTTGCTTTCTCGGCAGCATCCAATGAGACGAATGGGCTATTGGGCCTTGTGTCGCTCCTCACGGGGCAGTACAGTACCATTTAAGGAAGACCTCAGGAGGACTGGGAGAAACCATGGCAACGACAACCACAGCGCCAGCAACAACGCCGCAGGAAACCGAAAAGAAAGCACCTCTTATCCTGACACCTCAAGCGATCGCCAAAGTGCGCGAGATCATGGCTACCCAGGATCCGCTGCCTGCAGGGTTGCGCATCGGCGTGGTGGGTGGCGGCTGCTCCGGCTTCCAGTACTCGATGGCTTTCGAGAATCAGGCTGGGATGATGGACAAGGTGTTCAAGTTCGACGATCTGAATGTTTACGTAGATGCCACGTCGCTGATGTATCTGAACGGCTGCATTGTCGACTATGTCGAGACGTTGGAAGCGGCCGGCTTTAAATTTGAAAATCCACAGGTGAAGTCGACCTGCGGATGCGGATCTTCGTTCAGCGTGTAACGCGCCTTACGGTTGAAGCACGAACAACGCCCGTCCTAAGGGACGGGCGTTGTTGCGTCTGGAGGGTTCGGAGAAGCTATTGCTGTGGCGCTGTCGGCGTCGTGGGGGCGGAAGGTGTGGTGGTGCCTGTGCCGCCGAAGGGCGTGTTGCTGGTGCCGCCGAAGGGTGAGTTGCTTGTGCCGCCGACAGGGGTTGTCGTGCCGCTGGCCGGCTGGCCGATCATGCCGGTATTGCCTCCACCCATTTGCTGCTGATCCATCAACGGGCTGTAAAGGAACTCCCACTCGTTGTAGTGGTTTTTCTTCTTGTAGACCAGGATGGATTGCTTGGGACTTTGCGGGGAGAAGCCGATGATGCCTCCGCCGCCGAGGGTCTGACCATTGCCGGTCGGGTTGTTGGACGAACCGAATGCGGAGCCGCTTGAGCCGGATGTTCCGGCGCCACCGGTTCCTGTTCCGCCAGTCCCGATTCCGCCGGTTCCGGTTCCACTGGTTCCTGTCCCACTGGATCCAGTTCCGGAGATGGGGTTGCTATTGGCGTCGGTGCCGCCGGCGGTCCCACTCGGTGCGCCGGCGGCTCCAGCCCCAGAGTCGGTGGATGATCCTGTGCCGGTGTTACCGAAAATGCCACCGCCGGCAGTGGTGTTCACACCTCCCAGGCCAGCGGATGGTCCGGCAGTGCCGGCGTTTCCGCCGCCGGGACCAATGCCGCCGCCAACGGCCGCCGCGAGGGGCTGGCCGAAGAATCCCATCGCCATCGGCGTCTTATTCTGGCCCCACATGATCGACTTCCACTCGTCCTTGCCGGTGGTGGGATCGATGTATTTTTTGCGCAGGAAGCGGATGTCGTTGGTCTTGACAAGCGCGTCGATATTGGGAGGATATGAGTTGAATTTGCGGTAATAAAGCTGGACTGCGCGGATGTATTGCTTGCCGCGCTGCATGGTCTCCACTTCGCGGTCGCGCTGGATGCTGGCGCGAACGCGCGGCAGGGCGATGGACAGCGAGAGGATGAGGATTGCCATCATGAAGATGACTGCGACGAGCATGTAGCCTTCTTCAGAAGGACGTCTACGATTTGGAGACAGTTGTTTCATTTCGAGCGAGCCGTGTAATGTTCTTAGTTGCTAAAGCCCCGAACCATTTCTATTGCTCTTCGGCACGCGACCTAGTTCGCTGACAGCGGAACAGTCTGCGTGTTGTTGTAGCCGAGGTCGGTAATCTGCACGGAGCCCGGCATGATGGAAACCACTTTGAAGCGGTGATTGACAATGTCTCCGGGACGGGCCATGAAGATGTCGTCGCCGTGCACGAGGAAGGCGCGAAGGGACTTGTCCTGACTCTGCGAGTAGCCAAAGTACTTCAGGTCGATGGCGGGCGGAGGGGGCGGTCCGGTTGGAATCGTAACAGTGGCCACAGTATTGCGCGCGCTCTTTATCGGAGCCTCAATGTGCACCGGTGCAGATTCGGCGGAAAAAATATTCCGTCCCGTGCCCGCATAAACGACTTCTTCGCTCTGGGCAAGCTTATCGAAGTGAAGGGTTGGATCGATGTTGTTGGTGGCGACATGCTGCGCCTGGGGGCCAGCATTGCTGGCTTGCTGGGACTTTCCACCGGTGGTACGGCGAGCGGGAGCTGCAGCGGTGCTGGGCCGGGTGGGTGCTGGCGCGGCGGGCGTCGATGGTGAGCTCGAGTAGTTGGAGAGTTCGTAAGCGCCGGCGCAGACGATGACGACAGCAAGGGCAATCACAATGTAAACCTGGCGCTTGTTTTCTGTTCCCAGAGGGATGGCCATTCTACTCGCCCTCCTGGGCTGCTGGAGCAGTGTTCGCAAGTGAATCGGGAGGCGTGGGGGGTAGCCAACCTGGGACTTCGGAGGGGCGCAGCCATGTGGAGACACGCAGACGCAGACTTACCAGGCCACCTTGCTGGCCGGTGAACGCCATGGCGCGAATGACGAAGAAGGTCTTGTCACGTTCGAGGCCGTTTACGAAGTGCATGATTTGCTGGTATTCGCCGCTGATTCCAGCGTCCATCGAAATCTCGGTCAGATCGCCGGCGGTAGCGCCCTGCGAATATTGGACCCGTGAAAGATTCGCGCCCGATTTCACTTCCAACTCGCCTATCCGGGTAAGGATAGACGAGTAGTTGGCGGGAATGCGCAGGGCGTAGAAGTCCTGGATCTGCTGGCGTGAATCCTTTACGCGCCCTTCCAATCCGCGGAGAGGCGCAGTCTGCACTTCGAGGGTCTTCAATTCGATCTGCTTGTTGACCAGTGCATCACTAGAACTGGAATCGGTTGCGGTCCAGTCGAGTCCCAGGCGGATGGCGAGTGCGCCCACGATCAGGATCATGACCGCCAGGCCCACATAGTGCCAGGTGAGAGGAGAAGCCAGCCGCTCGCGTGTTGTAACCGGATTGGGGCTCATTGCGGCACTCCTCTATATGGCTGAACGGGAACGCGCGGCCGGGGCATGGCGGTGTAGGGCGATCGGCCACGAGCGCCGCCCATTTCAGGGGGCGCGCCATTGTTATCATGTTTGCCGTGGGCCTTCACGGCGGCTGCGGCCTTTTCTCTGGCGAGCTTTCGCTCCTCCGGTGTTCCGGGCGTGTAGTCAGCCAGCATGTCGAAATTGACGCGGTTCGAACTGCTCACAGGCTGGGCGCGCTGGTTGGGGCCCTCTTCTGCCGCGCTGGTTTCGCCCACGATACGCGGCAGCAGGAAGTGGTGAGAGTGCTCAAGATTCTGCACCAGTTCCACGTCGCGATCACGGGGGCCGACGACGCGCAGGCGTACAGAAATCTGGCCGTCTTTCACAGCCGGTTCCAAGGTCGTAACCTGCACGCCGGCGGGCAAAACGGTCTCGAGATCTTCCATCGCGAGGGTCCAGGAGAAGGCCTTCTCATCGAAAAGCTGATTGAGGCTCTCGGCCTGCTGGAGGGTGCGTGCGTTGTCCGGTTGCTGCATCATGGTCTGATACTGCTGGCGTTCATGCGTAATCGCGGCAATTTTTCCGTCGAGCGAATGAGCGCGGGCGCGGGCGGCTTCAGCCTTGTCATGCAGGAAATGCAGACCGAGCGCAAAGCAGACCCCGACCAGCGCCAGCACTCCCAAGGCAACGCGCAGGTTCTTGAGTGCGGGTGCAAGATCGGCAAATGGCCTTGAGGCGAGATTGATTGCGACGCGCACTCTATACCGCTCCTGCCAGCGCGCCGGTGAGTCCGGCGACGCTCAAATTTGACATGGTAGTCGTATTGCCGCTAGTGGGCCGTGGCGACAGGTCGATGATCTTCAGCTCTGAAGGACCGAACCAGTGCTCGAACTCCGACGCTGCTCCGTTTCCGGCGAAGTATAACTCCCTGGGTAAAACAGATACCTTGTCTTCATAGTATGCCGCCGCGACGGCCACGCTGCGCTGCACTTCAAGCAGGCGCTGTTGAGGATCTTCCGGCAGGTCGATGGTGCGATAGAGCAGAAGATCGTCGCCCCGGGTGATGGAGGTGGTAATGGCAACCTTACTGAGACAGGCGGCGAGCAGAGGCTCAGGGGATTCCAGTGTTGCCAGCGCGGCCAGCGCAGACGGCATGACGGCTCCGGGTTCGTAGCCGGCCGCGCGCACCACGGTCTCGTATTCCTCGACGATGTTGCTGGGAAGGATTGCCACCAGCACACGCGCTTCAGTCTTGCTCTGCGTAAGGATCTGGTAGCTCAGGCCGGCATGCTCCACTTCGAAGGGAACCATCTTGCGCAGCCGGAAGCGCAGCACAGGAATTGCCTCGCTGGAACGTGCGGGAAGGGAATCGAAATCCAGCACGAAAACACGGACGGCGGTATCCGGAATGACGACAGTGACGAAGCGGCTGCGCGGTGAGACGCTGCCAAGCGCGTTGCGAATAGCGAGAGAAACGGCCTCTGGGGCACTCATGTTCAGCTCGCTGATGCCAGGTACAAGTACGCCCGGACGCAAAGGTTCAAACGCGTATACCGGCGAATCGTTTTTGCCGGGGAGCGCCGCGGCCAACACGCCCTCGGGCGTGAGTTCGACGGCGGCGGGAGGACGCCCACCGTATTGTGCTGCCGAATTCGATCTGCTGAGAATGGAACTCACTATCGTGATGCCTCGATGAAGGTAACCTTGTTGATCTCCTTGAGCGTGGTCAGCCCGCGACGAACACGGTCAAGGGCGGATTCACGCAGGAAGCTCATGCCTTCGCGCTGAGCCAGTTTGCGAATTTCAGAAGTTGGCTTCTTTTCAAGGATCAACTCACGGATGGGGTCGGTCAAGTCTAAAAGCTCATGAATCGCGGTACGTCCGCGATACCCGGTGCCGCCGCACTCGATACAGCCGATGCCTTCGCGGAAGCCGAAGCCGCGCCATTCGGCGGGATTCATGCCGCTGGCGATCAAGACTTCGTCGGGATAAGTGACGGTGCGGACGCAGTGTTCGCAGACGGTACGGACCAGGCGCTGGGCGAGGATGCAGTTGAGCGCGGAGACGAAGTTGTAGGCCTCGACCCCCATGTTGAGGAAGCGGCCCAGCACGTCGACCACATTGTTGGCGTGGACGGTGGTGAAGACGAGGTGTCCGGTCAGCGCGGAGTTGATGGCGATCTGGGCGGTTTCCTGGTCGCGGATTTCGCCGACGAGGATCTTGTCGGGATCGTGGCGCAGAATAGAGCGAAGGCCGCGGGCAAACGTCAGGCCCTTCTTTTCATTTACCGGAATCTGGGTAATGCCGCGGATCTGGTATTCGACCGGGTCCTCGATGGTGATGATTTTGTCTTCGTCGCTCTTGATCTCATTGAGCGCGGCGTAGAGCGTGGTGGTTTTGCCGGAGCCGGTAGGGCCGGTGACCAGTACCATGCCGTAGGGTTCGCGGATGTAGCGGCGGAAGCGGCGCAGGTCTTCTTCGGCGAAGCCCACCACGTCGAGCGTGAGGTGGCGGAACTTCTCGCTCATCGATTCCTTGTCGAGCACGCGGAGCACGGCGTTTTCGCCATGCACGGTGGGCATGATGGAGACACGGAAGTCGATGAGGCGGCCCTTGTAGCGAACGCGGAAGCGGCCGTCCTGCGGTACGCGGCGCTCAGCGATGTCGAGCTCGCTCATGATCTTGATGCGGCTCAGGATGGTGGTGTGATGCTCGCGCGCGATGGGCGCCATGGCTTCCTGCAGGACTCCGTCGATGCGGTACTTCACATGCAGCGAATCGTCATAAGTCTCGATGTGGATGTCAGAGGCGCGTCGCTCGAGAGCGGTGAAGATGGTGGTGTCGACCAGGCGGATGATGGGACTGATGTCCTCATCGCTGGTCAGCTTCTCGATGGAGATGTTTTCGTCGGACTGGGTGTCGTCGCCGGTGAGGACGTCGAAGGTCAGGCCTTCGCTGGCTTCGTCGAGGACACGCTGCGACTGCTCGGTTTTCTTGAGCAGGTCAGTAATCTGCGAGAGGGTGGCGACGCGCGCGATGATGCGATGACCGAGCAGACCGGCGATTTCGTCGAGCACCATCAGCCGCGACGGATCGCTGACGGCAATGACGAGCACATCCGCCTGCTGCTCGATGGGCACGAAGTTGTAACGGAACATCAGTTCCACGGGAACCGTTCGCAACAGGTCGTGCTGAATCTTGAAATTCTTTAGATCAACGAATTCGGCACGATAGCGCGCTGCCAGAGCTTCTGCCTGGGCACGCTCGTCGAGGCCGTTTACCATCGGCCCGGTCGGCACCGTGATTGTAGTGTCAGCCATAGATATGATTAACCCTGTCCTCCGCCTGCGGCCGATCCGAGCGAGAAGATCGGCAGGTAGAGTGAAATGAGAATAAAGACGACGACGACGCCCATGACGATGAGAATTGCGGGCTCAATTAATGAGAGTGCGGCGGTCAATGCAGTTGCAACATCTTCCTCGAAAAATTCGGCAACGGAATTGAGCATCTGCGGGAGTGCGCCGGTTTGCTCGCCCACCGAGATCATTTCCGTCGACAGATCAGGGAACACCCCGGTATGGCTGAGCGAATCGGCGAGGTTCTTGCCTTCGCGTACCGAGACGATGCCGGTGCCTACAGCCTTGGAGACTCGGCGCGATGAAATGGAGCGCGCTGCCGTTTCGAGCGACGGAACCAGCGGCAAGCCGCCGGTGAGCAGCGTGGAGAGCGTACGCGAGAAAAGCGCGACCTGGTACTTCAACCAGATTTTGCCGAAGATGGGCATTTTCACACGTATAGCGTCTACCGTGTCGCGACCTTTTTCGGTAATGGAAAAACGCCAGAGCGTCACGCCTATTACAAGCACGGTCAGAGCGATCCAGAGGATGTTGTGCTGGGTCCACTTTCCGAAATTCAGAAGACCGATTGTCATGGCGGGCAGCTTGGAGCCCATCTGGTCATAAAGCTCGGCGAACTGAGGAATGACTACGGTGAACATGAAGACAAGCAGGCAGCTCACAATGGTGAGCAACAGGCCGGGATAGATGAGCGAAGCGGTGAGTTTCTTGCGGAAGGTGAGGGAGACGCGCTGGAAACCGATGTAGCGTTCGAGCACTTCCTGCAGATTACCGGAGCGTTCGCCGGCCAGCAGGGTGGTGGTGTACATGATGGGAACGCCGGTCTGCGCCTCAAATGCAGCGGAGAGCGCTTCACCGGTTTTCACGCGATTGGCAATATCCTCCAACTGACTTTGGAAGTAGGCGCTCTTCTGAATCTTGGTGAGCATCTGCAGCGAGCCGAGGATGGGCAGGCCGGCCCGGATGAGCGTTAGAAATTGCTGGTTGAAGATGAGGAACGGTTCCAGCTTGACCTTGCGCCGCGACACGCCGCCCAGGCCTGTGCGCGCCTTCACAGAAAAGACGTGATAGCCGGCATGGGAGAAGCGCGCGCGCAACTCGTCGGCAGTGGAGGCGGTTTGGACCTGCTCCATCACGCGACCACGTTCATCGGCTAACTTGATAACGAACTCTGCCATAAGTCAGGTTACCGGCTGTACGCCCCCCGGGCGTTGCTGGCCTTTCGGTTCGCTTTCCTGTTCAAGGGTAACAGTTTCGCTCAATGGATAGACGCAGATTCCAGCAGAACCGTTCGCCGATTATCGTAGCCCGTGTCCCGGTGGCTGCCGTCGAGGGTACTTAAGTTCGAATTGGGGTTAACCGGCCTCTTTTCCGCGGGGTATCCTGAACAGGAGTCAGGCCATCTCCATGGACCACACAGCAAAATGGATGAAAACAGGCGGCGAGGGTATTCCTCCAGTGCGGGAGACGGAACGCGCGAGCTGGTTGGGTTTGAGTCCGCAGGCCGCTGCACTGGCGGTGATGATCCTTTTAGGCCTGGTTGTTGCTGCGGCTTATTTTGCAGGGATTCCCGCTGACCTGCACCGGGCTGCTGCGCCGGCGCCCTATCCCCATGAGCTTGGCCGGGTCACCTTTGCGGTTGGCGGAGACGTGATTCCGCACGAACCGGTGCGGGCGGCGGCTGAGGCAGCTGGAGGCGGGGCGGAAGGGTGGGGATCTCTTCTGGGGGACGTGAACGATGTTTTCGAGGGTGCGGATTTCGGGTTTGTGAACATGGAGACGCCGGTGGCTCCGGCCCACTCCAAGGGATCGAAGCCGTTTATGTTTGACGCGCCGGTTGCACTTCCCCAGGCTCTGAAGGCCAACGGGATCAAGATCGTCTCCTTTGCGAATAACCATGTGATGGACCAGGGATGGGCCGGTTTTGCAGAAACCCGCGACCACCTGCGCGAGGTCGGCCTGCAGTTTGTTGGCTCAGGCGATACTTCTGCGCAGACCTGGCAGCCGCTGATCGTGGAGGCCAAGGGCATCAAGGTGGGCTGGCTGGGGATGACGCGCTGGCTGAATGGCAACCGCAATCCAGACAAGGACGACCAGCCGCATGTGAATTTCTTCCCCTATCCGGGGGAATCTGGCGGTGCTTCGGGCGCGGACGAGGCGCAGGTGCTGGCGGCGGTGAAGGCGGCGAAGGCGCAGTGCGACTTGCTGGTGATCTCCGTTCACTGGGGAATTGAATATGCGACGGCGCCGCGGCCCGAGGATGTTGATTTGGCGCACAAGATGCTCGATGCGGGGGCTTCGGTGATCGTGGGACACCATCCGCATGTGCTGCAGCCGATCGAGACCTACAGCACGCAGGACGGGCGGATGGCGGTGATTTTCTATTCGCTGGGCAATTTTTTGTCGAACCAGTCGCGCAACTACGTGGATGGGCTGATGCCGGACAAGGACGGCGATCCGCGCGATTCGATGATCGGGCTGTTCTCGGCGGTGCGGAACGACTTCGGGCCGGCGGGTGCGCGTGTGGAACTGGGCCATGTGGGAATGTTGCCGGCGTGGGGTGAGAACAATCGCAATGCGCTGGCGGCAGGGAAAGCGAAGACTCCCAATATTCATCCGGTGCTGATTGATCGGGAGATGCCGAAGGTGCAGGCGAAGCTGGATGAGTTGAACAAGGCGACGCAGAACGGCGCGCAGATGACGGCGGAGCAAAAGCAGGATTTCATCGAGCTGACGAAAGAGCTCAAGCTGCTGACGGATCGGCGTCAGCAGATTCTGGCGCGGACGGGGGATGAGTACGTTACGGATCCGCCAAAGGCGACAGTGAAGCCGTAATTAGTTCGGTCCCTCGAGCGCTTTCAACCAATCCGGCGCGTTTTCTGGAATTCCGTGAAAGCAATCGTAGCTGGATAGTTGCCTGCCAGTCTCCACATCGGCGAGGGTGCACCACAAACCGAAGTGAAGCGGCCCTGATTCATATGCAACCTGTCGGCCATCTGACCAGAACATCCAGTTCCAGATAAATGGATCGCCTTCGATCTTTCGAATAATGTGCCCGTTGCGCGCAATGACCAGCGTGAACGGGAATCTTTCGTTTGGCCGGTCGGGCAGCGGATCGTTGAGCGTCCAGCCCTCCAGCCCGTTGGGCCCTTGCACATGCTTAGACTCGGTTGGCTTGTCGTCAGGCGGTGTCGTCTGCGGCTGTGCGGATGAAACAAGTGCGAACGCGGTGAGGATTGCGAACCACGAGAAGAATTTCATCATTTTCTCGCAGCCAGCGTACCACTAATCCGCGCTTAATATCCGTTTGCGACCAGCCACGCCTCTGTCAGGTCGAACTCGGGCTTCTTTGCGGATTTCATCTGCTGATAGGCGAGCTTTACCAATACATCTGCTTCGATGTTCACGGGCGCGCCTACGCTGAGCGTGTGCAGGTTGGTGCGCCAGTAGGTCAGGGGAAGGATGGCGATCGAGATGGTGCCATCTTCAACGCTTGCGATGGTGAGGCTGATGCCTTCAATGGCAATGGAGCCTTTGTGCACCATCCACTGGCGAACATTTTCGGGCACGCGAACTTTAAGGGTCCAGTCAGTGGTTTCGCGATTGAAGTGGGGACTCGTCTCGGGAATCACGGGATCGAGTCCAGTCATGATACCGGTGCCGTCCACATGGCCCTGAACGACGTGGCCGCCGAGCGGACTGCCGGCGGCGGTCGGTAGTTCCAAATTCACCTTCGCGCCGGGCTCGAGCGCGCCGAGCGAGGTGCGGTCCAGCGTCTCCTGCGCCACGTCGGCGTAGAAATAGGTGGGGTCGATATCGAGAGCCGTGAGGCAGACTCCGGAAACAGCAAGCGAGTCGCCTTCGTTCAGGCGGTTGGCGATGCCGGGCGCTTCGACAGTGATGCGGCGAACGCCGCCACGATCGGTGAGGCTGACGAGGGTGCCGGTTTGTTCGATGATGCCGGTAAACATGGTTTTATTTTAAGGGAACAGGGAACAGGGAACAGGGAACAGGGAACAGGGAACAGGGACAGTGAACAGTGGGCAGTGAACAGGGATCAGAATTATTTTGATGAGAGCCACTGCAGAATCTCTCGCATCACGCGATCGGCTTGGTCGGTTTGGAACAGATATTGTGCGTGGGCGGAGCCATCGAGCACGATCAGCCTTTTGGGTTGGGGGGCTTTTTCATATTGTGCGCGGATTCCGGGCAGGCGCGGTCCATCGCCGCTGGTGTCATCGCGCGCAACGATGAAGAGCGCTGGGGATTTCAGCTTGTCAGCAGGCAGATTTGGCGCTGCTCCGAGCATCACAATGCGATCGATCTCGCCGGGGCGCGCGGTGATGGAGGCGTCGCCTGCTGCCGCTCCGCCCATGCTTCCGCCGACGATGGATACCGTCTTCGCGCCGTGGCTATGCAGGTAGCGCACGGCTGCCAGAACATCGAGAGCGAGTTGGGCATCGGGGGGGTCGGGTCCGCGGAAATCGATGGCGAGGACTGCAAAGCCGGCAGCAACGAGAATGGGCGCTTGCGCGGCCCAGCTTTCTTTCGTAAAACGGCCGCCGTGGACGAGGAGGACGGCGCGATCTCCGCTGCCGTACAGGTTGGCGGCAATCATGGCCCCGTCTTCGCTGGGGAACGAGATAGCTTTCTGCGCGGCGGTGGCGTTGGTTATCAGGAACGCCGACAAGATGGCGATGAGCAGGCGCACACCGCAAATGTACTACGGCTTTTACTGGTCTCTGATAGTTTTTTAGTTCAGCAGATTTTTCTAACATAATTCGCACGTTTCAGGAGCGCCGTCCGCATGACCGCAGCCAGATCTGTCGTCGCCTGTTTCGCAATTGTTTCAACTGTTTTTGGCCTCGCCGCGAACCTTGTCGCGAATATTGCCGCGCAGGATCGCTCGTACGGGCGATCGGTGGTTGCTACGCAGTACGGCATTGTTGCTACGAGCCAGGTGTCGGCGTCGCAGGCAGGCGCGCGGGTGCTGGAGCAGGGTGGATCGGCGATTGATGCTGCCATCGCGGCGAATGCGGTGCTCAACGTTACCGAGCCAACGTCGAATGGCATGGGCGGCGACTTGTTCGCGATTTACTGGGAGGCGAAGACGGGGAAGCTGTACGGGCTGAATGCGAGCGGATGGGCTCCCAAGGCGCTGAGCATTGAACATCTACGCGCAAAGGGCGTTACGGAAATGCCACAGGTTGGCATCGACTCCGTGACCGTGCCGGGTGTGGTGGATGGGTGGACGAAGCTGCATACGCGCTGGGGAAGGCTGCCGTGGCGCGATCTGTTTCAGCCGGCGATTTTCTATGCGGATCATGGCTTTCCGGTTGGGGAGATTATTCATCGTTGGTGGGATGGCGATAGCCAGGGGCTGATGACGAATGTGGAGAGCCAACGAGTTTTTCTGCCCGGCGGCAAAGCTCCCGAGGCTGGCGAGGTTTTTCGCAATCCCGATGTTGCGCAAGCGTTCAGGCTGATTGCGGATCAGGGCGAGGCCACGTTTTACAAAGGCGAGATTGCGAAGGCGATTCTGAAGACTTCAAATGACCTGGGCGGGACGATGACGGCGGACGATCTTGCATCGTACTCAGCGGAGTGGGTTGCGCCGATCCATACGACCTATCGCGACTGGACGGTGTATGAACTGCCACCGAATGGGGACGGCGTCGCTGCGCTGGAGATGCTGAATATCATGGAGCGTTCGCGGCCAGATCCGGCGGGGCCGCACAGCCCCGGCGAATTGCACAATCGTATCGAAGCGATGAAACTGGCGTATGCCGACGTGAAGGCGTATGACGGCGATCCGCGCTTTGGGAAGATACCGGTTGAGGAGCTTCTCTCCAAAGACTTCGCGGCAAAGCGTGCTGCGCTCATCGATCCCGCGCACGCGAACTGCACGGTGGCTCCCGGGGCGCTGGGGAAGAGTGATACGACGTACTTCAGCGTCGTGGATCGAGAGGGGAATATTCTTTCGATCATTCAGAGCAACTACGAAAACTTTGGATCACAGATAACGGTGCAGGGCATGGGGTTTGCGCTGCAGGACCGGGGAGGGTTGTTTTCGCTCGATGCGAAATCGCCGAATGCGCTGGCGGGGCGCAAGCGGCCGTTCCACACCATCATTCCGGCGTTCATGCAGCATGGGGACCAGCACATCGGATTTGGCATCATGGGCGGAATGAATCAGCCGCTGGCGCATGCGCAGTTTGTGTCGAACGTGGTGGACTACCACATGAATATCCAGGCCGCGATGGAAGAGCCGCGCTTTACCGATCGGCAGCAACTCGGATGCAGAATCGTGATCGAGTCGCGCGTGACGCCGGCGACGATTGACGCGCTGACGAAGATGGGGCACGTGCTGCAGGTGCATCCTGACTACACTTCGCAGATGGGGCGCGGGCAGGCTGTTCTGCACGACAGCAGGACTGGAGTGAATTTTGGCGCGTCCGATCCGCGAGCGGATGGGGCGGCGATTCCTGAGCAGCCGAATTTTTCGGGCAGCTCGACCAGGCACTAATTCGATGGATTTAGTTCCGACCAGGTGCGGTCGCGGTGCTGAGTATCAGTGTTGTCGACGAGCGGTGTGTCGGGGGTGTCCAGGTGCAGGGCCGTGATGGGGTTGTCGAAACCGGTTGGTTCCTGGTCGAGCCGGATGCGGACTTCGGGTGTTCCGGCGAAGTAGGCGGCCAGCGTGAAGGCAACTACCGCCGCACCTGCTGCTACTCCGCGCAAGGTCCACTGAAGATTCGTCGGGCCAGCGAACATGAAACTCCATGCCAGGCAGGCGAATGCCACCCAGAGCCCGAAGAACTCGGCGATCAATGCACGTGGTCCGTCGACCGCAGGGTCTCTGTCGATGCGCATGGCGTTGCCGATGATGGCGGCGACCGCGAGCACAGCCGACAAGATTCCGATTCCGATGAAGTTGAGAACCTGCTGGACCATGGCCTGGGGTCTCCGTTCTCCAAAACCAATTGAAATGGCTGGCACGTGCCAAGAGCCAGCCGCACTTGAATTGGACGATAGCTGTCAGCAGGAGGTTGTCGCTGCAGGAGAGTCCAAATGGATGGCTGGGTCTAAGCTATTGATTCTAATAGTGGCGCGTTCATCGCAGATTGGGCGCTTTCACGGCCGTTTTTGCCACGGATCGCGCAGAAGAGAACAGAGGCCGAGGTCGTTGCCGTAGCGCTCGACTTCCACCTCGGCCATGCGGATAGCCGCGGGCATGCCCTTGAAAGCGGGGACAGCATCGGAACCCATAATCTGCGGTGCGACGAAGAGGTGAACGCGGTCAACCATTCCGTTGGCGAGCAGGGCGGTGTTCAGGCGCGTACCGGTTTCGGTGAGCAGGGTGAGGATGCCTTCTTCGCCGAGCTTGTCGAACAGTTTGCCCAGCGGAACGCGGCCAGCCTGCAACCCTGACAACGAAGACCTGTCGCCGGGGGCACCAGGATCTGCCGGAAGTACTTCGACGCGGACGCCGCGGGTGCGGAGTTCGTTGATGCGGGCTTCATCTTTGGAGACGGTGAAGATGACTACGTCGTTCTCGACGCCGCGCACCATTTTGCAGTCGAGCGGCATGCGCAAGCCGGAGTCGAGCACGACGCGCAGCAGGGGGCGGCGCCGGCGCAGGCCGCTGCGATCGGTGAGCATGGGGTCGTCGGCGAGGACGGTGTCTACGCCGGTAAGTGCGGCGTCGGCCTGCCAGCGCAGAGGCTGGACGGCGGCGCGTGCTGCTTCGCTGGTGATCCAGTAGGGCTCGCGCGCTGTGTGATGTCCGGGAGGCGGCGCTATGCGGCCATCGAGCGTCATGGCGACTTTCATGAGCACGAAGGGACGCTTGTGCTGGATCCAGCGGGCGAAGCCTTCGTTGATGCGGCGAGCTTCTGGTTCACAAACTCCGATTTCCGTCTGAAGGCCGGCTGCCCGCAGGGCTTCAATGCCGTGGCCGGTGACGGTGGGATTGGGGTCGCCGGTGGCGGCGACGACGCGGGCGAGGCCAGCGGCAATGAGAGCTTCAGTACAAGGGCCGGTGCGGCCGGTGTGATTGCAGGGTTCAAGCGTGACGTAAGCCGTGCCGCCCTTGAGGCGGTTGCCGGCGTGCTGTTTGGCTTCGTTGAGCGCGACGATTTCGGCGTGGTCGAGCAGGCCGTACTCGTGCCAACCCTCGCCGACAACCTGGCCGGCGCGATCGAGAATCACGCAGCCGACGGCGGGGTTGGGCGAAGTGACGGCGATGCCGCGACGCGCCAACTCGAGGGCGCGCTGCATCCAATAGGCGTCTTTATCGTTGAGTGCCATGGCCTGAGACAAGAAGAAGTGTAAATGCTTTCGGCTAGGATTGCTCCTGGAGGTACATTATGCCGACGCCCTTCGAAAGTGCTCAACTGAATCTGAAGCTCTTTGAACTTCGTCGCGAGCCGATTTTGCGCGAGGCCCGAAACTGGTTCGTGCGCGAGTTCAACCCCGAGAGCTTTGACGAATTGATCGCATTCGTTCGCGGCAAGCGCAACGATTCGTTTCGAATGGTTATCAGTTATTGGAACATGGCCGCTTCGCTTGTGACCTCCAGTGCAATCGATGCCGATGCCTTTCGAGCTGCGCATGACGAGATCTTCGCGACATTCAGCAAGATCCATCCGTTTCTCTCAGATCTTCGTGCTGCCGCTGGAGAACCGGAGTTCTGCAAGGACATCGAAGCAGTCGTACTCGCCGCTCCAAACGCGGAAACAATTTTAGAGCGGCGGAGGAAAGTACTGAGAGCGGCCGCGACGTTGCAGCCCGGACGAGACAGGACGAAGAAGGCTATTGCGGTCCGATCGAAGCGGAAGAGAAGCTAACCCAGGAGCGCGTCGACGAAGGCTTCGGGTGAAAACTCCAGCAGGTCGGACATCTGCTCGCCTACGCCTACGAAGCGGACGGGGAGATTCAGTTCGCGCGCGATGGCGACGGCGATGCCGCCCTTGGCGGTGCCATCGAGCTTGGTGAGCACGATGCCGGTGGATCCGGCTGATTGCGTGAATTGGCGCGCCTGCTGCAGGCCGTTCTGGCCCGTGGTGGCGTCCATGACGAGGAGGACTTCGTGGGGGGCGCCGGGGATGAGCTTTGACGCGGTGCGGCGCATTTTGTCGAGTTCGTCCATGAGGCCGGTTTTTGTGTGCAGGCGGCCGGCTGTGTCGACGATCAGCTCGGCAATGTTACGTGCTTTCGCGGCGCTGGCTGCGTCGTAGAGCACTGCAGCGGGATCGCCGCCCTGGCGCGTCTTGATCATTTCAACGCCGCTGCGGCCGGCCCAGACTTCAAGCTGCTCGATTGCGGCGGCTCGAAACGTATCTGCGGCGCATAGAAGGACGGATTTGTCTTGCGCGCGATACCAGGCTGCGAGCTTGCCGCTGGTTGTTGTCTTGCCGGTGCCGTTTACGCCGACGAGGAAGGTGACCCTGGGCGGTGCGGGAGGGTTCGCGACGGGGCGCATTGGCGCTTCGAGAATTCCGCGGAGTTGCGTCTTCAACAAGTCACGCAGTTCGGCGCCGCCTTCGATCGCCTGGCGCCGCGCACGTTCGCGGAGGGCGTCGAGGATTTCAGTGGTCGTTTGTACGCCGATGTCGCTCATGATGAGCGCGGTTTCGAGTTCTTCGAGAGACGACTCGTCGACTTCACGGGTGAGAGCGACGATCTCGTTGATACGCGTGGAAAAAGTCTCGCGCGTGCGTGTGACAGCCTGGCGCATGCGCGAGAAGAAGCCCGACTTCTGGGGCGACTCTTCTTCGCCGGCCTGAGCTTCCTGCTCTTTCTTTTTGTCCTTCGGTTCGTCGTCGTAACCGGTAAATAGCGTAATCATTGCGGAGGGTGTCCAGTCTTGAGTCTAGAGCATTCGCGCTTTCGGTGCGAATAGGTGACGGAAGCAGGGGCGTTTGCTGGCGAAGTGTCCGCTATCGGGCACAATCGTTGTGCATGTCTTACACCATTGGCGGCGGGGCAAGAATTCGACCGCGTAATCTTTCCTTCCAACCGGCTCAAAACAATTGCAGAGTTTTCGCTTGAATTCTTAAGAGCCATACGGAAGAATTTCGAGACGGCTCGCGAGTCCCGGCACACCCGGCCATCGCGGGGGAGGAAAACATGAGTCAAGTACGTGTACTGGTTGGTACTAAAAAAGGCGCATTTATTCTGACATCAGATGGCAAGCGCGATAAGTGGGACGTGAGCGGGCCATTTTTCGCGGGCTGGGAGATCTACCACATGAAGGGTTCGCCGGTAGACCCCGAGCGTATTTACGTATCGCAGACTAGCGGCTGGTTTGGCCAGCTGCTGCAGGCATCAACTGATGGCGGCAAGACCTGGTTCCAACCGGGCGTAAAGCCTGAAGACACGACGCCGCAATGGCCCCCGGTGAAGAGCAATCGGTTCAGCTACGACTCCTCGGCGGAGACCGGCAAGGCGCTGACCACGCACCAGTGGTATGACGGCACGCAGAAGCCGTGGGAGTTCAAGCGCGTGTGGCACCTGGAGCCATCGCTTACCGATCCGGGCACCGTGTACGCCGGTGTGGAAGACGCGGCTATTTTCAAATCCACTGACGGCGGCGAAAGCTGGCATGAGATGCCGGGACTGCGCGGCCACGGCACCGGGCCTGACTGGCAGCCGGGCGCGGGAGGGATGTGCCTGCACTCGATCATTCTCGATCCAAGCAATCTCGAACGCATGTACATCGCAATTTCGGCGGCGGGGGCGTTTCGCACGGATGACGGCGGGAAGAGCTGGAAGCCAATCAACAAAGGGCTGTACTCGAAGTACATTCCCAACCCCAACGCTGAGGTCGGGCACTGCGTTCACCACATTGCCATGAATCCGAATCGGCCGGGGAC
>Ga0209004_1000093_pt1 | contig 25221 bp, 19 predicted proteins | sample TexAe_RefH0_M1_FD_187948 | JGI IMG/M metagenome (GOLD analysis project Ga0209004, IMG submission 187948) | Forest soil microbial communities from Davy Crockett National Forest, Groveton, Texas, USA - Texas A ecozone_RefH0_M1 (SPAdes) (version 2) | ecosystem: Environmental > Terrestrial > Soil >... | reverse complement strand
CAGCCGCTGCTCTTAACTGCACCTGCTCCGGCGCGCGCGGAGGCATTGGCACGGTTGCGGCAATTGAAAGCCTTATGGCGACCACCCCTCGCTATGCCGTAGTTCCCGCCGCAGACTGATCCTCGGCGCACCGCACAACTTCCAGTTGCTCCCCTCCGCAGATCGCGATACTATCAGGCCTCCACTCCCCTTCGGTCCATGCAATAGCCGGTCTTGTCATAGCAATTTATTGGGCCCTGCAAAACTCTCCCCGGGGGTCATCATGAACGCGTTTTCGTCGCGCGCCCAAAAGCTGTCCGCTTTCGTTGCCATCGCCCTTGCGGCCTTCACGTCTCCATGTGCGGCAGCGCAAGCCCCCGCGCAGGACATTCCCATCGGCGTCACCTACATCTGCAACGGCGAACACATCTACATTGAAAACTGCAACATCCGCGACGTGTCCGACACATCTAACTGCATGGTCGCGCACCCCGATCACCTCACGCCCACCGGGATGAATTCCTACACGTATGTCTCGCGCGGCGCTCTGAAAAAGCTCCTGCCCACCTGCCAGCAGCCCAGTGCCAAACAAGTTGCCGCAGCCAAGGCTTTCCAGCAGAAGCAGCAAGACATTTACAACGCCAACGTGCAGAAAGCCGAGCAGCAGATGAAAGCTCCCGCGCAGCCTGCTTACCAGGGCGGCAGCGCCGCGCAGATCACACCGCCGAAAAACGCCGAGGAGCGCGCACTCCGGCGCTGTGTCAGTTCGGGACGTCTCCCTTCAAGCTGTACCGGCAATCAACTTCTCGGCGCATTCGGGCAAATGCTCTCCTCGGTGCTTCCCGGCGCAGACAAACAACCCACGCCCGGCCCGAACATGGCTGGAGTCTTCCAGGGAGCAGGCAACTGGCGGCTCGACTTTATCGACGGCGGCGTGCTGGTGAACTGCGCGTTCCTTTCGCCCAACCAGGAAGCCTATTCCTTGAAATTCGAGGCGAATCGCACCGCGCTCATCATTGACACCAGGCCCAAGCCTCTCGACCTCACCCTCAGAGCCGACGGCACCATCACCGGTCCCGGACCCGTAACCATCCAGGGAGTTGTCGCCGGTGGATACACTCCCGGCACTTCCACGCCCGGACACACCGAAACGCAAAGTTACAACACCACCGAGCGCATGAACGAAAACATGATACCCGGAGGAGCGGCGAACGCTAACGCCACCTATGCTGGCGGCGGCACATACGACGTGACCACCACGCACACCTCCAGCACCTACGTGCCCGGTCAGTCCACGCCCGGCACAACTTCGTTCGTGCCGCGAACCGCAACCTGTCCCGCGCTCAATCTTTCCTCGAAAGGTGCAGGCGTCGGCATTCAAACCATGCAGACTGATCTGCTGAAGACCGCTTTCGGTGGCGACAAGGGCCCTCCCACGCCTCCCGGCATCCGCATGCATGGAATCTTCGCCGCAACCACAGGCTTCAGCGTGGAGTTCCACCCCGAGTCCGCCATCCTAGGTTGCGGCCCCGACTCTGCCCGCGCCTACCCCTACACCGTCGCCGCAACGTCCAACGGCGCGCAGATCAAAATCGACGCGCCCGATCATCCACTGGTTCTGGCATTCAAGCCGGATGGATCGCTGGTACCCACTACAACCGGCCCATACCAGGTCCATGGCCGCATCGTCATTGGCCAGGACAACAACGACGACTTTACCTTTGCGCCGCTTGAGCAGACCTGCAACCTCGCCGCGCTCAGCCCGAGCAAAACGATTCCGATGAGCGGCGGCTCAGCAGTGATGATGACTGCCTCCGCTTCGGCTCCAGCGAACGGCGCTCCCAACAATAATGGCGGCACGCTCTCCACGCCTAATGCGCCCCTGGGCAATGCGACGCTCTCAGTGGCCTCGGGATTTCCGACCGCCGCCGGCCAGCCCAATCCGCTCGCCAACCATCCCTACGTCCTGCTGCGCACCAGTATCAACGACACCATCGCAAAATCCGGCGTCAACATTCCGGCCGGCACAGCTCCGTTTAAATTCTTCGGCCTGGCCTGCGGCAATCGCACGCCCGACTGCCAGACCATCATGAACGCCATCAAGGCCGGCGCAGCCTCATCGGTTCGCGCCGACATCAACGGCCGCGGCATCTTCCCTGGCCTTCCGCCCGGTACCTATTACCTGATGATCTCTACCCGCTTCAACAACCAGACTCTTCTGTGGCTCCAGCCCGTGCAGGTCAACGCAGGCGCAAATTCCATTACGCTCGACGCGCGCAACGCCACCACCATGAACTGAGCTTCCTGAAATTGAGGCTTCAATCTTCCGGCTCGACCCGCAGATGCGCGTCAAGCGACGACACAGCTGCCGTCCGCATCCGCACCCTGTAGAAACTGAATGCAACCAGATTGCTCAACAGCAGCGTGCCCACAATTTTTGCCCCATACGCAATCGGATTCACCACGGTGACGAACGGATATGCGGAGATAAGCAGACTAAACAACGTCGCACCTGATCCAACAATCGATGTCCACTTCAACCACCGAGGAAGCTCCCTGCGCAACGACACCGCCCCCAACAGCGGAATCGCGAACATTGCCATATAGGCGACTTCATAATGCGTGAGGCTTGCATTCGACAGCACCTGGAATGCCTCCTGCGCGTGAACCCCAACGTTGGCCATCACTACCAGAAGAAAAATCAGTACCGACGTGCACAGGATCGAATTTGCCGGCGTCTTCCAACGCGGATGCAGGTGCGTGAACCATGAGGGGATCAATTCATCCCATCCCACTGCCAGCGGCAACCTGCTGACGCCCGTCATCAGCAGGCTCACCGCTCCCAGCAGTCGAATCTCCACCAGCAGAATCGCCGTCGTCGCCAACAAATTCCCCATCCCCGCATTTCCCAAGGCCAAGCGAAATGTCTGTGGAATCGGCGCAATGAAGTTAATTTCGCCGCGCGGAACAAACGCCACCACCGAACCAGTCCCGAGGATGAACATCGCGCAGATGATCGGCGAGGCAATCCACACCGCCTGCGTAATCGTTCGCTTCGGGCTCTTGCTCTCGCCAGCCAGAATGGCGATGTACTCCAGCCCGCATAGCGCGCCAAACAGCATCTGCCCGAACAGCGCAAGCGTGCGCAGATCGTGCGGAGGAATCTGGAGCGCCAGCGGGGTCCAATGTACGGGAACATGCCGCAACACCGCCCAAGGGCCCAGGCAGATCAGCCCCGCAAATGCGATCATCATCGCGACGCCGCCCGTGTTGTGTATCCACTTGCCGATCTCCAGCCCGCGCAACTCGGCAAACGTCAACGCCACCACCAGCGCACCCACAATCAATACAGCCGCGACGCGATTCTCCGGCAACCAACTGGCCGACGGACCAATCAGGTACGCCAGTTCCGTCGGAATCTGGTAGAGAATCGCCGCCGTGATCGCGATCCCATAAAACCAGATGTTCCACGCGGTAAGAAATCCTCCCAGGTTCCCGAACGCTCGATGTGCCCAGACATACAGCCCGCCTTCAAGCGGCATGGCGCGATTCAGCCCGATGACCGATGCGGCCATCGGCACATAGAACAGCACCATAGCCCCGACCCACATCAACGTCTCTGCCTTGCCCAGGCCGGCCGCTACTCCCACCCATCCGCTGCCCACCACGCACAGCACCTGCGAGATGACGAGGTCCCGCAAGCTCAGCTGGCGCCGAAGACTGTGCTCTGCCGGGGAAGAAGCTTGATCCATCGTGCAAAGATGTTCGCACGCCGAGCCTCGATCTCTGTCCGCAAAAATCAATTCCCGACGACGTTCCGCGATTGTCAACCGGAACAGTGGCGGCTTAGTATTCCCTGTTGTAATCGTTTCCAACGGAGATCAACCTATGCGCTTTTCTGCTTCCCTTCCGCTTGCGGTTCTTACTCTTGCTTCCGCCACTACTCTTATCCCGAGATCCGCCGCGTCGCAGTCGGCGCCGAAGGCGCAGTTGGCCCCACCGCAGGTGGCCGCAACTCCGCCGATGGGCTGGAATAGCTGGAACTACTTCGCCGGCAAAGTCACCGACAAGGACATCCGCGACTCCGCCGACCAGATCGTTGCCAGCGGCATGAAAGATGCGGGCTACATCTACGTCAACATCGACGACACATGGGAGGGCGAGCGCGACGCGAGCGGCGTACTCCACACCAACTCAAAATTTCCCGACATGAAAGCGCTGGCCGACTACGTGCATTCGAAGGGCCTCAAACTCGGCATCTACTCCGGGCCCGGTCCGAAGACCTGCGCGGGGTACGCGGGTTCGCTAGGCCACGAAGAGCAGGACGCGAAGATGTATGCCGACTGGGGCATCGACTACCTGAAATACGACCTTTGCAGCTTCATTCCCGAAGTGATGCAGAAGCAGGCGCCCAATGACAAGGCCGCGCAGATGCGCCTCATGGTCGCCGCCTACGACAAGATGGGCAAAGCTCTCAAGGCCACCGGCCGCCCCATCGTCTATTCGCTTTGCCAGTACGGGTGGGATTCGGTGTGGGAATGGGCGCCCGGCATCGGCGGCAACCTCTGGCGCACCACTGGTGACATTGAGGCGCGCTGGCAAAGCATCTACGACATCCTCAACCAGCAGAAAGGTCTCGCCTCTTATGCCGGCCCCGGTCACTGGAACGACCCCGACATGCTCGAAGTGGGCAACGGCAAATTATCGCTGGCTGAAAATCGCACCCACTTCTCCATGTGGGCCATGCTCGCCGCGCCGCTGCTGGCCGGCAACGACCTGCCCAACATGAAGCCCGAGATCAAGGAAATCCTCACCAACCGCGACGTGATCGCGCTCGACCAGGATCCCCTCGGCCACGAAGCCCAACACATCTATAGCAAGGGTGAAGTCGAAGTCTGGGCGCGCGATCTGCAAGGTGGAGCGAAAGCCATCGCCATCGTCAACGTCGGCAGCGATGTCTACTCCACCCACCCGTTTCATCTCGATCTCGCGCAACTCGGGCTTCACGGCCCGCAGCACGCGAAAGATCTGTGGACCGGCAAAGAGATGGAGTTGACCAACAACATGCCCCTGGAACTTCCCAGCCACGACATCCTGCTGCTCCGCATCGCGGAGCCGAAATAGCTCGATAAGAATCTTGGATTGCAGAGTATTTGGGTACACCATCCTTGACGCAACTTTTCGCGTCAAGGATGGGAAATCACAAATCTCAGATTGATCTTTAAAATTCTGACCTTAGATGGCTCTCGCCAAGCACACGGCGAACCATCCACGCTCATCCACCCACGTGGCCTCGTGCGCAAACCCTGCCTTGGCCACCAGCGCTTCCGCATCGCCGGGCCGGTACTTGTAGCTGTTCTCTGTGTGGATGCTCTCTCCCGCTTCGAACTCCACGTGCAAGTCGATCGCAGGCAGCCAAACGGATTGCTTCGATTCGCTGACCAGGTGCATTTCCATCCGCGACTCCGTCGCATTCCACACTGCCTGATGAGCAAACGTCGCCAGATCAAAATCGGCATCCAGCTCGCGATTCAGACGAACCAGCACATTGCGATTGAACTCTGCCGTTACACCCGCCTCATCGTCGTATGCTGCCTCCAGCACACTCTCATCCTTCACCAGGTCGACGCCGAGCAGCAGACAATCGCCCGGATCGATTGCGGCCCGCACGCGCTCCAGAAGCAGCAGTGACTCGCCGGGTTCGAAATTCCCGATACTCGATCCGATATAGAGCACCAGGCGACGCTCTGTCGGCAAAGTCGAATCCAGTTCCAGGTCGTGGGTGTAATCCTCCACACGCGGGCAGACCAGCACGCCAGGTATCTCGTTCTCGATGCGGATCTGCGCCTCGACCAGCGCACTGGCCGAAACATCAACAGGCTCATAGAAGACGGTGTCCTGTCTTTCCACAGCGGCATTCAACAGCAAGCGGGTCTTGTCGGCCGAGCCGGCCCCCAATTCCACCAGTCGCAACGCATGCTCCCCGGCCGCGCGCGAAACAATCTCGCCCGCGCGCTCGGCCAGAATCGCCCTCTCCGTCCGCGTAACGTAGTACTCCGGAACGCGGGTGATCTCGTCAAACAGGCGCGATCCGGCGGAATCGTAGAAAAGCCAGGAAGGCAACCATTTGGGACTCGACAACAAACCCTCGTAAACCGATGAGGAGATTTTGTCTGAAATGTGAAATGTGGATGGGGAAAGCGGGATTGTAGTCATGCCGTTATCTAGGATGCGCCTCCACCTGTCGGAGTTACTTTTCTGCCAATCGGATTCCGGAAAATTGCCAACGCGTCTCCGGTGGAAAAAAATTGCGATAACTCGAGCGAATATGTGCCTTTGGAGTCGCGCAAGAGCCTCCGCGCAACACCATCTGTCCGCTCATGAATTTCCCGTTATATTCACCCAGCGATCCGGCCAGCGGCTCAAATCCCGGATAACCGAGATAGGCGCTCGCTGTCCACTCCCAGCAGTCTCCCCAAAGCTGGCGAGGGTGCTCACCCGCATTCTCCGCCGGGGCTGGCGCCAGCCGCTCCGCATCCAGGAGATTGCCATGCACCGGATTTCCTTCCGCTGCCACTTCCCACTCCAACTCCGTTGGCAGCCGCTTGCCGGCCCAGCGCGCGTAAGCGTCGGCTTCAAAGTAGCTGACATGGCTCACCGGCGCACTCTCAACTTCCTCCAGTGGAATCTCGCCGCGGAGTGTGTACAACGTCCAGCTCTCGCCTTCCGCGTTCCAGTAAAGCGGTGCGCGCCAGCCGTTCTGCTCCATCGCATCCCATCCGGCCGATAGCCAGAGTTCCGATCTTCGGTATCCGCCATCAGCCATAAACTCCGCAAATTCTCCGTTGCTCACAAGACGGTCGGCCAACGCAAACTGCTCCAGCCACACACGGTGCCGAGGCAATTCATTGTCATAGCAGAATCCGGGACCAGAGAAACCCACATCGACCAGCCCCTCCCTGAGCGGAATAAAGCGGAGTGGCTCAGCCGGCCGCAAGCTCACGTCCGGAGCCTGAGCAGAGGCAAGATAAGCCGGCCGCAGCGGATTCGTATAAAACGCATGCAGGATGTCTGTCAGCAACAGTTCCTGATGCTGCTCCTCATGGTTGGCGCCCAGTTCAATACGCCGGAACACTTCCGGCTCCGGATTCACTTCGAGCAATCTCTCGATGCCCTCGTCCACGCAACTCCGATAGCGCAGCACTTCCTCAAGACCGGGCCGCGAAAATGACGCACGCAGCCGTTTCTCCGGAAACTCCGCAAAACTACGGTAATAGCTGTTAAACAGCCACGGAAAATCCTCGTTGAACAGCTTGTACCCAGGCAGGAACTCGCGCAGGATGAAGGACTCAAAGAACCATGCCGTGTGTGCCAGGTGCCACTTCGCCGGGGATGCCTCCGGGCATGACTGCACCATCATGTCCTCAGGCGTCAGCGGCTTGCAGATCGCGAGCGTGCGCAGCCGAACTTCCCGAAAGCGTTGCGCCAGTTCGGTTTGCGTCTGGGGAGAAACCGTCGTGCTCATGGTCGAATATCCTCATTTCCAACAGCTTCAGGCATGGCCCCAGCAGGTCCGGCTCATGCGTTTCTCAGTCCGCTTTAAACCGGCGTAAGAATCAAACTTGACGATGCTGTACAAATTGGTGCTCTAATTCCATAAGACGATGACGCAGGTTTGTCGCCCCGATTCCTTCGTAAGGAGGGAATATGCGCAGGTTAGATAAACGCTTGCTGCCGGCTTCGGTGCTAATGGCAGCCATTGTGAGCGCCTCCGCTTTCAGTCTTGCTCAATCCCCGGCTACCCAATCTTCCACTTCGACACCGAAGTCCAATACCCAGCCGACCAACACCGCTTCCCTGCCTAAGGCTGAAACTACCGCCGAACAGCTTGGCGATGCTCTCATGGCTCATCAACGCTATCAGGCGGCCATTGAAGCCTACAAAAAAGCTCCCCCTAGCGATGCCGATGCCTGGAACAAGATGGGCATCGCCTACCAGTTGATGTTCAATTTGACCGATGCGATGCATTGTTACAGGACATCTGATAAGCTGAGCCCCAAAAACTCCAATGTCCTTAACAATCTGGGTACCGTTTACGATGCACTGAAGGAATATCACAACGCAGAAAAAATGTATCGCAAGGCGCTCAAAGTCGAACCCAATTCTGCTTTGATCCGCAAAAACCTCGGCACCAACCTGTTGACGCAACACAAGTATGAGAAGGGTTGGGAAGAGTATAAAGCCGCGCTGAAGATCGATCCGCAAGTCTTTGACAACACCTCAAGACCGCACGTTGAGAATCCCGCATCCGTCTCCGATCGCGGCGCCATGAATTATTACCTGGCCAAGGGATGCGCACGGGCGGGCATGCCCGAACGCGCCATCCAATACCTGCGCATGGCCCTCAGCGAGGGCTATACGAACCCTAAGAAGATCAGTGCGGACAACGAGTTCGCTGCCTTGCATGGTATGCCGGATTTTGAAGAGCTGCTGTCGTCCCAAACCCAGAAGAGACAATAATCGCCGGCCATTTGAAACAAGCCGTTCGATCTTCCCGTCCCCCCGTCTTCGCAAAGACGCCAGCTTGCGTCTATCCTTGCAGGAACGAACCTCCCGTTTGGAGACATATGAAAGCCTGCCGCCTCTCGTTGCCGCTTCTGGTTTTGCTCGGCGCCGCCAGTTTTGGCCTCTACGCCCAGGATACGAATTCCTCTCCGGCTGCCAGCCAGTCGACACAGGGCTCCGGCCAGCGCGGAGGACGCGGCGGATTTGGCGGTGGGATGATGGGACGCGGTGTCATGGGCACCGTGACCGAAATCGCTGCTGACCACTTCACAATCAAGACAGACGCGGGCGAAATCTACACCGTCCACTACAGCGTGAATACCCGCATCATGGCTGGCGGCGGTGGCGGGCAGCGCCGCGGGCAGGGTGGCGATAACCAGGCTCCCGCCAACCCGCCCCAGTCCATCAAAGCCAGCGACATCAAAGTCGGCGATGCCATCGGCGCCTCCGGCGAAGTGGACGCAAATGCGAAATCCGTGGGCGCCGTCGCCATCTTCAAGATCGATCCCGAACGCGCCAAACAGATGCGCGAGATGCAGGCCAACTACGGCAAGACCTGGCTCATGGGCAAAGTCACCGCCATTAACGAAGTAAAGGTGACGCTGCAGGGCGGCCCGGATAATGCTACCCACACCTTCGTTGCCGACGAGAACACCACCTTCCGCAAACGCCGCGACCCCATCACCCTCGGCGACATCCAGGTCGGCGATATGGTCCGGGCAGAAGGAGCAGTCAAGAACGGCGCCTTCCTCGCCACCACAGTCGCAGTAATGGGCGCGCCCCAACAGCGCAACGACAACGCCACTGCTCCGCCGCAGTAGTCCCAAACAGCGCGGTCTCCTTCTGACTTCTCCGGCTTGGGTGCCCCAGTGCCGGGTCCCCGCGAAAGTGGTCCAGATTCGCGGGGGGGTGCCTGTCCTGGGTGAAGGATCTCGATTTTGAGACCTGGGATGTCGTCCCCGATTCATCCGCTTCCTTGCACCGTTCATCCGCACTTTCCACCCCTCATCCGATTCGCCGCGCAATCCTCAGCAGCCCCGGCTATCTTCCTGACCAGAGCAGCAGACCGCTCTGGAAAGGAAGAACCGCCCGATGCCCCCAACCAATCCACTCGTATGCGTTGAGCAGGTCACGCGGAAGTTTCCTCTCGACCACAGCGCGGTAACGGCCCTCGATCACGTCAGTCTCCGCATCGATGCCGGCGAATTTCTTGCCATCTCCGGCCCCAGCGGCAGCGGCAAATCCACTCTGCTGAACCTGATTGGCTGCATCGACAGGCCCACCAGCGGCCGCATCCTCATCGCCGGTACCGACACCTCGCGGCTCAACCCCTCGCAGACCTCCGTTTTGCGGCGGGAAAAGATAGGCTTCGTTTTTCAGACCTTCAACCTCATCCCCGTCTTCACTGCCAGCGAGAACGTGGAATACCCACTCCTTGTTCAGGGCGTCAGCGCGGTTGAGCGCCGCAAGCGCGTTGCAGAGGCACTCGATAACGTCGGCCTGTCCGCCCGCGCCAACCATCGGCCCGACCTGCTCTCCGGCGGAGAACGCCAGCGCGTAGCCGTTGCGCGTGCCATCGTCCATCGCCCCGCCTTGGTCCTTGCAGACGAGCCCACTGCCAATCTCGACACACACAATGCCACCCAGCTCATCGACCTCATGCGCGACCTGAACCGCAGCCTCGGCCTCACCTTTATCTTCTCGACGCACGACCAGCGCCTGCTCGAGCACACACCGCGCATTGTCCGCCTCACCGACGGCTGCATCATCAGCGACACACATCCCGGGGCCCCCAACGACAGGCCTTCGTCGTTGGGGTCGAATCTTGAAGGAGCCAGCCATGAGCAAGTTCTTGCTGCTAGCGTTTCGTAACGTCTTCCGCAACCGCCGTCGAACAATAATGACGCTGCTCATGGTCGGCGGCGGGGTGGCTGGCCTGCTTCTGGCTGGCGGATACTTCGCCTTCATGACCCGCGGTCTCCGCGAAGACACCATCCGCGCCGGTCTCGGTCACCTGCAGATATTCACCACCGATCACTTCAAGCGCGATGAAGTTCGCGTACTCGACACCGGAATCGAGAACTGGCGCCAGGTTGCCGCAACCGTTCGCTCAGCCCCGCACGTGCGCGGCATTGCACCACGCATCGAGTTCTACGGCATGGTCTCCAACGGAATCAAGGCTGTCGGATTCATGGGCAGCGCCGTGGATCCCGACGCAGAAAGCAGTCTCGGCTTTTCAGCGGGACTTACCTCCGGCACAGGTCGCAATCTCTCTTCCAAACCCAGCGGTGACGTCGAAGCACTGATCGGGTCCGGTCTTGCCAAATCCATGAACGTAAAAGCCGGCGATGGGCTGACGTTGCTCGCCATGACCTCCGACGGAGCCCTCAACGGCGTCGACGTTCAGGTCGTCGGCATCGTCAAGACCGGCATCGCTGAAATGGATGCCCGCTATCTGCGCATCACCTTGCCCGCGGCCCAGCGCCTGCTGCAGAGCGATCGCGTCACCAACCTCGTGGTCGGTCTCGACGCTACCGAAAACACCGACGTGGTTTACACAGAACTTGCTCCGCGTCTCAACGGCCTGCCGCAGCAAATGACCCTGAAGAAATGGATCGACCTCGCCACCTACTACAACCAGGTTCACACCATGTTTAACGGGATTTTCCTGTTCATGGGTCTCATTGTTTTCCTCATGGTGCTCATGTCCAGTATCAACACGCTCCTCATGGCCATGCTCGAGCGCATCCGCGAGATCGGCACCATGCTGGCGATGGGCACGCCCCGCGCATGGATCGTGGCCCTGTTCATGCTCGAAGCCACGGTGTTGGGAATTCTCGGAGCCGTGGTCGGCGTCGCAGGTGGCAATCTTCTCGGCTCGCTTCTCAACGCCGCCGGCCTGCACATGCCCCCGCCGCCGGGATACACCGTCAACATTCCTTTCCGCGTTCTGCATGTGCCCGCGTTGATGATCGGCTCGTCGATCATGGTCATCATTTCACTGGCGCTCGCATCCATCCTGCCCGCGATCCGCGCATCGCGTTTGCAAATTGCGGAGGCCCTTGCTCATGTATAGGCCCATGTCTAAAGTCGATTGGACCCTGCGCTCTTTCCTGCTGCTCGCCACCATCGCATTCCTTATAGCCTGGGCGGTTGTCGGACACGCTGCGACGCCTGACGCCACGGCCCTGCTCAAGCGCTCCGATACCTACCGCAACGGCTGGCCCGCATACACGCTACGTGTAAAAATCACCAACTTCGAATCCGATAAATCCGACGAAGAATCACTCTACGAAGTCTCGCAAAAAGGCACCGACAAAACCTACGTCGAATTCATGAGTCCCCGCGACAAGGGCCGCCACCTGCTCATGCTCGGCGACGACATGTGGATCTATTTGCCCGACACCAGCCGCCCCGTGCGCATCACGCCTCTCGAACGGCTCTCCGGCGACGCATCCAATGGCGACGTTGCCCGCACCAACTACGCAGTCGACTACACCGCCGCGTACGTTCGCGACGAGAAAGTCGGCAACGAGAATTGCTACGTCCTCGACCTCGCTGCAAAGCGCAAAGGTGCAACCTACCAGCGCATCCTCTACTGGGTGCGCGTCGAAGATGCGCGGCCGGTGCGCGCCGAGTTCTATCTCACCTCCGGCAAGCACATCAAATCCGCCACCTTTGACGAATACGCGCCCTTCGGCGGCAAGATGCTCATCCGCCGCTTAACGCTCTACGACGAGATCCGCCACAACTCCCACAGCGTCCTCGAATATTCAGGCGCTGCGCAGCGTGACCTTCCCGACAAGCTCTTCTACCAGGGCCGCTCTGACAGGTTCTGAATTAACCGTAGAAAGGACGCCACGCATCGGAACGTCACCCGCTAACCAGCTAACTCGCTTGGTGCGAAGCACCGCTATCTCGCTGAAGGACTAAAAACCAGGAACCGCATGCCCCTCGAGTCCACTGATCCGCATGAACCGCCTTTCTTCCATTCCGCTGCTTGTCCTGTTCGCTACGGCAACCTGCGTTCACGCGCAGGATCCGCCGCCTGCCGAAGAAAGCTCTATCAGCACGCGCTACTCCCTCGCCGTCATCGATGACGTCACCTTCTATAGCGGCCAGCCAGCGTCTCAGCCTGCAATCCTCAACCAGGTCCTGGTAGAACCAACCTTCGGCGTCCGCTATCAGAACCGCTACACCTTCTCCACCAGCCTCGTCGGTCTCTCCACCACATACACCGACACCGCCTCGACCGTTCGCGTAAAAGAAACCTACGCTGGGCTGTCCGCCGGCGATTTCGATTTTACCCTCGGCCGCAAGATGGTTCGCTGGGGCACGGGGTACGCCTTCACCGCTGCCGGCGTGCTCGACCCGCCGCGCGATCCTACCAATCCAACCGACCGCCTCAATGTGAATCAGGGCCGCGACATGATCAAGGCCGACTGGGTTCACGGCCCGCACGCATTAACACTCGCATGGTCCAGCGCCGCGCTTGCGCCTGCCAACTCCACACTGCGCGACACCACCGCGTTCCGGTATAACGTTCTGGTGCATGGATTCGACACCTCGCTCATAGCCGGCAACGATCGCGGCGGAGATTCTTTCGGAGCGCTCACCTTCACGCGCGTGGTCGGCCAGGCCTGGGAGGTGCACGGAGAAGCCGTGTGGCGCGAACAGGCAGCCGTGCTTCTCGGAGCCAAATGCACATTACGCTCCGGCGTGACCTTCATCGGTGAGTTCTACACTCCGCCCAACATTCCATACTTCCGCGACATGTCCGTATCGCCGCTCGCCGGCCGCCAGCACTACGCATTCTTCAACGTCGGCAAAACCCGCCTCCGCCAACTTCCCGGCTGGAAGGAGTGGGACGTTTCCGGCTCCATCGTCGCGAACCTCGATGATCACAGCACCACAACCGTCCTCGACGTGAGCCGCTGGTTCGGCAATCACTTCTCCGCCTACATGCACATGGAAATCCCCGCAGGCAGCAAGACGTCCGACTTCGGCGCAACCCCTTACAGCACCGCCACCTCCGCCGGAGTGCGCTTCCATCTATGAATTCCCGAACCGCCGGCTCTCCGCTCCAATCCGATAGCCATCAATCCCGCAAGGCCCTCCGCGCATTCAAGTCCTTCTGCGAAGAACTTTGGATTGTTCTCGCCATCGCGATTGTCGTGACCATTCTCATCCTCGTGATTGAGCACGCCCGGCTCTCGCAGATCGGCCCCAAATTTCTGGGCTCGTTCATCTATGCAATCCTCATAGGGTTCCCCACCGCATTCACCCTGAACTGGATCGGGTTTCGCTATACCGAGCGCTTTCCTCGCCTTATCTTCGTCATGTTCACGGCCGTGGCAATCATCACGGCTAGCTGCGGCTCGTTGCTTGGAGCACTTGTGCTTCAATTGACCGGCATCAATCCCCACTATTGGTACTGGAGAGAAGTCCAGTCTTCTTTGCCTATCTGTCTTGTGCTCACGCTTGTTGTGGCCCTTAGCATAACGTCGTATGAAACTCTGCGCCACCGCCTTCAAGACGCAACCCTCGAGCTGCGCACACGGCAAATGGAACAGGAGCGCGCCAATAAGCTCCTGGTTGAAGCGCGCCTCTCATCGCTGGAATCGCGCATCCATCCTCACTTTCTCTTCAACACGCTCAACTCCATCGCCTCTCTCATTCCCAGTGATCCCAAGCGGGCGGAAGACACAGTCGGCAAGCTGGCATCGCTGCTTCGCTTTTCCATCAGCGCCAATCAATCAAGCCTTGTCCCGCTCTCGCAGGAATTGAGGATCGTCCGCGATTACCTCGAGATTGAATCCACACGCTTCGGGCAGCGCCTGCACTACGAAATCTCTGTTCCCGCCGCACTCAGCGACATCAAGGTCCCGCCGCTCGCCCTTCAAACGCTGGTTGAAAACAGCGTGAAGCACGTTGCCGCCCAGCGCACTCAGCCCGCATTCATCAAGATCGAAGGCGTTTTACACGATGGTCATTGTGAGCTCACCGTCACCGATGATGGCCCGGGATTTTCGCTCGCCGACATGTCGCCCGATCACGGCCTCGGCAACCTGATCGGCCGGCTCGAACTTCTTTTTGGCGAAGCCGCACAACTCAACGTCAGCCGCATGGGAGAAAAAACCGTGGTCGCGATCGTAATTCCAGCCGGAGAGTTGCAATGACGCGAGAGACTGCTCCGCTGCGCGCCTTCCTCGTCGACGACGAACCGCTGGCATTAGAGCGTTTGCAGCGCCTGCTCGTAGCCTTCCCTGAAATTCAGATAACCGGCACCGCAACCGACCCGGCACCGGCTGTCGCCACGCTCAACGATTCCAACTCGCAGCAAGTCGACGTGCTCTTTCTCGATATCCAGATGCCGGGCATGAACGGCTTCGAACTCCTCGCGCATCTCGCTGCGCAGCCCTTTGTCATCTTCACCACGGCCTTCGATCAGCATGCCCTCCGCGCCTTCGAAACCAATGCGATCGACTATCTGCTCAAACCGATTGAGCCCGAGCAACTGGAGCGCGCACTCAAAAAACTCGGCCGTCTTCGCCCCATCGCCAAACCGGATTGGCAGCAGAACCCTGCGCTGCCTCAGCTCCTGCAGGAACTGACCGCATCCCTTCGTGAAGGCCACGCAACTTATCCCAACCGCATCGCTTCCCGCGTCGGCGAACGCATTTCATTTCTCCCTCTCGACGATGTCACGCATTTCATCGCGCAGGACAAACTCACCTTCGCAATCGCCAACGGACGCCGCCACTGCATCGACCAGACCATCGCAGATCTCGAGCATCGCCTCGATCCCGCAAAGTTTCTCCGCATCCACCGTTCCGCCCTGGTCAACGTCGACTGGATTCACGAAGTGAATTCATGGTTCGCCGGCAAAGTCGTGCTGACGCTCAAAGATGCGCAGCACACGCAGCTCACCGTAGCCCGCGACCGCGTCCGTACCCTGAAAGATCGCCTCGAAATCTAGGGGAGTTTAATAGGGAGTAGTGAGTAAAAAGCAAGAACCGGCCGGAAACCGAGTTTCCCGACAGCTTTTCCATTTGTTTTACAGATGGATGCGATTGACCGCCATTTTTCTGAAGGGAACTGAGTCATTTCAGCAGGCTCGGAGCATCTGCTTGTTACTCCCTATTCCTACTCCCTACTCCCTGCTTTTATCCCATAAACATCCCGCCGTTCACATCCAGCACATGCCCTGTAATATAAGCCGCCCCATCCGAAGCCAAAAACGCCACCGGCCGCGCAATCTCCGCATCCGTCCCCGCCCGCCCCAGCGGAATCTGCTCGATCATCTTTTCGCGCAGTTTCTCGCCCAGCACCGTCGTCATCGGCGTCTCGATATATCCCGGAGCCACCGCATTCACTGTGATCCCGCGCGACGCCACCTCCCGCGCCAGTGATCGTGTGAAACCGATCAGCCCCGCCTTCGAAGCCGCGTAGTTCACCTGGCCTTCCTGTCCCGTCCGGCCCACTACGCTGGTGATGTTGATGATGCGCCCCCAGCGATTCTTCATCATCTGCCGCAGCAACGCCTGCGTCAGCAAAAATGCGCCGGTAAGATTCGTATTCAGCACCTCATCCCAATCGCTCCGCTTCATGCGCATCATCAGGTCGTCGCGCGTGATGCCCGCGTTATTTACCAGGATCTCCACCTTGCCAAAGCGATCGACCACAGCCTTGGCGCCATTCTTGATCGACTCCTCGCTGGCCACATCAAGCGCAAATACCGCAGCTTGACCGCCTGCCGCCTCAATCTCCGCCGCCACCTCGGCCAGTTTCGCCCCATTACGAGCCGCTAACGCCACCGTGGCTCCTGCCTTCGCCAGTTCCAGCGCACACGCCCGCCCGATCCCCTGCGACGCTCCCGTCACCAGCGCAATTCTTCCCTGCAAATCCGCCATCCTGTTCCTTCCACCTTCCGCACCGCTCTAACTTCAATTGCGTCGTGCACTTCCAAGGGCAATTATAGGCAAGCGCCCCGCGCACACAACTCGTAGGTCCGCGGAGCTATCAGGGCGCTCGCAGGTTGCAAATGCATGCTCTTCGTTCGGATCTTAACCCCGGCCTCAGCTCGAAGGCATGGCCTGTACCGGGATGCGCTGTCTGCGACGCGCCGGCTGAGCCAGTTCGGTCGGCCACACATACACCGCAAGACGCCTGGAGTAGTGCAGCACCGGCTCCTGCTCCTGCACCTGAATTCCCATCGCGGCCGGTAAATCGTTGCGCTCAATCTCCGCTTCGGCATCTTCCAGCGGAGAAGCCACCGCATGAATGTTCGCCCGCACCGCCAGCCCGGCATGATTTTTCGTAAACAGGCAGTAACGCTCGGTGAAGAAATATTCCAGTGACCCGGCCCGAATCTCCGCCAGTCTCCGCGTCGGACCAAGTCCCCGGTAGCGCGCGTTAAAGATGACCGGATGGCTGGCAAATAGCCTGCGGCTATAAAACGAAAACTCGCGCTCGGTCCGCTGGTTCAGTCGCATCTCCGCCCAGTTGCATGGCAAGCGAAAGCCAAACCGCACAGCGGCCGTCGCCAGCAGGCTGCCGATATCCACTGAGAGGTTAAAGATGCCAGGCGTGTTGGTGTGCTGGTCGTGAACGTAGGTGCGAAAGTGCAGTTCGGGAAAGCTCCGCACCCCCGGTACGGAGGGAACGCCGCGAAAGCTCAGGCGATCCATCCACAGGGGAACAATTCCAATCCACGCCGATCCCTGAAACGTATCAGGCTGCAACCCCTCGGGCAGGAAAGGAGCCACCGTTGCCGCCGGTATGCGCCAGTGGGCAAAAAGCAGGTCATTCCACCGCTGTGACATCACCCAGCGGCCGGTTGGTAATGGCCGGGGCCTTTGCGATGTGCGCAATTTGAACTCCCGCATTCTGACGCGTGCTCCCGCCCTAAATATTTGACGAATTTAATGGTCCGAGGGATTCACAGCCCAGTTTACCTTGATGCCGTATTCTGGTCGCGAGCCCTCGTCTATGTCCAGCGAATCTTTGTCCAGCAAGTCAATGTCCAACGAAACCAAGTCCAGCGAACCATCCTCGCCCGCCGGCGCCCGCAACCAGACCGATGTATATGCCGTTCACGGAGCCGACCCCGAGGTCCTGGCTTATGCCATGGCCAAATACTCCCGTTCCGCGCTCTCCATGCGCGAATCCCTCACCGAAATCAGCGCCCAGCGCGCCGAGCAATTCCTCAACACATTCTATTTCCAATATGGTCACCGCTCCATCGCTGACCTGGCGCACATTGCCTTCGCCGTCGAGCGCCTGAGCCTTTTGGCCGCAATTGTTCTGGTCGACGAGCAACGCTGGGACGGCCAGGAACGCTCCACGCGCTATCAGAATTTCCAGAAATCCGGCTGGTACTTCCCCAATTTCGGCTCAGATTCCGCTTCGGCCAAACTGTACAGCGAAACCGTCGCTAACCTCTTCGCTACCTATCAGCGCACCACCGCCGCGGTCCACGAAGCTCTGCGCCAGCGCGTCGCATCCCCCGAGGCAATGAAGCCCGAAGCCTACGATCGCACCCTCAAGGCGCGTGCCTTCGATGTTGCACGATACCTGCTCCCACTCGCCACCAACACCTCGCTGGGCCAGATCGTCAACGCGCGCACGCTGGAAACGCAAGTCTCCCGCCTCCTCTCGCATCCCGTCGCCGAAGTTCGCGACCTCGGCGCCAAACTCCGCGACGCCGCCACCGGCCCCGCGTGGAATGTTAACTCCCGCGCCGCCGTCGAATTCGTCGCCAAACTTACTGACCCGGAGCTAGCCGCCGAAGCTGCCAACCTGCTCACCCGCGAAGTCCGCACCGCGCCCACTCTCGTCAAATACGCCGAGCCCAACCAGTACCTGATCCAGACGCGCACGGAACTCGAACAGGCATCCGCAGAACTTCTTAAAGGAATCGCCCCCGCACCCTCGCCTGTGGTCGATCTGGTCGAACCCACCGAATCCCTCGAAGTCGAATTGGCGGCGACGCTCATCTACTGGGCCAGCCATCATCCCTACCGTCAGGTGCGCGACATAGTCGCCGGGCTTCCAGCCTCTCGCGTTTCGGAAATCATTGAACTCGGCCTGCGCCACCGCGGCAAACACGACGAAGCCCTCCGCGTGTTTCACGCCGGAGCTGCCCTCCGCTTCGACATCCTCATGGACATCGGCGGCTTCCGCGACATGCATCGCCATCGCCGAGTCACGCAAATCAAGCAGGGATTCACCGCCATCCACGGCTACGACACGCCCCACTCCGGCGACGCTGCCGGACTCGAAGAAGCCGGCGTCCTCGGCGAATACCAATCCGCCATCGAAGCCGCCCAAGCCGCCAGCGCGAAGATCGCTGCCGGCTCCGCGCCCGAAGCTGCAGCCTCCGCGCTGTACCTGCTGCCGCTGGCCACGCGCGTACGCTGCCTCTTCAAAATGGATTTCGCCGAAGCCCAATACATCAGCGAACTCCGCTCCGCACCCGCCGGCCACTTCAGCTATCGCCGCGTAGCCTGGGAGATGTATCTGGCCCTCGAGCGCCAGCACCCCACGCTCGCCAAATACATCCGCGCCACCGACTTCACCAAACCCATCGACCTCCTCCAGCGCTGACCACAGGGCCAGTGGTACCTTGATGAGGAACAATCGAGCCCCGAAGTGGAAGACACCACAACCACGACAGCAAGCGATCTCGTAGATCGGCTGGCAAATCACAAGACGCTGGGCGCAGCGCCCCGCGAAGAGCTGGCGTGGCTGGCCGCACACGGCTCGCTTCGCAGGCTCGGCGCCGGCGAGGTTCTGTCTCATAAAGGTATGCAAGTTGAAGGCCTCTACGTGGTGCTCTCGGGGCACATATCGCTATCGGCTGACCGGGGTGCCGGGCTCCAGAAAATGATTGAATGGCGAGCCGGCGATGTCTCCGGAGTGCTGCCCTACTCGCGCCTCGTGACCCCGCCCGGAGACGCCATCGCCCAGGAGCCGACAGAGATTCTGTCCCTCCACCGGGATCACATTCCCGCCCTGACACACGATTGCTATGAAATCACGTCGATCCTGGTGCGCACCATGCTCGATCGCGCCCGCTTGTTCACCTCCAGCGAATTGCATAACGAAAAGATGATCTCGCTGGGCAAGCTATCGGCGGGACTGGCCCACGAGTTGAACAATCCGGCGTCCGCAATTGAACGCAGTGCCGCGCTGCTTGAAGACCGGCTGGAAGACACCGAGAGAGCAACGCGCGCGCTGGGCGCAGCTGAGCTGAGCGACGCTCAACTGGATGCCATCGATGCGATTCTTGCCTCCTGCCAGGCCACCGCTGCGCCAGCGGCGCGCTCCTGTCTTGAGCAGTCGGACCGCGAAGAGGCCATTGCCGGTTGGCTTGCCGGCCACAAATTGGACACTGCCAACGCCGCCATGCTGGCCGACACTGAAGTGACATTCGACGCACTCAACCAGCTCGCGGCCGTGGTGTCGGGATCGGCATTGAATGCAGTCCTGCGCTGGGCAGCCGCCGGTTGTGCTGCGCGTCGCCTGGCATCCGGCATTCAGGGTGCCGCGATGCGCATATCCGGCCTGGTCATGGCGATCAAGGGATTCACCAACATGGACCACGCGATGGTGACCCAGCAAGTGGATCTCGGACCAAGCCTCGGCAACACGGTGGTTGTGCTTCAATCCAAAGCGCGTGAGAAATCGGTGGAGGTCGCCGTCGAGTTGCCATGCGATCTGCCGCCAGTTCTCGGCTTCGCTGCGGAGTTGAACCAGATATGGGGGAACTTGATCGACAACGCATTGGACGCAGTACCCGCCGGTGGCCGCGTCGAAGTATTTGCGAGCCGCGAAAATCACCGCGTGGTAGTCCACTTCGTCGACAATGGACCAGGCATTCCCGCAAAGGATCTCGCGCGGGTTTTCGATCCGTTCTTTACCACCAAGCCGTTGGGGCAAGGCACCGGACTCGGCCTTGATATCGTCCGTCGCCTGGTGCGCCATAACGACGGTGCAATCGATGTCGAGTCGAAGCCCGGCCGCACAGAGTTTCGGGTTACGCTGCCAATCGCCGAGGTTGTCCCGCCCGAAGTTGCAGAGTGACCCAACCGCCCGGCCTCCCAATGCCGGCCAGGAGCGAAGCTGAAGAGTCTCCTGCCACTCGCCCGCAGTGGCTTCTGGGCACGGCGACTGCGAAACCTGCGTAATCGCGCCGACCGTGCCTGTGTGGGCCTGAACGCAATGGAGCAAGGATCGACCGCGCAGCCCTTAGGTAACGTAGATTTCATAAAACCTTTCGGCGCGGGAGTTCGTCAGATTTGAAGGTCAACAAAAAACAGAACTGTACTTCAAAGAGGAAGTGACTATGCGGGCGGATCTCAGTCGTCTTTTTGCTTTGGGTGCGAAGGTTGGGGATTCGAAACAGCTCTCAAAAAGAATTTGGCATTGCGCAGTGCTGGGGGCCGCTGCGCTGGCGGCGGGCCTTGCAGTAGGATGCGGTTCCGGTTCAACGTCGGGATCGGGTGGGGGCGGCGGCCCGGTGGCGGGCGAGAGTACCCAGGTGACGCTGGTGGCATCGAGCGCGGCCAATGACCAGCTGACGCGTTTCGGTTTGACTCTGAACAGTCTGACACTGACGAATAAGACCGGGACGACTGTGCCCGTTTTGTCGACGCCGCAGCAAGTGGAGTTCATGCATCTGAATGGGAGCGCGGAGCCGCTGCTGACGGTGAGCGTGCCCCAGGATGTGTACACGTCGGCAACGGCCACGGTAGGCGGGGCCTCATTCACCTGCGCTGCGCAGGATACGTCCGACAACAGCGACGCAACGGCGACATATGCCTATGGTGCAACGCCCAGCAACCAGGTAACGGTGCAGTTGCCGCAGCCTCTGACGGTAGATGGCGACGCGATGGCGGTGTCGTTGGAAATGCTGGTCTCGCAGTCGGTGAGTTTTCCTTCGACGTGCTACTACGACAACGGAATCGGGTCGTATTCGATTAACCCGACGTTTAATCTTGCGCCGATAACGTTGGCCGCGCAGCCAACCAATCCGACCAACGGACTGATGACGGCGCTGGAGGGACTGGTGGTGAGTTCGGACGCGAGTCCAGGCACTTTTGCGGTGGCGGCGGCGGACGGATCGCCCCTGGGAACAACGATGAGCACCACCTGGAGCGTGACCACAAATAGCAGCACGGCGTTTCAGGGAATTGGAAATGCCAATGGACTGACGACGGGCATGGCGGTGGATATGGACGGGATACTGCAGGCCGACGGTTCGATCATGGCGACGCGGGTGGCGGTGCCGGATCCGGACACGACCGACCTGGTGGTGAACCGCGGGCCGCTGATGCAAGTCGCGTCTTCGGTGCCTGTTCTCAACCAGGTGAACCAGGAGGAGGAGGGATCGCAACAATACATTGACGGGTGGCCGGCGTACAACTTCGGCAGTGCGACGTTCGCGACGTGGGGCGGAATATCCAATACGGCGAGTTTGCCATTTGCGGCGAGCTTCGATGCAGCCAACATGGTCCCGGGACAGATGGTGGCCATCACGTCGCACGTGACGAATGTGGGACTGTATCCAGAGTACGTGCCGGCCACCGTGATAACACTGATGCCGCAGACCATCAATGCAACGGTGCAGGCCGTGGAGACGGCAGGCGCGTTTACGACGTACACGGTGGAGCTGGCGTCGTACGACTTCTTTCCGCAGTTTGCGGTGCAGGGCGGGCAGACAACGCTGCTGACGAATCCGCTGCAGGTGGTGGTGTATGTGGGTCAGGACACGCAGATGGTGAATGCGGGGTCTCTCGCCGCAGGCAGCCAGCAGCGGTTTACAGGCATGATCTTCAACGACAATGGAACGCTGCGCATGGACTGCACGCAGGTGGCGGGAGGCGTGACGGACTAGGCTCGCGCCGCGGGTCTTCTGGCGGGGCAGCATTCATTGAGCCAGTTGTGCGATATTGATCAGTCTGCATTCAGCAGACCCCGTAGATTTGGTCTGAACCTTGCTGAAGAAACAAAGGTCTGCAAGACCCTGCCAATGTCATCCCAACAACGATTTCCCTCCAAGGCGAAATCCAATTCCCGAAAGTCAATTCCCAGGAGTACTGATGAAAACAATTCGAGCAGCATTCGCACTCCCTATCCTCGCAATGGCTCTGGCAAGCATGCCTGCCCTGGCCCAGGATCATCCCGACAACCACACCTACAAGCAGCACAAGGAATGGAAGACGGGTGCAAAGATTCAGCAGGACGACTGGAACAGGGGCGATAAGGTCGATTACAAGCAGAACCACCTTAGCCGTCCGCCGGCGGGAAATGAGTGGCGCCAGATCGACGGGAATTACGTGATGGCGGCACAGGACGGAACGATCGCTTCTGTTCGCAAAGCTCCTCACGGTCACTAAGCTGCCGCAACCTTTCGTTGAACAAGAAATCCCAGGTCGCTCCGCCAAGGCCGGCCTGGGATTTTTATGTCTATCTCCTCTGGATCTCGCCGTCGCTCCCGATACGCTGACGGGCGCCGGTGAACACTCGAGTGCACACTCTTCCGTCAAGGCGCTTATTTCCTCAAATCAGGAACGGATCGTATTCACTCTTTGCCTAACGTCAACAAATAAATCTCGTCGGACCCTCCATCTCTCAGCACGATCGGCATCCCGTCTGGATCGATGCCGAATCACCGGCCCAGGGCTCCGGCGTAGCTCCAGGGGCAGATCGAAAGCCTTCTCCGGCTCGGCGTCAGGGAAGCGAAATCCGGTACAGGTTCCGGTGGATCGTGGTGTTCACCCAGGCATAGTGCTCCGGGTCCCTGCCCGGTGTCAGTTCTCCTCGCGCAACCGATTTCGCTCCTCGAACCACGTCCGGTTCGGCCGACGGCGCAATCCCGTCCGCTGGAAGAATCGGCAGCGTTTCTCCCGGGCCGAGAGGAACCGCCAAACTGCGCCCGGGGCCTGTACGCGAGGGATCCTCCACCGGAACAAAAAGAAACTTTCCGTCCGGCGACCATGTCGGGGTGCAGAAGCTCGCGCAAATGCGTCGCGGAGCGCCGCCGTCCAACCGAATTGCCATGATCGCGGTACGACCACTTTCAGGCGTACCGGCAACATTGACGATGGCCCAGTGCCGGCCCGGCGACACATTCTGGAAGTCCGCGATGGGATACGGAAACACCTTCGAACTGTGCGACCCATCTGGATTCATCCGCTCCAGATAATTCCTGCTTCCCTCCGTCCGCTGGAAAAGGATCTGCCCGTGATCTCCAAAATGAGGCCACTGTGCATCGAAAATGCTCAACTTCGTTGCGGGCGCGCTTCGGTCCACAGGCGCCACCGACAACGACGACTTTCCGTCCGACGCAGCGCTTGCATAAAGCACCTGCTTGCCATCCGGCGATAGATCAAAGGCAGCCATTGAAATTCCAGGAAACACCGTCTCGCTTTTCCCGGAGTCCACCATTGTGCGCCACAATTCCGCACCGGGACCCTCGCCCCGCCGCATCAGGTAATAGAGGATGCTGGCGTCCGGGCTGAATACGGGCCAGCTAGCCACCTCCCCTTCCGATGAAAGCGGCCGCTGACCACTCCCGTCGTGAATCCAGATGGCGCTCTCATGCACTCCCACCGAAGTGATCAGAGCCCGTCCGTCGGGCTCAACCGCTACCCCGTCCTCTTCGGTTGGCCCAAACGTGATTTGCTCCGGTGCTCCTCCGGAAAAGCGCTGCCGCCAGATGTGGTTCTTTCCTTCTACCCAGGCAGTGAAATACATCCAGCTGCCATCCGGCGACCACGCTGCGGCTGTGCACGCGCCCATCGGTCCAACCAATCTCTCCTTATGTTGCCCGTCCAAGTCAACCAGCCTGCACTGATCCCAGTCTCCATTCCCGTTCATCTCCACCACGAGTGCCCAGCGCCGATCCGGAGATGGAGAGGAGTAGTGAGCCATGCCGCGCTCGTGCGCTGGGAAATAAATTTCGCGCTGGCCCGCGCGCGTCACAGTCGCTGTAACCACCCCAAGATGGATTCCCGACCGAATCTCTGAAAAGAGCAACTGTCCCGAGTCCAGCCAAACGAGCCCCGCTGCGTTTTTCAGCAGAAGTTGAGGCTCACCTCCTAATGCTGACACCTCATAGGTGTTGAACACTGGGCCAGGGACGTCCATTACCGTGTAGGCAATCTCCGACCCATCCGGAGAGAAAGCCAGCCCGTATTTAGGCCGGCTGTCGTCCGTCACCCGCCTGGCTTCTCCGTTCGGCAGCATTTTGACGTAGATTTGGTCAGCCGTGAGAAAGGCGTTACCGCCGCGGATAAATGCCAGCATGCGTCCATCCGGTGACAATGTCGGCGCCACCGCCGAATCCGTGAAATCCGTTAGCTGCGTGTACCTTACCTCCAGCCGCCGATGAGGCCATCGATAAAGGGCCACGCTGCCGAGCCCGATAACCATACAGGCGCCCACTCCCATATACCAGACCAGTGCCTTCCGCCGAGGAGGCGACGCGGCAGCTGGACCAGGCGCGGGCGCGCCCTCAGGCGGCAGGGCCGGCGCGGCCACTGAAACCGGCGCAGCGGGTGAAACCGGGGCCACAAGCGAAACCGACGCCACGAATCGATATCCCATCCCCGTGACGGTCTCAATATATTTAGGGGTTTCCGAATCGTCCCGCAGCAGATGACGAAGTTT
>Ga0209004_1000092_pt1 | contig 25251 bp, 10 predicted proteins | sample TexAe_RefH0_M1_FD_187948 | JGI IMG/M metagenome (GOLD analysis project Ga0209004, IMG submission 187948) | Forest soil microbial communities from Davy Crockett National Forest, Groveton, Texas, USA - Texas A ecozone_RefH0_M1 (SPAdes) (version 2) | ecosystem: Environmental > Terrestrial > Soil >... | reverse complement strand
TTTTTATGGCTGGAGAGCTCGCAAGGAACAACCGCAGATGTTTCGGCTACCCCTTCACTACGCTCAGGGCGCGTTCAACATGACAAGCGCTTTCGCAATTGTCGGCGAGTCTCGAGAATGCCTTCTATCGGGGAGCTCTGGCTACGTGCGGAAGCGCTTGGAGGGCTCGTCGGAGTAGATCTGGCCGTCGCGAATGTGGACTACGCGATGCGCGTACTCGGCGATGTCGGGCTCGTGGGTGACGAGCACGATGGTGTTTCCCTTGCCGTGCAGCGTGTCAAAGAGGGCCATGATCTCAATGCCGGTCTTGGAGTCGAGGTTGCCGGTGGGCTCGTCGGCCAGGATGATGGAAGGGCTATTCACGAGCGCACGGGCGATGGCAACGCGCTGGCGCTGGCCGCCGGAAAGCTCGTTGGGCTTGTGGTTCATACGCGATTCCAGACCTACATTGATGAGCGACTCCTTGGCGCGCTCGATGCGTGCGGCCGCGGGGGTGCCGTTGTAGATGAGCGGCAGTTCGACGTTGTGAAGTGAAGTAGCGCGAGAAAGCAGGTTGAAGGTCTGGAAGACGAAGCCGATTTCCTTGTTGCGAATGCGCGCGAGTTCATCGTCATCGAGTTCGCTGACGAGCTGGCTGTTGAGCCAGTACTTGCCTTTGGAGGGTGTATCGAGGCAGCCGATGAGATTCATCAGGGTTGATTTGCCGGAGCCGGATGGTCCCATGATGGCAACATACTCGTTGGCTTTGATGCGGAGGTTGACGCCGCGCAGTGCGTGCACCTGCTGTTCGGAGCCCATGTCGTAGGTGCGCCACAGGTCTTCGACAACAATCATGTCGCTGTTCGGTCCAGCCGATTGCTGCATTTCCACCTCGGAGATGACGCTGTTCAGAGCCATGTGAACCTTATCCTTTGCTTCGTTGTGCTCCAGGCACGTTGCGACAAAATCCTCGCATTTGATTCATTAGATCGTTCGAGCGCGTCAAGCGTTAGACGCCGGTGCGACTACAGGTTGCGTATCGCGCTTCAAAAGTGCGCCATTCTTCAGAGTGCGCAGGGTCTTGTACGGACCGATGACAATCTCCTGGCCATCCTGAAGGCCGGTAAGGACCTCGATGTCGGTGGCGCCGGTGATGCCGGTGGTGACGGGAACAAACTTGGCGCGCTGCTTGCCGTGCGCATCCTTCTCGACTATGTAAACGCCCTGCACGGGTGCCACCTTCGGGGCGGAGGCGGTAGATGCAGCCTCAACATTTCCGTTGCTGGCCGGGACGGGCGGCGTGTACATGGTGAGCGCCTGAATAGGCAGCGAGAGTACGTTCGATTTCGCCGCGGTCGTGATCTTGGCGGTGGTGGATAGACCGGGCCGCAGTTCATCGGTCGGCATATCAATGGTGACGACGACCTTGAAGTCCTTGGCTTCTTCAGTACCGGTGGTGGACTGCGAGGTGGCGATGCCGGTTGAACGCAGCAAAGCCTGATCTCCGACCAGGGTGACGTGCCCCTTGAAGGACTTGCCGGGAATGGCGTCGACGCTGACTTCGGCAGGCTGGCCGATCTTGATGTTGACGATGTCAGTCTCATCCACTTTGACTTCGGCGGTGACGACGCTCATATCGGCGATGGTCATGAAGGTGGAGCCTTCGGTGTTCTGGATGCCCTCAACCACGGTCTCGCCTTCGCGCACCGGCTCATTGGTGACGATGCCGTCGAATGGGGCAACAGCCTGGGTGAGGTCAAGTGCGTTCTTGTTGGCGCGCAAGGTGGCTACAGCGGTATCGAGGTGTCCGCGGGCCGAGTCGGTGTTGGCCTTGGCCTGATTGACCTGGGCAACTGCCTGCGCTACGGAAGCCACGTCGGTGTCATAGGCGGCCTTCTTGGCGTCGAAGTCCTGCTTGGCCATAATGCCGGCCTTGTAGAGGCTTTGCGCACGGTCCCAGTCAAGCTGCTTCTGTTCGAGGTCAGCCTTGGCGTGCTCAACATTGGCTTCGGCGGTCTTTTCTGCCGCTATATAAGACGCAATATCCGTTCGTCCGGCGGCGATGGCCGCCTGCTGACCGGCGACCTGGGCCTCCTGGGCGATGTTTTCAACGGTGGCGACCAGTTGGCCCCGCTTCACGTGATCACCCTCTTTGACATAAAGATGAGTGATGCGCCCCATGGCCGTCGCACCGAGGTTGACCATGATCTTGGGCTTGATCTGGCCGGTACCGCTGACCACGGTGGCAAGGTCCTCGTGATGTATCTTTGCGGTCAAAACTTTGGTGTAGCCCGACTGTTGCTTCACGACGAAGACGGCAACGAGGACGATTGCTACAATGATGGCAGAAACGATCAAGATTATCTTTTTCATGGGCGTTCTAGGACTCCAGGAAGGTCCGAACTAATTCTACGCAAAACTTTCTCGCCCGGTTCCCAAATAACCTTGAATTCATACAAGTCTCGAATCGGTAATCCGGGTCGTGGAATGGGGTGATGGGTGGACGGGCACTCACCCTGAGAGCATTCATTGGGGCGTTTGCCTGTTCTGCGCGGGATTACCGAGCAAATTTGCGAGAAGATTGCGGTCTGGTTATATGACGCAGGAGTGGTGTGATTTGTCGCAGAATCCGGCTCAAATTAAGCCGAGAAGAGTCCATTTGGAGATGACCTATTGGTTACCGTACAGTCCAAAGGAGAGCGACAGTTGTATCATGCCTTGCTTCGCACCTTTCAGGGCCGTAGAATAAGGCATCGCAGGGAGTTTTCCGACGCAATGAATTTCAAAGGCCGTTCGATCCTATTTGTCGCACTTGGTTGTGGTCTCGGCTTCTTTCCTATCCGGGGTATCCACGCTCAACAGGCCGCCGATCCTTCGTTGCAGCCCAGGTCCGCGGCTGGCCAGAGCCAGGACCAGGAACCGGACCCTCTGAAGCGTGAAAAGTCCGACGCGGAGAAGTTCAAAGCGCAAAAGGAAGTACGGCAGGAGTTGAAAGGCGCCTACAAAAGCTGGCTCGATCAGGACGTGGCGTACATTATCACGGACGAAGAGCGGAAGGCCTTCAAGAATCTAGCCAACGATGAGGAGCGCGAGGCGTTCATCGAGCAGTTCTGGCTGCGGCGCAATCCCAATCCCGACTCTCCCGACAACGAATTCCGCGAAGAGCATTATCGGCGCATTCAGTACGCGAACGACCACTACGCAGCGGGCAAGCCGGGATGGAAGACGGATCGCGGGCATATGTATATCGCTTTCGGCCCTCCGGATTCGACTGAGTCTCACCCCTCGGGCGGTTCGTACCAGCGGCCACAGGATGAAGGCGGCGGCGAGACGTCGACCTTCCCATTCGAGACTTGGCACTACCGCTATATCGAAGGGGTTGGCGAAAACATCGATATGGAGTTTGTGGATACGTGCCAGTGCGGCGACTACCACTTCACCATCGATCGCAGCGAAAAGGATGCCTTGGCGAAGACGCCGGGCGCGGGCCTGACGCAGTGGGAAGAGATGGGCATGGCCAAGAAGGCCGACCGGTTCAAGGGTGGCTTTGAGAGCCTCGGAGCAGGGCCGATGGGGAGCCAGAACCAGTCGAAGGAATTTGATCGCATCGAGCTCGCGGCAAAGTTGTTCGCGCCGCCTCCGATCAAGTTCAAGGATCTGGAAAGCGCCATGAGCGAGCACAAGCTGATGTCCGGGCCGATTTTTCCGTTTGATGTGCGGACCGATTTTGTAAAGGTCACATCCAGCACGGTTCTGGTGCCGGTGACGATTCAGATCAGGAATCGGGATATCACGTTTGTGACCAAGGATGGAGTAGCAAAGGGTGTCGTGAATGTCCTGGGCAAGGTGACGACGCTCACTCACAAGACGGTGCAGACCTTTGAAGACACGGTGGAAGTGGAGCAACCCGCCGAGCTGCTGGAGAAGTCGCTGGATCGCAAGTCGATTTATTGGAAGGCCGTACCATTGCTTCCGGGACTATACCGGTTGGATATTGCGATCAAGGACGTGAATAACGCGGATCACATTGGCATCTACGGACGGAGCCTGGAAGTGCCCGCGTATCATGACGAAAAGCTCGGCACTTCGTCCCTTATTTTGGCGGACCAGATTTATCCGGTCAGTTCGCACGACATCGGCCAGGGCAGCTGCGTGATTGGGAACATCCATATATGTCCGCGGGTGACTCAGAATCCGGCCACTCCGGTGAGCTTCAAACGCAACCAGGACTTGAACTTCTGGATGCAGGTGTACAACCTGGGAATCAACGATCAGACCAAGAGCAACGAGGCGAAGGTAACTTACCAGATCACAGATTCGGCAACGAACACGGTCGTCTTTGAGAAAGTGCAAGATTCCAAAGACTTTGGCGAACACAGTGACCAGTTAACGGTGGAAAAGACCCTGCCGGTGGCTGGCCTGCAACCGGGCAAGTACAAGGTGACGATCAAAATAAATGACGAAATCTCAAAACAAGAGATTGCGCAATCGGCACCTTTTGTCGTGGAATAGTACGCAGGCCTCGCAAATCGGGTTAACCGGCACCAGATCGGGAAACCTGCGGGCATTTAATTCCCAGGACTTGAGCCAGGACGCCGCCGGGTCACCAATACGAGTGATGATGCGCAGGCTCCATCTCGTTTCCATGATCGCGCTGTTCGTTGTGGCGGCTGCGCCACTACTTGCCGCGACGGGCGGCTCAGTCTCCGGAGTGGTTCGCGACTCCAGCGGCGTTCCTCAGATGGGTGCTGTTGTGCAATTGTTGCGATCCGATATGAGCGTGGTCGCGGCGTCCTACACGAACGATAAGGGAACTTATTCTTTCGCAGACATTCTGCCGGGCAAATATGCTGTTAAGGCGATGGGAGCTTTGTTCCTGCCATCGCTCAGGGAAAATGTGCGGGTTCGCGCCAATACGGTGGTGAACCTGACACTGAACACTTTGTATGAAGTCATGGAGTGGTTGCCCGCAGAAGCGCGAGCCCCGAATGCTCCGAAAGACGACTGGGAGTGGACACTGCGTTCGGCGGCAAATCGGCCGCTGCTGCGCTGGCTCGAGGATGGACCGCTGGTGGTGGTTTCGGATCGTCCGGGCGGTCGGCCAAAGCTGAAGGCGCGGTTGATGGCGACAGGGCAGGACGGAACTTTCGGCGAGAGCGGCGAGCGATATACAGCAAGCGTGGAAGATACTCCTTCAGAAAGCAGGGAACTGCTGGCGCGGGTGGACTTTGCGCCGAATACCGATGCGGGCATGGAGTCGATGCTTGGTTTCCGCCAGGACCTGGGCTTTGCCGGAGCGGTTGAGTCGATGGCGGCAATCTCCATTCACCCGGTGATTGAGGGCTCGGGCGGCGAAGGGCTCGAGGAAGCGGCGATGCGCAGCGCCGAGACGATGAGCCTAGGCGACGAATTTGAGATCGATGCCGGTGCGCAGCAGGTGATGGCGCGCTTCAGCCAGAATTCGCCGAACACGATTTTGCAGACGCTGCCGTTTGCAACAGTTGCGTGGCGCGGTGGGAACTCGACGGTGAGCTATCGGATGGCAAGCGCTCTCTCGGTTCCGAACCAGGATGAGTCGCAGCCGGGATTCTACTTGCCGCGTGTTTCGATGCGCGATGGCCGGTTGGTGATTGAGCATGGGTTCCATCAGGAGATCAGATGGGAGCGGCGGACAGATTCTTCCGGCGTATCGTGCCTCGTCTTTTCCGACAATATTGAGAATCCGGTGATCCAGGCCAGCGGGAGCATGGCGGCCAGTTACGGCGTGCTGAGCGATCCGATGAGCGGATTGATGCGCGGAGCGGGACAGAATTTTTCGAGCACGGGTGTCGTGGCCGCGGTGGAACATAAGGTTTGGGGCGGCAACCTTGTTCGCGTGAGCTATGCCAACGGAGATGCGCTGGCGATTCCGGCGCAGGTACATCCGACAGCGTTGAGCCAGGTGTTCAGCGCGGCGAAGCCACGGCACGCGCAGATGTATGCCATTTCGCTATCGGGGACGCTGGAGGGGACGGGAACGCGCTGGCGCGCGAGCTATCGCTGGCAACCGGCCGACACGGTGACGTCGATTGCGCAGTATTCAGTGGGCGCGATCGAGCCGTATTTGAATCTGCATCTTCGCCAGCCCATCTCTACGCGCCACGAAGGCCTGAACATTGAAGCGCTGCTGAATGTGAATAACCTGCTTGCCGAAGGATACCGGCCTTACCTGGTAAATGGCGGGATGATGGTCCTTGCGCAGGATCAGCGCAATATTGGCGCAGGCATAGCGTTTACGTTCTGAGCGACTTCGTTGTAGACAAATCAAATCAAAGATAGAGAGTCAGTCAATGCGGCGCTCTCTTGCGCGTGGACAGGCTACGCGGTTTGATTTGTTGCGTTTGATTGAGCTACACGGGTTTCGCAGTCACCGTTTCCAGAAGCCGCTGTGACCGAGTTGTCTTTTCCTCAAGAAAAACGCCACCTTGTACTGGTATTCGAGACAGCTACATCCGCTGCGAAACCTGTCTAGAGGACGCAGTGGTCGCGCAGCTTACGGATGCGCCAGGGTGTGCGGCTGCTTTGGAAGAGTGGCTCTCGCTGTGTTATATTTTTCAAGGGTCAGTTGATGATTCTTCGCCTGATCCGCGCTATGTGCATCCCCGCAGCATGGCGTTCTTAACGTCTGGACGCGTAGCTCAACTGGCAGAGCATTCGGCTCTTAACCGACAGGTTGAAGGTTCGATTCCTTCCGCGTCCACCATACAATCGACAACTTGGCGGATCGAAACCGGCTAACCCACAAAACCCCACCGCTGCTAAACAAACGAAGTCTGTCCCTCAGATTGCGGCTGTCCTAGTGTCATCACCATCTGCACAACCCGCGAGTTCGCTTGTTGCTTCGCTCGAAGGGTTGTACTGCCGTATATGTTCATGGTCGTTGCGACGTTGCTGTGGCGCATGTGTGACAGCCCAGGTCAGAGACTCCAATGCTCTCGCCCTTTGGCTTGAGAATCTGCCGCTGAATCATAGCGTGGCAGCAACCGCCTGTGACGTACGAGGGGAAAACGAGACCTTCGGAACGGCCGCCCTTCCGAGTCGAGCAAGATTGCGGCGAATGCAGGATCAAGCGGAACTTAGCAATTTCCGAAGCGAAACCTGATCCGGTCGCGGGCTTGTTGGGGTTGCGATCACCGAGCGGTGACGAACGCGATTTTGCGCAGTGGTTCAAGGCGGCTTGTGTCCCGAATGGCGCGATGGAAGCTGCCTTTGGCAGCGACAGCGAGCGTCCCCATACGACGTCCCTGTATACTGCGCGAATAACGACGAAGAAAATTCTCCTTAGGGGTCCCCACTATCATGACGCGAATGGCGCGGACAGCATATTGTATGCTGGCTCTTTTCTGCGTACTGGCATCAGCCTTCACTGCGGCGGCGCAGGTCAATCCCAACCTCTACACAGGCCTCAAGTGGCGAAACGTTGGTCCATTCCACGGCGGACGCATCTCCTCTGTGACCGGTGTCATGGGCGATTCCGGCACGTTCTATGTCGGCACTCCCTTGGGTGGCATCTGGAAAACCACCAGCGCCGGCGTCACATGGTTTCCCATCCTGGATCAGGAAACCAGCGTCGATAGCATTGGCGCCATCCAGGTCGCTCCCTCCAATCCCAATATTATTTATGCGGGCGCCGGCGACCCCATCGGCGGCAGCCTCGGCAACGGCATGTGGAAGTCGACCGATGCCGGCGCTACATGGCAGCACATCGGCCTCGAGGACACGGTGAAGATCGACAGCATCGTTGTCGATCCCGCCGATTTTAACCTGGTGATCGTCTCCTCTCTCGGCGATACCAGCCACCATGGCGGTGGGGTCTACCGCTCCACCGATGGCGGCCAGACCTGGACCAGCGTCCTGAAGCCCGCCGACTACGACGGCACGCGCGACCTGCAGTACGCTTACGACGACCCCAGCGTCCTATTGGCCGCCACGCAGGGCACCGGCGGCACAGGCCCCGGCAGTGGCGGCGGTGGTGGCGGCAATCGGCCCAAACCCAAGCCGGCCCTGGTCTTCAAATCCACCGACGAGGGCAAGACGTGGGCCCAGATCAAGATTCCGCCATTCCCGGGCCGGGTTGGTGTGGCCGTCGCCATGCACACCCAGGGCCAGCGCATGTACATTGTCGGCAACAATATTGAAAACGGCTCAGGCCTTTACCGCTCCGACGACGGCGGCGCCACCTGGCAGCACATGGCGGGCAAGGATCTGCGGATCAGCAACGGCCAGGGTGCCTACAGCTGCGGAGTTTTCGTGGACTCGCAGAACCCCGACATCCTATACACCGTAAGCACTGCCATGTACCGCTCTACCGACGGCGGCGTCACCTTCCAGCCTTTCAAGGGGGCACCCGGCGGCGAGGACTACCACAAGCTCTGGATCGACCCCACCAACGGCCACCGCATGCTGGTCGGCTCCGACCAGGGCGCCAGCGTCACCCTCGACAACGGCCTCACCTGGAGCCTCTGGTACACCGAGGTCATCTCGCAGGTCTACCACGTCGCTACCGACAACCAGTATCCCTACCGAATCATGGGTGCGCAGCAGGACACCGGCGCCGTGATCATCAACAGCCGCGGCAACTGGGGCCAGGTCAACTTCACTGACTGGAGCCCGCTGCCTTCGTCCGAATTTGGCGTCGACACACCTGACCCCAAAAACCCGAACATCATTTATGGTGTTGGCTACGGCCCCGGCGGCGGCGGCAGCGGCCTCATCAAAATCGACATGTCCACAGGCCAGTGGCAGAACGTCGCGCCCAACTTCGGCTCCGAAGCCATCAAGTACGTTGCCGGCCGCGACTTCCAAAAGAAGTTCGACCTCGCCTTTGATCCCAGCGCACTCTATGTCTCATACCAATGCCTGGTGGTCTCGCGCGACGGCGCCCACTCCTTCACTGCGGCCAGCCCTGACCTGACTACGCTCAAAGACAAGCCACAAGTGGCGTGTGGCGCACTTCCGCCGCCGCAACCAAAGCAGCCCGCAGAGTCACAAACGCCGCCGGCGCGCACGGGGCCGCCACCACCCGATCCCTCCATCACCGACTTCTCCATTTCCCGGGTCAAACGCGGCGTGGTTTGGACCGTCAGCACCAACGGCCAGATCTACAACACCATGGATCACGGCAAAACCTGGAACAACGTCACGAATATCGCCGACGTGCCGCCCCACACCCAGTTCAATACGATCGAAGCAGGCGATGATGCCAATACGGCCTATGTCGCCGGCCGCATCGCCGCCGAGCGCGGCCAAACCCTGCCTCCGGATGAGAACCCCGACGTGCCGCTCATCTGGCGTACCACCGACGCAGGCCGAACATGGTCCAGGATCGTAAACGGCCTGCCTTCCGGCGAGCGAACCGGAAGCTGGGTAAATAGTCTGCGCGTCGATCCCCAGCAGACGGGCTTGCTCTTCGCCGGGACAGAAACGACGGTCTATGTCAGCTTCGACAATGGCGATCACTGGCAGTCGCTGCGCCAGAACCTGCCCAGCACCTCTATCCGCGACCTCGATGTCCACACGGATAGTCATCTGAACGACCTGGTCATCGGAACGTACGGCCGCGGCTTCTGGGTTCTCGACGACATCTCCCCGCTCCGCCAGATCGCCGCCAACGCCCAGGCCATCAGCGGGTCTTCCGCTTATCTCTTTCAGCCCGCGGAAGCCATTCGCGCACGTATCAACAGCAACTGGGATCAGCCTTTCTCCATCGAAGTGCCTCATGCGTCAAATGTGCCCTATGGCGCCACAGTGGACTACTACCTCAGCAAGGAACCCACCGGACCTATCCAGCTTCAGGTTTTCGATTCAAGTGGCGCTTTGGTCCGCACTATGTCCAGCACCTTGCCACCGCCTATCGAAGGCGAGATGTTTCCCCGTTACTGGCTGGCCGCTCCGGAGACTCGCGCCCTCACCACCCATACAGGTCTGAACCGCGTCAACTGGAACCTGCAATACGACGATCCGCCCGCTCTGCGCCACGACCTCGAAAACGAAATGAATATGGTGGCCGGTGCAGCCACTCCCGGTCCACATGGGCCACAGGTCATTCCCGGCGTTTATAAGTTAAAGCTAACTGTAGACGGCCAGGTTTATACCCGCGACGTCACCGTCATCAACGATCCGCGCGTCGGTCAGAGCCCCGCGCTCATGGCTAATCTGCGCCTGCAGAACAGGCTCACTCTGCTGTCGGTTCAAGGCATGGAGCAGAGCTTCGAGGGCCATGAAGAAGTCGATGCCGTCAAAGGCCAGCTTGCGACGCTGATGAAGAGCAACCCGCCCGCCGACGTCGCCGCGCAGGGCAAGACACTTGATGCCAGCCTGACAAAGCTTGGCGGCATCATGCCGACCGGCTTTGGCGGCGGTGGCGGCGCTCCTCAGCGCCGTGTAGCTCCGGATCCCAAGGCGATCGAATCGTTCATGAACCTGAACAACGCTTACAACACGATGGTCAGCATGATGCAGGTCGGCCTCGACATGGCGCCCACCCCCACGCAGATCGCCACATGGGAGAAAGACTGCACTGACTCGAATCGCACCACGACAGCATGGGAGGACGTCCGGAAGCAGATCACCGACTTCAACGCGCTACTGGTCAAAAACAACCTGCAGGAGATCAAGGTCTCGCCCACCAGGCTCACGGGCTCGTCATGCAGCTTTAGGCCGGAAGCAAACAGAAAAGTGCTCGAACCAGACAGGAAAAAAGACAAGTAACCTTCCTTGACTCTCAACCATGGAGTATCGCTGCCAGGGGACGCCGGCGAGCGCGCCGGCGCGTCCCCCTCGGCCGGTCCGATCCCACCGGACAAGAGCAGTGCGGAGACAATTCTATAACTCGACGAGCGGCATTTCGACTGCGGCCGAAGTTGATTCTTTCGCAAAAGAAGCGGTACAACTGAAGGACAGGCATGACCCTACTGGATCTCTGCTCATACCTCGGCCTCGGAGCGGCAGGAGCGGCCAGCCTGAACCTTCTGCTCGGACTGCTCATTTCCCTTCGCTACAGTCCCGTGCGTCATTGGCCTCACTGGAGACTCAACATCTTCGCCTTCCATCAGTGGACGGCGTACTGCACCATCGTGCTCACGTTGACCCATCCCCTTGTCCTGCTGTTTCTCGACAAGCCGCATTTTCGTGTCTTCGATATTCTCCTGCCCATCCAGTCGCCGCTCCAGCCGCTCATCAACGTCGCCGGCGCCGCTGCCATGTACCTTCTGCTATTGGTCTTCGCCACATCTCTTTTTCGGTCTCGCATTGGGCGCCCGCTTTGGCGGCGCTTCCATTACCTGGTTTTTCCTGCCGCCGTGCTTCTCTTCCTCCACAGCATCCTCACCGATCCCGACCTGAAGGATGGCCATCCCGATCTGCTGGATGGAGGCAAAGTCTTTGTCGAGATTCTTGCTCTTATCTGCTTTCTCGCCGTCGCGTTTCGCTTTCGTCTTCGGGGCCAGGGACTGCGCGCCACCGGTGGTCGCACCGTGGCGGCTGTTGCTGACTCGCGGATCGAAAGCTGATCGCGGCATGCCAGCCAATCCGGCAAATCGTATGGTGAACGGCCAAAGTACCGTGCGAAGTCTTCCACGGTGCGGATGTAACTGCGAATCGTTCTGGCAGCGTAGTGCCGACGCTGGAGTTCGTCCAGCATCATCTGACGGAGTCGCCCGCGCAGTCTCCAGCTCTGGGATCTGGTCGAGCGGGTTTTATTGACCGTTCATCGGGCGGTATTGAGCATTGACAAGCGAAAGCGTCTCGCTTACAAAGATCGCCGGATGAGCAGTGCGCCCTTGCTTGACCGCTTCTGGCGGCAAAGTATCCACGTGGTATTGGCAGATGCCTTCCAATTCGGCATGTTGCTGAACGAATTCTTCCAGTCGCCATTCGTATTCGAGGAGCCGCGAGAAATCTCCTGCTCGGCCGAACTCCCAGGTCATGTCTCCAGATGCCCACAGCCCCTTGCATCCATCTTTGAGTGCCTGCTCAAGGGCGTCTTCGACCCCTTGCAGCATTGCATCCACGTCGAAGACGCCATCGCTTGAATTGTGCCGGTCAGACGACAATACCAATCTACCCCGTTTGGTATCTTCCAAAACGTCCCGGCCTCGAGCGGCAAGATACGACCCCATCTCAGCAACCATTGTCGGACTGTTGAGGTAGAGGCAACGATAGTTCTCCTCGATTTTCCGGCAAATGACCGCTGCCAACGTCGGCAGTTGGCTTGATGGAGACCCTTCATAGAACAGGCAGCGATGGCGAGGGATCGATTCGATGGGCTGGTCGCCCAAATCGCGAGTTGCAATCTTCTCGATGACGGCTTTTGTGATGAATTCAGCTAGAGAAACGCCGTTGCGGCTCGATGCTTGACGGGCCGCTAATTCTAGCTCGGCTGGCAACTCCAGGAGAACGATTTCGGAATCGTAGCTCACGGGTCCATATTACTACGAGATCGCTGAAAATGTTTTCAGCCTACTTTGTTTTCTGGGGGATCACTTTTGGTGCTTCTTTATCGGTAACTTGCGTATATTGTGTTGCTTGGCTTTCAATACGAATAAGTTTCTCCGCAATGGCTAGTGTGATGAAGTGGTTCAACGATGTTCCTTCTAGATCTGCACACTTCTCGGCCTGGTCATGAATCGAAATCGGAAGGCGAAGTGCAAACTGCTTTTTGCGACCCTTCATTGACGGAATCCTCGATCCTCTCATGGCAGATGCAATAAGAATTAGAGGTAAGTTAGCACCATGTTCTCATTGATTTGTATTTATAAAGCAGAGACGCCTGAAGTCGGATTCCCGGTAAATCCCCTCAACTGATTGCAGACGCCTACCGGAACAGCAGACTGAGCAGGGAACGGTGGAGGAATAATCATCTTACATGCCGGGATTCGCAATCCTCGGCCGCGCCCACTTCCGAAAAAAAGCCGAACACAAGCGATCCCCAGGCAGGCGACTTGTTTCGCGACCGGTATCATTTAGCAGCGGAACGCTTTGAAGCGAATGGCTGGTTCAGCCTTACCGACATAGCGGTACATCGCTTCGATTCGTTAGTCAGATTTGCAGAATTGTCGATGGAAGAGAAGCTGCAGTTAGAACAGTTACTTTTTATTTTTCCGGGCGATCGCTTTTCACTGTCTCTTTCAGTTTCCCGGACTCCTCGCGCGCCTCTGTTTCTGAAACAACAGCCAATCTCATATGCGTCACTAAACCTTCCGACAGATCGACACGAATCCAATACTCCTTGCCGGATTCCATTTCCAGGTCGTAGAGAGGATGGTCTGATTTCACCGTGCGGTAAGTTGCATTTATGTTGTGCTTACCAAAAGGCAAATCGAGTCTGACGGACCGCGCATTCGCGATCTGGGCAACTTTTCGTCCGTCGATCTCGATGTCATATTGCACGAATTGGCCGGTCAAATGAGAGAGTCGATAAAGATGCAAGATCGCTGTCGTTGTCCCCGTCGAGGTTTCTGGTCGAGCGGACGCAAGAACAATGGTGGATGAATCTGCCTGCACGGCAGGTGAGGGTGTTGGTGGATCGGCAGCGCGGGTTGTTTCTGCGCGTTGAGGAACTGGTTGCTGGTTGGAATTGTCAAAAGCAGTTGAATGCTGCTGAGCAGGCGCCGCAGATTGCGGAACGGGATTGAAAGTGGGTACGTGACCGGCCGCCGCATGATCAGCATTAGCCAATATCGTACTCGACGGGGAGAGTGATGACGCCGTGCCTTGTTGTGCGACATCCGTTTTTGTGAACGAATGCTCTTCACTCTTGCCCTCTCGCATAACAGATATAGACATCGTTTTTCTGTTCTCGTCGATCTGGCACGAAGTTGCCTGTTTGTACGCGTGTTCCTGATCGATATAGAGTTCGCAACGTAGTTCTCCTGAACCGTCCAGGCTCAATTTTGTGGGGATCCACTTTGTTTTTCCTGAATCGTCGAGTATATATGCCTCAATCACTGGGAGGGAATTGGAGAGATCGAATTCTTCTTTATAGACCCGATCTTCCGTGTGAGGAACACTTTTCCCAGTACAATTTCCCCTTATGTTCCAGCACGCTCCAGTAAAGGGCACATATACATACACGATCTGAGAGGAAGACTCCGTCCAGTTGCCCAGCATCCAACCATACTTGTTCGTAATCTCTTCTTGCTTCTTAGCCACCAGCGCTGCTTCGCTTTCAAACCAACCCTTGTTTTTGAGCTGTCCCATCAGGTTTTGCAGTGCGGCATCGTTGCTGTCAGCTGCGCCCGCCGCCAACAGTTTTTGCCCCGCCTCATAGCCGGCCCATACCTCATCCTCGCTAACGGCGATCTGCGCCCGAAGTTGCCAGAGCAGCATTTGTTCTGGATGCCTCTTTAGAAATAAATGGCTCTGATCCATGAAGTGTTGCTGCACTCTTTTCTGCTCATCAAGGTCCGTGGATTGCAGAGCTTGGCGCGCCAACACGATCAAAGCGTTATAGTCCACCTTGTCCATTCCGGATAGTTGTGCAGCATTCGCGTTCGACGCGGGTTGCGCGGATTGGTTGCTCACAGGAGCCGCGCCGGTCGGACTGGCAGGCGCAAGCAATTTGTCTATCAGCGCCTTGGCTCTGATGAGGCGCTGATCATCGGGATAGGCGATCAGCAGACCTTCCGTCAACTTCTGCGCTTCAGCATATCTCCCAGCGTGGAACAGAGCGGTGATTTTCTTTGTCATCTCGTCTGGCGCCTGCGCGACCTGCGATGGGGATGCCACTGCATTCGAACCAGGTGGAACTGTTGCCGAACCTTGCGAGTGAAGCGGTGGAAGAGCCACGGCAAGCAACAACGCCCAAACGCTGAAATTCAGCGGCTTTGTCATCAATCTCTCCGATCAGTTTGGCGACGGCGGCTCGGGGACGCCGACGCCATTGAGCTTTGTCCCGGGCACGCTGTGCAGCGGTGGTTGGGGATTGTAGCTGACCCTCGCCTTATACGCCGTCATGGCATGGCAATCGAGCGTTGGCGTTCCACTTCCGCAAGAAAATGTTGTGACCGTGAGGCGTGGACTAGTCTCGTTGATCACGCTGGCAACGGTTGGCGCTTTGAACATAGCCAGTGAACTCAGCGCAGTTGCGCCAACCAGCCCGCCTCCTGCGAGCAAGGACACGGACGGCACAGGATCGCAACGGTTGATGTAGATCTGGACCGATTTCACACGCCCCGAACTCACCAGTTCATTCCACATACCCAGACTCTCCACAGTGACCTGCGGGCCATAAAGCGTGACACGATCCGCAACGATGTCCTTGTTTTCGAGGGCTGCGAGGCAGATCATGGCGCCATTGCTATGGCATGCCAGCTCGTCGAACTGGCGGCCCTTCAGCGACTCGTACGCTTGCTGCTCCTCAGCGGAGAACTTCCCATTTGTAAGTTCATCGAAGACCACGCGCTTGCTCAAGTCGATGAGTGGATCGGTTGAGGCGGCGATCCCGAGAACAAAGTTGTAGCGTTTGAAATCGACGCCATCCGAATAGGGAAGATTGGCCAGCTTCATTTGCTGGGACATCATCTCCCGCTCTCTGGCCACCAGTTCCGGGGCGGCATTCTGTACGTTGTAGCCAGTGATCCATGTGGTGCCGCCGATGAGCGCGTTTCCGGATGGCCGGTATGTTTTGACTGGGAACGATGCCAGGACATCAGCATTGAAAGCGATACTCTTTTGGATGTGGGAATTCAGAGCGATCATCAACTCCGTCTGCTCTTCTTGGCACGCTGCGTCTGCGGCCGAGCCGGCCAAAACAGATGCGCATCGTCCATTCAACCCGTTGATATTGCCGTGTAGGGTAGCTCGCTCCTGCACCAGGACTGCACGGCGCTGGGCCAGGGCGGGATTGGACGTAGCGAGGTCAGAAGGCAGCACGGTAAGAGAGGGAATCTGCTGAGCCAGGGCTTGCGCCAGCAGGCTCAGCAAGACTGCTGCCAGAACAACTGCGTGCCCCACATAGCCGAGGCTCCGACGTGGTCTATTGGGCGCATCGACAATTTGGGACCAGACGCGAGCAGCCTTGTCGATCATTGCGGCGTCGACCCAATGGTGGTTGCCGTTCCGTTGGTAGATTGTGACTGGGTTGCGGTTGCAGGCGTGGAAGCGTCGCCCCAATTCGCGTTGATGCTGTAGTTGTGCTGAACCAGAATATCCTTAAGCTGCTTCTTTGCTCCGGCCTCATCAGTTGCGTTTTGGTTCAATTGCGTCTGGAGTGTCCGTTTATCCCTGCCAAGGCTCTGGGCATCCCCTTTCCCGCCGTCGATTTGTTGCTGAATAAGATCGAGATTGTGTTGCGTGTCGACCCTGATTGCGTCCAAATGTCCATAATAGGCAAGACCGTTGTTAATTGCGTTATGGATATTCGGGTCAGCCTTGGCCGCGTCGGGGATCTGTGCTGCAAGCGCGACTGCGCTAGGTGTTTGAGAAGCGCCCTTGTTGATCGGCATCGCCGTGGGAGCGGCGCTGGCACGAGTGTCAAAGATGGAGCTTGACAGAGCGCTCCCTGCTTCATTGCTGATTCCGCCAGAATTCGCAGCGGCGCCTGACTTGGCGGCGCTGGTAACGGCCTCCGTTGTGCTCTTGATCGTGACCGTCTGTGCCGGTGCGGAATTGACAAGCCCCGCATTCGCCGGGCTCACGCTGTTCGACGAACCAAAGAAATTCGTCTGGCCCCCGGCAGTCGGCTGGTTGCCGCCGCCACCATTATTTGAACCCGATGACGATGCCGCATTTGTGGGGCCGGGAGTGTCCTTTAGCTCTGACTTCTCCTCGGGGCTCAATATCTGATCCAGCTGCTTTTCTTTCGCTTCCACCTGTTCCACCGCTTGTTGTTGCCTGCACGCCGCATGTGCCGGAGAGCCCTGGGCGGCGCCGGAACATTGTGCATTGAAATTGTTGACGCTTCCTGGCGCGGGAGACGATGCAGATTGCGGTGACTCAAAAAGCTTGTCAATATCCTGGGCTTGCGGCGGGGCGCCCTGTGGGTTTGATTGCGCTGAAGTCGGTGGACTATTTGAAAAAATGTTGTCGAGTTGCTGTTTAAGCGTTGCCGGATCCACCGTCATCCCGGTGGGGTTGCGTAGATCGAGCACGCCCGGGTCTGAATCAAGATTCACCGGGTTAAGAGCGCCATTCGGCGTGCCCGCGGTCTGCTGAATGGTGCCCAAAAGCTGCGCTAACGCGTCGCTGTTTTTTCCTGCCAGGACTGCATTCTTCTGCATTTGCCTTGCGACGGAGAGGTTGTTGGAGATGGATGCGTCGTTCGGAGTAATGGCCAGAGCTTTCTGAAAATCGTTGGCCGCGCCGAGATAGTTTTTTTGTTTTAGCAGGTAAATACCACTGTCGTTCAATTGGTGGGCGGCAAGCTGACGTTCTTGCTCTGCGGGGTCTGGTGCGGGTGCTGTGGTCGTAGTCTTCGGAGCAAATAGCGCGTTCCCTAGCACGCCCAGGACCGTAAACCCCACTGCATTTCCAGGGGAAAGTTTCCCGGTTAAACCGTCAGCGATGGCTCGGTTGATTGTGCTGTCAAACTCGTGTCCCGGAGCCGCTGGACCGCCTGCAGTTGAGTTGGCTCCAGAATCACCACCTCCGACGCATTTGCAACTGGTTACGGGGAGTCCTCCCTTGGCGTTCTGAGCAGCTACCTTGAGGTCGCAAGCGCTTTGATTCGTTTCGCTCACGACGTGGTGGGAAAGCTGCTCCCCCATCAACAAACCGCAATCAGCATTACCGCGACAATCCCAGGTGACCGTACAGGAGGCCTGCGCAACCCCGCTCTGCAGGAATTGGAGAGCGGACAGCAGCATCAAGATGCTAGCTGCCGGGATGTACCAGCGGGAATAGGAGCGCGTTGATCCTCCGGCGTTCAACAATTCACCGGGGGCGCGAGGTGTTGGCACAGGTTTGGTGCGTGAGACGAGGCACCTAAGGGGCATGATCGCGCAACTTTCTATGTACTACCAGCCCTGACAATTTCCTTAGACCCGTTTTGAATGCGAGGTTCAGCAATGTATACGGGAATGAAACATCACAAGCAATCCCACCCTGCAGTACTTTAGTTGCAGTGGCGCTCCTTACGTTGTCAGCCTGCAACACAGGAATGGACGACGGAGCAGAGGGCTTCGACACGCCGGCACGGCGTCAAGGCGCGAAGGCAAACGTGGCCAGTCTGTGGCCGGTTGCAGATGCGAACTACTCCTCGCACCTGGCCGGACGGCGGGTTGCCGCGGCTGGACGCCCCAGGTTCCTCGAATAGGTGGTGGGATTCGAACCTACGCACTTCCGGGTTGGAAGCCTGGTGCATTATCGGTCGGCAGTGCCCGCTCAAGCGTGACTTGCCCCGCAGGGGCAAGTATCCCGATCGTCGAGATGACGAATAGTTCGGATAGTTGCAAATGCCCGCTTACTTACCTTGATTTCCTTCTGAACTATCCGTTCTTCCTGCCGTCTAACATCGCTATATCATTGTCCGGTACCCGAGAGTACCGCGATTTGTGGCGATCCTGCTGCGTTATCGGCAAACACCAGATTCGCGGTACGAGCGCCGGTGGCGCTCGGTGTGAACGTGACATAGACGTAGCATTCACTTCCGGCGCCTACCTGCCCCGTGCACTCGTTAGCTGAAATCGTGAAATCGCTGGCATTGGCGCCGCTGATACTGACTGAACTCATGTTGGCAGCCGATGTTCCAACGTTGTATGCATAGATGTACTCGGAGCTGGACTGCCCCACCGTTGCGGAGCCGAACGCTGGTGGCGCGATACGTAGAATCGCTCCTGCGGCGGTCGTTCCGGTCCCGTTAAGGGTTACCGTGAGTGGGCCGCCGCTGGCCGTGCTGTTGATTGACAGCGTGGCCGTAGCCGGGCCCGGCGCGGTAGGCGAGAAGTTGACGTAGATGTAACAGCCGCCGCCAGCAGGGAGTGAGCTGGGGCATCCGTTGGAGTAGATTGCGAAGTTCGATGCGTTCGTGCCCGCAAGTGTCGGCGGGAAGAACTGGACGGCGGCGGTTCCGAGGTTCGTCACCGCAACTGATTGGTAACTGCTGGTCGAGCCGACTGTCATCGTGCCGAGATCCAGCTCTGACACGCTGGCCGCCAGTTGTTTGGTTGGCGTTTGACCTTCCCCGGTTAGCATAACAACCACCGGACCTCCGGACGAGTTGCTATTGATAGTTAGCGTGGCGATCTCCGGCCCGCTAATGCTGGGTAGGAAGGTGACGTAGATGTAGCACGACGACCCACTTGTAATAGACGTGCCGCAGCTGTTGCTTGCGATCTGGAAGTCTGCCGCATTGGTTCCGCTTAGCGCCGTGCTGGCGATCGTAACCGTACCACTGCCTGTGCTCGTCAAGTAAACGTAAGCGGAGCTGCTCTGGCTGCCAACGTTTTGTATGCCGAGGTCGAGGGTTGCGGCCGAGGAATTCAGCATTTGCGTCACAACCTGGCCGGTTCCGGTCAGATTGACGGTTTGCGGGGAGCCTGGGACGTTGTCGTTGATGTTCAGGATTGCAGTGCGCTCGCCCGATGTGGAAGGCGTAAAGGCTAGATAGACCGTGCAGGTGCTACCCGGTGCAAGCGACGCACAGGTCGACGAGGTGACCGTAAAGTCGGCAGCGTTTGTTCCGGTCAATGTCGGCGCCGTGAATAGCACGCTCTGAGTGCCGGTGTTAGTTACTGAAACGGAGCCGGTGTTTTGACCGTTCAGGCCGACCACGCCGAAGTCGATGTTGGCAAGGTTGAGCGACAACGAGTCTGTGTTCGCCGTGCCTAGACCGGTTAACGGAATCGTCAGCGGCGAACCGGTAGCGTTGCTGGTAATCGCCAGGCTGGCAGTCTCAGGACCGACGATCGACGGGGTAAAGTAGATCGAGATCGAGCAACTGCTGGACAACACCGTTCCGCAGCTATCGGAGTAAATCGAGAAATCTGTCGCGTTGGTTCCGGTGATCTGGATACCCGAAAGCAGAACATTCCCCGTTCCCGCAGAGTAAACCGAGACGGAATTGCTGTTGGTTCCACCATCGTTGGTTGCTCCAAAATCCAGGCTCGCCTGGTTGGTATATAGAGTTTCGGTCACTGGCTGGCCTATACCCACCAGAGAGAGAGTCTGCGGAGAGTTGGAGGCGTCGTCGGCTATCTGCAGGCTCGCCGTGCGCAGTCCCGCCGCTGAGGGCGTGAACTGAACGTAGAGGTAGCAGGAAGATTCTGGAGCCAGGGTGGTGCCGCAATTGTTCGAGTAGATGCTGAAGTCAGAGGCTGCGGTCCCGCTGAAGCTCAGGGCACTCATGTTCACATTGCCCTGGCCGCTGTTTGTTACAAGGACAGGCTGATACGACGCGATCGCGCCCACGTTGGTTGCGTCGAACTCGAGGCCATTGGGATCGAGTGCGATATAGCCCGCCCCGCCAATGCCATCCCCCACGATGGAGGCATAGGACGTCGTCGCGTCAGAAGCCGTGATCTCTATTGCTGCGATACGCGGTCCAGCCGCGGAAGGAGTGAATTGCAGAGGCACATTGCAATATGTCGGGCCGCAGGAAGTCGACCCAATGGTGTAGTCAGCGGCGTTGGCGCCTGTGACCGTGAATGTAGCGCCAGTCAAGGACGGCGTGCCGTTGGTTTCGAAGGTGACACTTGTGTTCGAAGTGGAATTCACCGCTGTGGCAGAAGCAGTACTGTCGATAGAAGTAATCGTTGCAGCGGCCGCGTAACCCGTGCCCACTAAGGCCACGCTCGACACGCTTCCCGTGGCGTTGTCGGTCAGTTGTACCGTTGCGGTCCTTAGTCCGGATGCCGTCGGAGTGAACTGCACGTAAAGCAGACACTGGCTTCCACTGGTTATCGTCGTACCCGGCTGGCAATAGGTAGAACTCGTGGTGTACAGGGTGAAGTCGTTAGGATTGTCTCCACCGATGGTGACGTTTGAAAGAGTGACAGCCGTCGTCCCTTGATCGTAAATCCACTCGTCTGAGGCCGTGGTTTGGCCGACTTGATCCGAACCGAAGTTCAAGTAGTCTCCCAGACTCAGAACCTTTTGCGCTGTCTGTACCTGTCCTGTCAGGGAAATCATTGCCGGGGAACCGGAGGACGAATTCGTCACGGATAAGGTCGCAGTCTCTGTGCCCGTACCGGTGGGCGTGAAGTTGATGCCGATAAAGCAGTACCCGCTGTTGGCAAGTCCGCCGCCGGTCGAGTAGGACGAGACACAATAGTTGTTGCTCACCGCAAAGTCGGAGGCGTTGGTTCCGGTGATGGAATCCGCAGTGAAGGTGATGCCCGCAGTGCCGGTGTTGGTGAAATAGACGTATTTAGTGCCGGCGCTGAGACCGGGCACCGCGCTGAAGGCAAGTGCGGTCGGAGAGATTACCAGGCTCGGGGTTGCGGATTGGCCTGTTCCGGACAACGCGACGGTTTGAGTCCCAGCGCTGTCGGTAAAGGTCAGCGTCGCGGTGCGGACGCCCGCGGCCGAAGGAGTGAAGTCCACATTGACTTGGCAGTAGCTGTTGGCGCCAACCGAGCCCGTGCATCCGTTGTAGGTGATGCTGAAATCGGAGGCGTTGGTTCCAGAGATGGCGGCAGAGATGCCGGTCAGATTCGCCGTTCCGCTGTCGGAGAGATAGAACGCGGAATTGCCCTCGGCCGTGCCGACGTTCGAGACACCGAAGTCGTGTGCGGCAGGACTTGGGTAGGCAGTTGTGGTGGCCGTCTGGCCGGTTCCAGTCAAGGGGACGGTCTGCGTGCCGGCGTTATCCGTAAAAGCAAGTGTCGCGGAGCGGATGCCCGCGGCCGACGGGGTGAAGTCCACATTGACCTGGCAGTAGCTATTGGCGCCAACCGAGCCCGTGCATCCGTTGTAGGTGATGCTGAAATCGGCGGCGTTGGTTCCAGAGATGGTGGCAGAGATGCCGGTCAGACTTACCGTTCCGGTGTCGGAGAGATAGAACGCGGAATTGCCCTCGGCCGTGCCGACGTTCGATACACCGAAGTCATACGCGGCAGGACTTGCGTGGGCGGTTGCGGTGGCCGTCTGGCCAGTTCCGGACAAAGCGACGGTCTGCGTCCCGGCGCTGTCGGTAAAGGTCAGGGTCGCGGTGCGAACGCCCGTTGCCGTTGGCGTGAACGTTAGATAGACCTGGCAATAGCTGGCGGGGCTTACAGAATTTGTGTTCGTGCAGTTGTAGAGGTTGGTAATGCTGAAGTCAGAGGCATTCGCTCCCGTGATGGCCACGGAGATCCCGGTCAAATTGGTGTTTCCTATGTTGTTGAGGTAAAACCAGCTGCTTTGTGTTGACGCGCCGACGTTGGAGACACCGAAGTCGTACGCGGCAGGACTCACAAAGGCGGATGCGGTGACCGCCTGGCCGATGCCTTGGAGCGGAATGGACTGCGGACTTCCGCTGGCGCTATCACTGATTTGCAGCGTTGCGGTGCGGATACCGGCTGCGGAGGGTGTGAAGGTGATGTAGAGGTAGCACGTGCCCGAAGCTGGCAGGCCGGACGTGCCGTAGCTGAGGTTGCACTGGTTGTATGAGATCGCGAAGTCGCTCGCATTCGCGCCGGTGATGCTGTATCCCGAGAAGCTGATATTGGCCGTCGAGCCCAAGTTGGTGAGATTGACAGTCGATTGGCCTGAAGTTGTCCCGACGTTCAACACACCGAGATCGAGTGTTGCAGGCGACGCACTGAGGTCAGATGCGTTGCTGCTTGCCGCGCCGCTGAGCGTAACGGTTTGCGGCGAGCCAGTAGCGCTGTCGGCAATGTTGAGGGTCGCACTCTCGGCGGTAGAAATCGACGGAGTGAACGTGATCCCAACCGTGCAGGAGGTGCCGGCCGCGAGGGTCGAGGGGCACTGATCCGAATTCACGGCGAAATCTGTGGCATTGGTTCCGGTGATGGTGAATCCGGTCAGATTTACCGATTCAGTTCCCGTGTTCTGGAGCACTACGGCCTGAGCCATCCCGGTTTGGCCGATGGCCAAGGCATTGGCGAAGTTGACCGTAGAAGGAGTGATGGACAGCGTCTGCGTGGGACTTTGACCGGTGCCATTCAAAGCCACGGCCTGTGAGCCAGCAGAGCTGGTGAACCCGAGCGAAGCGGTCGCCGAGCCTGTCGTGACTGGCGTGAACGTGATGGTTACGCTGCAGCTTGAACCGGCAGCCAAGCTTGAACCCGAGCCCGGGCAGCTGTTGGTGGTGATGGCAAAGTCCGCGGAACCGGTGATCGCCAATGCCGAGTTGAATTGCACCGGCTCGGCTCCTGTGTTGGCCACGGTTACGCTTTGCGCCGTGGTCGTAAAGCCGACGGGACCAGAGAAGCTGAGGCTTGTGGGCGAAGCGGCCAGGGTCAAGCTGGAAGCGAGGCCCACGCCGTTGAGCGGTATATTGAGCGGCGAACCGGCAGCGGAACTGGCGATGCTGAGTGCAGCGTTACGGCTGCCGACAGCGCTCGGAGTAAAGCTGGCGTAGATATAGCACTGAACGCCTGCGGGTATGCCACTCGGGTAGTTGCTTGAGCATTCGTTGGTCGTGATGGCAAAGTCGCCGGCATTGGCGCCGGTGATTGAGAAGGAAGTGAAGTCAACCGTGGCAGTGCCGTTATTCACGACGTATACGTATAGCTGCGACGCCGTCATCCCAACGTACTCGCCGCCAAAGAATATCTCCGGAGATTCACTGAGCAGGCTTTCGCTCACGCCCTGGCCTGTGCCGCTGACCGCGACGGTTTGCGGCGATGTGGACGCATTGTCATTGAAGTTCAGTGTGGCGCTCTCCTGCCCCGTGATCGAAGGCGCGAACGAGACAGATACGTAGCACTGAACACCAACCGGAACGCCGGAGGGATAACTCGTAGCGCACTGATTGGTTCCGATGCTGAAGTCGCCGGCATTTGCGCCGGTCAAAGTTACCGAGCTGATCATCAGCGGGATCGTGCCGGTGTTGTAGATATACGCGTAGCCGAAGTCCGTCTCGGTCGTACCTACATTGACCGTACCGGCCGAGATTTCGGTGACGTTCATTTGGGCAGCCGCCGCGGCGGTTGTTCCATTACCGTTGAGGGCGACCGATTGCGGCGAGCCGGTCGCATTGTCGGTATAGGTCAGTGAGGCAGTTCGCGGCCCGGTTGCAGCCGGCGAGAAAGTGACATAGACGTAGCAGTACTGGCTCGGAGTGAGCGTGTTGTTATACGGGGCGGCGCCGCAACCGTTGCTAGCGATTGCAAAATCGCCGGCGTTTGTGCCGGTAATGGCGATGGAACTGAGGCTGACGTCTGTGTTGCCGATGTTCTGAACCCAGTTCTGCTGCTGCGAGCTTGTGGAACCAACGTTCTGACTTCCAAAGTTAACGCTCAAATATTCCGTCGCCAGGATCTGGCTCTGGCTGGCGCCATTACCACCCAGGAAGATCACCTGCGGGGAGTTCGTCGCATTGTCGGTGACCACCAGGTTGGCTGAAAGCGCGCCACTTTGGGTCGGCGTCAAGCCGATGGTGACAGTGCAAGTAGAACCCGCCGCGAGAGCTGTCGTGCCGGTCGGACAGGTGTTGGCCGTGATGGAGAACTGGCTGGGATTGGTGCCGCCGAGAGCAAACGACGTGAAGTACCCTGCAACTGATCCGGAGTTGGTGATTGTCAGCGATTCAGACTGGGTATCACCGACATTGGGGCTGCCAAAAGAGAGACTGCCTGGGCTGAAGTTGAATGTTGTGGTCGACTGGCCTGTTCCATTCAGGGTGACATTCTGCGGCAGACCGGTGACTCCCGAACCCGAAATCGTCAGTGTCGCAGTGCGGGCGCCAAGTGCCGAAGGCGTGAAAGTAACTTGAATCGAGCAGCTGCCGTTGACGCTGAGCGAAGAGCAGCTGTTGCTCGCGATTGCGAAATCGCCCGCGTTGGTGCCGGTCAAAGCCGCTCCACTGATCGTTGCTGTCGCATTCCCGGTGTTGCTGATGGTGATGGTCTGCGATGGGCTGGTGCTATTCAGGTTCTGCGGATTAAAGGTCAGGGTCGTCGGACTTACCGATACTGAGGTTGCTGGCGTCTGCCCGGTGCCGGTCAGGCTCACCGATTGTGGAGAGCCGGTTGTGTTATCAGTAATCGTCACCGCCGCCGTTTGTGTGCCGCTTGCCGTCGGCGAGAATGTGACAGACACAGAGCACGAGTTGCCGACTGCCAGTGAGGAACCGCAGTTGTTGCTCGAAATGTTGAATTCGCTGGCATTTGTGCCGGTGATGGCAATTGA
>Ga0209004_1000091_pt1 | contig 25368 bp, 30 predicted proteins | sample TexAe_RefH0_M1_FD_187948 | JGI IMG/M metagenome (GOLD analysis project Ga0209004, IMG submission 187948) | Forest soil microbial communities from Davy Crockett National Forest, Groveton, Texas, USA - Texas A ecozone_RefH0_M1 (SPAdes) (version 2) | ecosystem: Environmental > Terrestrial > Soil >... | reverse complement strand
CTTCTGAAGTACACCGTCGCCGCCTTTCTGATCGGCAACTGGACCGCATTCTTCTCGGACCTGTATAGCGGTTTCAACCAGCTTGCCAGGGCGATCGACAACAGCTATGGGGCTGTTGACCTCGCAAAAGACTGGACACTGCAGCTCGAACATCTATTTCAGACGAGCGGATACGATGCGATATTTAAGGCGATTCCGTGGACTCCTTCCGCCTTGATTACGCTGCTGGAGATCGTTCTCGCGTACATCATCTATCCAATTGCCGTCCAGATCTTTGCCCTTATCTATACGTTCTGGGGCACATGTCTGTTTGCGATGGGGCCGTTTGTCATTGCCCTCGCCCCCAGTTCACTCGTCAACTCCCTGACCAAATACTATGCACTGAATCTCGGCGTATGGAACGCGTGGTCGATCATCTACGCGGTATTTGGGTGTCTCATCACGGCCATCCACGCCAATGATGTCAACGCGATTCTGAACGGGGATCTGGGCAGCTTCGGTCTTGGGCCCACTCTGGGCGAAACGGGACCGCTCGATGGCGGTATCGAAACGATCGGCCTGATCAGCATCATGTATGCCATCTGCATCCTGCTTATTCCGATGGTTGCCGCGTTTATCCTGCGGGGCCAGTTCTCCGCGGTCGGCGCCGGGCTCTCCCTCGCAGTGTCAAGAATTACGCAAGGCGCAACCAGGGGCGCGGAACTGGGCGCAGCGGCCGGGCCGGCAGGTGCGATTGCCGGGGGATTCGTCGGCGGAGGAATGGGGCTGATGGGCGCCGCAGTGCCGTTGCAGTTTTCAACCGGAGGCAGTTACGGAATGGCAGCGATGGGGCAGGGTGGCAGCGGAAGCATGCCGCCTCCCAACACGCCCGACGACCCGAACATGACACGCAGCGCGTAGCGAAGGAAATGCGAGGAGTCATGGAAAAGACAAAAGCGAAGAACGCGACACCGAAGTTCTACGAGATGGACGGGGCGCTGCGCGCCTATTCAAACCGTAGTGTCGTTGTCGCGGGCGTCATGGGATTCGTCGCCCTGGTCGCTGTCGTCGGCTTTTTGCTGGTGCGCCTAGAACCTCCGACCGTAATCCGCATCGGGAGCGACGGACAGGCGACGGTCATCTCACCATTCGAGGGCGTAAAATCGCGTCTTCTCCCCGCGCTATTCGCGTCCCGGCCCACCCAATCTGCGCCCAACGAGTACGAGAAGCAGGCCTTCATGACCAGCTTTCTTACGCGATACCTGAGCTACGATGCGCACACGCTTTCGCAAAACTGGGCGGACGCTATCAACCAGATGACCGCGAATCTGCGAAGACAGGCTCTCGCGGATCTCGAAAAGAACGACACCGTGGGCAAGCTCGAACAAGAGCAGGCGAGTTCTACGTTCAAGTTGGACCACATCGAGCAGGAGAAAACAGAGCCTTTGGTCTACACGGCCTTCGGTGTGCGAACGGTTCGCACACTCGATAACAATCAGGAGTCGATTGACCGGCTCGTAGAGGAGCATCACATTCGCCTGGTCACTCAAGACCGTTCGGCGGCGAACCCCAGCGGACTGCTCGTTGCCGAGTACTGGTCGAAGCAGATCGAAGGTGAGAAGTGGGATGCGGTACTAGCTGGGAACCAGGCTGGTTCGACAGGAGGGAGCGAGCAGCCATGAGCACAGATACAGCGCGTGCAATGCCAATGCCGAACGCAACGGTTGCGGCAGGAGAAAAGAAACGGCGGCGTAGAAGAGCAGATGCGGACGGTGACCCCGGCGATTCGCTTGTTCTCTATTTTATCGGTGCGGCTGGTCAGAATGACAGCGAGCCCATCGTTTTGAAAGAGCGGTTCCCCAACGAGGGAGGAGCGATGGTCGAATCGCTCAAACGTGACGTCCCTTATTACCGCGTTGAGGTATGGAGATCGCGCGCGATTGTGAAAGAAGGAAATGTCGAGATTAAGAAAGAGGCGGTTTCCGCGCGGAATTGAGAGTAGCGCGCGGACGAATTCAGAAAAGCCGATCGACAAAGCACTGCTTTGATGATTCGGTTCTCTGAGCCACCTTGCGGGCTTACTCGCGAGGATTCGTACCGCTGACCCGGCATTCGAGCCTGGTTAGTTTCCCTTCAACATCGGTCGGGAGAGAACCAGGTCAGCCGGCGCCGAGCGGGTTGGCATGGATTCTACCTGTGCCCATCACACAAGGAGAACTCTCATGCAAAGTGAATACGGAAATCGAATTGTGATGATCGACATCGACACCAACGGACGCATCGAGGAACGGATTCCCGGCACAGGACAAGAGTGCTGGTTGGATTGCACGCTCCTCGGCGCAATGTATCCGAACATTCGCGTGGCGCTGGTCAGCGTTCCCACCGAGCCTCTGGACGATGTGGAAGAGGCGATGGTTGCCGACCGCATGACCGCGATCTCGCACGATGGGATCGTCTACAGGATGGTCGGGGCGTCCGGTTCGGCCAAAAACGGCAAGTACTACTATTGCGATGCCCAGCACGAGCCCCTCATCGCCAGACGCTTCCAGCAGTGGCCAGAGGCCGCTATCACCTACTTCGGCATTCTCGTGTCCAGTTGCAAGGTCGTGCACGCGGAGGCCGATTCGACGGTGATGGTGGTGAAAGACCTGGAACTTGGGACTAACGACTGCCGTGGGTGGATCCGGAAAACCCTCTCCGAGAAACTGGGGCTTCCCGGAGGGCGCTTTTACCAGTTCCGCCTCGCTTTCGCTGAAACCCAGGCGAAGGGAAGCTTCAAGGTCATGCCGGACGAAGTGGCTGACGCGTTGATGGTCGACATCATCGTTCCGGAGAGCTCGGTCAAGCCAAGCATCAAAATGCCGAATGCCGTGGCCAGCATGATCGGACTCGGTTCACGCGTTTTGAGGACTCCGGTTGTTCTCGGAATACGAGAGGTATCTCGTCCTCTTGAGTTCGAGTCGAGCTACACAGTGCTTCAGCATGCGCCAGCGGAATCGATCGAAACCGAGATCGTACCGCAGGCTGTGAAAACTATCGAAACGCTCAAAACAGCGTGGAGAGAAGGCAATCACCGCAAGGTGGTCGAACTGATCGGCTGCGAGGTGCGCCGCGACGGTGACTCGGAGGAGGAAGAGTTCCAAAAGGTCGTCGAGGCGGCACTGCTCGCGGATGGTTCAGGCGAAATCACCCGCCATCCCTATATCCACGCCCAACTGAGCAAACTGATGGCGCACTGGGCCTACAAACTGATGACCGGAGGAGGCGTCGAACTGCCGGCGTTTGCGCTGGCCGACGACGGCTTTCTGGCACTTCAGGAGGGCAAGGTTCTGAGCGGCGCCGACTGGATGCCGCTCACAGCAGCGATCACACCACTTCCCGCGAAGCGAGGTCTATGCGTGCGCTATCCGGTACGCATGAAGGAAGACCTGCTTCCGCTCCAACATCTTCACGGCGAGAATCTGACGGTTCAGCTGATGTCGCGATTTGGGCTTGATCTGGAAGTTGCAGCCCAGATAGTCGATGAGCAGCTGACGCTTGAGGGGACATACACGCTTCATTCGGAAACCGCCAAGCGCAACGGCGGAGATTACGACTTCGACTGGGTGTGTGTCATCGACGAGGATCGCTTTCCGCGCTTTGTGGAGAGCCGTTTCCGCATGGAGCACGAGCATGCGGTCACGAAGACCAAGGCGGGACGAGCCAAGTCTCCCTGGTTCTCGCTCGAGTTCGTTGCTCTGAAGTCGCGCGGCAATCAGATCGGGGTAATCACCGACCTGATGAGTTCCTGCGTCGCCAGTGGACGTGAAGACCTGCTCTACGAGTTGGTCTCCGAGCTGCAACTGGAGATCGACTCGCTCAAGCACAACACCAACGCCGACCGGAAGAAGTTGCAGGCGATTCGCCAGCAGGTTCCTCGGGCGCCCTGGCTTGCGCTTAAGGAAGCCAAGGCCATCAATGACAAGGAACTGCCACTGTCACTCGATGTTCTGCCCACGGATCGCATTGGACGGCTCTACAACATTCTTCGGAAACACATCGAGGAAATGGTGGAGAAGCCCTTTCCAATCGAGCAGTTCCGCGGGCTGATCACAGGAAACGCTGTACAGGCTGCTATGTTCACCGAATCACGTCTGATCAATTCCGTGTACGCAGCTGGTCACGGAATGATTCAGGCCAAACTCAACGAGGAGCAGAAAGCGCATGAGCAGGCGACCGAACGCCTGGCGCAAGTCAGGAACTCAGGTGATCGGCAACGCATCTCCGCCGAGCAGTGGGAATTCTCGAAAGCGAAGGCCCGTCACCGCCGTGCTCAGGAACATGCCCGCGAACAGGCTGCTTCTCTGCAATCCATCATTCGCAGTTGGGGCGATGGAAAGCAGGAAGACCGGGAGGGCTGGTGCCAGGCGCTCCATACTGTCGTCTCGCGCGGAAAAGGAATGGGATCGATCCTCTTTCACGCTTTTCCGCAGGAGGTGATCGATTCGATTGCGGCACGCACGGGCGGGACTCGAACGCAGGTTCTGTGCCCGGCGCAGAAAGTGCACGTCGTCGTCGAAAGCGATTGTCTCTTTTCAGTCCGTGGGGAGAGGAAGGAATTCCTGCTCCGCATGGACCGCGAGACACAACAGATCGTGCGAAATCGTTGACGTGCGACAGGGCGCTCGATTTGCCCTGCCTGCGGACGATCTGAAGACCAGCCACCCGGTGGGGCAGTAAGCGAGCACTTGACCCCCTCCGGGGGCAAAGACTCGCTGCCGCGTATCCGGGAAGACGGGAGAGCAGCATGCGATTCCTGAACTGGCGCAGATCGGATGGAGCTGTTCGGGTCTCCATCCGACTTCAGCGCACGCCACAGCAGTGGATCTTCCAATGGAAGGTTTGCGGAAGACGCCGCTACTCGAAGCGCGAACTGCTTGACCTCGAAATGAGGGTCAGGAAGTTCGTTAGCCGATGCCCGGCCACAGGCCCGGCAATCGAAACTCACTCCGTATGGCTGTGAGTCAACCGCCTGGCAGGATGAGGACCGCCCCAAAGGCGTCCTCTTCCTCCAGGAGAAACAACGGAGATCACCATGCTCCTGAAGAAAGCGGCAATTCCATTCCTTCTCTTTGGCGCAAGTTTCGCAGTCGCGCAGAACGTGGTCCATCAGACAGTCCATTCGGACCAGGTCATCCCAATTCAAACCGCTCTCAATCACATTAGCATCATCATTCTGCCGGAGAAGATCGTGCGCGTAGCCGCCGGGAACGAGGCGATACAGATCGAGTGGCACGAAAACAACGTGTTCATCAAGCCCCTTCTGGGCGGTCAGGCCACAGATTTGATGGTCTGGACGGAACACCAGTTTTCTGTCTACGAACTCGAAGCGCCAGGGGATGTGAAACAAATGACGTTCGTCCTCGACGAATCCGCCTCCCCGCTTCCGCAGGTCAAAGGTGCGAATGTGCCGCCGACGAAGCCATCTGCCGATGAGGTCCGCTCGCTCAGGGATTCAGCCATCAGTTCGGCTCTGCTCACGGTTACGCCCATCGACAGGCACGACGTGCATCCGCCAAAAAACCAGGTTAGCGTCTACATTCAGGATGCCGTCCGCGTCGGGAATTCGGTGTATGTGCGCTTCGTGGTGACTAACAGTGGTGCCCAGCCTTATCGCGTGCTTTCGCCACAGGTTTTTGAACTCACCCCTCAGCAGAACGGCGATCTTCTGCCAGCGTTGACGAATAAACAGATCAGCGAAAGATCAGTTGCCGAGTTTCGATCAAATCAGACAGCCCAAGTCGCCGTCGAGCAATCGAACTCTCCCGAAAAAGACCTCTCGCCAGGTGCAACCGCAGAGGGAGTGATCGAGATCCATCCGAAGGATGCGGCGAAGCCGAACGTGTACCAATTCGTCTTCGGCGACGACTCGAGCCACGCAGTCAAGGCAACGGTGGTGCTCTGATGGGAACCCACGAATTCATCACTGCCGAGGAAGCGCGCGTGCGCCTCCTTACCGCATATAAGCAGGGCGGCGACGAGGGTTTTGCCGAGACCTTGCGGCGGCCGTTTCTGAACCCAGGTGAGCAGCGAAACGCGAGTGGCAGACGCAACATGCACCCTCTGGTGATCGTTGGCTTCGTGCTCGCGGCCGTAGCCGGCGCGTCGCTGATCGTCTTCAGCTTTTTGATCCGCGCGCTGTGAAGAAGGGGCGGCATGCAGGGAGAAGTTCACTATCGGCGCCACACCGATGCGCAAGACGCTCTCATCGTGGCCTGGGTTCTCATTCTTGGGGTCGTCGGCATACTCTATTTCGTTGCCTGGGACAGGCTGCATGTGCGAGCGGGCCAACTGATCGAGTTCACCATCTATCCCTTTCTTGCCTTCCTGTTCCTTTGGGAAGCGCTTCGATACCGGTCCACCAGGACCAGGAAAATGGAGGAGGCATGGCCGCGGCCGATCCCCTATGTGCCCCGCGAGCAGGAAGAGAGGCACAGCGAAGAGGCGCGGCGCCAATCGTCCGTCCTGCTTGGTTACGACATCTTCGGGAGGCCTTTTTACTGGTCGGATAAAACCCGGACGATGCAGTCGAATGCATTTGGGATGACGGGAGCAGGCAAAACGAATTTGCTCGAAACAGTCACTGAGCAAGACATCGCGCGGGGAGTCCCGATCATCTTCATCGACGGCAAAGGTGACAAGAAGCTCCTGTCGGAGTTGCTGCCATCCATCGAAGCGGCGGGGCGGATGGAGGATCTTCGCATTATCGACCCCATGCGGCCTGAGATTTCCGCACGCTATAACCCGTTCTGGGCGCCACAGGGCAACGCCGAGGAGCACGTAGCCTTCGTCTTTGAGTCCTTCAACATGGAGAAGGACTTCTTTGAAGGCCACCAGCGCGTCTATCTCGAAAACATCGCGCGCGTACTCTATTACTCGGGCAAGCAATTCAACTTTCACGATGTCCTGGTGTGCGCCTACGATCAGGCGGTTCTCAAAAAGCAGATGAAGATGGCGCTGGACCGCGTGACGACCGATCCCTCCGTTACCCATCAACAAAGACGGACGCTTACGATGAGCGTGCGTAACCTGCTCGAATCGTTTGAGGACAAGGAACGTGTCCCGAAGATCCAGGGGCTCATTAACGAGATGATGACGTTCATGGGCGACGAAATGGCCCTGATCACCGGCCCTTATGATGAGCTGCTGTCGCTCGACGAGGTCATCGACGAGAAGTTGATTCTGTTCCTAAGCCTGAATGTGAACGTGAACGAGCGGGCGGTTACGGCCCTCGGCCGAATGCTGCTTCAGAATCTCCAACTGATGATCGGGCGGCGTTATTCACGTGCCGAAGAAGGTGAACACCAGCCGTTCATCAGCGTTATCATGGACGAGTTCTCGCCCTTCGCTTACGAGAACTTTGCGCACATTTTGCAGACAGCGCGCGGCGCCAATGTCGCCTTTCTGTTCGCCTTGCAGAGCGCACCGCAGTTGCTCCAGGTCGGCCGCGGATTCCGCAATGACGTATCCAGCGCGCCTAACACCACCTTCATGTTGCGCACCAAAGATGAGGAAACGGCCAAATACTTCCTGAACGCCAGCGCGCGGGTGCGCCAGATGCGCCGCAGTATGCGAATCCGGAATAGAGGTTTGTTTAACCCGGATTACGAGGAGGGAATCGAAGGCAGCCAGACCGAGATCAAGGACACGCTTGCGCAGGACGAACACATCAAGAAAATGCCAGTAGGCCAGATGGAAATGCTGGTTACCGATCCTATCCTTGGCACGATCCATAAGCACCTACATATTCGAAAAGCGTCAAGCCACTGGCTACCCCGTGTACCCATGAACGTGTACCCGAAGCTCACAACACTAGCGTCGGATTCGCACGGGCTGAATCTCAGCTTTCCCAATCCGGAGCTCGAAGAGAAGAGACAGAGGAGGCGCAAGAAATGAAGCATTGCGCAGAGCTAGTTGTGGTGTTCCTCATGTCGGCGGTTACCGCGGGAGGGTTGCAAGCCGATCGGAGTTCCTATGACCCGATGGCGCACCAGGCCCAGGCAAAGCGGCCGACCGGAATCATCGAAACGACACTCGCCGGAATCAATTCTCAGAACCGGGACTACGGCGCTCAAGTGGGAGAGTGGCGCAATGAGGTCCTCGAAGACACGCTCCACCAGATCTATTTCTGGAGCCTGATTCTGCTCGTAATGGGCCTCGGCATTTCTATCGCCGCCAACGGCTGGCTACTCAGAGAGCGAGAACGGAGATTATCAATTTCAGCGGATGTAGTCACACAGTTGTTCAATGCCTACATCGGCTCGCGTGCGAAGGCGCTCGATGTGATCGCCAAACACAATACGCTGGTCGATCGCTACAACACGCTCGACCGCGAAAAGCAGCGCCTCGCCGACCAAATCGCCAGCTCCTCAAACAAGCCAATCCAGCCGGAGTTGGACTTTAACCAAGCGCGCGAAGACCGGTGCACTTCATTTCAAGCGCCGTCCGCGACGACCGCGGTTGCCTCGGATGCCTCCCCAGTGCTGGAGGCTGAGCCCGGTGAAATCGACAATCTAAGAGCCCGACTTTCCGAGGTTGAGACCAAACTGCAGCGCAAGACGGCGCAGCTACAGGCCAAGGACAACCAGATTACGAACTTGCGGGAGAGGCTGAGCCGCGCGCACGACACGCTCGAAGTGCAACGAAGTGGGAAGCCGCCTGTCCACCAGTCAGGAGCGAATGGATGATCGTTCGCTGTCTTAGTTTCGGTTCTTTGTGGTGGCTGCGGCCGGGCAATCAGACCTCAGACCCGCTGCGATTCTCCACTCATGCCGCGGTATTCAACACTACCGGCTTCCGCGATGGCTCGCGTGAACGGCGGTTCTGGCGCGTGTCTGGCATCGTACGGATCAATTTGGCGTCGCATGCGCGGGCCATCGGCGCGGCCACTTTCGGGGAAAGCCGCTATCAGAGTCCCGGTCCGGAGAGGCGCGGAGAGTGGAATCGGTTACTGCTTGGGAAGCATGCCGGCCACAGAGTCCCGGTCGATCGCCTGCTCATTTGCACATTGAGCACCATTATCGGCCGCATCGATTTCAACAATCCCTGGCACGATGAAGGCGTGAGCGTGGTATCGGGCAGTGCGCTCCGCGGCGTTCAGGAGACGTTGCTGCTCGCCGTCCCGGGTTCGGAATTGCGAACGGAGATGGGGAAATGGGAGGTCACATGGAACGGCATTCAGCGGAAATAAACGCGATATTGCCTGCACGGTCTCCGTATATCCACTACAACCGTGAACGGGATCTTCCATTGATGCTGGCCATCAGGAACGCCACGTTCATTTCTCATAACCAGCTCTGGGAACACGTTCAAGCCAGAGGCCTCGAGACTTCGCGCCGGTCCTTTAACTGGAGAATTGCTCGCCTTACACAGGCCGGTATCGCAGAAAAGCTGCCGCCTTTGCTCCCCTATCCGGGGCCGGTGTACACGATCACGAGAACAGGACTCGCGTGTCTCGAAGCCTGCGGCGAGGGCCTAGTCAGCCTCACGTCGGAATCAAGGACGCTTGCGAACCCGAATCAGATGCAGCATTACCTGGAATTGGCGGAGGTGCGCGGCGCGATTCGCAGGGCTGGCGTACTCAGGGAGTGGTCGAGCGATCTTGAAATCCGCTCGATTAACCAGTCGATTGACGTGCCTTTGGCGAAGGACTACGACGCGATTGCGGATGTGGAATGGGAAGCGAAATCGTACAGAATTGCAATCGAGTACGAACGTTCCCTCAAGTCTGCGGACCGATATCGCGACCTCGTATCGGCCATAGCCGGCGAGCGCCAGGTTCAGATGATCCTTTATCTCACCTCTTCCGTTGACCTGCTCTATCAACTGAAGGCGGAGTTGGATCGCCAGGATTTCCCCGTAGCCCTGGCGCCGTCACACTCCTTCCGGCTCAATCCGCTCGCTGTACGACTCTACACGACGCGCAAGTTTGAGCTGACAAGAGCCACGATGCCGGTGCTCATGCGCATGCTTGCCTCAGGCGCAAGAGAACTTCGCGCCTAATAATCTCGCCCAAATGAAATCAAAAACGCATACGGTCTCGCGGCATTTGTCAGATTTGAGCTGCTGAACCGAGCGAGCATTTGCGTGCTCTGCCGAACGCAATTTGGGCGCAAATGTCATCGAAGTGCGCGGTTTTGCGAACCCATTCCTGCGGCATTCCCCTCGGCGTTTCACATCTTCCGGTTGTCTTCCTTCCGACTACCTGAGAGCGCTCGAAGCTGCTGAACAGCAAGGGAATATTTCTGACTATCCCCAAAAGCGTTGAAGTTTGGGGGTGTCGAGGGAAGCAACCAGGATTTCGATCAAGAACGGGGTAACGACAGAACGTCTGCTTGGCTCAAACAGGCGTCCGAGTTGCGCGGAGGCTCAAGCGTAGGCCCACGAATCTGCCCGAAGACTTTGCTAATTCCTGAATGAGTAGCGGTGGCTTCTCAGAAACTCACCAATTGCAGTCCAGTCGCCCCAACCGTCGAGGGCGCTTCCGGTATGCGCAACGCTGAATGTTGAACCGGCCGGAAACTGCAGGAGCTTCTGCCCCAGAGATTTCAAACCCGCACATCGGTACTGATTGACCTCCTAATGATATGGCTCCATTGGCATGAGATAGTCGATTCGGGCTTCCATCGCAAACACCGGATCGTTCACTTTACCGTAAATATCGTAGTTGCCCGGGCCCGGTCCGACGCTCTCCTGACTGCCGCAACTGAACGTGCAGGCCAGTCCCGCCGTTTCTTCGTCGCCCATCAACTGTCTCAATTTAAGCACATCTTCGGGCGAAAGCGTCCATCCCTGGGCCCTTGTATACGTCTCGATCAAGCGTGAATCCATGTTGTAAAGCTGCCAGTCGTCCGGTTTGCTTGGTGGAGTCGCCATGCGCTGTTTTGCCCCGCTCTCGACGTATTTCTTGTGCCAGCGGGAGAGCTGCTCCCAAACTACGTGCTTCATGGCTGCGCCGCCAAATCTCCCCAGATACGCCGCCGCATCGGCAGCGTGCGGTGTTGCGTCTTCCACTTGCTTGGCTGCCAGCACATCGAGCACCGGACTTGCTTCCATGAATCCGAGGCTCGGGAAGAACTCTCCTCGCGGACAATAGTAAGGCGCGCTCAGTTTTTTAAGCACTTGCTCCACCCTTGTCCGCGCCTCGTCCGGTGAAACCTTGAGCAGATACGCCAACACGGGGATCTGCAGGTTGCAGGGCCACTGGGTCAAATGCTGATCGATGAAAGGGAGCACGGTCGGCAGGGTGGCGCGCGTCGTGTACCGATGTAGCAAGGTCGCTGCGTGTATCAGTTCTTCTGGAGTACTGAGCGTCACAAAGTTCTCAGCAATCTGCTGTTCCTGTTCCGGAAGCGACTCGACCGGCAATCTCAAATACAGCGACGAGAAGCGTGGTTCGGGCCGAACGACCTCCTGGCGCATGAAGGCTGTCGCGGCCGTGGGATCGAGTTCGAGCCATCGCACCAATGCTTGGCCGTTGCCCGCCCCTGCATTGCTACGAACCACCGGACGCATCAACGGAGACCGCAAATGGTCCCAGTCGGTATCGAGTAACGCCGCTTGCGTCTCCTCAGACAGACGATCAAAGTCTGTCGCAGCCGCTCGAATCACATGATCTGAAAATGGCTCGTGCAGATCGTAAGCCGACCCTTGTATAACCCAAGACCCATTCATCGGGTTCCTGAGCACGGTTTCAAGGGACAGCGCCCGGCTTACCCAGGGCCGGGTTGCACTTACCTCTCAAGGTGCCCGCCAGCCTGACGCACGTGCCACCCAACTTCTCAGCCTGAGTACGTCAACGCCCCGCCAATCGGTCAGGGCTTTTTCATCTGCAGCCAACAATCCAACAAAGGAGGAAGTGTCATGTCCGATCGTGATCGCCGGTATTCGAAGCGCGAGTTGCTAGGCAACTTGCATGTGGACTACGTCATGTCTGTCACCGATCTTGGCCTGGCGGCCAGATCCAACCGCTGGGATGTGCTGCGCGCATTCCTGGCTGTCGGGGAGGCCCGGGCGGAACGGCTGGTCGAGGAAGAAGATGGCTTTCTGATCCTGCAAAGCGTTCCCGGACAAGCGAACACCGGTGGGATATACCTCTTTGCCGAACCGCTTCAGTCCTTTTTCTGGCTCCGTTTCGACCACAACGAGGATTCACTCAATGGCGAGGACTTCCAGTTCGCTACGCGGGTGTACCGCCTACTCAACCTCATCGACGGCAAGCGAAAGAAGATTCGTCGCCGTCACCGCCACGGAATCCATCTTTTTCCGCTGTCCGGCGGCATCGACCTCGGGACACCGGCGATGGCAGTTGCCGCGTGCTAGGAGCAGCGACTGCCGGCTCATTTGACCGAGTACTGGAACCGGGGTACAACAGCACAGCTTGAACGGAGGGAGCACTAGCCATGGCTCAGCTTGCTAAAGCATGGAAGGCGCCGCGACCGCAGCCGGAGATCCTGCCGGCTACGGTCGGGCAGGCGGCCGAATACATGGCGTCGTTTGTGAACCGGCGTGCTTACACCCGGCAAACGGGCCGGCCGGATGAACACTCGGGCAAGTACTACTTCTACCAGGCGCGGGACCGGCGAACGAAAGAACGGCTGGCCCTCGATCCGGTGGTGATCCAAAAACATTTAGCGGGGGAGCTGACGGTTGGCCTCTATGCCATCAATCCGGAGACACAGTGCTCGAAGTGGGTCGCGATCGACGCAGACTACGAAGGCGCCTACTGCGACTTACGAACGCTGAAGCGGGAACTCGAACAGGACGGCGTCCACGCCATTGTCGAAATGTCACGGCGCGGCGCGCACCTCTGGATCCTATGTGAACACCCGCTGCCGGCACGGCTCTGCCGCATCTATATATATAGTCTCGCCCTTCGTCTCGAAGTCCCGATCAAGGGAACCTTCAAGCAGGTCGACGGTATCGAGATCTTTCCACGGCAAGATGAGATCGGCGCGGCGGAATACGGTAACGCCATCCGCGGGCCGCTCGGCATTCACCGCGCCAATATGCATCGGTATTGGTTTGAGGATGCGCCGAGCAACCTCGCCGACCAACTCATCTACTTGCGATCTGTGAAGCGGCTCACCGCGACCGAACTTGAAGCCTTCACGCGCGGTTTGTCGATTCCCGAATCCGTGTGCAGCAGGCCGGCATTGGAGGTCGCGTCTTCCGAGACCCGTCAATCCGGATTTCAGATCCTCCAGCACGTCAAAGTTCGATTCAAACGGAGCGGCAACTATTGGACGCAGTGCCCGTCGTGCGCGCAACAGGGTCGCGACCGAGCGCGGGATAACCTCGCGATCTCCATGACCGATCCGCGCTTTTACAAATGCTGGGCCGGGTGCACGCGTGAAATGATCCGCGAAGCACTGGGTCAGCCTGTTCCGAAACAGACCTACCGGTGAACACAGGAGGTGAGAGTGAAGGAGAGTCGGCTGACCACAATTGCGCGGCGCGGAATGTTGTTGCCTGCGGAAACCCTGGCGCAGGTTCGCAAGACGGGCATTCGCTGTCGCCCGCAACTCGATGTCGTCTACCAGCAGCAAGCGAGGACGTGGAAGCTTCGTGGCGAGGAATCTGGCGGCGCGGTCGAACTCCTGGGTCACTACGTCGGCTTTGTCGGGGTGGATGGTGGTCCGCTTCCGTGGCTGCAACGCGTCCAGAACTTCCTCCCAAACGGAATGCACGCGGTCATCGTTGGTGAAGAGTTCGTGCGCCTCGAAATGTTCCGGTTTCAAAACACCTACGGCCTGCTGATTACGAAACACTGGCTCGAGCATCGGGACGGTCTAAGGGCGGAAATGCGAAGCACGATTCTCTTCCGGGGCTACAATGGTTTTCTCGAAACCGAATTATGGGGCAAGGATGCAGCCTTTCGCGGTGGCGCCATGCCTCACTTTCTGAGCAGAAGCGGAGAGCCCGGGCCGCCCGACTCACTTTGGACAGACGCAACGCTCAAGGCGACCGAGGCGGTCTGTTGCTGCGGATGTCGTCATTCGCATCTGCTCGAGGCCGCTCGGGCGCCGAAGCTCGTCGAGGTACCCGCATGATCGACTGGCATCATCCGCGCATCTATGAACGGCTGCGTTGCTTCGGGCTGACGTTGTTCACGCTCGGCGTAGCGTCACCCCGTCGCGATTGTGGCCACCATCGCAGCAACGCTCCTGGTCATACGGCTCAGAATCGACCTCGGAATCGGCGGGACGAAGAGCGCGCCAGTCTCGAACGCAAACTCAGGCATATTGACCTGATCAATGCGCTTGCCATCGTTCCAGCAGCACTCGGCGCGATGACATTGTTTCCCCACCTGTCCGATCTCGGGATGTTTGTCGATCTGACTGACAGCGGTGCTCGAGAACCACAATGAACTCGCGAAAAGGGGAGAACATGCATTTCACGTTGAGATCGTTGATCGAACTGTTTGCACAGGAGCAGTACCTCATCTGCGCGTATTTCGGAATGTACGTTCTGCTCGAAGTCCGCAAACACGGCGGGCAGTTCGCTGCGCACCGTCTGGTTCGTCATGCGCTCTGGGCGGCTTCCTTCGTGATCGTTCTTCACGCCGCGGTTGTCGCCGAGGTGCTGACGCGCCGCGCGGGGTTTCACTTTCCAGTCTTCGACTACGAGGTGGTCCTGTGCCTGACAGGAGCCACGATCTACTTCCTGGGGAAAATGTTCGAGGAGGTTCCGAAGACGATCGAAGCGAACGCGGACGAGCAGCCGTGAGGTCGGACTGGGCACCGCTGGAACAGATGCTTGGGCCCGAACTGTGCGAACGGTTCATGTACATGGGCCCATGCGGGGAGATCTATCTCTACAAGCACATCGATACGCGGCGATATCTGATCCTCGACGTCCAAGGGAAATGCTTTCGCTACACAGGGAACGGATATGAGCCTCAGGAGCGCGTGAGAGCTGTCGCGCATGTATTCGGCTAACAGAATGCGGTTCGCGCAAGAACCGCGAAGGCGTGAGAGAAGGAGAAAAAATGTCATGAGCAAAACTGTGAACAAGGTGCTCCTGCTCGGCAATGTCGGCAAGGACCCGGAAATCGCGTCAACAAACGGTGGAACGCTGGTCGCGAAGCTTTCGCTGGCGACGTCGGAGCGTTTCAAGGACAAGCAAGGTGAGTGGCAAGATCGGACGGAGTGGCACAACCTGGTCGCGTACGCTCGAGGTGCTGAGATCCTGCGCGATTATGTGCGCAAGGGGTCGAAGCTGTACGTCGAGGGTCGCCTCACCACGCGGTCCTGGGACGATAAGGAGAGCGGCAAAAAGATGTTTCGCACTGAGATCGTGGTGGGTGATATCAGCCTGATCCCCTGCCGCGGTGGTTCTGACGCTGGCAAAAGCAGAGCTGAAGAACACGTGCCGCAGAACCCGGATACCGATGGTGCCTTCGACGGTTTGGGGATTTCGGATCGGGATATCCCGTTCTAAATCTGTTAAGTTGCTTTTTTGCATGTATTTATATGTATTTTTGGCGGTCCCCATTCCATCCGCGAAGCAAGGTGACTGCATCTTGTATTGGATGCTGTCATTGACTACAATAAGTGAGGAGGTGAATGCCCCGTGGCCGTCCTGACTATTCGCAATCTCTCAGATGAGACCCACCGGGCTCTCCGCCACCGCGCCGCCGAACATGGGCGTTCGACCGAGGCCGAGGTCCGGGCAATTCTCGAAGAAACAGTCCGTCCCGTCCAGCGGCTGAAGATCGGCTCCGAACTCTTTCGTATCGCCCAGGAGATCGGGGGCATGGACGACCTCGAGATTCCGCGCGATCGGGGTGAGGCCACGGGAGCAACCTTTGAATGATCGTCCTGGACACGAACGTTCTCTCCGAGCCCTTCAAATCGAATCCGTCTGCCAAGGTGCTCCAATGGCTGGACGGCCAGGTTGCCGAAACCCTTTACATGACCACCATTACTCGCGCCGAGCTCCGTTTCGGGGTGCTACGGCTGCCGGATGGTAAACGTAAGCAGGACCTGGCCGCCAGGATCGAAGAGGCACTCAAACTTTTCATCGATCGAATGCTGGCCTTCGATGTTGAGGCCGCCGAGCAGCTCGCCCAGATTCTGGCTCGAACCGAAAAGGTTGGCCAGAAACCTCCGGTTCCCGATGCATATATTGCCGCGATCGCCGCGGCGAAGGGCTTCGCCGTGGCCACTCAGAACGTTGATCACTTCCGGAGCTCAGGCGTTCCATTGATCAGTCCCTGGAATTGACATTTACCGGGTGGTCGGAAAGCAATGACATAGCCGGCGCCGTTAGAAAAAAGTCGCGATGCTGTCGGTGCGGCGACAGACCCTGACGCTCATTTTTCCGGCTCGGTTGCGTGGCAGCAGGAACAGCCGCGGTTGAGAACGCCGAAGGGTGGTTCGTTGTTTGGATTATCCGCGTACAGGGCGGCGCGGGCATCGAGATCGGAGTTCTCGATGGCATCGAGCACAGAACGATACGGCCAGGTGTCGTAGTTGGCGACGTAGTGGGCGTTGTGAAAAATGATTCGGGCCTGCTCGACCCGGCCGGCCTTGAGCAGTCCGTTGCCGAAATTGAGCATGTAGCCTTCGAAGCTGTAAGGCGCTAGATCTCCATTCCACCAACAGGCTTTTTTGCGGCCGACGGAAGTGACCAGGCCTAGGTACGGATTGAGATCGGGATTCGTACGATCGACCGTTGTTCCCGCGCAGGCGTCTAGTCCCTGCCATAACGAGTCCAGAGCCTTCTGGTATGCAGCGCTGTCCGTCGGATCGGAGCTGTGCGCGGCCCAACGGTTGAAGTTATTGAATTCAGGAAACTGATAGGCGGCGAAATCGAGGACCTGGTCGCCCTTGGCGATGAGGGACGGATCGCCTGTCATCCGGCCAAGATGGACCGTGGTGATGCCCAGGTAGCCGGGCAGGTGGTCGTCGTTAATGTAGCCGAGCGAGTGGTGTGTGTAGTAGTCAAGATCGAGCGCCTGGCCAAACTGGACGACGGCATCCGACATGTCCTGGGCGAGGGCGGGATCGCGAGAATCGGGATCACGCGCGGTTGGATGGCCTGCTGAAGTTGTTCCTCGACTTGTGGAATCTGGCTGTAGTCGTTGCTGTGATACGCCTGCCAGAAATGCTCGATGGCTGCCTGGCTGGAATTGGACGGATCGTGCCCGTCGGAATGCCATGCAAACCCGGAGGTAAGGAGCAGAGCCGCTCCGATGAGAAACAGGGCGAAGACGCGGGATCTCAGCAAAGCTGAGGCGGAGGCGGGAGAGTTCGGGCTTTTCATTGAGGATCACCTCCAAGGGTGCATGGGGTGGCGAAGCTGGCAATTACAGAACGACTGCCGTATCGAACCAAGCCAGGACTATTGAAATTTGCGTCATTTGTAATCGCCCAGTCACTGCCGGTCAGGCACTGAGCGCAGATCCGCTACTGGCGAATTCAAGCCGTAGGGTTGGCGCGTGCCCTGTGCCAAGTTCATTCCACGGGGCCGATTTTGAGGACCAGGGTGTCCAGCAGCTCATCAGTCCTTTGCCGGATGAGCCGAAATGTCCGCTGTACCTTAATTGCGATTTCGTTCGCGGCCACTGGCCCGACGTCTTCGATCTCCCATGCTTCAATTCGTTGCCGAGCAGGTTCAAGCCACTTTTCACAAAGCGGAGGTGTTCGGATTCCATGAAGACAAGCACATCACTTACCCGCACAAGAGCAGCTGTTGTCGGCTTCCAGCGCGCTGCTGCGTAGCGATCGAGATGATACTGGTCTAAAACTTCGGCCGCGTAGGGCGAAATTGGAGCGTCTCCGTTCAGTCCCCCCCGCGTTGCCGCTTGACATGACACGAATGCCGGGAACCCGTTTAGAACCGCAGTACGCTTCCGCCAGTCGGCTGCGGTACACGTTGCCGGTGCAGACAAAGTGGATCGTGATGCCGGTCACGAATCTACGATGGCACGATGCCAGGCCGTTATGGAACTGATGGCGTAAGCGATATAGACCTGCGACGAAAACTCGCTCGCTTCACTCCAACGAACGCCGAGACGAACCCTTGATTTTCTCGCTCTGGGACTGAGAGCAATCCTCCACGCAAAGAGCCCCCGGAGAGTGGAAGCATTTCCTTAGGCTCTTAACCTCAAATCAAAAGGAAGGTCAACGATGGGACAAGTGCAGACAGCTGCAGAGGCTCTCGCGCGTCTAGAGCAGCCCTTTGCTTCGAAAGACGTGAAGTGGTTGGTTGCGGCCACTTCGAAAGACGGCCGCACGGGCCGCGTGACACCTTATGCCGATCCGCGAGCCTACACGGATCGGCTCAACCTGGTGTTCACCGCAAGCGGGTGGACCAGAGAGTATAAGGTTCAAACTCTCGCTCCGATCACGCGCCTAAAGAACGACAAACCGATCCAGACCGGGAAGGTCCTCGTAACATGCGTCCTCTCGATCCCTGGCGTGGGCACTCACTGCGGATGTGGCGAGGAATGGGCCGAAGATCCAAACGCTCTGACGAGTGCGGAGGCGCAGGCCTTCAAACGTGCCTGCTCGAATTTTGGACTCGGCCGCTACTTCTACAACTTTGCCGAGATGTGGGTAGACATCGATGAATACAAACACCCGCGTGAACTTCCGACACTGCCATTGTGGGCGCTGCCTAAAAACGAGCGTCGCGCGACGGATCAGAATGGAGCGGCCAGGAAAGAGACCGGCAACGGAACGAAATCTGCACAAAGGGGCCCACTCGACGCCAGTGTCACCAACAAGATTGAAGGGTCACGGCGAGATTTGGGAAAGGCGCTCTACAACAACATTCTTGGATCGGTGGCACGGGTGCGGTCGGCACGGGACATCCCGAATCAGCGCATTCAGCAGGAAGTCCTCAAATGGATCGAGAGCGGCGTGCGTGGTGTGGCGCAGGTCCGCCGCGTGGCTGCGGAGATTCCTGAGGCCGAGTTTTACGCAATTCTCGATGATCTCGGCATTCCGAAGCTGAATAAAATCCCGAACTTTGGGCTCCTGGCAAAGCTCGTCGAACGAATGACTGAGGCTCAATCGCGAAGGCCTGTCGCGTAGACGAGAAATTGAATAACCGAACGAAGAGGGGTTGCGAGCGATCGTGCCCCTCTTTGTCTTGAGGTCAACCCTATGAGATTCACAGAATGCTCCATGTGCCGCCGACCAGCAGCCTGGTTGATCGACACCGAAGTCTTCTGTGAAGGCCATAAGGAACTGATCATCGAGACTGCCGGCGCCGATCTCTTCACGATCCGCCGGTTGACGAACGCCGAACCAGTGTTCCGGAACGGAGGACTTCGGAGCCGCGCATTGAAGCAGGACTAATCTAGGCCTTGACAGATAAAAGAGTACGAACGTACTCTTTGGATTATGCGGTACTCGCCAGAACACAAAGCGCAGAACCACGAAAAGATTCTCTCCGTGGCCGCTCGCGCTTTCCGCGAGCATGGCGGCGACAGCAGCGGCATCGGGACGGTGATGAAGAAGGTAGGCCTGACGAAAGGGGGCTTCTACCGTCATTTCAAGAGCAAAGACGACCTGTTCATCGAAGCGGTGGCTCGGGCATTCGACGAGATGGGAAATGGCATGCTGGAAGCTGCAAGGTCCGCGCCGGAAGGCCAGGCTCTGCGGGCCATGATCGAACGCTATCTGAGCGCAGGCCACGCGAATTCGCCAGGAATGGGTTGCGTGCTCTCCGCCCTCGGGCCAGAACTCGTACGAAAGCCCTTGTCCGTACGAAAACGAATTGAGGCGTCGCGAGAAGCGTATCGTGAGCGGCTTCTACCCTTCATACCTGGTAAGACGCGAGAAGAAAAAGCGGCGAAGTTTCAACTGTTGTTTCCCAGTATGGCTGGAGTGCTGACTGCAGCCCGGATGACCTTGTCGCCTGAAAGGCGTGAGCAGGCGTTGATGGAGGCGAGGACCTTTTTCATTCAGCACTTTGTCAAGCGGTAATTTTTTTGATCCATAAGAGTACGACTGTACTCTTATAACAATTGTAACCAGTCCGAAACGGAGGTAGACCGATGAAATTCATGATCCCCTTTCTTCTGGCGGCGCTGCCAGTATTCTCAGCAGCACAATCCCAATCGCAACCGGAGGCCGCTCCCGCCCTCCCCAGTATCGCTGTGCCTACAACCACCGCAGTGTTGGTCATCGAGACTCCCAAAAAGGGAGTGACTTTCGAGCAAGTCATGGCCGTTATCCCGGACGAGATTCGGGCAACCGTGAATCTCTATCTCGACGGGAAAATTCGCGAATGGTATTCGCGCGGTGACGGCAGGGGAGTCATCTTCCTGGTCGATGCGACGAACGCGGACGCCGCGCGCACTTTCATGGAGACGTTGCCTCTCGCGAAGGCACAATTGATGGACACCGTGTACATTCCCGTCGGGCCATTGATGCCGCTGCGCGCATTGATGAACTCAGGAGCACAGAAGTAACCGTTCTTGTGACAGCGCTGCTGCCAAATGGGCTCCTCATAGGTACATTCAGCGTCAGCGCTGCACGACTCATCTTGCTTATTGGCGAATCCGGCAGTTCGCCAAATCGGAAAAGGAGACAGAGTGTCGCCTGCAATCATCTTCAACCTGCATCTCGTTTTGGGTTATGTCGTGTGGATGCTTTGCGCAGCTACATACATCCTGCCCAGGCTCAAAGCGATGAGCCGGGCCGACGCACAACGTGCCATTGCTACGCTGCACAGTTTTCGGTTTTTCGGGCTCGTATTTATTCTTCCAGGCGTCGTCGGTCAAAATCTGCCTGCAGGTTTCGCGCCCTTCGCTGCGTACGGCGATCTGGCAACTGGAGTGCTGGCAATCCTCGCTCTTGTCACGATAAGGATCCGTCTACTCTTCTGGCCGCTTGTTGTTGGCTTCAATCTTGTGGGAACCATTGACCTCATCGTCAACTATTACCATGGCGTCCGATTAGGGCTGCCGGCTCTATCAGGAGAGCTGGGTGCGACCTACGCGATCGTGATCGTCTATGTGCCGCTGTTGATGATCACGCACTTCATCGCCTTTTATTTGTTATTGCGCTATCAGCGCAGAACGGCTTGAGTCGTTGCCCACGTAATCGCTTCCTAAACTGATCGCGTTGTCAGGGCCCGTTTGGGGACCGGGAATGATCGAGATGCGCTGATTAATGTCATCCGTCCAAACTGCACGAACTAGCTCCCGTAAACGTCGCAGCGTCTGCTATGACGATTACGCAGAGGTTGAGAGACTTCTCTCATATCCCGAGGTCTGACTAGCTCAATGCCTTTGCGAGTCGAATGAGTCCTTGCCGTATCGTAAGCCCGTCGAATCCGCCAAAGCCGAGGAGCAGCGCATTCGGGTCAGGACGTCTCAGAGTGCATCGATCGACGGCAAGAACCTCAATATTCTGCGCCGCCGCGAGCTCTTCCGCCTGTCGTGAAGTCATTCCATTCTTGAGGTACCCGATCGTGTAGAGGCCCGCCCTGATGTTAGAGATCTCAAGCAACCCACCCAGATATTGCCCGGCTCCCTCCATGAGTGTTGTGAGGCGCTCCGCATACAGATTCCGCATCCTCCGCAGATGACGAGCCAGGTGCCCATTTACGATGAAGTCGCAAAGAACCGCCTGGTCAAACGATGAATTCCGGAAATCGGTTCGGTAGCGAAAACCCAGGAACAAATCTATTAGCGGCGCGGGCAATACCACGTAACCCACGCGTAAGGCTGGGAATAGCGTCTTGCTGAACGATCCGATATAGATGACGCTTGAGTGATTATCGAGGCTTTGCAGCGCAGGCACAGGCGGTCCCTCAAACCTGTATTCGCTGTCATAGTCATCTTCGATAACAAAAGCGCCGGCGCGTGAGGCCCAGCAAAGGAGGGCCATCCGGCGCTCCAGCGACATCGTTACCCCTAGGGGGAATTGGTGAGCCGGCGTTACGTAGGCCCCCTTCGCATCCGGACAGATCTTGATTCCGGCGGAAACAGACAGCCCTTCATCATTCACTGGTACAGGAATCATCCTGGCTCCGACATTGTCGAACGCGATCCTGGCTCCAAAATAGCCAGGATCTTCCATCCATATCGGGTCGCTCTTTTTCAAGAGCAGCCGCGCCAACAGGTCGAGAGCCTGTTGTATTCCGGAAACTAGGACGATTTGTTCCGCGGTGCATCGCACCCCACGGGAGGTGCGCAAATACTCGGCGATTGCCTCGCGCAATGGCCGATACCCGCGCCGATCAGCCTCTTTCTTTAGCCATGACCTGAAATGACGTGCACGGTACGCGGCAATACGCCCCCAAACCTCGGACGGGAATTCGTTGATGGCCGGAACCCCGATCCGAAAGGGGCGGATCCCCTGAACAAAAGCCAGATCGACCCAGGGTTGCGGCAGTTTATATGTCGAAATGACGCGACGAATGTATGCCGGTGTCGCGGTTGCCTGGCGGGCCAGACGGGGCGCCTCTACACGATTGACCCACGTACCGAATCCGACGCGGGAGGTGATATACCCCTCGGTTTGTAATCGCTCCAGAACGCTGACGACTGTGCCCCGGGAGAGTTCATACTGTCTGGCGAAATCTCTGGACGACGGCAGCCTGGCGCTCGCCGCGAGTCGCCCTTCAAGAATGGCAGAGCGCAGTTCGCTGTACAACCAATTGGCCAGGGTCTGATGGAGCGTGCGGCTCTTGAGAGTCAGTTCGAACGAGCTAATGGCTTTCGGCATTTCAAATGGTCCAATAAGAATAGCGAAAAATGGCTCTGTTCGATGAACCAATGGGCTAATAGTATCAGTTCTGAAATCGTGAAGCGGATGTATCGTCATTGATCTCTGGCTTCTCGCTGAGGGACTTATGGGTGATCAACAGATGAAAATTGGAGTTTGGTTCTATGGCTTGGGCACTGCTCTCACTGGCACTCTGGATCTCGCGTGGGGTGCATTCGATGCCTCTCATCAGCCCATCAAGGCCCTGGGCAAGGATCTTCCTGGTCAACACATACTGGCCTGCATCCCGGGAGTCTGGCTGATCGCTGCCGGTCTTGCAATCCTGTGGCGACGCAGCGCAAGGATCGGCGCCGCGGCAGCCGCCAGCGCCTACTTGATTTTTGTGGCGCTTTGGCTGCCCCGGTACGCTGCCGGAGTTCATGTGTATGGCTGGGGAATCGGTGTGCTACTAGGCATCACCTTCGGACTCGCTCAACAGGTATTTCTGGTGGCTCCGGCAACCATCGTTTTTGCATCCACCGCCGCACCTGATTCCCCGCTGCAGAAGAGAGCCGGTCTCGCCGCGCGTTGGATGTTGGGATTGCCTCCTGTCTTCTTCGGGTTGTTACACCTCGCAGGGAAGTTTTTGGGCGCGCTCACTGGAGTCGCCTTCATCCTTGCAGGAGGCGCAATTTGCTTCGGAATCATGGATGTCCTGGCCCTCAGACTTCTTGCGTTGATGCTGTTGCTGTTTGAAGGTCTTGTGGAGATACCTCCTATTTTTATCCGACTGCACAATCAGGCGACATGGGGTGCCGCTGCATACAATCTGGCTGCGATAGGGGCATGCTGGATATTCGCCGAGTTTCTCGCCAGCAGCGCAGATCGAGGGCGAATCGAACCCGTGGGGAGTGTCGCCGCGTCACGCCCCGATCCGTTGGTCGCGAGATCGAGGAACGCGTGGTCGTCAACTACACTGGGGTTGCTTCCGTCTCGATTGCTGACTTCAGGGGGATAACCGGCCAAAACGCTTTAAATCTACGTAATGGTGAAATGCCGGATTGGCGCGGGCGAAACGCACGATATATTATTCTTCAGCTTGAGCACGTGTGTTGATCTTTTGCGTCCGTGTGGACCCCGGAGTCTCGTGGGAGTTCCAGCAGACCGAGACGGCGAGAGAATCGACGACCGGGCAGCCGGTCGTTGGGTCCATGTTGAGACGCTCTGCAATGTTCCAAGTTGATGCCGAAATCCAGGCGTCTTGCAACTTCTCGTTGAGAACAAGCAATCCGGCTTTTGAGTTTGTATGGACTCGGATTGTCAGGCAGGAGAACGCCGCAGGGTTGCCGCTGCCCAAGGTGATCGTTCCTGTCGATGAGATCCGCAACGGTAAGCCGGACCCGGAAGGCCTTCTTCGCGCGGCAGAAAGTGGCGGAGACTAGAAGCTGTCTCATAAACCAGTTCCCTCTTCCGCTCAGGACAAGCTCGCTTTGGTCCGATCATCGCTCTGCGGCATGAATGACTAGCGATGCTCCGGGCGTAACCGCTTCGTGAAATGCAAAACCAGTTCGTCGTCGAGTACGACCTGCGCGCCTTCTGGGAGGAAGTGGTCGTGGTATGTGATTCCGCGGCCATCGAGAATATACCCTCGCTTGCCGTACAGGCGTTGCGCCGCGTTGTATCCGGGATGCAGTCCAACGCCAATCCCCACGGTTGAACTGCACTCGCCCGCCAACGTCTCCACTTCGTCAAGCAGCTGGGTGGCAACCCCTTGCCGTCTGAATTCCGGCAAGACATTGAGGTCCTGAATCTCGGGAACCCCGGCTTCCGCGAAGGGCGGATACGTTGGCTGCCGGTTCAATGTGACGTAACCTGCAAATCGCCCGTCCGCGAACGCAACCCGGCCGACGCGCCGTCCCCCAGCTTGTTCCTCCAGGTAACGCCGATACTGCGCCTCGGTCTTCTTCCAGCCGATACGCTGAAACGCCGCAGCGATCGTCGCCGGATCACTGTCATGCAAGGCACGAATCTGAAGTGAGAAGTGCATCTCGAAGGGAATGCCTGAAAACCAGGAACAATCATAGATGTCTGATCAAGAGGCGCAAACATGCGAGGTGGACGAAGCCGAGGAAGTTCTCGATGTGGTATTCCCATCGGGTGACGAGTCAGCGGAAGTTGTGCATCCACGCGAAGAGCCTCTCCACTTTCCAGCGCCTGCGGTAACGGCGCAGCTTACGGGCATCCTGACTCCTGCTTCGGTTGCGCCGGTTGGGCGCGATCATCTCGATGCCGTACTCGTCTTGGAGCGTGCGATCGAGCGGGTCCAAGTCGTAAGCCTTATCGCCGATGAGCCGGGCGGGGAGCTCGTCGAGGAAGCTTCCGGCCAGAACGTACTCCACAAGGCGGCACTCGGCCGGTGAAGCGCTGTCGACAGATACGCGAGAGGAAGACTGTTATCAGCGGCGACAGCGATGATTTTCGTGCCCTTGCCGCGGCGAGTGGGGCCGACGGCGAAGCCCCCTTTTTGGCGCTCGCGAAAGTGGCATCGACGAACGCCTCTTCCAGATTCAGCTTTCCCCGCTCGTGCAGATGGCCAGCCAAGAGCTTGAGCGCTTGTCCCAACTTGCCGTTGCGCACCCACTGCTGGACCGGCGATGGCAGCTCTGGTACGGCGGGTACT
>Ga0209004_1000090_pt1 | contig 25515 bp, 20 predicted proteins | sample TexAe_RefH0_M1_FD_187948 | JGI IMG/M metagenome (GOLD analysis project Ga0209004, IMG submission 187948) | Forest soil microbial communities from Davy Crockett National Forest, Groveton, Texas, USA - Texas A ecozone_RefH0_M1 (SPAdes) (version 2) | ecosystem: Environmental > Terrestrial > Soil >... | reverse complement strand
CCTTCGTGTACTTCACATACTTCTGACCCATTTGCAGTTCTCCCTTCCCTGCAAACTGTCAAAATTCTAACTGTCTCACTTTGGGGGTGCACTCCAAAAATGTTCGTTCCGGCCCTCCGGGACGGGGAATCTGATTGGACTGTGACCCCGGATTGCGCTTCGCTCCATCCGGGGCTATTTTCTCCTTCTCCCTCCGGGAGAGGCACTCCTCCTATCTTCCTTATGGAGGGGAGCTACATTCTCATTCTCGTTCAGGGAGAGATTGTCCTCTCCGCAGCTGGCAGCGAACGAGCAGATCGCAAAAAAAGAGAGCGGAGACCGGGCTAGGCTTTGCTTTTCACGTAGCGGCGGCCCTGGATCTCGTAATCTCCGCTGGCTACGCGGGCGATGGCTTCGGTGTAGGCGATGTGCTCTTCGGCGAGGATGCGGTCGGCGAGAGAGTGGGGGTCGTCGGTGTCGAGGACGGGGATAGCGCGCTGGAGGATGATGGCGCCGTGGTCTAGGTGCTCGTCGACGAAATGGACGGTGCAGCCGGCGACCTTGACTCCGTAGTCGAAGGCCTGCTGCTGGGCGTCGAGGCCAGGGAAGGCGGGCAGCAGCGAGGGGTGGATGTTGAGGATGCGGTTGGGGAAGGCGGCGATGAATTGCGGCGAGAGCAGGCGCATGTAGCCGGCTAGGCAGATGAGGTCGACGTTGTGTTCGCGGAGGCAGGCGATGAGGTCGGCGTCGTGATCGGCGCGGGGGCGGCCTTTGGAGACGAAGAAGGCGGTGGGGAGGTTGAGGTCGCGGGCAGCGGCGATGCCGGGGGCTTCGGCGATGTTGGAGATCGCTACAGCGATTTCGATCCCCCGGAGCTTCCCAGACCGGATCGAATCGGCGATGGCGAGAAAGTTGGAGCCGCGGCCGGAGAGGAGGATTCCCAGCCGGAGGGGCATGCCTTCATCGTGCGGAGTTGAGGTCGATGATTCCACGACGGTGTTTCCGTTCTATGCTTCCCGTGAACAGCAACCGCAGATCCTTCGACTTCCTCGCTACGCTCGGTCGCTCAGGATGACAGCAGCTGGTTAGTGTTCGTGCTATCCCAGGTCTGAGAATCCAGACCTGGGGCACCCATGGTTCAGGCCCGGTGAGGTTCTTGCTGTCCCATGTCCCAAAATCGGGACCCCTCGGCTTCGCTCAGGGCAAGCTCTGGTGCACCCAACGTCAAGTTTGCACGAAAGTATCGCAGCTATGTGTACTGGACGCGGTGGTCGCCTTTGACTATGCGGCCGATTACGTAGAATTTTTCTTCGGCGCGGTCGAGGAGAGTTTTGGCGCGAGTGAACTTGGCGGCGGGAATCACGGCGATGAGGCCCAAGCCCATGTTGAAGGTGCGCAGCATTTCGGATTCAGATACCTGGCCGAGATCGCGGAGGTGGTCGAAGATGGGCAGCACCGGCCAGGAGCCGAGTTCAACCTGCGCGGCCAGGCCCTTGGGCAAAATGCGCGGGAGATTCTCAGTGATGCCGCCGCCGGTGATGTGGGCCATGCCGGCGGTCATGCCGGAGGCGACGAGCTTCTGGATGACGTGGAGATAGCTGCGGTGCGTCTTCATGAGCGCGGCACCGGCTTTCTCCTTGATGGCGGTGACGTACTGGCCTGGTTTGTATTTGGCCACGTCGAACATGAGCTTGCGGGCGAGCGAATAGCCGTTGGTGTGGAGGCCGGTTGAGGGGAAACCGACGAGGACATCGCCAGCTTTGATTTCTTCGCCGGTGACGAGCTTGTCGCGATCGACGGCGCCGACGATGAAACCGGCGAGATCGTATTCGCCCTCGGCGTAGAAGCCGGGCATCTGGGCAGTTTCGCCGCCGATGAGGGCACAGCCGTTGGCTTTGCAGGCATCGGCGAGGCCTGAGACGACGGTTTCGGTGACCTCGGGATCGAGCTTGCCGCTGGCGAAGTAATCGAGGAAGAAGAGCGGGGTGGCGCCCTGGACGGCGATGTCGTTCACGCAATGGTTGACCAGATCGCCGCCGACGCTGGAGTGCAATCCCATTTCAAATGCGATCTTGAGCTTGGTGCCGACGCCGTCGGCGGAGCTGACGAGGATGGGGCTTTTGAATCTTTGCAAGTCGAGCCGGAACAGGGCTCCGAAGCCGCCTATACCGCCTAAAACATTGCGATTAGAGGTCTTCTGCGCCAGATACTTGATACGGTCCTTGGCGCGATCGCCGCGGGAGATGTCGACGCCGGCATCGGCGTAAGTGATGCTGCGCTGCTGCGCAGAATCGGATTTCGGCTTGGTTTCTTCGGGCACTTTGCGGCCTCTTTACGTCCGCGGAGCGATCCAGTGCATCCGGCTAACGCCGGCGAACAAGGATTTCCGGGGTTCTGGATTTGGTTTCCGAAAACAATCTGCGTCGGAAAGGTTGATTCTAGCAGGGTTGACGCAAAGGGTATGTGAAGGCGGAAAGCGATTTGCTGTTCAAAATGTGGAGAACGGCAGAAAGCTTGACGGAGAGCAGAATACGATGGTTGGAGCGAATTCTTTACCGGAGCCACGATGAGCACGAAGACTACCGCACCTCCGCACTTACGTTCCCACGCATTGCAGCAGCGCGCTGAGCGCTATTTTCCCGGCGGAGTGAATTCGCCGGTGCGGGCGTTTCGCGCGGTGGGGGGAGCCCCGCCGTTTGTGGAGCGGGCCGAGGGCGCTTACGTGGTCGACGCGGATGGCAATCGCTATATCGATTACGTAGGTTCATGGGGACCCATGATCCTTGGGCATGCGTTTCCGCCGGTGGTGGAGGCGATTGAGCGCGCGGCGCGGAACTCGGCGAGCTTTGGGGCGTCGACGGCGAGTGAGGCGGATCTGGCGGAGCGGATCGTTGCGTGCTACCCGTCGATCGAGAAGATGCGCTTTGTTAGCTCGGGGACTGAGGCGACGATGTCGGCGATACGGCTGGCCAGGGCGGCAACGGGGCGCAAGGTCATCATCAAATTTGAAGGCTGCTATCACGGGCATGCGGATGGACTGCTGGTGAAGGCTGGCTCGGGAGTGGCGACGTTTGGGATTCCAGGGTCGGCGGGAGTGCCGGAGGAGATCGCCGCGTTGACGCACGCGCTGCCTTACAACGATGTTGCGGCGGTGGAGTCGGCGTTTGATGCGCATCCGGACAAGATTGCGGCGGTGATTCTGGAGCCAGTGGTGGGGAATGCGGGATGCATTGCTCCGGCGCCGGGATATCTACGCGCGCTTCGCGAACTGACTGTGCGCGAGGGCGCGCTGCTGATTGTGGATGAGGTGATGACGGGGTTCCGCGTGGCGCTGGGTGGCGCTTGCGAACTGTACTCGCTCGACCCGGACCTGGTGACGCTGGGAAAGATTGTGGGCGGCGGGTTGCCGGTGGGAGTGTTTGGCGGGAAGCAGAAGTATATGGATATGCTGGCGCCGCTGGGGCCGGTTTACCAGGCGGGGACGCTGAGTGGGAATCCGCTGGCCATGGCGGCGGGGATTGCTACGGTTGGGTATCTGCAGGAGCACGCGGCGGAGGTGTATGCGCGGTTGGAGACTACGGCGAAGACTGTTGCGGAGGGTGTTGCTGCGGAGGGCGCGAGGGCCGGCGTGGCACTGACTACGAATCGTGTGGGGGCGATGTGGACCTGGTTCTTTAACGAGGGACCGGTGCGGGATTACGATGACGCGGCGAAGTCGGATACGGCGGCGTTCGGGCGGTTTCATCGGGCGATGCTGGACCGGGGAGTGTGGCTGCCGCCTTCGCAGTTTGAGGCTGCGTTTTTGGGGACGGCGCATGGGGATGCGGAAGTGCGGGCTACGATTGAGGCGGCACGGGTGGCGTTTCGCGCCTGATCGCGGAAAGGAACCACCGCAGTCGTACGTGGCCCGTGGCCTTACCCGAAGACCATGAAACATGCAGTTGGATTCGGACGTCCCTCCGGGACTTGGTTCCTGTTGTTTTCTAACCCAGGGTTCCGCTGCGCTCCACCCTGGGCTATTTTCGTTTCCTCCCTCCGGGAGGATCAGGTCCTGCAAGGCTTCGATTTGCCCGATCTGAAAATCCAGACCTGGGGCACCCGCTCTTCGTGCATGATTTCAGCAGCCTGAAGGCTGATGCTCCCTCCGTATTTGGATTCGTGCTTTCCCACCCATGCCGCGAAAAGCCGCGTCATGGATGGGGCACCCACACTCTGCGGCGGAAAAAAGCAACCGCAGATCCCCTTCGGCAAGCTCAGGGCAGGCTTTCGACTTCGCTCAGGATGCCAACACATTTAGATTCTTGCTTCCCACCCTATCCGTAAAGGCGCGGCAAGGATGGGTCACCCACGATCGTGCGGATGGATGCTGCGAACTTGCATCATTCGCGGAGTTACTCGGGCCATGCATCGAGGGTCACTAGGGTGTGGGTGCGGTCGTAGCGGACTAGAAGTTGTTCTGCGGCTGCGATGGATGGACCGCGATTTGCGCCTTGACCGTGATGGCTGCCGTCGTGCAGGACGATGTTGCTGGCGTAGCCGCGGCTCTGGTTGCTGTCGATTTTCCTGATTAAATTTTGTGCGATCTTGTCGGCGGAGGGCTCGCTCCAATCCATCGTCATGGCGTTCCATGTTACGGGGATCAGGCCGAGCTGGCGGGCGAGTTTGAGCACGTAGGGGCGGCGCGCGCCGAAGGGTGGGCGGAAGTAGCGCACGGGTTTGCCGGTGATGTCGGCGAGGATATCGCTGGTGCGGGTTAGCTCGTCGAGAACGTCGGCGGATCGGGCGCGGGAGAGATCGGGGTGGCTCCACGTGTGATTGCCGATGAGATGTCCTGCGTCAGCGACGCGGCGGGTGAGAGCAGGATCTTCCTTGGCGAATTTTCCGACCATAAAAAAAGTGGCGTGCACATTGTGCGCGGCGAGGATGTCGAGGAGGCGCGGCGTTGAAGCAGGATTGGGGCCGTCGTCGAAGGTGAGGGCTAGTTGGCCGGGAAGGCGAGGGGCGATGAGGGTGCGTCCGAAGACTTGTGAAGTGGGCCAGCGAGAGGCGTAGGCGAAGCCGCCGATGCCCAGTCCGCCGGCAGCGGCGACACCGACGATCCCGTAAACGCTCGCGGCTAAAGGAGAAAGCATTGCTGCTTAGTAGTGTGCGGCGAAGGAAGGCTGGACGGCAAGTGAAGTGTGACGAGCCGTAACAGATGAGGCTGATCCGGGCCTGAAGGCCCTCTTTCAAAAGATCGCCTGGATTCGTGAGGCTAAAGCCCACGCTCTCTCCGGGCGTATACTGATTTTGTTCGGGTCGCATCCTGACCTCCACCCGCAGTGACAAAGACCTGTCACCGGGCTCGGGGCGGAGCGGCACTGGAGAGACGATGAGTATTACGAACTTTCCCGGAAGCGCGAATTCTTCGCCGCTTGATTCTTCCCTCACAAAAGTGACCATTCCCGCACTGGCTGAAATGAAGCGCCAGGGCAAGCCTATTTCTGCGCTCACTGCGTATGACTACGCGACCTCGCGCCTTGTGGATGAAGCCGGAATCGACCTGGTGCTGGTGGGCGATTCGCTGGCCATGGTGGTGATGGGCCATGACAATACGCTGGCGGTGACCGTGGACGAGATGCTGCACCATACGCGTGCGGTGCGTCGCGCGGTGCGGAGAGCGCTCGTTGTAGCCGACATGCCGTTCGGCAGCTATCACGGAACGGTGGCGGAAGGTGTGGCCAACGCAGTGCGGTTTATCAAAGAGGCAGGCGCGGAGGCGGTGAAGATCGAAGGGCCGCGCGTGGCGCTGGTGCAGGCGCTGACGGAGGCGGAGATTCCGGTGGTCGGGCATCTCGGACTGACGCCGCAGAGCGTACATCGCATGGGCGGGTATCGTGTGCAGGCGAAGACGGCCGATACGGTGCAGCGGATCAAGGCCGATGCAAAGGCGCTGGAAGAAGCGGGCGCGGGCTTGCTAGTGCTCGAAGGGATTCCCCGGGAAGTGGCGGCGGAGATTACGGCGGAGCTGACGATTCCGACGATCGGGATTGGCGCGGGGCCGGATTGCGACGGGCAGATTCTCGTTTTCCACGACATGGTGAACCTGAGCTTCGCACCGAAGGCGAAGTTTGCGCGGCGGTATGCGGATGCGGCGGGGCTGTTTCGTGAAGCGATTGAACACTATCGCGAAGACGTGGAACATCGCACGTTTCCCGCGGACGAGGAGAGCTATCATTTATCTTCGACCGTGAAGAAAGAGTTGGAGACGGAACGCGCGGAGCCAGCACCGGTCCAACAGATACGCAAAGCTTAAATGCAAATTCTAAAAACAGTTGAAGAGCTGCGACAGTGGAGTCGCGCGCGAAGATGCGAGGGTGCGGGCGACGGCATTGCGCTGGTGCCGACAATGGGTGCGCTCCATGCGGGGCACGCATCGCTGATTCGCGCAGCCGCAGAGGCGCGGCCGGGATGCGTGGCTGTAAGCATCTTTGTGAACCCGACGCAGTTTGGGCCGAATGAGGATTTCGCGAAGTATCCGCGAACGTTCAAGGCGGACTGCGAGTTGGCAGAACGGGAAGGTGCGACGGTGATCTTCGCTCCAAGTGTGGAGGAGATGTATCCGGCGGGCACGGCGACGTTTGTCGATGTAGAAGCGCTGAGCGATCGGCTGGATGGCGCGTCGAGGCCCGGGCATTTTCGTGGCGTGGCTACGGTGGTGGCGAAATTGCTGATTGCAGCGGAGGCCGATCTTGCGTTCTTCGGTCAGAAGGATGCGGCGCAGGTTGCGGTGCTGCGGCGGATGGTTGCCGATTTGCGATCAGGGACGAAGATTGTGGTGTGCCCGATTGTGCGCGAGGGGGATGGCCTGGCGCGGAGTTCGCGGAATGTGTATTTGAGCGCTGAGGAGCGGAAACAGGCGTTGGTGCTTAGTCGCGCAATTCGGCGCGTCGAAACGCTGGTTGCCGGTGGAGAGCGACTCAGCGCTGGATTGATCGCGACGGCGCGCGGAGTGTTTGCCGAAGTGCCGGAAGTCCGCGTGGATTACATCGAGATCGTGGATTGGGACACGCTGTGGCCCGTGCGTTCGGCAGCGAAGGGGACACTGTTTGCGGTTGCGGCGTGGGTGGGGAAGACGCGGCTGATTGATAACACGATCATCAACTAGCGGGGCCCGAGTTTGGTCCCAGATACGCTCGCTCAAGGTCAGTGAGCGGACGCCGTGTGGTATCCCATTTCAGCGCGTACCAGGTTTCGTTTTCGATCCAGAAACGAAACAGAAATTCTGGGAAAGACGGCGCGCAGAAACGAAGGTCCAATTGCTCAATGTTGACCCGCTCCAGACGACAAGCGGGATTTTCGATCCAATCAGAATTCTCAATCTCATAACCATAGAGATCGTCGGCCTCAAGCACCGCTGACTCCCCGGTCTGAAGGACGTGGAGATACCAATGAGCGCATGACTGCGAGTCTGACAGGAAATGGATCAGGTGCCCCGGAAGTCGGCCAACGGTCTCGACGATGCGCTGGCCCGGATCGAGATAACAATCGGTACACGAGCGCACGCGCGACTGAAGATCCGGTGATGCCATTAATCGGCGGAAGCTCGCAGGCAGGCTCACATTTTGGCGTGCCGCGAGATCGATCGCCATGGCGGCCGGCAACGGCTTAGCATGACTATCCCATTGGTCCAATCCCAGCGCTGGATGAGGAATTCCATGTTGGACAAGCCACGAAAGACCTTCATCCAAAGCGATCGGAACCCTGGGCATCAAGTCGAGCGGATAGCCCTGATAAGTCGATAGCTTCTCAAAGCCAGGGAGACCAATGCTCAGCCAGACATGAGGCAAGCTGAACCACGAGTCGGTCACAGTTTCTCCTTCTCGACGGCGACGCTGCAGTTCTTGCGATTACGCGACGCTCTGATCATCACGCGTGGGGCAGGTATTGGTCTAGCCATTCAATCCAGCGGCGGTAGACGTCGCGCATGCGGACGGGGTCGTTGGGGCTGTGGCCGCCAATGGGATACGCGTAGAACCATGTCTTGATGCCGCGATCTTTGAGCGAGTGATAGAGCTGGTATCCCTGGGTGATGGTGACGCGGTAGTCGCCGACGTCCTGCAGGACGAGCGTGGGCGTGGTCATCTTTTCGTAGTAGGTGATGGGCGACTGCTCGACGAAATGCTTCATCCAGTCGCCGGTGTATGGCGAGCCGCCGATGGCGGTGGCGCGGCCCACGTTGCTGTCGGAGAGTGCGTACTGATCGAGCAGGTTGGTGACGGGCGCGCCGGCGATTGCGGCTTTCCAGAATTGCGCGTGGCCGATGAGCCAGCTGGTCATGTATCCGCCGTAGCTCCAGCCGGTGACGGCGATGTTGGACTCGTCGACGATGCCGCGCTTCCTGAGCATGTCGAGTCCGGCGAAGACGTCGCGGCCGGGGCCGTCGCCGGAATCGTCAACGATGGCGCGGGCAAAGTCGTTGCCGAAGTTGTCGCTGCCGCGGTAGTTGGGCTCGAAGACGAGCCAGCCCTGGGCGGCGATGATTTGCGCGAAGAGCGAGAAGGTGTCTTTCGACGACGATGTTGGGCCGCCATGGATGTAGAGGACCAGAGGCAGTTTTTTGCCGGGTGTGTAATCGGGCGGATAGGTGAGGATGCCGTTCTCGGTCCAGTTCCTGGGTGACTTGTCGGGGCTTTGCCAGGTGACGACTTCGCTCTTGCCGAGGTTGAGCGAATCAAATGCCTGGTGAAATGTGGTGAGGCGACGCGGCTTTGATTGCGGCGTGTCAAGAATGTAGATTTCTGACGGGCGGTGCGGTTCGGTTCCGACAAAGGCGATCTGGCCCTGGTTGCCGACGGTGGCGTCAAGCCAGAAGCCGGTATTGGGCGTGACATTACCAAGATCGAGCTTGGTCGCGCTGCCTGTGAGGGGCTGAATCCAGAGGCTCGCGGTTGCGGCGTCGTTGGCGGCGGTGAGAACGGATTTGCTGTCGGGCATCCAGAGAGCGCGAAAGAAATTGCGATCAATGGTGCGCGTGAGGTTGTCGCCATCGCCTTTGAGGCCGTTGACGACGTAGATGTCCTGGTAATTGCGATCGGCGCCATCGCGGGGATAGACATAGGCGACGTGCGACCCATCGGGAGACGGCACGGGCTGCGTGGAATACATGGTGTGCGTCGTGATCGGCTCGGATTTGCCGGTGGCGATATCGAGAACCTGCGGCGTGGAGTAGCGGCGATCGCCGGAGTAGGTGTTTTCAAGACGAACGTAAACGAGCTTGTTGCCATCAGGCGTGAAGGCGATGGGCGAGGCCGGCGGGCCGGGTGGGAATGCGACGGGGAGCGACCAGTCGCCGGAGGTGAGACGCCTGGCTTCTCCGCCGGTGGCGGGAATGAGCCAGAGGTGCGTGGGGAGAGCCTTCTCGTGATCGAGGAAACTGCCGTCGCCGACTTCGAAGGCGTCGTCGAATTTGTCGGCGCCGGTTTTCTTTGCGGGCGCATCGGCGGCGGCGAACGCGATCGCTGTGCCGTCGGGCTTCCATGCGAATTGTTGGATGGAGGTCTGGCTCCTGGTCACCTGCTGCGATTCGCCGCCCGCCATGTCGAGCACGAAAATCTGGTTGTGCTTTTCGGCATCTTCAACCAGGAACGCGATGCGATCCCCCTGGGGCGACCAGCGCGGAAAGGAAACATGCTTGCGATCGTGGGTGAGGTTGCGCGTCTTTCCACTTGCGGTATCGACCAGCACCAGATCGGACGCGTAGATGTCTTCGTCGTAATCAGGATGGGCTACGACAACGGCCAGCGATTTGCCGTCGGGCGCAATCCTGGGGTCGGAGATGCGGAGGATTTTGCCAACCCATGCGAGATCGAAGACTTTGCCCGGAGTAGCGGGGATGGGCAGGCGCGAGGTTGCCGTGGCTGTGGGTGGGCTCTCGCCGAACATACCCGCGTTGAAGACAATGAAGACCGCAAGAAGAGAAGGCAGAAGTCGCTTCATGGTATTTGCACCTTAGTGGTCTAGGTCGACTGAGGGGAAGAGCGTGGAACAAATATACAAGACAAAGGCCTTGCGTCAACCCGCCGGCGGCACGCAATCTTGTACTCATGCCGGAGCTGCCGGACATCTCTGCATACATCACCGCACTGGAAGAACGCATCGTGGGGCAGACGCTGGAGCAAGTGCGGCTGGGCTCGGTGTTTTTGCTGCGGACGGTGGATCCGCCGATCTCGTCGGTGGAAAGAAGAGTGGTGCGCGGGCTGCGGCGCATTGGCAAGCGGATCGCGATCGGGGTTGATAGCGACATCTGGCTGGTGTTGCACCTGATGATTGCGGGGCGGCTGCACTGGAAGGCTGCGCAGGCGAAGCTGGCGGGAAGGAACGCTCTGGCTGCGTTTGATTTTGCGAATGGGTCGCTGGTGTTGACGGAGGCGGGTTCGAAGCGGCGAGCATCGCTGTACGTGGTGCGCGGTGAGGAAGCATTGAACGCGATGGATCCTGGTGGGGTGGAAATTTTTGAAACTGGCCTCGATGGATTTCGGGCGGCGCTGACGGCGGAGAATCGTACATTGAAGCGAGCCCTGACCGATCCGCGGGTGATCAGCGGCGTGGGAAATGCGTATTCAGATGAGATTCTGCATGCGGCGCAGCTTTCGCCGATTGCGCTGACGCACAAGCTGAAGCCGGAGGATTGGGAGCGGCTGTTTGCGGCGACGCGGGTAACGATGACGGCGTGGATGGATCGCCTCGGGGCGGAGGCGCGCAAGAGCTTTCCGGAGAAAGTGACGGCGTTTCGGCCGGAGATGGCGGTACATGGGCGGTTCAATTTGCCGTGCCCGCGGTGTGGTGAGAAGGTGCAGCGGATTCGCTATGCGGATAACGAGACCAACTACTGTGCACGCTGCCAGACGGGCGGGAAGGTTCTGGCGGATCGCAGCCTGTCGCGGCTGCTGGGTTCGGACTGGCCGCGGACGCTGGATGAGTTGGAAGCGTTGAAGCGCAAGTGATGGCGACGAATGATACGCGTGATTGGATTTCCGCGGCATGGGGTTCAGATTTGCACAAGCACAGAACGTGGTTTTGATTCTGCTGGTTGCGATGCGGCTGATTTGACACAGCAGGCCTGTTTTGCGAGACTCAGAGATGCTGCCGATCCGGCGGAAGTCGCTGGATTTGCGTATCGTGCCGAAGTGGCGGAATTGGCAGACGCGCGTGGTTCAGGTCCACGTACTCGCAAGGGTGTGGGGGTTCGAGTCCCTTCTTCGGCACCAAATATATTAAAATCAATGAGTTACCGCCGTGGTGTCCACCATGGTGTCCACAGAACCGCAGGTTTGGTGTCCATTGTGGTGTCCACTTCGCCGCGCTCGTTTGCGCGAGTTTTGAGAAGGACGGACAATCCCACCCATGCCGCGCCCGGTGCACCGTGCCCCTCGAGGAGCACAGGTCAATGTGCTCAAGAAGGTCCGAACCAGCAAAGGCTGGCGGCTCTGCCCCGTGGTTCCAGAGGCCAATGGCCGATTGCGCGACCGGGTGCGCGTCGGCGGTCGCATTGAGGTTCACACCGAGGGCGTCTATTATCTCGAATGGCGAGAGCAAGGCCGTCGTCTCCGTGCGGCAATCCCGAATTCTATGGAGGTGCTCGAACGGGCGCGCCTGAAGTCTCTCGAACTCGAAGCCCGTCAAAGCGGTGTTGCCCTCGATGCACTTCGGACCGAGGTCAATATTGAGTCTTCGACACGGATACGTCGCACCGAGCACTACACAAGGGTCAGCGTCGCATCTCCGTCGAACCCAAATGCCGAGCGGCTTCTGCTCACAGGGATCGAAGCTTACATCCAGGAAAGGGTAGATTCGGTGCTGCGCTCCAGGCTGGCGACCGGAGGCCCCATGGAGGGGGAAGCGACGCTTGCGTCCCCTTCTCAGCCCGTGCATCTCAGGCCTTCATCTGAGCAACGGGCTGCTTTCCATCATCGGAATCTGCAATTGCTGCGCCCCGCCGAATCCATTGAGCCTGCCGATTCAGCGAAAACCGCCGATACGATTGCGGAGTCCATTGACGCATATCTGAAGGATGTGGAGCCTCCCCAGAGGGAACCCAAAACCTACGAGGAATACCGCAACGTTCTCTGTCGCTTCCGAGATACTTGCAAAAAGGAGTTCGTAAGGGATGTCGATCGCAAGGACTGCCTCGAATTCATGCGACACCTGTATTCGATCGGCAATGAGGCTCGCACCGTCTACAACCGCATCGGAATCGTGCAACAGTGGCTCAGGCTAAACGGAATAACAGGGCTTCTGCATGGCCGTGACAAGCCGAGCTTCGTGACCAACATGCGCGAGATGTACCAACCGGAGGATCTGGAAGCGTTGTTTAAAGCCTGCGATGCGGAGGAGAGGATTCGATATGTCTTCTTTCTCCTCACCGGCGAGCGTGACAAAGAGGTTCGCTACACCGCCTGGTCGGATATCGATTTCAATCGAAAATGCGTCCGCGTGACGGCAAAGAAACAGCTTGGCTTCAAGCCCAAGGACAAGGAAGAACGGGAAATCCCGGTCCCGGCCGCTCTTCTTGAGGCGCTGCGCGAGTACAAGGCTCGCCAGACGGGATTCAACCGGCACGACTTGATCTTCCCGACATCTGAAGGGAAGCCGGACAAGAAACTCGAGAATAAGCTGAAGAGAATCGCCTGCCGCGCAGGGTTAAATTGCGGACGTTGCACCTCGAAGTACGGCAACAAATGCGGGGAGGGACCATACTGCGGAAAATGGTTTCTACACAAATTCCGGCACACCTTTGCGACGACTTGTCTTGAGGAAGGTGTCAGCATTCGTACCCTGCAGGAGTGGCTCGGACACAGCGATCTGGCTTCAACGATGGTGTATCTCAAATACGTTGGACGCCAGGGAGTTCATGAAATTATCGACAAGAGCGCCATGGCCGAATTGGCAGCCACCGCTTTTCGACCCATGCAGGGTTCCGTCTCCAGTTCGGCAGATTAAGGCGTAAATTCCGTTCGCTGGGCTTTGGGTCGCCTTATGCCACGCGCAGGCGCCTGGATCGGACCATCTTGGGCTGGCGGCTGCGGAGCCACTCTGCGACATCGTGGGGATCGAACCGGATAGCACCCGCAATGCGAAAGCAGGGGATCAGGCCGTCTGATGCCATGCGATAAAGATGCTGGGGCGTAACGCGAAGAATTTCGGCGAGTTCATTGACTTTCATTGCGAAGCCGCGTTGCTCAATTTGTTCCAATATGCTCATGAGTTTCTCTCTCCGGTCAGGGCCGCCAAACACGTCTTCGAATTGCAGGTGTGGCCAGAACCAAGTTAGCGGAAACGAAGCCAGTTGTGAGACCGGTATCGCGAGAGCATCTTCGAACGGGTCGTCATTTCAGTCAAATGACCTCGCGTGCGAGCCCGGACCGGGGCATCGTGGAGGCATTTCGTCGACAGGTTTTGTTTTTTTCGATTGGAATTCGCTCGTTGGAGAGAAGCACCGCACTCGCAATCACTGTTTAGGTGAACGGTGGTACAAAGAGAGCAGCCAATTTGTTGCGAGGTGGCCGGTGATGGATAAAGATTTCGACATGGAATCCGAATGGATCACCGAACTGGGAAAGGCGCGTAGCGACGAATATACGGAGAAGATTCTCGGCTTCGTTCAGGAACTGGAGAAATCTGCACCTGAACCCTTCTTGCCTCTGTTGACGGATCTTGCCTTGGCTCGCACTCTGATCGTGCACCTGGTCATCCGCTACGGACCAGAACGAGGGATGGCCGAGGCGCGGGACGCCTTCGAAAGCACGCTGGAACAGATGAAACCAATGCTCGAAAGGATGAAATCTCGCAGAGGACCTTCCCCGCGATGAACAGACTCATTCCCTCGCTTTTCCTGCTCGCAGCATTTGGCTTTGCAACCGGAGAGTTTACGGGCTGCAGAGGGACGCCTCCTCCACCGACTGAACAAGATGCGATTGCAGTTTGGAAAGACACCCACGCGAACCCACACTTAAGCGATTTGATCAGCCTGAAGAGAACGAATGGTCAAATGCAAGAGTCCGAAGGCGTGCGCACTTACACCCTCTATTACCAGGCCCAAGAGAAGACTGTGGTCCGTCTTGGCAATTCTCCCGCAGGTACGATCAATAGCTACCAAGGGAGCTATCCGTTTCAGTGGACCGAGAAGGGCTGGTTGGGTCCGGATCACCACGTATACCCCACGCACTGACGCTGGTCTATAGAATCTGCTAGTCGTTTGACCGAATTCCGAATGCATCCTACGCTCTCCCCACGTCGGAGCCGTTCGGGAGTGAGACCGGATGTTTGCGTCACCATCAGAAACCCTCGCCGCGCTGGAGAGCGCCGGCTACTTTACGGACATCAACACGGCGACCGCGATCTACCTGGCGGGCCGGATCAATCGCCCAGTTCTGCTCGAGGGACCGGCTGGCGCGGGCAAAACGGAGCTTGCTCAGTCTGTCGCGCGCGCTTATGGCGTGTCCCTCCTCCGCCTGCAGTGCTATCAGGGCATTAACGAAGAAAAGGCCATCGGACAGTATGATCGAGGGCTCCAGGAACTCTACGTGCTCCTCATGAGCAGGAGCGGCCAGACTCCGGACTGGGCGCAGATCAAGCGCGAGATCACCGGCAGGTCGTTCTTCATGGCTGGTCCCCTGCTCGAAGCGATCGAACAGGCGAAGCGCTGCGTTCTTCTCATCGACGAAATCGACAAAGTTGACTACGCCTTCGAAGCGATGCTGCTCGAACTGCTTTCTGTATGGACGTTATCGATTCCGAAACTCGGCACCGTGCGCGCCACCTCCATCCCGCATGTGTTCCTCACTTCCAACCAGGAGCGCCGACTGGGTGATCCTCTTCGCCGGCGCAGTTTCTACCTTGTGGTTGAACACCCGAACGCCGAACGCGAGGCAGCCATTGTGGCTGAGCGCACCCCGAAGGCGAGCGCGGCGACGCACCGATTCATCGCGGGATTAGCCAAGAGTCTTCGCACGTACACCCTGGAGAAACCACCCTCGATCTCGGAAATGAACGACGTCGCGATGGCCATGGAGCTATTGCGAATCGACCGGATACTTCCCCAGCACAAGCAAATCATTTTGCCGCTGATCGCAAAGACGGAAGGCGACCGCAAGCGCCTTCTGATGAAAGAGGCGTTTGAGTTGATCGTGCGCATGGCTGGGAAGCACGCTGAACAGATCGCGGAGGAGGATGTCCGTGAATCTAAGGTGGTTGTTGCCGGAAGGGAAAGCCAAAAGTGAAAAAGCTCATTCTCATGTTCATAGCATCCGCCATGTTTGTATTGTCGGTCGAATGCCCTGGCGCACATGCACAGTCCCCAGAGACCGTCTATTACGCCGATGCCTACGCAGACCACTACGGCGTGCCGCGCGCACTCGTTCACGCAATCATCGCGCAGGAATCGGCCTGGAATCCCCTGGCGATTTCAAAGAAGAATGCCGAAGGCCTGATGCAACTGATGCCGGCGACAGCGACGATGTACGGCGTTGGAAATCGGTTCTCTGTAATCGAAAATCTCGGAGGAGGCATTCAGTATCTGTCGGAACTGTTGACCGCATTTCATGGCGATATGCGGCTTGCCGTTGCGGCCTACTACTGCGGACCGAGGCACATTCTCCAAAAGGGTCTGGCCTACCGCAATCCCGATGTTCTGGCTTATGTGGAAGCAGTCCGCGCGCGCTACCGCCGCGAAGTATCCGAGGAAGCTGGCCGCGTAAACGCTCCGCCGGCAGGAGGAAACTGACGTGAACCACTTTCGACTGATCGCTGCGATCCTTTTTCCCATTGCACTGGGAGCAGGCGACGTCTTCGCCCAGCAAACGAACATCCACGACGTTTCCAGCCAGCAAGTGGACCCAACAGTTCTTGATCTTCCGATCACGGGTGGCACGGTTAGCGATATTCACCTCCGGCCGCTGTTTACCACGACGATTCGACTACCTGAGCCCGCGACGTCGGTTGCAGTGGGAGCGCCGACCTTGTTCAAGGTGGAGCACTCGACCGAAGATGCACGGCTTGTGTTTATCAAGCCCACCACGGAGGATGCGGCCGTCAGCAATCTGATCATTGCCCTCAAGTCGGGTCAGGAAATCAGCATCCGATTGCTATCGGACGGCCAGGCTTCCACCGCTCCGGTGGATTTCGTGGTGAATTACGAACCGAGGCAGAGCTTTCTAATCGGCTCAACCGATGCGCTCGCCGGAAATGCGGCCCCACCCTCCGATCCACCCGCGCAAGCAAAGCCCATCGACGTGGCATTGCGGGAAGAGGAGGAGCTTGCGAGTCCAAGGTGGGTGAATGGGATGGACAAGCAAAGAAACAACGGCAGCGGGGCAAAATCGACCGCGCCGATCCTTGGCGCTCTCGGCGCAGTGATCGATCGTGGGCAGAGAATGCTCGTCACCTACTCCGTCGTAAACGCGAGCGGTCACTGGATAGAAGTGCTGCCTCCGCAGGTGGAGTTGCGAAGCCCCGATCGCAATGCGGGCAAGAAGAAAAAGCAGAAGCAGACCCTGGCCGATCAAGTCCCTGTTGCAGAGTTCCGGCTGAGTGCACGGCGGCTGGCGCCGGGGCAGCGGGCGGATGGCGCAGTCGAATTCTCCCGTCCGGGCTTCAAGCAAAGTGCCGACCGGCTCGTATTGGAAGTCGCAACTGCAAGCGCAGTGGATCATCCGCTGTTACTGCAATTGCCATTCGTTCCGCCCGGAAAGTGAGATCACGAGGACTTCAACGAGGGGTGAGGTGAAGTATGGCTTCAACAGAAGCAGTCCAGAATACAGTTCAGCCGGAGAAGGTCGGAGCTATCGACGTAGCCGCGGACGGCAGTGAAGGAATCTCAGTCGGACGCGTCTCAAAACGCCCTTTTGTGCTCGAAAAGAGGCGCGGTCCAAGCGGCGGGCACCTGGCGACGATGCTGATTGTCGCCGGGACACTGGCAGTGCTCGCGATCGCAATGGTCGCGTTGCTCTCAACCACGGGCAAAAACCGAAAGACAGCAATGGTAGAGGCGAGGAAGCCGAATCTCGGTGAGGCGCACACAGGAACAACTTCTGGAGACCTTGTTCCGAATAACAAAGTGAAACCGACGCCGAACGGCGCATCTGAATCCGGTGCTGTAAATGCGGCCGACATTGAAAGGACGAAATCGCCGCAACTCGCACAGTCCCAATCTTTGGGAAGATCGGCGCAGTCGCCGAAGAGTCTCGGCGAGATTGGCAAGTTTGAGGAACCCGACACCAATCCGCATGCACAGCAGAAGTGGACGCCTCCACCTTACGGAAGTGAAGGCGCACACAATCAGCAGGCTGAGAAAAAAGCGGACGACGGGCTCAGCCAGCCTTCCCTTGTCTTCACTGCACATGAGCAGCCCGTTGCCCATTCGGGATCGGAAAGACAGACAGCGAGGCAGGACAATCTAGGCCTTGCGCCTGGCTACCGCGTGGCGGCACGGCTTGAATCGATGGCGTCGACCGCGGTGCACGCTCCGGTCGTAGCAGTCGTCGAGTACAACTATGAGCGTGACGGCGATGTGATTATTCCTGCTGGCGCACGCGTCGTCGGGAAGATCGCCCAGGCCGACCCTTCGGGTCTTGTGAACATTGCTTTCTCGTCCATCGACTTCCCCGATGGGTCTAGCGTTCCCATTGATGCCGTCGGCGCCAACATGAATTTACAGGCGATCAAGGGCCAGGTCACGGGAAGGCAGCGGGGCAAGAGCATGCTCGTCAGGTCGCTCTCTGGAGTCGGCGAGACTGCCGCTATGATGGTCGGTGCGCCGAACGCGAACAGCGCGTTCAGCGAAGATGATCTCCTAAGAATGCAGATTGCTAACAACATCGGGAACGCCGGCGACGAACAGATCATACGGATGCTGACCTTAGAGCACATTGTCGTCAGCGTTTCGGCCGGGACGGAAATCTACGTCGTGTTTGAGAAGCCTGCCGCGGCAACCGTCCAAGACTCAGACAAGACGATTCAGATCCAGCACGAACCGGCCGCCCCAAACCAGCCTGCGCCTGCGGAACACCAATGATTGAGTGATAGACCAGCACCCGCGGAGCGCCTCCAGATTGGGGGCGCTTATTTTTGTGCTGCTCCGCATAATCGCAGCAGAGTGCAGTCCGGCTGAGCACAGTTGATGCCAGTCGGCGAAAGAAGAAAAAGTGCGAACCAGGCTTTTGTCGAAAACTCAGCGTCGCTTGTGTGCCTCGGAGCGACAGTGATTTGGGAAAAGAGAAAAACCGCGAACTAATCCACCTGCGTAGAGCTGGCAGTCGGCTAACGTTGTGACATTTTTGAAAAGAAGAAAAAGTGCGAACCGGGCTTTTGTCGAAAGTTGTGGCTGTGCGAATGCAGGGCACACATCAAAGTGTGCCGAATCACCAGAAGCCATCGCTCCGGGCGCGAAGGGCGTTTTTCGAGACTGCTGTGCGGCCTAACCACATTCCAAAAGCGGATGCGGCAGGTTCCATGCTCTTGAGCAGGTTCTGCAGCGACTCCCGTGCCCTGGCATCCGCCGCGCGGAGGATGCCAATCCGTTGGACGAGTCCGTCCCCTGCGTCGAGAAGTGATTGGGCAGCCTGGTTGAAGTGCCGTATCTCCCCCAGCGGTGACAGCAGAAAAGCAGCGGTGGCGCTCGCGTCGGCCATCGTCTCTGCACCTGCCAGTTGCTGCTGGGCTACTTGCCGTATTTCCAACGCCGACTGGATATGCGGCACCAGGAGCTCAAGCAGGCGGCGCCAATGTAAATAACGGCCCTTCACGAGCGCGGAGCAGTTCTTGCCTTCGCAATCGAATGTCCTCGTTATTCAAATTGTCCTTGGCAAGTGCGCCGAGAGCCCCTGCGCACTCCAGTGTCCATGTTCATTTAGTCGACCCACCACCGTGAACCCCTAGCGTCTCCAAGTTACCCTCTGACCTGCTTGTCTCCATTTCATGGGAGCTGTTTCATCGGCGAGGGCTCGGAGAAACGCCAATTTAACAATATGTGCCCTCCATTTTCATGCGCTGTCCGAGCGCCGGAAGATGACGTCATTCCAAAATTCCACAGCACCATCACGTCTCCATTTTCATGGAGCTGTTTCATCGCCGTGAGGGGCCCTTGATCCTTGCTCCAGAATGACCCCTACCTGCATAATATTCTTACATTTGCGACTCGTCGACAGAATCGTCAACGACCCGACTTCTTGACCGGCTGCCGCCGTTCAAACAATCTTCAATGAAGTCAGATGTTGCCGAAATACTCATCACCTCCTCATCGAAGTTAAGCAGGATCTCGAGGCATTTTGGATTGTATAGATGCATCGGCTCGATTTTGCGGCTACTTCGCCCTGCCATTCGGGGAATGGGCAACCGCAATGGTCACCATGTTTCGAAGGAAAGAATGGCATCCTTCTTGACGGTCTCGGCAAAATCCGGAAAAAGGAGCGGGGGATGGCGAGAGAACTGGACTGTCATCGCTAGGGGATCAAAAGTTACGCGCCCATGTGTGAATCTTTTGATCGCCGCCAATCCCGTGGACTTCATGCGGACGAAATACGTGCCATTACTGCGTTTGACCGAACTGTACATGGTGGGTGCCCATTGAAACGTAAAAATACACCGTCAGCGTGCAGGATGTCGCACTGAACATGAATTCAACACTGACGTTCTTTATTATCGTTGTTGTTATTGTCGTTGTTAAACAACCGCAATGTGGCGCCTGTTCTTTCTGCAGCAGCACCTTGCAGGCAGCAATAATCGGGTCACCAATGATGTGCACATGCTCCAAGAGAATTTACTGAGCCGATTGTCTACCCAAGGGAACCGGTTGGGAAGGGTTCTTTCGTGGGTATATTCGGATTTGAAGAATTCAAATTCACACTGCATATCAGAGTCAGGCAAAACAAGAGTCCCCCGGTCCCTTTTATTGCGATTTGTTCATGAAACGGGTAGCTCCCTGAATTTCTCTATATCTTTAAGGGAAGAAATCGGCTTCGAGAGAGTGGTGGACTGGAACGCCACCGCGCATTTGAACTACACAGCAAACTTTACATTCGTGGAAGCCATGGAAACTGCGGTACTCTTCCCACGTGCGAAAGGGCCAATGCGGACTACTATCTTTGCGATAAGGTTCGAGGACGGAGTTTGGAGAGATTGGGAACAGTTGCAACGCTGAGGAGGCCGAAGGAGTCATCGATTCGGCCAATGCCAAGGCCTTTGACCATGGGAGTTGAGTGATTATCTGGAGGGGGCTCGGTATATCTTTGACGTTGCGTTCGGCTCGTTGGACAATCCGCGAGAAGGGGACACCCGGGTGTATGGGGTATTGGTAGGCGATATGGTGATTGCAGAGTATCAAAAACTTCAGCGGTACTTTGCGCTCAAGTTGACCGTATGAGGCTCTCTCGCATATAAGCTTGTACCATTGAACTGCGCGGCCGCATAGTCTTACCTGCTGCCCCATCCACTGAACGACGAAGCCCCCGGACAGACAGTCGGGGGCTTTTGACGAGAAGGAATCAATGGCAAGACACTTGGATTTCGAGCCGCGGCACTGTTCACTACAACGCTCATTTCAACGATGGGAGCGATGCAAACAGGGTCATGCAACGCGCCATTTGCGGCTCACGTCCCGTGGACATTGATTGGATTTGGATTATAGAGGAGTGACGGCGTGCGGAGCTTGATGAGATTTGTATGCTGCGCAAGCTGAGTTCCGAGCGTTAGGCAGATTGGTTCATTACTTTATTAGGTGTTCTTCTGCGCGGATAGTCCAAAGACGAGCCGGCTTCCGCGCTCGTTTGGCGGATCTATTTCCAGGAATTGCAGTTTTTCGGTTCCAAAAGCTGCGAATCAGTAAACAGGATTCCTTCAAAAGCCGATTAATTGCGCATACAATGCTGCAATGCCGAACGGCCTCAAGATCGAGCCTTCCAGGGACATCCTGCATGCCGTTCAACAGGACTCCAGGCGCCGAAAGTTGTACCGGTTTCTGCGAAAGCTGTTCTTCACTGCGGTGACTGTGAGCGTTTTGAACTTTGCCTTGTTCTTGTCTGGGACCTTCTATCTTGGCGGCAACGCCGTGAAGGGCAAAATCGAGGCTGGCAGGTACTACGTGCGGGGATATCACCACGGTACGACGGGCTACGCTGAGGTGAGTCAGGCTGCTTTCAACTACAGCAAATGGCATGGCTACAGCGTGATAGTAACCTGGCCTTTCATGATTCTAGCTGCCTTCATGTTTGAGCGAATCAGAAGACAACCGTAAGATTACTCAGGAGGTGGGCAGGCCTTACTGGTGATTCACAGGTGTGCCAAGAACGTTTAGCTCACAAAAAGGCGGGATACACTGCCGCAGACCCAGTCAGCTTCTTCACTTTTCGCTTGCAATAAGCTGCGAATTATACACTCTATATTGCTGACCATCCGGACCAGACATCATCGGAATCGACGAACGCGCCGTAATCTGGACACCCAATAGCTGGCTCCATGGTACTGCTCTGGAACAAACAACGAACGCTGCTGTCCGATTCCCAATCCCCACCGGAGACTCCCAAGTATGCAAGTTGCAATTGTCATTGGCCTGATTTTCTTTCTGCAGACATGGTTGCAAACGGATGCAAAGATCGCTCGCAAGTCATTGGAGGAACGACGCAATTTCACCAATATGTTTGCCGAGGCAAGGCTTTCGAGAGCAGTTGGTAGCAGCATAGTTCCGGGTCGCCCGGATCAAGCAGAGTTCGAAACATCTGGTCAAGGAGCTACGAGGTCGACTGGTGTAACGGAAACCATCAACAGCTGGACGGCAAGCGCCGCCGACGCCCCTCAGAATGCCGATGAGAACAAGACAATCAGTGTCACGGCTCAGCCATATAACGCAAAATGTGATGGAGTCACCGACGACCAGGCAGCCATCCAGGCGGCATTCGATGCCGCACAGAAAAGAGGTGAAGCCATTCAATTCCCCGCTGGAACTTGCCTAACAAGCACCATTACATACATGGGACAGCCATTCTTTGGTGCTGGCAAAACAGTGACCATCGTCAAAGGCAGACCGGGACAAGACGTGTTCGCTACGCCAGATTCCAAGGTAGCCCTTGATTATGGGGCCCGTATTCACGACCTCACCATTCAAGTGGACAATTCGGTAAATGCTGCCTCATCCGCAGTCGGCGGAAACAACACTTTCCCGGATCGCATTTTTGGCACTGCTGGTGGAACGACTCCAATTGCAGCCGGTAATGGCGGTCCGCCATCCCCTGGTCCGCTCGTCTTCAACAGCTCAGTATCGGGAAGCTGCGGCGGCGCGATGACTGCCGGGTCGACCACACTCAGGCTTCCTTGCGGCGAGTTTCAACAGATCGCGAACTACTATCTTGTCGGGGGAGTAGTCGCGGTTGCCAATGCGGGTGGAACGAACACGCCACTCAACACAACCGTTTCAAGCGTCACCGCACAAAACACATTGGTTCTTGCGGCACCGGCTACGGCGAGCGTCACCCACGCGACAGTCACTGTGACTGCGGCCGCGGCTGTGGCCCCGCCCTGGTACTGTGGCAACGCGGGATTCGCGATGCCCGCCTCTGACGGATCGCGAATGGCGTCCGGGCTGAACGGCTGGAACTGGGAGAACGTGCAGGTTGAAATCGTCAACGGGCCCAATGACGGGAATTATTCTTGCGCTTTCTTCATCCAGTCCGCACCCAATGCGCTCATCTTTCACGATGTCGATGTGCAGTCGTTCTATGGCGGCATCATTGAAGCGCCGCCAGCTTCAAACAACAGCAGCTATTTTGCTTGGACAAATGATACGGCTCAATACATGGATGTGAACCTGAAGTTCAATATCATTCCAATGACATGGGTTAACGGTTCACATCGAACCGCTCCGAGTCTCAACATTTATGGTGGAAATATTCCGTTTTCTGCTGGCTTGTTTCAATTCCAGGTTCCATTGGGAACAAGCAATGGCGTAATTCCCAGTGCCACATTCGGCCGTTATTACAACGAATGCTGGACACCAAACAGCGGTGAACAAGCCAGATTCTCTGGGATTGATCAAATCGATGGTGGCTCTGTTTTGCAGTGCTCAGGAAGCGGCTACGTGACTTGGGATGGCAGTGATGGAACTGTGGATGCACAAATTGGTGCTGGTGGTATCCAGATCAACGGAAACCACAACATCTTCCAGCATCAGTGGCTCAGAGCTGTTGCCGATAATGGCTTAGGAAATTTTGTAGAATCTCTTGGCACGAACGGTTCAAGCCAAAGAGCTTTTTACCTCAACCGTCCGCGAAATCCAATTGGCGGAATTGACGCTGGATTTCTGCTTGCGAACAGCGGTGCAACACCTTTCGCTAGCGGCGCTGACTTGTTATTGACTTGTTCTGACTTCAATTTTGCGTTCAATAACGGAAGTGGTTATTCAGCAGGATGCATAACGGACGTCGGTGATGCTGGAGACATAATCGGGAATTATTTCCATGCTGATAGCACGCACTATCCATCGGGATTTAATTTTGGTCCAAGTTCCCAGGGAATAGGCCCCCTGGGCAAGATTCTTGCAGTTGGAGACCGGCTCCCTCAGGCTTCAATTCAAGTGGTCGTGAGTGCTCGTTGCAATTCGACATGTTTGACTAGAGTTGTTGCGCAGGACATTACGACCAGCGAAATGGTTCTGGCATCCGCGACATTGAGATTCGGCACATCCTGGACGACTCAGATCTTTCCACTGAACTTGTCTGGTCGTTTGTTCGGTGACCAAATCTCTCTAAATCTTGTTCCACAATGGGGTGGGGGTGCAACCACAGAAGATATTCAGTTCATCGGATTTATTCCTTACTCATCGTCGTCTCCACTATCTGGAACTACGCCGTCGTGGAATAACACCGGTTCGGCCATTGCTGCTAACACATGCGTTGCGGGTCCGACCGTCAGCGTCACAGGTGCAACGACGAGCATGGCGATTGTCGTCACCCCAGCGGCAAACCCTGGGACTGGTCTGACGTGGAATAACGCCTACATTTCCATGGGAAATTCGGTTCAGATCAAGGTGTGTAACGTGACAGCGAGCAGTATCATTCCCAGCGCAACCACATATAACGTTCGGGTCCTTCCATAAGCTAAGGATCGCGGCAGAGAAGCCGCAGGAGCCTTCGCGCCAACGGTAGTGTCCGGGTTACCCGCCGTAGCCGAAGTAGCGATTGACGTGCCCCCGAAAAACTCAGCCAGGGGAAGCTGGAGTTCTCTCGTAATTGACCCGCCTCGTATGCAAGAGCTTTCTTCGAAGGGCGACGGGATAGAGACGCGTACATATATCCGGCCTGTTGTTGTGAAGAGGGGTACTCCTCACTGGCCATAATGGAATCTGCGCTTCTACTCCTTATCAGGTCATCGGCCTTGAATGGCCCTGCCCCCGTCAGGTTCTGAAGAAGCTGGTCTCACCAGTTGCGCCATCGTTGGCGGCTCAAGCATCTCGTTGGGAAAGCTCTTCTGTTGCTCCTGATTCTTGTCTATGCTGCGCGCCGGTACTCCTGTTCGCGAGCGATCAACGACCAGATGATACGTGCGTTCTTGTTGGCAACGGCTACGCAGGCTTTTGACGTCCCGAGTCGTTGCTGCTTGTCGTTGATCCAGAGACTTCGCTTATCAGTTTTCGCTTTTGCTCGGTAGACAACGGACCGTGCTCCATGAATCAGCAGCGTTCTCAGGTATGGATCACCGCGTTTACTGATTCCTAGCAGTCGGTTCTTTCCTCCGCTGGAGTTCTGTCGAGGAACCAGGCCCAGCCAGGCTGAGAACTGTCTGCCATTTTCGAAAGCATGTCCGTTGCTGATGGCAGCGACAATCGCCGTCGCGATCAGTGGCCCTACGCCTTCGACGGCGGCAATGCGTCGGCAGTCAGGTGTGTTCTGGAATGCGATCTGAATCCGACTGTCAGCAGCGGCGATCTTCTCGTCTAACTCTGCCAGCTCTTCATAGAGGCCCTGAAACAGCTGCCGACCAAAGCCCGTCAGTTGGTTTTCGGCATCTTCCAGCACCGCTGGTAAACCGCTGCGTACCTGCCCCGGATGCTGTGGCAACACGATCCCATACTCGGCCAGCAGCCCGCGGACCTGGTTGATCAGTTGTGTACGGCAGGCAACCAGCCGGCTGCGAACCCGATGCAGACACTGCAGGTCCTGCTGTTCGACTGACTTCTGAGGCACAAACCGCAAGTTCGGCCGCGTCACTGCTTCGCAGATCGCTTCGGCATCGTTGGCATCGTTCTTCTGCGACTTCACGTAGGGCTTGACGAACTGCGGCGCCATCAGCCGGACTGTGTGCCCCAATCCGCCGAGCACACGCGCCCAGTAGTGTGCGCTTCCGCTGGCCTCGATACCCACCAGGCACGGAGGCTGCTCAGAGAAGAACCGAGCTACCTCGCTCCGCCTCAACTTCCGACGCAGCACCGCTCGACCTACCTTGTCTGCTCCATGTACCTGAAAGACCTGCTTCGCTATATCCAACCCAATCGTCGTTGCCTTCGTCACGGTT